>FXBE01000075.1_pt1 | contig 14765 bp, 13 predicted proteins | sample 5335311 | NCBI WGS metagenome assembly FXBE01 (sample SAMEA103928390, study PRJEB20085) | sediment metagenome | biome: marine biome; feature: hydrothermal vent; material: sediment | place: Atlantic Ocean | collected 2013-08-06T02:46:56 | depth 0.05 m | reverse complement strand
GAGGCTTTGTTTTTATTGTTTCAGGGACAGTTGCCTGGTTTTATTTCTTTGGATGAAGCTGAATAGTTACTAACTATTAAACAAATCAGGCGCATCGCTATCAATCTCTGTGGTCTTTGACTGTGGCGACTACCAGGCGTCCGACCCAATAGAGCATTAACGAAAAGATAATAAAAGTCGTGAAGTTATAAAGGCGACGTGGATAGAGTGCCTCATCGGGGAGTCCTGCTGTTTCCAGGAGTACCAGATATTTGAGTTTACGAATGGCCTCTATTCTCGCCGTCTCAAGAGTGGTTAGGGTAGACCTATAGATGTCTGCGCAGAATTCGACATTCATTTGTAAGTTCTGAAAGCTGGCGCCTAAATTGTTAAGTGAAACGCTACCGTTGGTGCCTGCAAGGCGAGAGCGCTCTACCTTAATTTGTTTTTGAAGCGACGAGATTTCAGCTTGCACACGGGTGAGTTCAGGTGCTTGCTGGTTTAGATAGGTTGATAAAGACTTTTGGGTAGCTTCTTTTTCTGCCAGTTTTCTTTCCAACCCAGAGATCGTAGTTGATAGTGATATCGATTCGTTCTCGGGTGAAAAAAGTTCATGTTCATTTTGAAACGCAACAATTTCTTGTTTTGCATCACGTAGCGTATCGTGATTTCTAGCTAATTCGGCCGATACAAAGTCAACCTGTTCCTGCGCCATTCGATGGCCTATTGCGTTGGTAAATTGTTCGCTGTAGCGGATGATGGATTGCAGTATTGATTGTGCCATAGATGGGTTAAACGCTTGTGTAGTGACGGTCACAACTGAAGATAGGTCGTCATATTCAACGCTAACTCGTTTACGATAGAACTCGAGAAAATCTTCCTTAGATGCGTACTTTGATAGTCGGGTAATAACATCAATATCGGTCGAGGAAAAATGTGCTCGTAGATCAAGATCTTTATCCAGAACATGGAGTAGATCAGCGGAATGGATATATTCGCCAATCATGAGGGAATCCTTACTTGCAGATCCGCCCCCACTTAAAATACTGCTTACATCCAGTCCGGTAGGTTGTTCCATTCCACTTTGTTTTACCACGAATTTGCTTTCGGAGACGTATCGGTCGGATGCGTAGATGCCCCAGTAAAATGCCGCCAACAAACAGGGAATAAAAATAAACAAGGTATGAGTCGAGGATACCAGACGTTTGCGCATATTCATTGCAGTTGTCCCTGGTAACAGGCGATGCCCTCTTCAATATCTTTAAATACTTTGGCAGTTGAGTTCTCTAGCAGGATGGCCATATCACATTGTTGTTTTAGGGTTGCCATATTGTGAGACACCATGACAACACCCGCTCGCTCGCGCATGGAGTCAAATGCTTTTTGCGATTTCTTCTTGAAGTCCTGGTCGCCGACTGCGGTGATTTCATCCACCAAGTAAACGTCAAATTCGAAGGCCATGGAAAGCGCGAACGCGACTCGAGCTTTCATTCCCGAGGAATAGGACTTGACCGGTTCTTCAAAGTAATCTTCGATGCCCGAGAATTCTTTTATAAATGTGAGTTTGCTATTCAACTCAGCTTCTTTTCCGTAGATTCTGCATACGAATTTTGCATTTTCTCGTCCGCTAAGTGAACCTTGGAAACCACCAGAAAGCGCAAGTGGCCAAGAGATGGATACGTCACTGACGACATTTCCTTGGTCGGGGTAGTCGATTCCACCGAGAATACGCATCAATGTGGATTTCCCGGCGCCATTGCGTCCGAGTAGCGCAACATTTGCTTTGGTGGGAATTGTAACGTTCAGGTCGCGAAAAACGTAATGCCGCCCGTTGCGAGTATGGTAACTTTTGGTCAGGTTGCGTAGCTCGATCATGTCCTCACCAGCTTAATACTGTTTTGGCGGTAGAGCATCATTCCGAACGTTAATGAGAGTATCGCGCAGCTAATAAGGTACTCCCAGTTTGCGCCAGCGGTTTCAAACGTCTTAAACATCGCTACTCGGGATAATTCATTGGCATGCAGTATCGGGTTCCACAGCAAATAGCCTCGATATTCATGGGGAACCATTTCAAGCGTGAAGAAAATTCCGGACATGAAATACAATGGGCGTAATACAACAGGCAGGAACTTTTGAATCTCGGGGAATTGTGTGACAACAACACATAAGGTCAGAGCGAGTCCGCATGAAAATAGAAAAAGTAAGAACAGTGCGGCAATTACTCCTAGCGGGTCTTCAATAGCAACTTCTAGTCCAGCCCAGGCTGCAAGGCAAAGAAAAATAATATAGGTTGAAAGATAGATCAGCCACTCAAGAATAGCGCGAGTGATAAATGCGTCCATCGGTTTGACTTGCCGGTAACCAAATAGTCCACTATTCGCTGAGACTGCGCTCATGCCGCGTGAAAGAATACTGTTAAACAAAAGCCAGGGAATAATGCCGGAAACCAAGAATAGAGTGTAATCAATGCCCGGCATGGTGCGTTGCATGACGTATCCGAACAGTAATGCAAAGACCGCGATGTGCATTGCGGGCTCAAGCAACGCCCACATATACCCCAGACGATAATTTCCAAACCGCGTGCGCATTTCACGCATCAGTAGCGCGAAAATAACGGCTTTGTTGATTTCCAAGGATGTTCGTTTTGTTGTCATGACGGGTTTAATCAAATATCTCCAGGACACCGCAAACACCATCGGCTGGGCCTCGCTCCCTGGTAACGATCATGGCTTTGATTTTGTGCTTGCGCATGGTTTCTTCGGCTTGGGGTCAGTCGTGTGTTGGAAGCAACAGTAATTGGTTTTGGTGTCATGAAATCACGTACAGGTCTATCCAATGTTTGTGGATCCTGAAGCATGGCTCGGCGAAGGTCACCATCTGTCAGGATTCCCAGTAAGGAATTGTTTTCTACGATGATTGCGAGGCCTAAACGACCGGTGGTCATAGTGAAAAGGCAGTCACGCAATTTTTGTTCTGGCGAGACGATAGGTAGATTATCTTTGTGCATGTTGTCACGCACGCGGGTAAGCAAGCGACGCCCAAGATTGCCACCGGGATGGTACATGGCGAAATCGTCAGGCTTAAATTCTCTTGCGTGAATCAATGCAACGGCGAGTGCATCACCCATAGCCATTGTGGCCAATGTTGAGGTTGTTGGAGCCAGGTTGTTTGGGCAAACCTCACGTTCGACCGCAATGTCCAGTGAAATGTCTGAGTGTTGGGCGAGCGTTGAGTTCTGATGGCCTGAAAGACTAATGATTCGATTACCAAAATGTTTGAGTGAGGGAAGCAATTTAGACACTTCTTCGGTCTCCCCGCTGTAGGAAATCAAAACCAGCAAGTCATATTGGGTGATCATATCTAGATCGCCGTGAAAAGCTTCAGCAGGATGAATGAAGAATGATGGAGTGCCGGTAGACGCGAAGGTTGCTGCGATCTTTTTTGCAATCAGTCCGGATTTTCCCATGCCGGAGATGATGGTGCGACCTTGGCAGGCGAGGATCAACTCTACGGCGCTGTCGAACTCTTTGCCTAGGCGCGATGCAATTGCGGTTAGGGACTCAGCTTGAGCGGTCAGCGACTCCACTGCAATACTGAGAAATGAGCCTGATTCAGATGGGCTGCGTGCTGCGATTTTAGGGTTAGGTTCCACGCTTACTTCCATGTGCTCCATATTTTATATTTGGAAATGACAATCCGTTGCCACCTCGTTAACTGCGACAAATTATCCGCTACTACTCTCCTCGGATAAATACAGACTTAAAAAAAGTGTGACTAATTTCATCCGGAGTGTAGCGAAGCATGAAGCAGCTCTCTCTTTACTGAAGGAGTCCCTGTTGCCGGTCTTTAAAACGCAACCGCTGGTCAAACGCTGCCAAGCTGTCCTGCCAAAACTGAGACCTATCTTTAAGTTCTTAGTCGTTTCATTTTTTAAGCCTCTACAGAGATCACAAGAATTGTGAGGCTCAACCTAAAGCGTCTTGATTGTCGGAATAAGCGGGGTAATATTGTCGACAAACGGGGCAGATGTGATCGTCCAAAGAGATGAAAAATTCCTCAATAATAATAAAAATAGGAAGCTGGCATGAAAAATTTTAGTATCGTTGTTTTGTCTTTAATCTTGTCAGTCATTAGCTCAGCGTCTTTTGCAGCAGACCTTGAACGCTTTATTTCGCTTCCATCTGTTTCCTACCACTTCGAAAATTTTGAAGACAGGAAAGCGTTTCATCCTGGCATCGGATACGAGTATTCACCTGACCACGCAATGGGATGGCAAGCCGCTCTTTTTCAAGACAGCTTTGGTCAAGATGCGCGATATATCGGTATCAACTATTCTTCCAAAGCATTCCCGCTGTTCGGATTTCGCACACGTGTTATGGGTGTGCTTAATGTAATGGAAAAACAATATCTCAAGGGGCAGGATGTTGAAACTCGGATCATCCCCATGCCTATTCTGGAAGTTAAAGCAACCAATAAGTTATCTTTTAATGTGACAGGTACTCCGCAGCTCGATTATTCTGAAAAGCATCACACCAACGGCGTGATTCTGTTTCAGTTGAAGATGGCCATGAATTGATTCGGATCATATATAACTCGGATTTCTTCGAACTCTTGCTGTATGCCAATGATATTGATCAGCTTCCAATTGGGTTGCTGTAAGACTTCAGTCCGGTTCACGGCCGATATCTGCGCGCCTTTTAATGTTTGCCTGACCACTATTGAAAATCGGAGGTGAGTTTTACCCGAGTGAAAACACAAATGGGAATGAATGGTATATAATTTCCGTTTTATGCAAGTTAGTCGTTCCCCGATCCATGTATACCTTTCACGTTTGAGAATACCTCGTTTAGAGTGCGCAGACTTTGGCGGAGGGCGAGGCGCAAATGCGCAGGATTAGCCCGCTATTTTAAGCTTTTGCAACAACGCCATTCGCCAAAAGATGGGTGCTATAAATGGGGTATTCTTGAACGTGAAAGGTATAGATAGGGCGACTATCTTCCAATACCTTCATGGAGTGGTCAATGAACAGTCAAGTCTTAAAAACGGCCGGTCTTAAAGTGACCCTGCCGCGTCTCAAGGTGCTCGAGATTCTCGAAAAATCAAAAGAGCATCATCATACTGCTGAGGATGTCTATAAAATTTTGCTAAATGCGGGAGAAGAAGTTGGCCTAGCCACTGTGTATCGTGTACTGACGCAATTTGAAGCGTCGGGGCTCGCTAACCGCCATCATTTTGAAGGAGGTCAAGCGGTATTTGAGCTTGCTAGAGAAGGGCATCATGATCATATGGTGTCTACCAAGACGGGTAAAGTTGTTGAATTTTTTGATGAAGCGATTGAGAAACGTCAGCGAGCAATCTCTAAAGAGCATGGTTTCAAATTGACAGGGCACACGATGATTCTTTATGGCGAGTTTGATAAAGAATAACGACCTTAACCAAGTGCTGGTTAAAACCTCCACCGGTCAACTATTAATACTGAGTGTTGACCCAGACCTTACCAAACTAAATTTATCGGAGTCGATTCCGGGAGCAGATTGGCTTCATCCCGGAGAGTTGCGGAATAAATTCCTGAAAGATCTCAAACAGGGTTTCGCGGCGAAGGCTTACCGCTGGAGCGCGTCATCCTAGATCTGCACAGCGGCCGTTTGTTGGGCCGAATCGGTGTCTACCCAATGGATAGTGCAGCGATTGTAATACTGCTATTGACGTTCACTGGACTGGGTATCTGGATTTCACGCGCCAAACGGCAGGCTCGTTCCAGTACGGTATAACGGGCGCTACTTTGTGCCATCAGAACCCTGGAGATACCCAGATGGGGCGAAACTGAAGTTCTGATTACTCTGCGGACTGTCAACGACAAACTTTTCATCTGGCCATTTTAGTCCACTGCTCGAAGTTGACGGGGCGAATACTGGGTTGTTCTCAATATATTTAGGCGGCGGAGTGGGAGCCGTGTAAGTCGTAGGAGGTGTTGCTATCGGTGCTGGTGCTGCGGCCGCAGGAGCGAATGGAGCCGGTGCTACTACTGGAGGCGCAACGGGTGCGGGTGCTGCTATCGGAGGTGCAACGGGTGTTGGCGCTGGATAAGCGTAGGGAGCGGGTTGACCATAAGCGGGTGGATAGGCTTGCGGAGGCATAGGCCGTGGAGGTGGGCCGTAATTGTAATTATTGTTGCCAAACCATTCAGAGGGGTTCATCCATCGCCCTGGATTGAAAAACGCCTGTGCAGGCGCTACCGAGCTAACTCCAAGCATTACAACGAGTCCATATACCGACCACTTGTTTTGCACTCGCTTTTCCTCTTTTTATTAATGACCCTATCACTATAGTGTATTCCAATGGGCAATCCAATAGCGCGTTTGTACTAGCTGCTTAGTCAGCTATATATTGCCAGTGGTCTCCTACCTACAAGATCGCGCAACCCATTTCGCAGTGAAATAAGGCAAATGAATACTATGATGCGCAACTCTAGCCCATAAATATAAGAATTAACCAGGCTGCAAGGTCTCAGGAGTCACATGCCACTTTCATCAGACGCGCTGCGCAGGCGCACGCTTCTCGTTATTTTGGACGGATTCGGAGTGAGTCCGGGTAAAGAGAATAACGCGACCTATCTCGCTTATACACCAAATCTAGACGACTATTTTAGTTATTTTCCAAGCACGGTATTACAAGCTTCGGGTAACGCTGTAGGGCTGCCGAAGGGACAGATGGGCAGTTCTGAAGTTGGCCATCTTACGCTGGGCAGCGGTTCCGTAATGCGCCAAAGCCTGGTACAAATTAATGAAGCGATTCAGGACAATAGTTTAATCGAGAATGAATCTTTGGTTTTGGCTTGCAAGAAGGCGCATAAAAATAATCGTCCGCTTCATTTGCTTGGCCTGGTTTCGGATGGAGGGGTTCACAGTCATCTTCGACATTTACTGGCGTTGATTGATCTTGCCTCCCGTTATGGTGTTGAGCCTCAGGTGCATGTCATTACGGATGGCCGGGATGTATCGCCTCGCTCGGCGATGCACTTTATTAACCTGTTGAAAACACCTTTACAGCAAGCGGGTGGGCGGATCGCCAGTGTGTGTGGGCGCTCTTATGCGATGGATCGAAATCAAAACTGGGCGCGCACTCAGGCAGCCTGGAAGCTCTTAACTAAAGGCAGCGGATTGCATGCAGATGACGCGGAGAGCGCCATTTCAAATGCCTATATTGGCGGACAAACCGACGAGTTTATTGAGCCAACCTGGATTGCTGGTGGAGAAAAAATTGCCTGTGGTGACTCCGTTGTTTTCTTTAACTTTCGCAGTGATCGTGCTCGCCAGTTAGCTATGGCGTTGGGCAAAGTGAATTTCCCAGGTTTTGAACGAGGTGATTATCATACGGCGGCGATCACTACATTGACTCAATATAGTAAGGACTGTTCCTTTCCCGTCGCGTTCCGTACGGAACGACCCGCTACTACGCTTGCCGAAGAAATTAGTCAGGCGGGTCTTAAGCAACTGCATTGTGCGGAAACAGAAAAGCAGGCCCATGTCACCTATTTTTTCAACGGTGGTAGAGAAAAACCGTTTGCAGGTGAGGACTGGGAAATAACGCCTTCTCCGGATGTCAGTAGCTACGATCAAGCACCAGCCATGAGTGCAGAAGCGGTGGCTAATAATGTGATAACCGCCATTGATAAAGATAACTATGATTTCGTGGTTGCCAATTTTGCCAATGGCGATATGGTCGGGCATACCGGAAAGAAGGAAGCGATTATTGAATCGATTGAAGCCTTGGATTTACACGTTGGCCGAGCGGTAGATGCAGCCATCGATGCGGGTTATTCGGTGGTTGTTACAGCGGATCATGGCAACTGCGAAGAAATGTCTGATCTGTCTTATGGCAATGTGCTCGTACAACACACGTCAAACCCCGTGCCATGCTTGGTAATGGATCCGATGGTCATGCATCTCGCGTCCGATATGGGGCTCTCAAGTATTGCACCCACTGTCTTGGAATTAATGGGCTTGCCAATACCGGTCAGCATGACGGGGAAATCGTTACTGAGCGAGGAGAGAGAAGCAGAGAGGCTTGTTGCTTGATTTTATTAGATGTTTAGCTTTTAGCCAATTAGGTGGCTGCTGTATAAGCTTGCGCCATACACCAGCCAAAGTGTTAGAGCATGTAGATACAAGGGTGGATAAGCGCAGCGCCATCCACCAACGGAGTACCGATCGCATCCAAGTTGCTTTTCCGAGATAATGCCCTTTTTCCTGGGAAGCAACCAACGTGTGTGGAATCTGTGGTGAGTTTCGTTTTGATGGCCAATACCCTGAGCTTGCGGGTATTAAAAAAATGCTCTCGAAGTTGGCGTCGCGTGGGCCAGATGATGAGGGGTTGTATTCGTATGAGTCTCTGGCCTTGGGGCATCGGCGTTTATCAATAATTGATCTAAGCGACAAGGCGCATCAGCCGATGGTGGATGCGGCGCTGGGTTTGACAATTGTCTTTAATGGGACGATTTATAATTACCCGGAGTTGCGTGCGCAATTAATTGATAAGGGGCATCAATTTTATTCCACCGGCGATACAGAGGTCATTTTAAAGGCCTATGCGCAGTGGGGCGAACATTGTGTTGAGCGTTTGAACGGCATGTTCGCGTTTGCCATCTGGAATCTGCGCAACGAAACATTATTTCTCGCCCGCGACCGGATGGGCATTAAGCCGCTCTACTACACTCAAGACGATAAACGGTTACGTTTCGCATCAAGTACACAAGCATTGTTGGCTACAGAGGATGTTGATACCAGCATTGACGAGGTTGCGCTGCACAATCTGTTTTCATTGCACGCAGTGGTTCCCGCGCCACGCACTATTCTGCGTGGAATCAGAAAACTCGAACCGGCGCATTGCGTCACCATAGACTCTCTGGGCGGGCGGCATGTTCGCCGATACTGGACACTGAATGCGCGACGACCCGCAGAACAGTACACGCAAACAGAATGGCAGGAAAAAATTCATCAAGCATTAAAGCTCGCGGTTAAACGCCGTATCGAAATTGCGGATGTGCCGGTGGGCGTACTGCTATCAGGCGGATTAGACTCCAGTTTGCTGGTTGCGCTATTGGCCGAACAAGGCGTCTCCAATCTAAAAACATTTACGATTGGATTTGATGATCAGCCGGAGGAGCGCGGTAACGAATTTGAGTATTCAGACCCTGTTGCACAACGTTACGCGACTGAGCATCATAAATTTCATGTTCCCAACCGCGATGTGCTGAGGCGTTTGCCGGAGGCTGTTGATGCAATGGCCGAGCCGATGTTTGCGCAAGATGCCGTGGCGTTTTATTTGCTCGCCGAACAGGTTTCCAGTCAGATTAAAGTGGTTCAATCCGGGCAGGGTGCGGATGAAGTTTTTGCGGGGTACTTTTGGTATCCGCAAATGCAGGCCGCGCAAGGATCTTACCTAGAGCGCTTTCGTCCTAATTACTTCGATCGAGACCATGAAGAATTTAAAGAAATGGTCATGCCGATGTTTGCCGGTGAAGATCATACGTCACCGTTAATCGATTCGATATTGAATGGCGCCGAAGCCGATTCCTTTCTTGATGCCGTACTTGCGACTGACGTGACCACGCTGATTGTCGACGATCCGGTTAAACGGGTGGATAATATGACCATGGCTTGGGGTCTGGAAGCGCGCGTGCCGTTTCTCGATCATGAGTTGGTGGAGCTGGCCGCAAGTATGCCACTTGAACACAAACTCGCTGAGAACGGAAAAGGCGTGCTTAAAAAACTCTCACGTGAACTTTTGCCCGCCAGCGTGATTGATCGGCCCAAAGGCTATTTTCCGCTACCCGCGCTCAAATATGTCCGTGGCGAGGTGCTTGAGTTTGTGCGCGATATTCTTGATTCGCAAAAAGCTCGCGAAAGAGGACTCTACCAGCGGGGCTATGTTGATAAATTATTGGCCGCACCCGATCAGTATCACACCGCGATAAAGGGTAATAAACTTTGGCATCTTGCGCTGTTAGAATTCTGGCTGCAACGGCATGGTTTATAAACATTCGGCGGTATCATGGGTAGAATGTCCAACATTGATGGCTTTAAATCGCTAAAACAGAAACTTTTAATTATTTAGGTAAAACGATGGATGTACTAGAACGCATTAAAGAACAAGTCGAATCCAACAGTACGATTGTTTACATGAAAGGCACACCACAAATGCCGATGTGTGGTTTTTCCAGCCGGACGGCTGAGGCTTTAAAAGGCAGTGGTATGGAGTTCGCCTATGTGAATGTTATTGCTGATCCGGAAATCTTTCAAAACCTGCCGCGTTTCGCGGACTGGCCGACGTTTCCACAAGTGTATATCGATGGAGAATTGGTAGGTGGTTGCGACATTACCCTGGAACTCGCTGAGCGTGGTGAATTGAAGAAAATGATGGAAGCAGCGGTAGGTAAGGTTTGATCTATACTTCGCACGGTCACGGCTGCGGATTTCTAGCGGCTGATTTTTACCGATAGCCGCGTTGCTGGAACCGTTGCGTAGCCCGCTATGCGCCGGTTTCAGCCCTTGCTATCGATAAGAATTAGCTCGCTATAATTTCCGCAGCCGTGACAGTGCGAAGTATAACAGACCGTTTTTGATGGGGAGCTAATGTCTACCCTCGCTAACTCCAGAAACGTCCATACCATTAAGCGAGATTTTATTGGCATTGGCTTATTTCTTGCGGCGATCTGGATTGTTTTCGTCCTGGACCGTTTTCTGCCGCTGGAGATATTTGGTCTTGTGCCAAGGCATGCTCGGGGGCTGGTGGGTATTGTTGCCATGCCCTTCCTTCATGGTGATTTCCGACACCTGCTTGGCAACAGCATTCCTTTAGCTGTCACTTTGCTGCTGCTTGCCGGGTCGCGGGCCAACAGTAAAGTCATCGTAGTACTTATCATCATACTCAGTGGATTAGGCTTGTGGCTTTTCGGCCGTACCGCGTTACATATCGGTGCCAGCGGCTTGGTGTTTGGTTTAATCGCCTTCCATATCTTTGCGGGTTACTTTGAACGTCGCCTGCGCTCTATAGCTATCGCGCTGGTTGTCGGATTTCTGTATGTGACTACCTTATTTCAGGGTGTGTTGCCAATGCAGAAGGGAGTGTCCTGGGATGGGCATTTGATAGGCGCCATCGCGGGTGCGCTGGTTGCTTTTTTGATGTCTAAAACGCTCAAAAACAATTTTCGGTCCAGTAGTTGGACGGCGAATTAGTATTCTATATTCGCAGCGAGTAAGTCTTGCTTCACTTCACTGATTGCCATAGAGCCTGGACCGGAGAGTTTCGCTTGCTTAAGCCGAGATATAGCGAGCAATTCCATTTCAGTTGCGGTGTACCAGCTTTGGCCTTTCACATAGCATTGGGCGCCGATTGAGCACGTAACGCGGATATCGCCTTTGGTTGTGGGAATGGATTCTTTGGCAATTTTTTCTAGCAATCTTTCCAGAATCCCACGAAATGTAATTTTTTCTTGCATGTTATAAAGAAGAGTACCAAAGACGCCACCCCATTGGCGAGAGACGAAGTCCATGGGGCGGAGTAGGTGTTGGACTCTCTTTGCCAGTCTTGCCAGTAGTTCGTTGCCAACCTCGTTACCATAATTATCATTCACCATGCTCAGTCCGTCGATATCAATCAGCGCAAAGCACACACTCCCACCTCGGGTTTGAGTCTGATCCATGACCGCGCTCAGATGGGAACGGAGGTGGCGGCGATTAAAGAGGCCGGTTTGGGTGTCGCGAGTGACGAGCTTTTGCTGACGTAGCTGCGCTTCTTGCAGTAATTTATTTTGATAGAGCACCGCATTTTGCAGGCGGGATACGCGTCCGGCAGAATGTACGCGCGACAAAAGTTCATAGGGTTTAAAAGGCTTGGTGAGGTAGTCATCTACGCCATCTTGGAAAGCTTGTTTCAGCGCTGCTTTATCATCGTTGCCCGTCAGCAGTAATATCGACGTGTAGTTGCTGTAACGCTTTTCTCGACGTCTAACGGTGCGGGTTAGCTCCAAACCATCCATCTTTGGCATCTGCCAATCGACAATCATCACATCAGCGGGTTTTTTGACGATAGTTTTAAGAGCGTCCATGCCGTTAACTGCGAGGCGAATATTGGAGTATCCCGCTTGTTGTAAGGTGTGGCTTAGCACCATTCGAGTGGATTTCATGTCGTCGACGATGACGATGGATAGTTGAGGAAACATAACTACGGTTAGGCCTGCATTGTTTCCAACATTTGCCAGCGGTTAATAATGTGACAAAATAAATCGGCGGTTTTTTCAGCATCGTAAATGGCTGAATGGGCCTCTTCTGAGTTCCAGCCAAGTTTGGCGGCGTCAACGGCGCGTGCCAGTACCGTTTGTCCAAAGGCCATGCCGGCGAGTGATACGGTGTCAAAATTGCTGAACTGGTGAAAAGGGTTGCGTTTTATTCCAGAGCGCTTCACGGCAGTATTGAGGAAGTTGAGGTCGAATGCCGCATTGTGCCCGACTAGAATAGCCCGCGTACATTCATTCTTCTTTATCTCGTTGCGAATAACCTTGAACACATTCGACAGTGCATCGCGCTCAGGAATGGCTAATCGTAAGGGGTGGTGGGGATCGATACCATTTACTTTGAGCGATTCCGGATCCATATTTGCGCCTTCGAACGGCTCAATATGATGCGTAACTGTTTGCTCACGGGACAGCGTGCCTTTTTCATCGATACGCAAGGTGACTGCAGCAATTTGCAGTAGCGCATCTGTTTGGTGGTTAAATCCACCGGTCTCTACGTCCACAACGACGGGTAGAAAGCTGCGGAAACGACCGCCCATGGGGACGAAATCTCTATCTTGATTCATATTTAGACAGCGTATCGGATTGAGAATGACATGGAAATCCCTTATTTTGCCCTAGGCGCCTGGATTCGACGCGCATGGGAGGTAGCGCGCAGTCCTGGATAAATTTTGCTAATATTCGCTGATTCCAGAGCCCTTGTCGAATCGTTTGACATAATTTAACGGGCACCTCTACTAAATTTTGGAGGAGATGTATTGGGTTCAGGCGGTTTAAGCGCAAGGCGCTAAGTGGTTTTAACCGCTCTTCCTGTCTGAGTCCAAGTCCTCATCTTTAAATGAGCAGAGGTGCCCGAAAGACCTAGAGATCCGCCTATGAATGCAGTGATGCACCCCGAAGATATCGATTCGCTTGAGACCCACGAATGGATCGAGGCCTTAGAGGCTGTGATAGAACATGAAGGAATCGAGCGCGCCCATTTCTTGCTTGAAAAAATGATCGACAAGGCTCGGCGCAGAGGGGCAAACCTCCCTTATTCCGCAAATACAGCCTATGTTAATACGATTCCAACTCATCTTGAGGAGCCACGTGCGGGTGATCAGGCGATGGAACGGCGTATTCGCTCCTATATTCGCTGGAATGCGGCGGCGATGGTGGTGCGCGCTAACCGTAAAAGTAGTGAGTTGGGTGGACACATTGCTTCCTTTGCCTCGGCGGCGACCTTGTATGATATTGGTTTCAATCATTTTTGGCAGGCTCCCACGCCCGAACATGGCGGCGATATGGTATTTTTCCAGGGGCATTCCGCGCCGGGAATGTATGCACGCGCCTTTCTGGAAGGCCGGCTGAAAGAAGAACAGCTAGAGAAGTTCCGCCAGGAAGTCGATGGCGGTGGACTTTCTTCTTATCCACACCCTTGGTTGATGCCGGATTTCTGGCAGTTTCCTACGGTTTCTATGGGCCTCGGCCCAATCATGTCGATTTATCAGGCGCGCTTTCTCAAGTACATGCAGCATCGTGGCTTGGCGCATACGGAAGATCGCAAGGTGTGGGCGTTTGTCGGCGATGGCGAGGTTGATGAGCCTGAAACGCTGGGTGCAATTTCCCTGGCAGCGCGCGAGAAACTGGATAACTTGGTTTGGGTGGTGAACTGTAATCTACAACGCCTGGACGGCCCCGTACGTGGTAATGGTAAGATTATTCAGGAGCTTGAAGCAGTCTTCCGTGGCGTGGGTTGGAACGTTATCAAAGTTGTCTGGGGTTCCTATTGGGATCCGTTGCTCGCCATGGATCATGATGGCCTGTTGCGTCAGAGAATGATGGAAGCGGTCGATGGTGATTACCAGAATTACAAATCTAAGGATGGCGCTTATGTGCGTGAACACTTCTTTGGAAAATACCCCGAACTGAAGGCGATGGTGGCGAAGATGTCGGATGAGGATATTTGGCGTTTGAATCGCGGTGGTCACGATCCGCACAAGGTTTATGCGGCTTATCATGCTGCGGCAAATCATTCCGGCCAACCTACCGTTATTTTGGCTAAAACCGTAAAGGGCTACGGCATGGGCGCGGCGGGTGAAGCGCAAATGCGTACCCATTCGCAAAAGAAACTCGATGAAGATGAAATGGTGGCGTTTAAGAACCGCTTCCGTATTCCCATCTCGGATGAGCAGGCCGCAGCTGCGGAATACTATCTTCCCCCCGAGGACAGCGAAGAAATTCAATATATGCGTGATCGCCGCAAAGCCTTGGGCGGTTATATGCCCGTGCGTAAGCAAATGGCGGCACCGCTGGAAGTGCCAGACCTCTCGCTATTTGATCCTTTATTGAAGGACAGTGGCGATCGAGAAATGTCGACCACGATGGCGTTTGTGCGCATGCTGACCCTGTTGGCGCGTGACAAGAAGATCGGCAAGAACATCGTCCCGATTGTGCCAGACGAGGCGCGGACTTTCGGAATGGAAGGCATGTTCCGTCAGCTCGGTATTTA
>FXBE01000074.1_pt1 | contig 14891 bp, 14 predicted proteins | sample 5335311 | NCBI WGS metagenome assembly FXBE01 (sample SAMEA103928390, study PRJEB20085) | sediment metagenome | biome: marine biome; feature: hydrothermal vent; material: sediment | place: Atlantic Ocean | collected 2013-08-06T02:46:56 | depth 0.05 m | reverse complement strand
GAGCTTGTCCACCCCGAATCCAAGCACGATACGCAGGATCGCTCCTGATAGAATAGGCAGTGAAAGCAGTGTCGCCTTCTGTCCTGCCGTGATGATCTCACCATGTGCCGCCAGGGCCTCGGTGATCTCCGTTGAAAGTGGTCCGAGCATCGTCCAGACCATAAAACTCATATCAAAATACAAAAATGCCATAAAGAGCGTAGGAAAGTGTCCTTGCCCTTTGAGCGCCTTAAATCCTGCCATCTGTTCTCCTTAAAAGTTGTGATGGCAGAAGTATACACCAAAATTATCGCAATGATTACTTTTTGTGTGATTAATTTTTGATCAGTTAATCAAGCGCTTATACAGTCTATATATCTGTGTCCCAGAGAGTAACATCGAAAAGAATTGGTTAATTTTTAATCAATCGTATTCTCCCTACTTTTCTTTTGCTAGGGTATAATAAACCATTATTTCGCAGGAGCAGACGCGTATGACAGATCTATTGGCAAAAGCCCTTGAGGCACGAAGCAAAAAAGTCAACAAAGTAGAGACGACCAAATCACTCAAAGACCCGATGGAGGTCTATGCCAGACTCGATGAGATCGCTGCAGGTGGGTATGAGCATCTCGCCCCTGAGGAGAGTGCCTACTTCCTGAAGTGTTTCGGACTCTTCGACAAGGGAGAGGACTTTATGCTTAGAGTCCGTATCCCCGGCGGGCAGCTGACCAATGCCCAGGCGGTACGCATCGGAGAGGTGGCACAGCAATACGGTAATGACTATATCGACCTGACCACCCGTATGCAGGTGGAGCTGCGCTACCTCAAGATCGAAGATATCGCTGCGGTGCTTTCGGCACTCCAGGAGGTAGGCATCTCCACGTTTCAGACAGGGGTGGACAATCCCCGCAACATTGTGACGGATCCTCTGGATGGTATCGCCTATGACAATGTGATCCCATGTATGCCCCTCATCGAAGCGCTTCAAAGCGTGTTTCTGGAAAACACTGAATGGATCTCAGCACTGCCTCGTAAATTTAACACTGCTGTGCTGGGGTCACTTTCCAACTCCTGCAATATCTTTGGACATGACTGTAGTTTCGTCCTGGCACAAAAAGAGGGTGTGTTCGGCTTCAATGTCTATCTGGGCGCGCGCGTAGGCGTACAAGCCAAAGACGCGAACCTCTTTGTCACCAAAGAGGAGGTGCCTGCCTTCTTCAGCGCGTTGCTCACCGTCTTTAAGACCTACGGTTACCGTGACAACCGCAACAAAAACCGTCTGCACTTTCTGCTGCAGGATGTAGGCATAGAGGCGTTCGTCGAAGCGCTCAAAGCCCAAGCGGGGATGGATTTCGCGCCTGCAGGCGTGACGATGGTGCAGTCGCAGAACATCGCACTGGGTGCCAACCGCGTTTTGCTGCGTGACGGCACCTTTGCTTACAAGCTCATCGTCCCTTCGGGTATCTTCAGCGGTACGGATATGATCGAAGCCGCCAAGATGGCAGCAGCGTACGGCAGCGGTGACATCCGTCTAAGCTACGACCAGAACTTCTTCATCATCCAAGTACCCCAGGAGAAGTGTGATGCCTTCGAGCAGAGTGAACTCGTCAGCAAATATGCACAGTACAACAACCTCTACTTTGCCGATATGATCGCCTGTGCAGGTACGGCAACGTGCAGCTACGGGGTCATCCCCAACAAGCCCGACGCTATCGAGATGGCGCACTTCCTCAACTCCGAGGTCGCCATCCCCAATGCCAATGTACGGATGAACTGGTCGGCATGCCCCAAAGGGTGCGGCGTACACGGCATTGCCGATATCGGGTTTGAGGGTTGCAAAGCAAAGGATAGTGAAGGAAATAGGGTGGACGGCGTACATCTCTACATAGGGGGCAAGATCACCCGTGAGGCCAAAGAAGCGCATACCCTGCACAAGGCACTTCCTGTCACTGAGGCGAAGCATCATGCCAAATATCTGCTCAAAACCTATGCGCAACATAAACGAAGAGCAGAGAGTTATGAGGCATTTGATGACAGGTTTCTCAGTGCCCAGTACTCCTATCAGGCATTGGGATTTTTCACCAAGATCAACTATGTACTCAACGAGAAGCTGGGGCTGGATCTCTTTTTCGCCTTGGAAAATACCCCTGACAGCGGCAAGCGTGAGGCGTATGAGATCTTTGCGTTTGGCCTGAAGCTTTTCAAGATGCTTACCGGTCAGAAGCGATTTGAGGCAGTGGATGGATTGGATCCTCTCCTCAAACAGCCCAGAAAGATCAAGAGAGACGAGGTGTCACGCCTCAACCCAGCCGTACCGCTCAAGCTCAGTGAGGTCATCTATAACATGACCCACGAGAACCGTCAGGAGAGGGCACAGGTCTTCTCAGAATTGATTGTGGCACTCAAAGAGATATAGTGTCGCGTTGCGACAAATGAGAAATGAAGGAATTGAGACTATGGGCGACAAGCCACTGACCCAAAATACCCCACTGGAAAGCTTCATCAGCCACAAGAATGACACTGGCATGCAGTGTGGCAACTACACCATCGATATCCCCGAGCTCAAGCCCGGAGAGCAGTACCGTTTCCACTTCGATGCGACGGCCTGTGTGGGCTGTCACTGCTGTGAGGTCGCCTGCAACGAGCAGAATGGCAACAGTGCGGACATCAAGTGGCGGCGTGTAGGAGAGATGGAGATGGGCGAATTCCCCGACACCCTCCAGCTCTTCAACTCTATGAGCTGTAACCACTGCATCGAGCCTGAATGCCTCATAGGCTGCCCTACCGAGAGTTATATCAAGCTGGACAACGGGATCGTCTGGCATGACGACCCCAGCTGTATCGGGTGTCAGTACTGTACGTGGAACTGCCCCTACGAAGTGCCTGTGTTTAATCCCGACCGCGGTATCGTCACCAAGTGTCACATGTGTGTAGACAAACTCGAAGTGGGTCAGACCCCTGCGTGCGTGCAGGCGTGTCCGGGCGGTGCCATCGAGATCGAAGCGGTCAATGTCGAACAGTGGCTTGCCGAAGATATGGCAAAAGAGGGGGTCGCCCCACACCTGCCCGATATCTCCGTCACCAAGCCAACCACACGCTATACCCTGCCAAAGATCCCCGAGGGTGAAGAGATACGCGTAGCGGACGAACACCTGCTAGAGCCCGCCCATGCAGAGCTGCCGCTGGTCTTTATGACGGTACTCACGCAGGTCTCTGTGGGTGCGTTTCTGGCACTCTTTTTGGGGCAGCTTCTCTTCTCTCTGGGCTTCAATCTGCCCAAACCTACTGCGACAATGGCGATACTGGCGTTCCTCCCTGCTGCCATCGGACTGCCCCTTTCGGCACTCCACCTTGGCAGACCGGGGATGGCGATGATGGCGATGAAGAACTGGCGCACCTCCTGGCTCAGCCGTGAGGCGATCGCGCTGGGTGCCTACACCGGGCTTGCCACACTGGTGGCGGGGATGTACCTGCTGGATATCGGCGGCTTTGCCCTGCTCTTTGCCCAGGCACTCACACTGGCGATCGGCATCTACGGCATCTACGCCCAGTCGATGATCTACCGCATCAAAGCACGCCCAAGCTGGAACCGAAAGTCCACCACCAAACGCTTCTTCGGTTCTGGGTATGTGGGTTTTCTGCTTATTGCCATGGTGCTGCTCATCAGTCACGGTGCACAGGGAGCGATGGTGCTGCTTGGTATCACACTGCTGGCAGGGATGGGGCAGGCTTTGGTGATCTTGGAGGAGGTGATGTTCTACCGCCACCTGGACAAGGATAACCCGCTCTACTACCAGTACAATCGAAGCAGAATCCTCCTGCAGGAGCATTTTGGCAAGGTAAAAAAGTTCAGGATCTACTCTCTGGTGCTTTTTGCCTTGGCGCTGCCACTGCTTGCCATGATGTTCACGGCCAGCGGTTTGGTTTCTCTGGCCATCGCTGTCTTGGCAGTAGCCACCATAGGTGCACTACTGAGTGAATTAAGCGGTCGGTATCTTTTTTACCGTACCGTCGTGCCTTTGGGTCTTGCGGGGAACTTCTTTGCAGGGAATCAGCGACATTGAGACCGGAGGGCAACCACAAGGGCTACCCCTACCCATACAAAACTTCCTATATTTTCTCGCTCCCACACGTTATACATGGGAGTGTATACTTCCAATTCGTGAAAGATGTGCGTATGCATTCCCGCGCTGAGCGTGGGAACGAGAGACTCCTTCTTGCGCCAGTATGGGAACGAAAGTGACTTGAGATTGGCATAACCCTCACGACGAACAACTCACAAACGACACCCCCGCCACATCAAACAGCGCATCGGGTTTTTTGCGGTAGTACTTCTGTGCTATCTCATCCGAGAGCTCATCATAGGGATTTTCCATCACCTCCCGCAGCTCCTCTATGAGCGTATAGTCACCTCGGTGTGCCGCTTCGTATGCCGGGACGAGTATCCACTCTCTTAAAGTGTATTTGGGGTTGGTGTGTTTCATCTGTGCAGAGAGCTTTTCACGTTCTTCCGGTGTGGAAATATCGACCGCTTCGTGCCACTGTGAGAGCCAAGCACGCCACCGATCCAGCAGTCTCTCATCGGGAGTGGTGTAGAAGCTTTGCCGCAGTGTGTCAATCGTCTCGGGGAGGTGTGAGAGCTCACGGAAGAAGATGGTGTAGTCCACACGGGTCTCTGCCATCAGTGTCAGGAGTGTTTGCAGCAGCGCCCTGTCCAAGCGTGCCAGACCAAGCTTCTGCGCCCACATCCGATCCATCCGTCTGCGTACCGCTTCGCCAAAGCTCTGACGTATCGCTTCCAGTCCATCAAGCGCTTCTTTGTCCTCGCCAAAGAGCGGAGCAAGTGCCGTGCAGAGCATCGTGAAGTTACGCTCGGCAGCTTGGGGCTGGTTGAAGAAGGAGAAGTGCCGTCCTCCGCCCGTCCACGGCTGGTAGCGCGGATCAAAATCGTCCATAAACCCAAAAGGACCATAGTCGAGTGTGAAACCGCCTATGGCACAGTTGTCACTGTTGAAGTTGCCCTGACAATAGCCCACCCGTATCCATTCGCTCACCAAAGAGGCAAGACGGTCTCGAAATGCCGCTGCAAAGGCAAGCAACTGCTCGGTAAGCGGTAGGTCGCTATTGACTTCATCCCCATACTCACGCCCTATCGCATAGCGCACGATCCGCTCCAGCTCCGCCATCGCTTCGGGATGTTCCTCTTTGCGTGCACGGCGACCGAAAAGCTCCAGCTGCCCTACCCGCAGAAAGGAGGAGGCGACCCGTGTGGTGATGGCAACGGGCTCTACGACCATCCTATCCGGATCTCGCGACTGCGAACCGGGGCGAAACCACGGACGCTGCACCGTTTCGCTCTGTGAGACATACAGGGTCAACGAGCGTGTGGTGAGGATGCCCAGTGCGTGCATATGCTCCTGTGCCAGAAACTCCCGTACACTTGAGCGCAATACCGCACGCCCGTCCGCACCGCGGCAGTAGGGAGTACGTCCGCCGCCTTTGAGCTGAAACTCCCACCGTTCTCCCTCAAACGCGCCCTCAAAGACCGAGACCGCCCGACCGTCCCCATAGCCGTTACCCGTTCCGAAAGGACACTGCTGATAGTACTCCGTCCCGTAGATCGACAGCGCATACCCCGTCGCCCATCCGACGTTGCGCATCGGTGCAGGTGCCTCGCAGAGGTCTCCGGAGAAAAGTCGCATAAACGCTTCACTCGTCGCCAGATCATCCGCCAAGCCAAGCTCAGCAAAAAACTGCCTGCTGTGCGCCACATAACTCGGATCGGCGATCGGCGTGGGCTTCACGGGTACATAATGCCCCGAAAAGACCTCACGGGGATCATGGTCGATGCCCTCTTTGGTCGCTTGGGGATCGGGGATCAGTGTGTCCATCAGGCTATAGTCTGCCCTTTGGGCAAAATCTTCGAGTGTTTCTATCGTCGGGGTGGTCTGTTTACTCATCATTTACTCTTTTTCATATTTATCTCATTCACTTCATCTTACACCATTTTCCTAAAAGAGACATTTTCTCCTATTTGCCCATAAAATAATCACAACATACTCCCCAAAAGGACAAATTTTAACTATAATACAGACATACAGCCAGAAGGAACCCAATATGAGCCTGATACAAAAAGCAAAAGACTTTCTCGGACTAGATATCAAAGAGGACAAATACGCCCTCGTGGACGACCCCCTCTTCGGCAAGGTTGCCAAAGCCAAAGCACCGGACAAGTGGGTACGTACCACCTGTGGCTACTGCGGTGTGGGATGCGGAATGTATATCGGGGTCAAAGACGGCAACGCGGTCTACTCCAAAGGCGACCCGACCCACCCGGTCAATAAGGGAACACTCTGTCCCAAAGGGCTGAGCGAACATGAGATGGTGCGTGCGGACAACCGTGTGGCGACGCCGCTGATCCGAAAGAACGATACCCTCACTCCGGCAAGCTGGGATGAGGCATTTACCAAGGTCAGCAGTGCGTTCAAGCGTATTCAGGCAGCGCACGGCAAAGGTGCCGTGGCGGTGATCTCTACGGGGCAGCTGCTGACGGAGGAGTTTTATGCATTGGGCAAGTTTACCCAGCTGGGGCTGGAGACCAACAACTATGACGGCAACACCACGCTGTGCATGGCATCGGCAGTGATGGGTTACAAGCAGACCTTTGGGAGTGACGGTCCTACAGGCTGTTACGAGGACTTTTCCAAAGCAGATGTCATTCTGCTCATTGGGGCAAACATCGCAGACAACCACCCCATCCTGAAGCTGCATATCGCCAGGAACAAAAAAGAGACAGGCAAAAAACCCACCCTTATCGTTGTCGATCCCCGCAAATCCAAAACCTCACAGATGGCAGATATCTTTGTGCCACTGGTGCCCCGAAGCGATCTGGCTCTGCTCAATGGGCTGTGCTATATCATCATGGAGCAGGGTTGGGAGGATGAGCAGTTTATCAAGGAACGCACCAGCGGTTACAAAGCATTTCGCAAGCACATCATGGAGCACTATCCGCCACAGCAGGTCGCACAGATCACCGGCATCGAGGTGAAAGAGCTCTACAACCTCGCCCGCACCTACGCACTGGCAGAAAGTGCCATGAGCGCCTGGACGATGGGAGTCAACCAGAGCAGTATCGGTACAGATACCGTCTCTGCCATCTGCAATCTCGCCCTGATCACCGGCAACCTCGGCAAGGAGGGTGGCGCACCGATGTCCATCACCGGACAGTGCAACGCCATGGGCACCAGAGAGTTTGGCTTCACCTCTTCTATCCCGGGCTACCGCAACTATGCCAGCCAAAGCGACAGGGAAGATTTCGCCAGTATTATCGGTGTGCCGGAAGCGCTCATCCCCACCCAGCGAGGCTATGCCTATCCGCAGATCATCGAGGCGATCAACCGTGGAGAAATCAAAGCGCTCTGGGTCGTTGCTACCAATCCCTTGGTCTCATATCCTGATCAAAATGCGCTGAGAGAAGCGCTGAAAAAGCTGGATATACTGGTGGTGCAGGATGCCTTTATGTCGGATACGGCGGAGATAGCAGATGTGGTTTTTGCCGCAGCGACCTGGTCTGAGAAGGAGGGGTGCTATACCAACTCAGAGCGGCGATGCAACTACGCCAAAAAGGCGATAGAGCCTCTGGGGGAGAGTAGAAGCGACCTGGATATCGTCAGGGAGTTTTCCAAATATTTTGAAGGCAAATATGCCCTGCTCTTTGAGGGGCTTGATACCCCACGGGATGTCTTTGAGGAGATCAAAAAAGTCAGCCAGGGGCGACTCTGCGACTACAGTGGGATGAGCTACGAACTCATCGAAGCGCTTGGCGGTATCCAGTGGCCGTGCAACACACAGTACCCCAAGGGCAAGCAGCGTCTCTATACCGAAGAGATGGCATGTCCTACGCCTGACGGCAAGGCACAGCTGCTGCCTGTGGACTGGGTGCCTTTGAGCGAGATGCAGTGCAAAGGACTGCCACTCATCCTCAATACGGGCAGAACCGTAGAGCAGTTCCATACCAGAACCAAAACAGGCAGCATCGGTATCCTCGATGCGCTGGCTCCAGAGGCATGGGTGGATCTCAACCCCAAAGATGCCGTCAAACTCGAAGTCAAAAGTGGTGACCGCATCGCGATCTCAGGCAACAGAGGAAAAGTGGAAGAGGTGATCGTCAAGGTCAGCGAAACAGTCAGAGAGGGGCATATCTTTGTGCCGTTTCATTTCAACGAACAGCTCATTAACGCTATTACAATCCCGGAGTTTGACCCCAAATCTTTCGAGCCCAACTATAAGCAGTGTGCCGTGCAGCTGCACTCAGAGGCAGTCCCCGAAGGCATCGCCTATGAAGAGGTGGAGATCAGCGGTTATCTCGAAGGAGTAAAAATAGAAAGAGAGAAAGCACTGGAGAAGGAAAAAACCAAGCATACCATACATTGATATCCGTCAAGCCAAAAGAATCACTTTTGCAAAGGTACGCAAGGTTATCAGAGTCTCTTTGGGCGTACACTATTGACAGGGGGAGCCTATGACGGATTTCTGGAAGGAGATGATGGATTCACTCCTGCACAGATCAAAGATGTGGCGGCATTTCTAAAAACACTCGAAGGCAGCATCGTCTCCCATTGACCTGCGGCAGCCCTCTGGATATGTATGTGGTACGTGCCGCAATTTCTACCTACATTTGTTGACAGCGGGGGCAAATGCCTTTGAGCATCACATCTTCGATCTGATAGTTTTCGAGTTGGATACGCAGATCGTCTCGGATGCACTGTATCCTGTCGCACTGTGTGCAGAGAAAATGGGTATGAGGGGCTTGGTAGAGCTCGTAATACCTCTTCTTGTTGTTGGACTCAAAGCTCTTGATCATGCCATGGGATTCGAATGTGATGATATTTCTATAAAATGTCGCTTTGTCCATAGAGATGCGCTCTTTGATATCCTCGTAGCATACAGGGCAGTTCGCCTCCCGGAGCAGCGTGAGTATCTGCTCTCTGGCTCTGGTGATCTTGAGTGTTGTGTCTTGTTTCATCTTTTATCCCAAAACTAAATAGTGCAACTAAGTCGCGTTTAAGTGCGTTCTGCGTACTATTTCAAAATGCAACCAAGTTGCATTATTTTAATGGAAACATTCTTAAGGGAAGCAAAATGAAAAAGATAGGATTGGCATGGTTGTTTGTAACCGTGTCAGTATTTGCAAAAGTAGCTGTCGTTGTAAGTATATTACCCCAGGAAATTTTTGTCAAAAAGATTGGCGGGGAGCATGTAAATGTCACTACCATGGTTTTGCCAGGTCACGAACCGCACAGTTATGAGCCTAAGCCTAGTCAAATGAAAATGTTGTCAAAGGCTGATCTCTATTTCTCTATCGGTGTAGAATTTGAAAAGACCTGGTTGGATAAATTTCACTCTCAAAACAGACATCTGATCATAGTGGACAGCGCAAAAGGCATTAAGAGAATAAAAATGGCCTCACATCATCACCATGAAGAGGGCAGTGAGCATGAAGAAGCGCATGGTGCGCATAGCGGACTGGATCCTCATGTGTGGCTCAGTCCATCCAATGTCAAGATCATCGCAAAAAATATATATCACGCGCTTGTCAAAGCAGACCCGGATCATCAGGCTGACTATAAGAAGGGGTATGAGGTATTTTTGTCCGAAATAGACAAGACAGACGATCAGATAAAAGATATCCTCAAAGAGGCAAAGCCTCACACAAAGTTTTTGGTCTTTCATCCCGCTTTTGGTTATTTTGCAAAGGAGTATCACTTGGTACAAGTGCCTGTTCAAGTAGAAGGAAAAGAACCGACACCCAAAGAGTTAGTACATATTATCAACGAATCAAAAGAAGAAAAAGTGAAAACCATTTTTGCAGAACCTGAATTCTCAGATAAGAGTGCCAAAATTATAGCCAACGAACTCGGCATAAAAGTACTCAAGTTTTCACCCCTCAATCCCCAGTGGTCGCAAAATCTCATCGCTATTGCCAAAGCTATAGCAGGAGAATAGGATTCTCTGCCCTTGATAGTACACCTGCTTGAAAAATAGGCACGTTGAGAGACCATGCATTTGTAATGTTTAAAAAATGATCAGCCCTAGTCCTGCTTTCTTGATCCAGATCAAGTCTTTTCTATAAGCTTTGACTATAATAGGTATTATCTCAAATGAAGGAGCGGAAGATGACATTTTCCAACTCGGCGGAGTTGTTGGCATTCCACAATGTGGCCTATACGATCTATGCTTTGATGATCATATCGGTCATTGCCTGGTTTGCCTACAACCTGACGCGCGCAGAGAAGGCAAAATCGGTGGTGCGGATCCCATTCTACACCTATATAGGATTTTTGGTACTGATGGGGGTAGGGCACCATATCTTTACTTATAACACGATTCCCTGGGTTTCAGAAGACATTAAAAGACATGATATCAAGCCCGACAAGGTGGTAAAGTTTGAAGTGGCCAAACACACGTGGGTAGGGCTGCCTAAAAAAGTGACCGTACAGTGTGGTGAAAAAGTGCTGTTTGATGTGCGCAGCCGTGATCTGGTCTATGGTTTTGGTCTCTTCAGACAGGATGGATCACTGGTGACACAGATGCAGGTCAATCCGGGTACGGATGTCAATGGTATCCTCGACCCCAATGATCTGCTGTGGACGTTTAGGCACAACGGTGTGTTTAACATGACATCCACAGAGTACTCAGGCCCTGAGCAGTATTCCGAAGATGGCAAAGAGGACAAAATGATGGTCAAAAACTGGTTTGAAGTGGTAGGATGCAAAGAGGGAGGTGACGCATGAGTATCGTCAAAAATCTGATTCATGGTACAGACTTTGATGCAGACAGCTTGAATGCCCTGCAGAAAGTGACCCTGCGCGCAGTGGTGATGAGTTTTCTCTTTTTTGGTCTGGTGGCGATCGAGGGGATGATCATGCGGCTGGTATCGACCGGTCCTGCCAACCCGCTCCCAAAGATGTTCAACCATCCGGAGCACTATTTCTCGATCATGACGGTGCATCCGATCGTCGGCATCTTCGGATCGACCTATCAGCTGGTCTTTGCGGCCTTTATGTTTCTGGTACCGTTCCTGACCAAAAAACCGCTCTACAGTATCAAGCTGGCCAATGCAGTATGGCTGCTGATCACGATCGGTACGGCATTGGCATGGCTGTCGGCTTTCTTTACGCAGTATGCACCGCTCTATACGCTCTACTGGCCGCTGCCGGCAGACACAGAGCAGTTCTCGGTGATAGGCGGCATTGTCTTTATCGTCGGTGTGGCACTGATCATGGTAGGGACGCTGGGCTTCATCTATAACATCTATGCGACGATCTTTCAGCGTGTCGGTGTCCATGCCAACAAGACCACCAAAGAGCTGCTGATCTCCGGATTTGGTATCGATGGGATGCTCAACCTCTGGCACAAGCTCACGGGCAAGCCTCCCTATTCCAAAGAACCGGCGCTGGCACTGCCTGTCGTAGCGATCTTCCGGGGTACAGTGGATACTTTCCTGGATGCGATCGTGATCCTGAGTGCAGGGGTGTTGGTGCTGGTCTATCTGATCTTTGATGCCAGCGGCCATGCGCTCAATGTGCAGGCGATCGATGCACTGCTCTACAAAAACTACTTCTGGTGGGGATTGGATCTGGTCGCTGACGGTCTGGTCCTGATCTATGTGGCGGGCTCCTGGTACCTGCTGGCGACCCTGATCACCGGACAGAAGCTCTTCATGGAGAATGTGGCCAGAGCCGCACTGATGCTGGAGCTTCTGGTCTCCTGGATGGTCTGGTCACATCACCTGCTGGCCGATCAGGGACAGCCGGAGATGATGAAGCTGATCTCAGGTGAGATGGTGACTGCCTTTGAGCTCCTGACGCAAGGTCTGGCACTCTTTATCACGCTGGTGACACTCTGGAAGGCTCGTCCGCTCAAGATGACTCCGGCACTGGCGTACCTGCTGGGCGGCTTGGTCGGATTCGGTCTGGCAGTGCCTGCGGCGATCATTCAGGCGGACATGGGGATGAACCGTATCCTTCACAACACCCAGTGGATCATCATGGCGCATGTGCATATCGCACTGATCGTAGGGCTCTATATGACACTCTACTCCGCCCTGTATGTACTCTGGCCGATCGTCACCAACAACACCACGCTCTTTAGCAAAAAGATGACCTGGATCCACTACTGGCTCTATCTCATCGGTGGTGTCGGCATGGGTGCCTTCGGCGGGATGGCAGGTCTGGACGGGATGCTGCGACGACACCTCTATCTCAACGGTGAGTTCAATACCTGGATGATCCTGGCTGCCGTATGTGGCTCCATGATCCTGATTGCCTGGGTGATCTTCCTGTTGAACATCGTCCTCTCGGTCGGTGTCAAGGGGCTGATTGGCATCTTTATGCCAGCCAAAGACCCCACCGCTTCCTATGGCATCGAGCCTGAAGCAGTGGCCGAAGCGCACAAGGCCTAATGCTCTCGTACTTCGCTATGCGTTGCATCAGCGAAGACGGTCGGCTTGATTTCTCTCTTGACTTTTTAAAAATATTGTACTATTATGCGTATAATAAAACATAAAAATATAAGGATAGTCCCATGGTAGCCTACACAAGAGATGAGATCATATCAGCAACCGAACTGGCGCGTAATGTCTCTGCCACACTCAGCAGTATCGTGCAGCATGCCAAAGAGAAGATTGCCATCTCCAAAAATAACAAACTTGAAGCGGTCATCATCGACATCGAAGAGTATGAGCGACTCAAGGAGGCGTATGAGTTGATGGAGCATAGTGAGATAGCCAAGATTGTGGAGGAGAGGAGAGACTCTGAAACAATTGATTTTGAGACACTGCTCAAAGAAGAGGGCATCGATTATAATGGGCTATAAGCTCTCAGTCAAAAAAGAGGTCAAAGGGGATCTGTCCAAGCTTTCGGAAAGGCAAAAGAGACTTGTCTACAAACAGTTTAAAAAACTGCAAACCTCTCCAGAGCTTGGGCGACCGCTGGGGAACAAGTCAGGCTACGACCTGAGCGGATACAGGAAAATGTATGTGGACAGAAAGAAAATACGCATCGTCTACACGATACAGGAGGCAGCCATTACCGTTGAGGTAATCGCTGTCGGGAAACGGGAGGATATGGCCGTGTACCAAAAAGCTACCCAGAGACGATGAGTCTAGAACAGGCACAAAGGAGCAGTCAGTGACCCACCTACCACGCGTCGCCGAAGAGATACGTACGATCGGTCTGTATGATCTGGTCTTGCAGGATGTGCAGAAGATCGCAGGCAAGCAGCGTCTTACCCAGACAGAGATACTGCAGATCATGGAGACACATCCTGAGATACTTCGGGAGTACAAAGAGATCAATGTCGAATACAACCTGAGCAATATCCACCTCAGGGATATAGACCTCACGCATCTGGAGGGAAAGTGTCGCACAGACGCAGAAGCCGTCAACCAGGAGTTGGCTGAATTGAGAGAGATAGAGAAGTACACCCTGCCGTTTGAACACAGTTCCACACTGGTGATCATTTTCTCTATCGAGTTTTTTGTCCTCTTTTCGGTACAGTATTTTATTGTCCTGCTTGACCTCAAAGAGTGGCAGCTCTGGATCTACGGTGTATTTGCCTCGTCGATAGCATTGGCATGGTGGTACGCCAAAAAAGAGCAGAAAAAATTCGCACGCAACAATGCACGCTATGAACGGCAATACATCAAGACACTGGAGCGCATCGCTGCGCTTGAGATGCAGGGCTGCCTCCAAAAGTCCGATCTCATCATCATGGAGTGCGAAGCGCATGTCTAGCCCTGTCATGATCCGCTATCGCTGGAGTCGCGAGAATGTGGAGAAGCTCTTCGATGCCTCTTATCGCTACCAGTTTACCCACTCTTCCCGGCGCTATATCGGCTGGTTTTTTATCGTGGTTTTGCAGTTTGCCGTGGTCGCCGCACTCAAAAAAGGTGCTATCGGGCTACTGCTCTTTACGACACTGGTGCTGCTCTACTGGTACTATGGCAAAAAATTGATCGCCAGACGGCGTGCGCTGCGCTCTTTCGAAAGCTCTCCGCTCAAGGAGGAGATGATCAAGATAGCGGCAGATGAGAATGGTCTGACGATAGGATCGGGAGAAGGCGATCAGCACTGGCGCTGGGAGGAGATCGATATGGTCACCTCCCTGGAGGATGCTGTCGTGATCTACAAAGCCCCCCACGCCCACTATATCCCTGCCGGAGGGTTCACCTCCATAGAAGAAAAAAGTCGCTTCAAAAGCCTCGCCAGAGTCCAGGGAAAACTCTCACCATGATCGATTATATCTATGCCGGTATCGTGGTGCTGTTTGTGGTGGCATTGCTGGTAGTGGGCTTTGTGATGGATGCAGAGGAAGAGGAGCAGGGCTGAAAGAGCTACATTCTATATTTCGGAGTTTTGAGGTTTGCTTTCTGTTTGTGCCAATAGCTATGTTCTCGTAGACCGGGGTGTCTCCACTCTGACATTTTCCCAATATGCAGATAGGACACTGATGCAAAACCCTCTATTTAGGATTTAGTTCCTGACCCCAAGTTTGTATAGATTTACAGCAGTTTCCGAGAAGGGGTATCCCTCTTCTCGGAAAACGATTCAATCAGGACTGTTTGCTAGTTGAGACCTCGCCTCTATCAACACGTTTGGAAAATTCGGTCTCTAAACCAGATGCCAAAGCTTTTGCCTGTTCTGTCCAGTTTTCTCTTTTTGCTCTTCCTGGAAATCCCAAACGATTATCAGCCCATTCTATATGTTCTTCATTCCAATCAGATATTTGGTCAAAATGAAAAATCCCTACTTTATTCAGCTCCTCTTCTATTTTGACACCCACACCTTTAATGCGCGTAAGATTATCTTTCTTTCCATTTCTTGGTCCAGAAAGAGTCACCGGTTTAATGC
>FXBE01000073.1_pt1 | contig 14905 bp, 17 predicted proteins | sample 5335311 | NCBI WGS metagenome assembly FXBE01 (sample SAMEA103928390, study PRJEB20085) | sediment metagenome | biome: marine biome; feature: hydrothermal vent; material: sediment | place: Atlantic Ocean | collected 2013-08-06T02:46:56 | depth 0.05 m | reverse complement strand
TTGTTAAGCTTGTTAGCCTAAGGTTCATAAGTTCCATTATTCCACGAGCCAGTGTTCCCACCACCCCATGCACTACTACCAGGATTCACTTGATAACCAGGAGTGGACCAATCATGAGTAAAAGAGCTACCAAAACCTGCGCCAGCCCCCGCTGCTGCTCCATATCCACCACTAGTTGCTCCTCCGGCTGCCGCTCCAATACCTGTCTGAGTCCATGTGTCACCCCAGTTCCCGTTGTTTGATATTGTTAGAGCTCCTACTGTCTCATCCATTTCCTCCACACCAAGTCCTGACATTTTAGCTAAAGAAGTCTGCACATTGTCAAATGCGAAACTCAAGCCCTCAGCACCTATAGTCTGCTCCTCTGCCGCCACAGCCTGGGTAGTCACCAGCACGATACAAACTACCCCTGATGCTATTAAGTTATTCGCCTTCATTATTTCTCTCCTACCGTGTCATTTAAGGATTAAATTGAAAGCCAGAAGTGGACCAATCATAAGTGAAAGAGCTCGCAAAACCTGCGGTAGCCGCTACTCCTGCCCCCACCCACTACCTGTCGCCCCACCTGCGGCTGCACCAATCTCATTTTGCTAGAAAAAACTTTAGTGACAGAAAGGAGATAGAAAAGGCTAAATACAGCGATAATGCGGTTCTAACCAATTTGCATTTCTCATTATCTATACATGGAAAAAGATACTTGAAGACAATATGCAAAACAACGCCAATCAGTATTGCCACCCCTATCAATGCACCATACTGTAATAATAGGTTTCGTTTATGGAAAAAAATTTGTGCGGCAATGAAGACACTTGATAAGCCGAAGAACACTGCCGCACTTTGTCTAACGAAATAGCACGATTTATCATTCACACATGGGTAAAGAAATCCTAAAATGAAGTGTAGAACAAGATAGGCCGGTACTGCCAAAACCATTGAAAATACCAGTTCTTCAAAAATTTTCGTTACTTCTTCGCTCATAATATTCTCGAAAACCATAAGGTGGGCGGTCAAAACCCGCCCACCATCCATTTTTAAATTATACCAATCATCTGCCTGGGTTGTATCCCGATGCAGCGCCACTAGTTAAACCGCCGCCAAAAGCTGTCGCCGTATTCGATGGAATGCTTGCTGGACTAATAGCACCACCTATTGCTCCAGCGACGAAACCGGCTCCTGCGGTAGTAGCGAACCCTCCTGGTGACGTTCCCCCTCCCATAACATATCCAGCACCAGCAGCAGCTAAACCAGTTAAACCTCCACCCAAAGCGCCAGCAGCGTTGGCTACCAAAGCCCCCTCCGTCTCATCCATCTCCGACCCACTCAGCTCCGACATCTCAACAGAAGAAACCTGCGCATTATCAAATGCAAAATCCATTCCTTCAGGCTGCTCCTCTGCAAAGCTGGCCTGGCTTCCCATCAATGCGGCACAAACAGCTGCGGTGACTGCTACGTTCTTCACTTTCATGTTACTCTCCAATTTCAATGCGCTTTCGCGCGTTGTGTTTCAAAATGCCTCAGTAATGAGGCGACCCTTCCGGAGGCGGGTGCTACCGCCTTCGGAAATCTTTAATGCTCTTTCTCTTCATCCCCGGCTTCTTTTTCTTTCTTGCGCTTGAGTTTTTCTTCAGTCTTTTCCAGCGCACCCTTGGGCTGCCAAAACTTGTAGCTGGCCGTCAGGTTCACTTCGGAGCCGCTGTTGCCGCTGATATCGGCGCGGCTGTTGAGGTTGAGCGTTAAGCGTTTGCTCCAGCCATAGCCAAGCCCTAACTCGAGCTTGGTTTTACTGGTGTCGATGCCGGCTTCCACATCGTTGACGTTGTCGTTACCCCGCCAACTGAGCTGCAGTCCGGTGGTGAGCGTGACTTCTGAATTGACCGCGAAAGCGATGCTGGGATTCACGTAGAAGAAATCACCAGGGTCGACGACGTCGGCCTTCACGTCCCGTTCGTCGGTATAGCGGTATCCGGCGGTCAAAGACAGCACCAGCGGGTCGATCGCACGATAAGTGGTCAACCCTAGCTGAAGGTTTTTGCCATAGACAAAGTCTGAATCGTCGATGGCAGTGTTCTCCGCGAGACCCAGTTCCAAGAACGCCAGCAGGGCGGGGGTTTTTGTATCGTCAGAGATGCGATGGTTGACGCCCAGGATCAAATCTTTCAATTGCTGGTTGGAGTCACTGGCGCTTGTTTCGACACCGTTGGTTTCTTTGTTATCGTAGCGCGTGGTTTCGATAACCCCATTAACACGGGCAAGAAGTTCGGTGTCCGTCGTCAGGCCATAGCGAAAGCCGAAGGTCATCGCAAGAATATCGGCGTTCCGGCGGTTATCGCCGACACTCACCGGCAGCTGAATAAACTGACCATTACCGGCTTCGAAGATTTGGTAACGGGAGCTGACGCGCTGGCGGTCGCTATTGGCGTAGGCCATACTAAAATCGACTCGGTATCGGTTTTGCTGGGTGATCAAATCCTCGATGGTCAGCGGTAAATCGGCGCTCACGGTACTGTGATAACCGAGAAAGAGTAAAGCAATAAAGACTTTTGATTTCCATCGCCAATACATCGGGTGTGTTCGATTCCCGAGTTTCAGTGAGAGAAGCTTAACCATTATGCGCTTAAAAAAACATCCCTCACCTAAGGGGGTTTTGCTTTAGGGACAATAAATTTTACGATTCGTGGTGTGAACGAATACAGCGCAAGTCAGTCAAACCCGAAAATATAAACCAAATTTGGGCGGGTTGTGAAACGGAAGACACTTCAACGCATCAGGAGCATCTGCAATCTTGGCATCGGAGGGCAAGCGCTGATACCCCTCCTGCTGCCTGAAATCAGGAAGATTGTGCCCGCCTATTCCAGCACCTATCACTGGCTGGATAACGCCTACAACTTTACGAATGTTTTTGATGAATCTCCTGATGCTCCAGCGCTCATCAGTACCTTCGTTAATCACTACCTGGGTAACCGTGACCGGTTAGCAAGACGCAGCCTGAGTCAGTGGCTAAGGACAGCAAAAGCATCCGTCACAATAACGTCCACCGAGCAGTTGGCCTTTCGGCATTTCTATCATTCTGATTTCTACCACGAGATCCTCAAGCCGATGGGCTACCATCATTCGCTGTATTCAGGCATCAAGAGTGGCTCTGAACCCATGGGTATTCTTGTGCTTCACCGTCAGCCGGGTGAACGCTCGTTTAGCCAACAGGACGAGAATAATTTGCGGGAATTATCTCGCTTGATCGCACCCGCGCTTAGACAAAAGGAGGCGTGCGTCGAGGTACTGCCGAGTCAACGCGAAATGGGCTTGTGTCTTCTAAACGAGAAAGGCGACATACAGAATATTAATCAACAAGGAAGAAACTTGATGCTGCTGGCAACACACTCCATTGTTAAAAAAGGGCTACCCTTTCCATTGGATGATGAATCGCTAATACCGGGTGAAATAAAGTCGATGACACAAAAGCTATGCAAAGAATTTGATCGTCATCGTTGGCCTTCCCTTAATGCACTCAAATGGGAAGTGAATAATGCCTGGGGCTATTTCTTGTTTCAGGCCAACGGGTTGCAAGCGCCAAAGGGCGGAGAGAAAGCCCTTATAGCCATCACCGTGCAGTACTGCGAGCCGAGTCTCTATCGGGTTGTTTTGGAATGTGATGAGCTGGAATTTACCTCGCGCCAAACCGAGGTCACCACGTTATTGCTCAAGGGCTTATCCTATGGCTCTATATCCGACAATATGCGCTTGAGCTCACATACGATCAATGATCATATTAAAAATATCTATCGAAAACTTGAGATTCATAACAGAAACGAGTTACTTCCTGGCTTGTTATCGTTATGATCCGTTTTTTAATGATTTAAATTGGAGTGAATTTTTCATCAACACCCTCTAGTGTTTATTTACAACTTAAGTTTCGGAGTTCAATTACACGTGAGCTCGATTTACCTCCACTCATGGAGCCAGTGTCAGCACAATGAGTCATCGGGGAGAGAAGTACCAAGTCATCCTGCCAGGAAGCCAAGATTCAGTTTACGGGTCGTATTCCACAATCGGTGGAAGCCGTCCATGGCACCTGGATCCCTGCTTCCCGCAGGGATGACGAGCCAGGTGAACTCCGAAACTTGAATTGCAATTCTCGAAAGTACCGAGGAAACTATAGTCACTAGATTCGGTACCAAAAATTTTCCCGTATAGATTATCTACGCAAATAAAATCGATCACTGGAAGTTTCGCCAATGAACGTACCCCTAAACACTAGGCTCAGGTAAGGTCGTCTCAATGAAAAAGAATTACGTTGGAAATTCAGTCGAAAAAGTCGTACTGGTAACGGGTTCAGCGCGACGCATTGGTGCACAAACAATTCGTACCTTACATGCGAGTGGAATGCATGTAATTATCCACTATCGCAGCTCTGCAGACGAAGCGGCGAAGCTTGCCAAAGACCTTAATACGATACGCCCTGATTCGGCTCAAACTCTCCAAGGTGATTTGTTAGAGATATCCTCGCTGCCAACCCTCGTTAAAAAAGCGATCAGTTTTTGGGGTAGGTTAGATGTATTAGTGAATAACGCGTCAGCCTTCTATCCTACCGAAATTGGCGAAATAACCGAAAAAGATTGGGACATCTTAGTTGGATCGAATCTCAAAGCACCGCTGTTCCTCAGCCAAGTAGTCGCACCTGAATTAAAAAAGCGCAAAGGCTGTATCGTTAATATGGTGGACATCCATGCCGACCGACCTTTGAAAAATTACACGGTTTATTCTATTGCCAAAGCGGGACTGGTCGCGCTGACCAAATCACTGGCCCGAGAGCTTGGTCCGGAGGTGCGCGTCAATGCTGTCGCACCGGGCGCTATTCTCTGGCCTGAAGAGCCACACCACACTGCGCAACATCAAGCGATTATCGATCACACAGCACTCAAACGCGAAGGCGACCCCACGGATATTGCCCGCACGATTCGTTTTTTAATTATGGATGCGCCTTACATTACCGGGCAAGTAATAGCGGTGGACGGTGGTAGGACATTGTCGAACTAACGAAACCGGGTCGTTAATACTGAGATCAAGTATCGGTATTGACGCTAGCGGCATCCCAATCGATCTTTCGCCCCTGGTCCATAACGCCGCTATTTAAAGCCTGTTCCCACAAACTTGAAAAGTTAAGATCACGCCCTGGGTAAAGCATTTCTGGCGCTAAATCTGATAGCGGTTGCAAAACGAAGGCATACTTATCGATTTCTTTGGAAGGTATTTCCAGCTTGGGCTGATGAATGATGGCATCTCCATAGAGTATAATATCTAAATCAATCCGCCGCGGGGAAAAGCTGCTTTCGCGTTTAACACGCCCCAAACCAGCTTCCATTTCCTTGAAAATCTTTTTTATTTTATCGGGAGGCTCTTCACTTTCGAAACTGATAACAAGATTGAGGAAGGCTTGCCCACTGAAGCCAATGGCCTCGGTTTCATAGACAGGGGAAAGCTGGAGATCACCAAATCGATCACGCAATGTTTCCAGCGCCATCGCAATGTGCTTACGAGGCTCCAAATTACTGCCGATACTGACAAAGATGGTGGGCATTAAGGTTTCTTGCCTCGTTCAATGCGTATTCCGACCGCTTTTGATCCTCGTACCGCACCCACCTTGCGTAAGGTCAATTTCAGCCACGACACATTGAATTCCTTGAGAATAATATCGGCAATCTCTTCTGCAACCCGCTCCACCAGCAAGTACCCACTCTCTTCAACGAATTGAATGACGCGCTTGGAGACGGCTTTGTAGTTGAGCGCATGCTCAATATCATCGCTTTTGGCTGCCTTGCGGATATCAGTAGCCATTTCTATATCAAAAGCGAGCGTCTGCTTGATGTCACGCTCCCAATCATAAATTCCGATGGTGGCATCAATTTGTAGGTCTTCGATAAATACGATGTCCATAACTATCCTAGGTGGAATACTCGGCAACACTATAATGACCCCACTCGCTACATACCAGAACCCCATGCTTCAGTCTGTATTATCTTGTCTCTGGTAGCTAAATCTGTTATCTTCCGCGGCCTTTCGTCTAACTGAATTTTTGGAGTCCGTGATGTCACGAGTATGCCAAGTGACGGGCAAGCGCCCAATGTCAGGGAACAATGTTTCCCACGCGCACAACAAGACGCGGCGCCGCTTCTTGCCTAATTTACACACACACAAGTTTTGGGTGGAGAGTGAGAACCGCTGGATTAAACTCCGTCTCTCCAGTAAAGGCATGCGTATTATCGACAAAAAAGGTATCGATTCGGTACTAACAGAGATACGTTCTCGCGGTGAGAAGGTTTAAGGAGACGAATAATGGCTAAATCAGCAAGCGACAAAATCAAACTCGTATCAACCGCAAACACGGGCTATTTCTATACCACCTTGAAGAATAAGCGTAATACTCCGGACAAGATGGAGATGAAGAAATACGATCCGGTGGTCCGAAAGCACGTTATGTTTAAGGAAGCGAAGATCAAGTAGATCGCCCTAAAAAATCCCAAAAAAGCCGGCTGATGCCGGCTTTTTACGTTCTATCTTGGTCTACGAAGGAAAGCTGTAAATTCCCGGCCTCATCGTTGATCGCTTGCCATCCTGGAGCCAACCAGGTTGTAGAAACCGGCTCGGTGATAATGGCAGGCCCCTGCAAGACCTGACTCAAGCTCAGCTCTTCACGCGCATAGACCGGTACCGTATTCGCCACCCCGAAAACGGGTGAAAAGATATAGGGTCGAGCGGGTTTATGCGGAAAATCTACAGACCACACGGGAGCTTTAGCCTGAAGCACCGCCCTTAACCTCAGCGTCACGAGTTCAACGGGAATATCCAACAAATACCCAAACTGCTCCTGATGAGCTTCGTGAAAGTCAGTTATCAGGACCTCCCAACCTTCTCGCCATGGAAGATTCAAGGTCGATGATTGCCCCTCATAACGCAGCTCCACACTTTCTTCGAATGCTAGCTCTGCTTCAGCCTCCACCTGCATCTCTTGGATCAACCGATCACGCATAGACTGGAAATCGTCTCTGAGATTATCGACATCACATCTCTGTAGCGGTTGAATACGCGTGTGTGAAAGCTGCCGGGCCTGTGGTGCAACCAGCATACCCAGCGCCGATAGAACACCGCTTTGCCACGGGATCATTGCGCGTTTCATATCAAGGCTCTCGGCCAGTGCGCAGACATGTAAACCGCCCGCGCCCCCAAAAGAAAGTAGCGTAAACTCATGTGGATCATGACCCCGTTGCACGGAGATTACCCGCAGTGCTTGAACCATATGCTCGTTAGCGATACCAAGGATACCCTCAGCGGTGGCTTCGAGCGTCAAGCCTATCTCCTCAGCCAGTAGAGCAACAGCATCTTGAGAGGCCTCAAAATCTAGATTGAGGTGCTCACCCAATACAAATTCACGCGGCAGCCGGCCCAGGATAAGATTAGCATCGGTAACCGTTGCCTGCTGGCCGCCTCGCCCATAACAGGCAGGCCCTGGGTCAGCACCTGCAGATTGCGGACCCACCTGCAATAAACCACCTTCATCTCGCCAGGCGATCGACCCTCCGCCCGCGCCAATGGTATGCATATCCACCATGGGCACGGCGATCGGGTACCCTGCAATCTCACCCTCGCTGGTTAATCGAATCTCGCCATCAATCAACGCAACATCGGTGGAAGTGCCGCCCATATCAAAAGACATCAGCCGATCTAGGCCACTCGCTTTACCCTGGAACCGAGCCCCCACCAATCCACCCGCAGGCCCAGATAACAGTAGCTCTACCGCATGCTCGCCCGCCTTCTCGGCAGAAATCGCACCGCCATGACTTTGCAAAACAGACACCCTAGCCGGCCGTACCAAATTCGCCAATTGGGTGAGATAGCGCTGCATCAGCGGGCCAACATAGGCGTTTAACCAAGTCGCCAAGCCACGTTCATACTCACGATATTCGTTTAGAACCAAAGATGAACACGCAACGAACACCTCCTCTGGCATCGCTGAGGCAATACGACGCTCATCCTCTCCATCTAAAAATGAAAATAGCAGATTGATTGCAATAGCCTGTGGCTGAAGTTCTTCTACCTTTCTGCATAACCATGCGATGTCTTCTTGGGTTAAAGGCTCAAGAATAGAACCATCAGCCGCTCTACGCCCACCCGTTTCAAGACACAATTCAGCAGGAACAGGGGGATTTTGAGGCTTAGGCTGGAGATTGTATAACTCGCGACGCGCCTGCCGACCGATGGTTAATACATCCCCAAAACCACGATTGGTAATATAGGCGGTGCGCACGCCTTTCCCTTCCAACAACGCATTGGTTGCGACGGTGGAACCATGCACGATTTGCAGACCCTCCATGCCGATACCCAACTCGGCGATACCCTGAAGTATCGCTTCTTCTGGCGCGTGGGGTGTAGAAAGCACCTTGTGAACCCGCAACACTCCGGCTTTGTTATATACAAAGTCCGTAAACGTTCCTCCGGTATCAATTCCCAGTCTTTTCATGCGCCAGACTTTACCTGAACTAGGGCCTGAACTCCTGCTATCATTGTTCTTTTTTAAAAACATTCGGCAGCTATGCTTCAGTTTTTACCCGGCATCATCATTGCGCAACTTATAACCGGCGCACTTATTTTTTTGTATCCTAATATTGGGGTCGTTGATTGGTTAAAACTGGCGGCTATCTTGCTGCTGGTCGCCATATTAATCGCGTTCTGGTTTGGCTCCATCGCAAAAAGCATCAACAAAGATGCGCTCCATAAAATCACCTATGAATTTTCTAAAGAAAAAGAAAAAATTCGCGTGAAAGCGGAAAAAGACAAAAACAAGATTGTTGAAGAAACACATAAAAAAATCACCAAAGAATCTCGCCGTACTCATGGTAAAGCTAATCTAAAAGTTGGCGCGGCATTCGCCGCTGCTGCCGGCGCGGGGGTTCTTATGCTGATCACAGAGCTGCTTACAATGGGCCTTTTAACCCTCACCACGGCTGGCGGTGCTCTAGCCGGTTATATCGCTCGCACAAGACAGGAATCGCGCGACTCTAAAAAGCAGCAAGAAATTCGGCAACAACCTCGCACTCCCAAACTAATTCAGCCAAAACGTTAGTCTTAATCTTGCATTTTCTGCAGATATTTTATGAGCATGCCATCAACATCCTTCATCCTGCAATAAAGCCCGATCAGACCTATACTCAACCCACTTCACTCGTAGAACCCTAGCTTGACATCTTTGTTTGGCGTTACTTGTAGATCACGGTAATTGTGAAACATTATTCCCTATTTTAATCCTAGAGTTATGATTGAGACTCACTTCAAGTTATTGCCGTTCGATTGTTTTATATTCGCTTATTTTGTGGATTTCGCACTTCAACCAACCTACCATTATTGAAGCTCAGTTAGCCCTTACTCTTAGGGATTCCCTAGCGTCTAAAGGATCCCGCCGTTTGTCCTGAGTATTACTGACATTTAGATTATTTAATAGCAAACTAACAATCGTGGATTGAGGAAAGATATGGAAATCTTAACGTTAATACATGTTACAGCTTTCGACTTGCCTAAATTTATAAATTGGTCAACCTAACTTTTTATAACCGTACCTATGAAGGTTAAAAGATATTAACCAGATTCATTTTAATAGGACGGCGGAGTCACGATTATGAATGGAATCATTGTTTTATTAATTTTATTTTTCACATCAGCGCCTGCCATTGCCCAATCTGCAGACTGGAAAGAAGTCAAAAGCCGGCTCTCATCCGGCATCGTACATATTCATGTCGCTCATGAATCCCGAGAGCAATCAAAACCCTACCGTCATGGCAGCCTCAAATTCAGGATGGGCACTGGATTTTTCTTAGACGATGGTCTTATTGTGACCAACCAACACGTTATTGAAGATGCCGAGACCATCAAGATAGAGGGTGTCGCTACAAAGGAAAAATTTGAAGTCGAGCTTGCAGCTGTCCCAAGTCTCAAATTTGATCTCGCTGTACTCAAATTTACCAGTGACGAGGAAAGGCAGCGATTCGAGCGTATTAACGGTCCCATTGCACCTCTGGAATGGGCACAATGGGAAGAAGCCCAACCGGGGCAAGAAGTTTCTGTTCTTGGATTTGGTAACAGCAATCAATTGGTAGCAACCCAAGGCATTATTTCTAACTGGGAACCACGTTACGATGCTTATCAACGACGCCTCGATCAAGTCACCCTGATCCGTACGGATGCAGCCGTTAATCCTGGCAACAGCGGCGGCCCTGTCGTGAGCACATCAGGACGCATTGTTGGCATTAGCGCACGCTACGGTGCTGGAGAAAATATCGGCCTACTCATTCCGTTTGCAACGGCTAAGCAAGTGGTTGCAACATTAGCGGCGAACGGTGAGTTTATAAAAACTGAAACTGGTCTGGTGACTTATAACGTTAATCCTGTTTTACGTAAAATCATGAATCTTTCTGACGATCAAGCAGGCTTAGTCGTTTCTCATGTCACCTCCGGTAGCTCCGCTGAAAAAGCCGGTATCCGTCCATGGGACATTCTGACCTCGGTCAACGGCTACCAGATACATCATGGTGAAATCCAGCATCCCCAAGCCGGAAATCTTCCGTATTGGTTCTTGTTTAATGCCGCGGCACCAGAAACAGATGTTAACTTTAAAGTTTTGCGCAATGGGGATCTGATTGATTCCACGATCAGATTAACTAGCAGCGATGAGGCTCGCACCTGGTTATCCATGGAGAGTAAAGACTATAAACCTGAATGGGGATATCTGGGTGGCCTCGTGATTACGGAAGTGACCCGCGGCTTGCTGACGGAAATGGAAGACAATGGCAATTGGCGCTGGGATTTAATCAACGAATCATCGCCGACCGATAAAATCTATATCGTATCAAATATTGAAGCCGGGACTCAGGCGATGAGTTACCAAGAATACGGCCTGGAATTGATGCAATCGCGTGTATATTCAATTAACGGGAAGCCTCTTAACGGGCGATTGAGCGAGCGCTTGGCCGAACTGCATGAGGGCATTTTAGCGGGTACAGCTCCTCCTTCTACCATTGTTAAGCTGGAGAACAACATTTCAATTCAACTGAACTCGAGCCACCTTCAATACGATATGCTCGCCTTAGTCGATCGCTACCCAACCGTTGCTCGCAATATGACAGTCAACCCACAAAACAACATGATAGGTATGGGTGGGATGATCGGCATGCTTGGAATGATGGGGATGGGTGGAATGACAGGTATGGCGGGGATATCTGGATCTAGCGATTCATCTCCATTAAGCCAACAAATTAATTGGAGCGGTGGCAGCTATTACCAGCCCGTTAACCACGAGCCACAACAGCAATCTGCCGGCAACATGCCGTTGATACAAGCGCAGGCAGCACCTCAAGGATAATTGTAAAACTGCCGTTAATGCTCGAAAGCATTAACGGCAGCAATGCTTGATTGGCGTAAAAACATCCCCTAGAAACGAATCCCCACCTTCCCAGAATAACTCGTAATACCTGCGGTTTTGTTCACCTCAAAACCCAAATTCACGCCAAGATTGATATTCACTCCAGCGTATACCACCGAGTCCTCGATATCTTCTTCCTTGAGAGCCGGCACATCAACAGGTGTAACCGTGGAAAAGGTTCGCCCAATACCGGCATAAGGCGTCAATACAGCGAAACCCTTTGATATCGACAAATCAATACCCTTATTCTCGACATCAAGCTCATCTATACCACTCAGCTTGCTGTAACTAATTCGCACCGCAACAGCTGGAGTAGCGACTCCGCCAGAGAGGATGGCTTTTTTAAGTTCGACACCAAAAAGTGAAAAGACATCACTTACGCTAGTGTAAGAAGCCCCCACGTCAATATCAAATGGCAATCCCTTTTGAGCAAATATCCGAGGAACGGGTAAATACGAGTAATCCCAACCCCCGTCACTCGCTAACTCGAAAACCTCCTTATCAAGATCGACCGCGGTCAATCCTATGCCGATATCAAACCCCGTTATTCCCAACGGTTCAGCAGGAGCGGTCGCTTTATAGGTCGTCGCTGCCACCATATTTTCCGCGAAGACTTTAAATGTTGATTGATCGAGTTTTTCGATGCCATCCAGATCATTTCCAGCAAAACTCAAGCTTGGAAGAAAAAAGAGAATTGAGTATAAAAATATTGAGCGACGCATATTAATTCCTTCTAAAGTGGATATGTTATTGAATGCCTAAAGGTAGCATTAGTTTCATTCATGCTTTCTCATCTCGGTCACGCTTTCGCCACCCACACCCCAATTATCGGTATCGACCTCATCGATTACGACCATCGTGGTTTTGGGATTTTTCCCCAATACATCGACAACTAGCTGGGTAGCACCTTGAATCAATTGTGCTTTTTGCTCCTTAGTCGCACCTTCTTTAGTGATTTTAATATTTATATAGGGCATGCCTGAAAACTCCGGTATTTTCAATATAATCAAAGGGCCAAACTTAAAACTGTCGTTTAAGCATAGTATTAATTCATTTTAAATCAGCCACGCCAGCGCAAAACCCAACGCTCCACCCGTCACAAAAGGATGGGCGGTTAGCCAGAGAATTGATCGCGAAACCACACGGGCAGCCGTCAATAGAAACGTCATTATTCGCGGTTGCTGGATGGGTTGGTCCCAATCAAAATCAACCAAAGGCTCCATAAAACCCTGCTCTACACAGCCTTCTAAACTAAAAATATGGATATCCTTGCAAGCACGATTGGCTAATACTAAATCTCTAGACAACTCTTCCCAACTCATAGGCGTATGGTGACTCATTCCCTCCATTTCCACGCCACCACCCGTTATGCCTACTGCGACCGAGTCTGCATCGCAGGCGTAAGTACACATAACAGCAACACCATAAGGACGAAACAGGTTTGAATAGAGCATTAATACGCGCCGGTTCGTAGGGACATCAGCGACACCTAACATTCGCCCAAGCATACAAGACCCTGCCCTTCGATCCTCTTCCATAAAAAGCAGTTCATAGCTATCCACGGAGTAACCATCTCGTTGCATTCGAGTCACTAGGGAGTGATAAGCCTTGCAAGCATCATCAAAGCATTTTTTTCGGAATATTCTCTTAATTAACAGCGGAATAGCACGGAGCTTATGCGAAATTAGACCTTGAAACTCGCTAAAATCAGGCTCGATATCCAGGCCCAATCCCGCCCAACGCAAATTGTGCTTATTTGTCCACTCTAAGAATTCTTCGTAACCCTCAACCGCCTGGGGTGCATTGGCCATGTTGTACCAATACCCTTGCTCTATCGGAAGTAACTGCCAGCCAATGGCGGGAATACCACTTCTATTTAAGCGGCGCACAACATCAGCTCGTTCATCGCTAAAGTCGAGTATTCCCAGGCTCACGCTCGCGTGCAGTGCTTGCAGCTGCTCAAAAATAAGGGAATCGGAAAAGAGCTTTACCAGATCATCGGTGTAAAGCTCGCAGAAGAAGGTGAGTTTGTTGGGGCGTTCAATTGTCACCCCAGAATAATACCTGAATCTAGAAGGTTAGCAGAACCAAATATGTGCGTTTAGTCCAGTGCAAAAAACCATTCAGATTACAATAAGAAGATAAGCAGAAGGATTTATTCCTTACGAACATCGTACCAGAAGTCGCATTCACTTTTTTCACGAAGCTTACGATCCGACTCCCAAAGAAGATGGGCATTTTTAAAGGCCATTTCCAAACCACCAAAACGACCAAATTTACGGCTAGAGGTAATCACTCGATGGGTTTCGCGATATTTAATAATCCTCCAAGACTTGTTTACTTTTTTGCCTTCTTCTTTCATTCGGCTGGCCAAAGAGAATTCTTCAGCGGCATATAGGCTCTCATCGAAGCCTCTCACGCGCAGAAAAGCGTCGCGCTCGCAGTATAGAAAAGGGCCTACGGTGATATTCTTCAAGGCTAATAGATAGTTGACGCCGTATTTAAACACAAAGTGCGCCAGCCCATTGGAATCAGTCTCCGCCCAAGCGCCTCCACCGATCACTTTACCGCTAGAGAGGCTGGCCTCAACTTGATCAAGGATATCCCCTTCTAATATCGTGTCAGCGTCCAAAAACACCAGGTAATCTCCACTCGCCTTTCTTGCGCCTGCATTTCTTGCCCTGGCAATCTGATTTTTCACCTCAAAGACAACTTTAGCACCCAATGACTTTGCGATCTCGCTTGTGTTATCTGATGAGTTATTATCCACCACGATTACTTCTACCGGACCTGCATACTTTGAGGCCACAGAAAATACGGAATTTAATGTGTCCGTAATAAACTCAGATTCATTATAAGCAGGAATCACAATAGAAATTGATGGCTTGGTAAGTCTTAGTTTTATCGGCTTTCCAGAAGTCTTTCTAGCGGGCGAAGACAACACGGAACCGTATCCGCCATGGTTCTGCGGTGAGGAATCTAGCCTGTAAAACTCTGCGTTCGTATCCATCGGAAAACCTACATTGCTTAAACGGTGATGCTTTATTCATATCAAATATAAGCGTATCATAATATAGTTGATCTCGCCCTTAGCCACTCTGAACGTCACAATCTCAAAACGTTCCTTTAGGGCACCTCTAGTAATTAATGGATTAGCATCTTGAGTCCAGAATTACTAGAGATACCCTTAAGCTCCTTATCGGCAACTTATAAAAAAGCTATATACTGCACTCCTGCCAATAAGACATACCAACCCCCACCTAGCCGATATATAGTCTGACAATACTATGTTAAAGGGGAATGACATCGGGTTTACTGACTTCTATCAACTACCTTTGAAGCCCCCCCTTACGACATCACAAAAACAATCACAATCCAAAGGAGAACTATACTTCGCGCGGCCACGGATGCGGATTTCTAGCGGCTGATTTTTACCGATAG
>FXBE01000072.1_pt1 | contig 14925 bp, 15 predicted proteins | sample 5335311 | NCBI WGS metagenome assembly FXBE01 (sample SAMEA103928390, study PRJEB20085) | sediment metagenome | biome: marine biome; feature: hydrothermal vent; material: sediment | place: Atlantic Ocean | collected 2013-08-06T02:46:56 | depth 0.05 m | reverse complement strand
GTTATGGGGTTTTATGGAAGAATTGGTATGAAAATAGTTTAAGGATGTGGTATAAATAACACTGTGGTATAAATATCACTACTCAGGTTTAATAAAAATTATAAATAGAGCAGTCCCGCAGCGCTCATTAGATCTAGTTTCTTGCCGATAAGGTAAGTGAAGGCATTGACTCAGGGATATGTATGACTAAATTACCTACAGAAAATCCAATAGTTAAGATACTCGAACAGCGGGTAAGTTCCGCTCATCTTCGCCAAAGATTGGGCATCGAGCGTGATCGGGAGGCCAAGATCTTTGGGCAGGGTATAAGAGCTTTCCATATTGAAAACTGGTACTCCATCCATTCCTTTATTCGTAATACGCTCAGATTAACGTTGCTTCATGGCCGCGGCCGCCGCAATGCGCTCAAACTCGAAGTGACTGAGAATGAGATTCAAATTCCTCGTCTACCCGAGGCATTCCATGGTTATAGAATGCTTCATATCAGTGATCTGCACCTGGATGTCAATGATGATATGGCGAGTGTATTGCGTGAGCGTATTGTTGGTCTAGAATACGATATCTGCGTCATGACAGGTGACTTTCGTGCCAAGACGTTTGGGCCCTACGATAAGGCTTTGGAAGCAATGCAAAGTGTGCGTACCGCGATGCAGGGGCCCGTTTATGGCATTTTAGGTAATCATGATTCGATCCAGATGGTTCCGGGCCTGGAGGCGATGGATATTAGCGTGTTATTGAATGAATCTATCAGCATTGAACGTGGTGGAGCCTCAATTCATATGGCGGGTATTGACGACCCCCATTATTACCAAGCCGATAACATAGAGAAGGCTTCTGAAAATATCCCGGATGAAGCGGTTTCCATATTGTTGTCGCATAGCCCTGAAACTTTCCGGCATGCCGCTCATATAGGTTTCGATGTGCTGTTATGCGGACATACTCATGGTGGACAAATCTGCTTACCAGGCGGGGTGCCACTTATGTCAAATGCCCGTTGCCCACGCGCTTTTAGTAACGGTAGATGGAAGTACCACGCTATGCAGGGGTACACATCACGTGGTTCCGGAGCCTCAGTCGTAGATGTCCGATTTAACTGCCCGCCAGAAGTAACGGTTCACACCTTAAACGGAGTCCCTTGATGGAAAGCAACTGGAATTTGGTGCAGGTAATATTCAAATTATTTTACTTTATCTAATCTCTTGGGTGTGTGAGCTAACATTATGAAATTAAAGAGGTATGGTTGTTGCCTTATTTAGCTGAACAAAACGATTGTTTCATTGGTAATCATTGTGATCTAAGTCCCACAATTGTTTAGTCTGTCTTATACTATTTCTCAAAACATAGAATCAGGTCAGGGCTAAAGAGCGGTATGCGGTCTATATCTCAGATTACCTAAGAACGTTTAGATTACATAAAAGAATGTATTTCGACAGCGACAAAGGCGACGTAAATTAATAGGCTTAGAAATCCTAAGCATAGCTTAAGGCATAGAATAAAATGACAGGCGTGAATTCCTCGTTGTGAGCGGAGTAATTCAGGCAATGTCGTTTTGTTTTCAGGAATGGGGAGATGGTGGCGGGAATGAGTTTTTGGGGAAAAAATAAGAAGAAAAGATCTCAAGCAGAGCGGCTACTCAGGTGTGGTCATGCCCTAGAAGAAGGTACACTTCAGTATGTTAAGTTGTATTCTCAGCTAGGTTTTCGAGATCGCGATAGCATTGGGCTTAAAAACGCTGCTTTGGCAGAGATGTCCAATAGCTTGGGTCGCCACGGTATTCGGATCCCTGATGGTTACGCAATTACGACGGCTGCCTATCGCTACTTTCTAGAGAGCAATCAGCTTGTTTCCGTTATTTCAAATGCGTTGCAAAACATTGTCACCGACGACCTTTCCAGTCTGCGTGCAGTTTCGCAGCAGGTCACCGATCTAGTAACTAATGCTGACTTCCCAGAGGATCTTGCAGAGGAAATCGATGCGGCTTACATTGCCTTAGAGCAAAAATATGGTCCTAACTTGGACGTTGCGGTCCGTAGTTCCTCCTCGGTTGAAGGGCTTCCCTCTACTTCCTTTGCAGGTCAACAGGTTTCTTATCTTAATGTTCGTGGGCCAGAAGCTTTGATGGCTGCCTGTCAGCAGGTTTATACCTCGTTGTTTAGTGATAGGGCCATTGCTTATTGTTTGCAGCATGATTTGAAGCCCATGGATATCGAAGTTTCAATTGGTGTGCAAAAGATGGTGCGTTCGGATCTTGCAGTGTCTGGCGTAATGGCTACCCTGGATATACAGACGGGGTTCCGCGATGTGGTTACGATTTCTTCATCGTATGGCTTAGGAGAAAATATTGCTCAAGGCGCGGTAAATCCAGATGAGTTTACAGTGTACAAACCGCTATTGACCGAGTCACGTGCTCCCATTCTCAAGCGCCACTTGGGTGAGAAGGCTGTAAGGATGGTATATGGCAAAAATGGAGGTTCTACGACACGCAATGAGCCTGTATTGAAGCATGAGAGAGCAAGCTTTTCTTTATCTGATGAGGAGGTTTGTCTGCTGGCGAGACAGGCCCAAACTATTGAAGAGTACTGTTTCGGTCAACGAGGAAAGTCTTGCCCCATGGAAATCGAGTGGGCCAAAGACGGAAAAGATGGTGAAATATATATTGTTCAAGCGCGCCGAGAAACTACGCATACGCGAAAAGAATCTAAAATTTATCAGGATTACCAACTTTTGGATCAAGGCTGGTTCTTAGCCGGTGGTAAAAGTGTTGGCCACACTATCGTAACGGGAACTGCCAGAGTTATTAATACGGTTTCTGAGATACATATGCTTCAGCCTGGAGAAATCCTTGTCACCCCCAAGACCGGCCCTGATTGGGAGCCAGCTTTATCCCATGTGACGGCCATCGTCACAGATAGTGGCGGTCCATGCTGTCATGCAGCCACTACTGCTCGAGAATTGGAGGTTCCTGCTGTAGTGGGCTGTGGGGATGCTACTCAGGTGATAACGACTGGAGATGAGATCACCGTTGTCTGTATTGAACGTGATCGAGGTCAGATCTACGATGGAAAATTAGCCTACCAAATGGATGAGTGGGCTTATTCAGGTATTGATCCGACTGAAACCCAGCTTATGCTGAATTTGTCTAATCCTGAAGACGCCTTTGAATACGCTGCACTACCCGTTGCAGGGGTGGGCTTGGTCAAGATGGAATATATTATTAACCATTATATTAAAGTGCATCCGCGGGCGTTACTTGAGTATGAAGGTCAGGCGCCTGATGTACAGTTCACGATAGATGAGATAACGGCAGGCTATCCAGACCGTCGCAGCTACTACGTAAAACGCCTGGCCGAAGGCTTGGGAATGATTGCAGCCGCCTTTTATCCTCGACCGGTAATGGTGCGCCTAAGTGACTTCCAATCGAATGAATATGCCGCACTTTATGGTGGTGATTGTTTTGAGAGTAATGAAGAAAACCCCAAACTTGGATTGCGGGGCGCAGCACGTTACTTTTCACCCGAATTTGCAGATAGCTTTGCCCTTGAATGTGAGGCTATTCAGTATGTAAGAAGTGATATGGGATTGTCCAATCTTCGGGTAGTGGCACCTTTTGTTCGCACGCCTGAGGAAGGCGGGCAATTGCTAACGCTGATGGCTCGGCATGGGTTACGCCAGGGGCAAAACGACCTGAAGGTCTATCTTATGTGCGAGACGCCGGCTAATGTTTTGCTTGCGGAAGAATTTCTACAGTATTTTGATGGTTTTTCTATCGGCACGGATGATTTGCTACAGCTAACGATGGGAGTCGATAGTGGTTCTAGTTTGTTTTCGGATATTGACGAACGGAATCGCGCTGTTCTAAAATTGATCTATCTTGCGATTGAGGCTTGTCACCGTGCCGGTCGATACATTGGTATTAGTGGCTCCGCGCCCTCAGACTATTCAGAAATTACACGCTGGTTGGTAGAGCAAGGCATTGGCAGTATCTCTTTTGAGCCACAAAGCTATTTTAATATGCAGAAGGTCGTTGCTTGCGCAGAAGCTAAATCAACCATGGATGAGACTCAAGAGTTTAACGTTCCGCCTAAATCGCCACTGAGGATCCCTGCTTAAAAATGCCCCCAAAGTGCTCCAAGTACCAACACATTGTTGCTGCAGTTGATTTTTCTGAAATTGCGGCAAAGGTTGTTTGCCGAGCGCTGGATCTTGCTGATTTGTACAAGTCGAGGTTGAGTGTGGTTACCGTGCTTGAAGACATGCCCATTTATCCTGAACCCTATGGCGATTTTTCAGTACCTTCCATTGATGCGGATCAGTGGCAGCAATTGGTGGGTGCCACTGAGCAGCGTTTGCAGGAATTTGTGGATAAAATTGGGTTATCTGGTTTAACCCAAACAGAGGTTTTAAACGGCTCACCCAAGTATGAAATCACTACCTGGGCTGAAGAGCACGATGCTGATCTGATTGTTATGGGGAGCCATGGGCATCGCCGAATGTTTGCTATGTTGGGATCAACCACAGATGGTGTTGTTCATCGCGCTAATTGTGATGTCCTGATGGTACGTGATAAATAGCCCGATTGAGTTATGGCAGGTACCGAGCTAACAATGTAACGCCAGCCTTCGCTGTTGGGAGCGGAATGCGAACGTGATGTCCGCTTCCGGGAGCCACTTCCATTTTGTTCCCACGTAGATCTTCAATTTGCGTGAGAGTGGTATCTTGATTCCCTTCCGGATTAATAATCTCCAATCGATCACCTAACTGAAAACGGTTCTTCACATCAACTTGCGCGATACCTGATTCAGCATCAAAGTGAGTCACCTCTCCTACAAATTGCTGCTGATGGTTTTTAGAGCTTCCCTGAAGATAGTTTTGTTGTTCTTGGCTGTGATGACGCTGATAAAAACCATCGGTATAGCCACGGTGGGCTAGATTTTCCAATACGCCCAATAGGTTGGGGTCGAACGACTTCCCGTTAACCGCATCGTCAATCGCTTGCCGGTAGGTTTGCGTCGTTCTGGTGGCGTAATAATGTGATTTGGTACGGCCTTCAATCTTGAGGCAGTCTATACCGATATCAACCAGTCGTTGTACGTGCTCAATGGCGCGTAAATCTTTGGAATTCATGATATACGTTCCGTGTTCATCCTCCATAATCGGCATCAACTCGCCTGGCCGCTTTTTTTCTTCAAGCAGGTAGACGTTATCCGCAAGTGGATGTCTGGCCTCATTGTCAGCAGGAGAGGTATTCAGTACGTCGGATGATAAAATGCTGGGTTCTTGTTGCGCGATACCCTCTGCGTTTTCTTTTGCCTCATGCGTTTTATACTCCCAACGACAGGCGTTGGTACAGGTGCCTTGGTTAGGATCGCGATGGTTAAAATAGCCGGATAGTAGGCAGCGGCCGGAATAAGCGATGCATAACGCGCCGTGTACGAATACCTCGAGTTCCATATCAGGGCATTGTTGGCGGATTTCTTCAATTTCGTCTAGCGATAGCTCGCGCGAAAGAATTATGCGCTGGATTCCAATGGACTGCCAAAACTTAACCCCGGCATAGTTAACGGTATTGGCTTGTACCGACAGATGAATGGGGATCTCAGGCCAGCGTTCGCGGACCATCATAATCAGCCCTGGATCGGCCATAATCAAAGCATCTGGACCGAGTTCGATGACCGGTGTTAGGTCATCGAGAAAGGTTTTTACTTTGCTGTTACGCGGCATAATATTAACAGTCAGAAAAAACTGTTTTCCCAGTCGGTGAGTTTCCGCGATTCCTTCGGCGAGCGTGTCACCGTGAAAGTCATTGTTACGCACTCGCAGACTGTAACGGGGTTGCCCCGCGTAAACGGCGTCCGCACCGAATGCGAGGGCGTGGCGTAAGCTCTTCATGGATCCAGCCGGAGCTAGCAGTTCAGGTATTCTCATTTGTTTTGTCTTTAGTTTCGGGTACGGTGGTTAATATCAGTCCGCCTAGTGCAAATAGGATCAGTAAAGAAAGCATACCGGCGCGTGGATTACCTGTCTGCACTCCGACCCAACCCACCATCACAGGCCCGATAATTGCGGCAAACTTACCCATAACATTATAAAAGCCGAAGAATTCTGCGGCTTTATCTTTGGGGATCAGGTGGGCATAAAATGAGCGGCTTAGAGATTGAACACCGCCTTGCACCAAGCCAATAAATATTGCCAGGCCGTAAAACTCCCAGGTCTGAGCCATTTTTGAGGCCCACAGCGTGATAATAAAATAGGCAGCAATACCTATAAAGATGCCCTGTTTTGCGCCAATTTTGTTCCCCAGCCAACCGAAAACCAGTGCAGCAGGAAAGCCCACAAACTGCGTGATCAGCAAGGCGGTGATTAAAGCGCTGCGGTCAAAGCCCAGCGCCTGACCATAATCGACGGCCATACGGATGAGGGTATTTACGCCATCGATATAAAGCCAGTAGGCTAGCAGAAATAGGAAGACTGATTTTAATTGTCTTATTTCATGAAAGGTTTGCCAGAGCTGCCCAAAGCCGGCACTGGCTAATTTAGTCAAGCCAGATTCATGTGTCCGTTGTGGTTCATGCACCCACAACCAAAGAGGTATTGTAAAAATCGCCCACCAAGCGCCTGCCATCAGAAATGACAGCCTCACTGCTTGGCCAGAATCCTGTAAACCAAACCACTGGGGTTGGAGGGTCATCGCAACACTGCAAGCAAATAATAAGCCCCCGCCAAGATAGCCCAATGCGAAACCATAGGCAGAAAGGCGGTTGAAATCCTTTTTCTCGCTGACATCGACCAGCAGCGCATCATAAAAGACATTGCCACTCATCCAGCCTACGGATGACAAAACAAACAGTACAGCAGCGATTTCCCAATGTCCTTTGCCAACCCAGAATAATGCACCAGTCATGGTGATGCCCAGCATGGCAGAGACAAGCAATAGGCGCTTTTTCAGCCCCGCCTGATCGGCAATCGCTCCCAATGCCGGAGCGATTAATACAATAATCAGGCTGGATACAGAATTGGCCACGCCCAAGTAGAAAGTAATTTGTTGAGGGTTTTCACCCGCAGCCCAGTACTCACGAAAAAAAATAGGATAAAAACCTGCCAACACCACCACTGCAAAAGCGGAGTTACCCCAGTCATAAAGCGCCCACGAGAATTGTTGCCGAGAGGGTTTCATGCTGTTTTTTGTCGATACTCGCACAGGTCGCTGATTAAGCAACTACCGCAGCGAGGCTTGCGCGCGATGCAGGTGTAGCGTCCTTGCAAAATCAACCAGTGATGGGCGTCTAGGATGAATTCCTCGGGTATTAATCGGACTAACCTTTTTTCCACTTCCAGCACTGTTTTTCCAGGTGCGATCCGGGTGCGGTTGGCGACTCGGAAAATGTGCGTATCGACCGCCATGGTGGGTTGGCCAAATGCTGTATTGAGAATGACATTGGCGGTTTTACGGCCAACACCTGGTAGGGCTTCCAGCGCTTCGCGGTTATCGGGGACTTGACTGGTGTGTTTGTCAATCAGCAGCTTGCATGTCTTAAGAATGTTTTTTGCCTTAGTGTTAAAAAGGCCGATCGTTTTGATATATGTTTTTAAGCCGGTTTCACCCAGCGCCGCGATTGCCTCGGGAGTATTGGCGAAACGGAAGAGCGGATCGGTGGCTTTATTAACGCCTTTGTCCGTGGCTTGGGCTGAGAGAATGACCGCAATCAGCAACTCAAAAGGCGATGAGTAATTGAGCTCAGTGGTGGGGTGGGGGTCCGCATCGCGCAGGCGACTGAAAATCTCGGTGCGTTTCTCGCGGTTCAATTTTCAGTCGTGGGCTGAAAAACTAAAGGTTTTTCCTTAGCACGGATAGTACGAGTTTCTAATCCTTTGTCGACGATGTTTTTTAGTGCGATTAAAAAGCCCATAGCAAGAAAAGCCCCTGGCGGTAGTATGGCGAGCAGAAAGCCGGTGTAATCTTCGGTTAAAGTAATCTCCAGCGCACGTGCAGAATCACCAAACATCAATTCCGCTTGGGCCAAAATGGTACCCCGTCCCAACGCTTCGCGGACCGTTCCTAGTGTAACCAGTACTAGCATAAAGCCGAGGCCCATAGAAAAGCCATCCGCGAAGGCACGAGGGACGGTGTTTTTAGATGCAAATGCTTCAGCGCGGCCGATAATGATGCAGTTAGTGACAATTAGGGGAATAAAGATCCCAAGAATCTTGTGTAGATCGTGAAAAAAAGCATTCAGCAACAGGTCAACCGCGGTGACCGTTGCCGCGATAACCAATACGAACACGGGAATGCGCACTTCCGGCCTGATCAAGTTACGAATCAGCGACACCACCACATTACTGATGACCAGGGTTGCCATTGTGGCCAGCCCGAGTCCGAGGCCGTTAATCGTTGATGCCGTCACGGCCAGTAAGGGGCAAAGGCCTAGCAGTTGCACCAGCCCGGGGTTGTTGTCCCAGAGGCCATTTTTCGCAATTTGCGGGTAGCTGATTTCAGACATTATGGTGTACCGGATGGTGTTTCGGTGGTGGCAAAGAGCGTATCCTGATGGGCATCAAAGTATAGCAGGCTTTCTTTGACGCTCTTAACAACCAGTCTGGGTGTAATGGTGGCGCCGGTGAATTGGTCAAACATTCCCCCATCGCGTTTCACACCCCATTGCGAAAGCGCGGGATTACCCAGTGATTTATCGTTAAATCCCAGGATCCAATTGCTGTGCTCGACCTCTATGGCATCCCCCAATCCTGGCGTTTCTTTGTGTTGCAGAACGCGCACACCCGCTACCGTTCCGTCCACATTGATACCGACCAACAGCTTGACTGGGCCGGCGTAGCCTTCGGGGGCCACGGTCTCAAAGACGGCGGCAACAGGCTTGCCTTGCTTGCGGGCCCGATAAACATGCACCATGTGTTTTTCCACCAGGGCCTCGTCATCCAGGGTGATGACGTCTTCAAGAATTTCGTTATCGTAGCGTTCTGAGGGAATGACCTCGTTCAGACTACGCAGCCGGGCGGCCTCGTGGTTTTTCGCAATTCGCTCTGCGGTTAGGGCCTGAACCGTAGCAATCAGCCCGCTGCCGATCATTCCGAATAGGCCCAGAATGACGGCAGAGGTGAGAATGTGACGAACCAGGTTCATTTGCCGAAGACCCTTGGTTGCGTGTAATAACCGATCATCGGTGCGGCCATATTCATCAGCAACACCGCAAAAGCAATGCCGTCCGGATACCCTCCCCAGGTGCGAATCACGTACGTCAGGAATCCCACTCCGGCGCCGAAAATAAATCGCCCCTTGGCGGTGGTCGCGCCGGACACTGGATCCGTGGCGATAAAAAATGCGCCCAGCATAGCGCCCCCGCTGAAGATATGGAAAGTCGGAGTAGCGAAATGATCGGGGTTGGAAAGCGAAAAAATCGCGGCAGGGATGCCAAGCCCCAATATGAGTGCGAGCGGAATCTGCCAGGGAATAATGCGTTTTAAAAGCAGCCATAATCCACCCAAAGCGAACCAGTTGTTGATCCACTCCCAGCCTATGCCCCCAAGACTGCCGAACAGCGGATCGGTATTGATTTCACTGAGGGTACTGCTCAAACGTAATCCCGTTTTGACAGCGTCGAGCGGTGTGGCCATGGTGAATGCGTCCATGGCTAACCCGGCGGGTGGTTGGCCACTTAAAATAATGATCAGTGAATCGATAAAGCCGGGTGGGTTTTCCGCTAAGGAAATAGGGGTTAGCCAGGCCGTCATTTGGGTCGGAAAAGAAATCAGTAAAACAACATACCCGACCATGGCGGGATTAAAGGGATTGTAGCCGAGGCCTCCATACAGGTGTTTGGCCACGACAATCGCAAAAAAGACGCCCACTAATATCAGCCACCAGGGCGAGAGCTGTGGCATCGTCAAGGCCAGCAACCATGCGGTGACTACGGCGCTGTAATCGGTAAGCGCAGGTTTAAGCGGGCGACGGCGTAGTTTCAGCGCCAGCGTTTCCAACGCGATTGCAAACAGGCAAGCCAGTACGATATTAATCAACACGCCCCAGCCAAAATACCAAGCCGATGCCGCTGTCCCAGGCACCAACGCGTACAAGACCTGCCGCATGACGTTGCCGACATCGTTGCTAGGGCCTAAATGCGGCGAGCTGGCGGTTTCAAACTGCATTAGGTGTCCTTTGGTGTTTCTTGGGTGGAGCGGCGCTCATTGGCTGCGTCGATCTGTGCTTGTTGTGGTGGCGCGAGATTCTCCGTGTTTTTGGGCATTGCCGTAGTCTTTTTCTCTTTGACTCTATCGAGTGCGGCCTGGATCGCGGCCTTCTTGGGGTCTTCGCCTTTTGTATTAGTGGGCTTTTTGAGTGCGGCTTTTTTCTTCGCCAGGCGTTCGGCTTTCTCGCGGGCGGCGCGTTCGAGGCGCTCTTCGCGGAAAACGTGGCGCTCACGGGCTTGATCGGATTTTACTTTGTCACGTTCCTGACGCCAAATTTCGTTTTTGGAAAAGCGGTAATACTGCACCAAGGGAATATGGCTTGGGCAAACCTGGGAACAGCAACCACATTCGATGCAGTCGAACAGATGGTAATCCTGGACTTTGTCGAAGTTACGGGCGCGTGCGTGCCAGTACATTTGTTGCGGCAGCAGTTGCGCCGGACAAACCTTGGTACATTCACCGCAGCGAATGCAGGCCCGTGCTTTGTCGGGAGACGGGACAATGGCCTCGCTGGCAGCCAGTACGCAGTTGCAGGATTTAATCAGCGGGGCGGCATCGCTATCCAGCGCAAATCCCATCATCGGCCCGCCTATAATCAGGCGCGAAACCGACGCATCGTAACCCCCCGCCATGCGAACCAGGTCTCTAATGGGCGTGCCGATGCGGGCGCGCAATGTTTGTGGTTGGCGAATACCATCACCCGTTATGGTAACGACGCGCTCGATAAGTGGCTTCGCTTCCAGAACGGCCTGCTGAATGGCATAGGCCGTGCCCACATTCTGGCAAACGATACCAATATCCATGGGCAATCCGCTGCTGGGCACTTCCTTGCCGGTCAGAATAAGGATCAGTTGTTTTTCGCCACCGGAGGGGTAGAGGGTTGGAATGGTCACCACTTTGCAGGTCTCTAACGCGGCTGCGCGAATGGCTTCGTTCATCGCGGCTATCGCTTGCGGCTTGTTATCCTCAATGCCGATCAGCGTTTGTTGGGGCGTCACCAAGTGCTGGATAATCTTAATGCCCTCGACGATTTCTGCTGCCTGTTCACGCATCAGCATATCGTCGCAAGTAATCCAGGGTTCGCACTCCACGCCGTTGATGATCAGGGTGTCAATGTTGTCCTGGTTTTCGGGATTAAGCTTGACCGCGGTGGGGAAAGCCGCACCACCCAAGCCAACAATGCCAGCGTCGTGAATGAGAGTCCGCAGCGCCTCCGGTTCTAGCGCATAAAAGTCTTCGACGGCATTAGTTCGATCTGACATCCATTCATCGTGGCCATCGGTCGTAATCTCGATGCATAACGCGTTCAGCCCGGAAGGGTGGGGAACGGAGCGTTTTTCAATCGCTGTCACCGTACCTGAAGAGCTTGCATGCACCGGTGCGCTGACATAACCCTGCGCTGAGGCGATCTCCTGGCCCTTACCGACTTCGTCTCCGACTTCGACCAGAATCGTCGCCGCCGCGCCAATATGCTGGCTAACGGGAATGATTAATTTTGCCGGTAAGTCTGCATTGCGAATGGGTGCGTGAGTGGAAACGGCCTTATGGTCTTCAACATGAATTCCGCCATGAAAGTGCCATAGATGCTCGGAGCCGTGACGGTTCATGCGCTGGGTGCTTCCTCTGCTGACTGTATCTTGATGACGGGATAAGGCCAACTCCAATCCTCAAGGCCCTGTTTAATCGGAACCATCTCAATGGTGTCCACCGGGCAAGCCGGTACGCATAGTTCGCAACCCGTGCACTCCTTTTCAATGACGGTGTGCATCTGCTTGGCGGCGCCTAAAATCGCATCGACCGGGCAAGCCTGAATGCAAAGAGTGCAACCGATGCAAAATTCTTCGTGAATGATCGCAACCAAGGGGACATCGCTTTGTTCATCCAAGTCCGCATCTAGCGGTTTGGGATCAACACCCAACAGATCAGAAAGAGCATGAATGGTGGCTTCGCCGCCGGGTGGGCAGCGATTGATATCCGCTTCGCCAGCGGCAATGGCTTCAGAATAAGGTCGGCAGCCGGGGAAGCCGCATTGGCCGCACTGCGTTTGTGGCAGTAGCGCGTCAACTTGTTCGGCAATAGGATCGCCTTCAATCTTAAAGCGAACGGCCGCAAAGCCCAGTAGCAAACCGAATAAGGCGGCCAGAACGCTGATGCTGAGGATTGCAATTATCATAATGGGTCGTTTTTTAGGCCTTGATCAGCCCAGCAAACCCCATAAACGCCAGCGACATTAGCCCCGCCGTGATCATCGCAATCGCATTCCCTTTAAACGGTGCAGGTACATCAGCGACATCGACACGCTCACGCATGGCCGCGAACAACACCAACACCAGCGTAAAGCCGATCGCAGCGCCGAAGCCATAAAGCGCGGAAGCAAAAAAGCCGTTTGATTCCTGTACATTTAAAAGTGCCACACCCAGCACCGCGCAATTGGTCGTGATCAGCGGCAGATAAATACCAAGCAATTTGTACAGCAGCGGACTGGTTTTATGTACCACCATTTCAGTAAAACCAACAATGGCCGCGATGATGAGAATAAAGCTGATCGTCCGCAGGTACTCAATCTCGAGGGGTTCGAGCAGATACTCGTTTACAAGATAGCTCGTCACCGAAGACAAAGTGAGCACAAAGGTCGTCGCCAACCCCATACCCATCGCCGTCTCCAACTTACGCGAGACCCCCATAAACGGGCACAACCCCAAAAACTTAACCAGGACAAAATTATTGACCAGGATAGTGCTGACCAGGATCAGAGCGTATTCAGTCATGGCGTGGTGATAGGCACGTTGGCTTTGTGTAGTGAGTTTAGCCGGATAGAGTGGGCAACTACATGCGTATTGTCAATGTAACTTACTCTGGATGGAGGCTATATGTGCGACGACATGAGTCATAAACCTTGGATTGTATTGGCTGATTTTGCCGACTGAGTTGGTTTTTGCATTTGATGAATCAAAAATCCAAACTTATGTGAAGCTATTGAAAGCAGGCTGTAGCGTTGATACGAATACAAATCTGGATGTTACCGCTGATGGAAAGTTAGTGATTTTAAAGAAAACAAAAGTAGGTGGTACTTCTTTTGAGTTGAAGTCGTCAGAAACTCAGAATATTCTTAGAGCGCTTAAAAATGATTCTCTTAAAGGAGCCCAAGCGAGTGAGCAAAGAGAGTGTCAACAACACTGATTTGGATAAAATATTTGAAGTATTAATTCCCAGTGGCAAGTCTGCGGAAAAAGTTGAATTATCAAAGTTAGGAGATGGTTATCTATTTGAATTGAAGCGTTGCAAGAAAATAGAACGCAATAGTATCGATTGTGAATTAACTCTTACAAGTAGTTTTTATGATAGAGAAATTTGCTTGACGCCTCATATGTACGATAATTTCGGAAACTATTACGAGGCGAATTCTATTTCGGTTGCGAATTTTCAAAAGAAAAATTCTTATTTGGATGCTTCGCTTATAGCTGATGTGGCAACTATTGCGAAAGTGAAGTTTACTAACGTAAACACTCAAGCTACAGGCGTAGCGAAACTACAGCTTATTGATGGTATCGATTTCAGAGATTTGCCTATTTTTGATAAGTGACCTGGAGAGGCTCACTTATTAATTATGCTGTGCTTACAGAGTGGCAGGATTACCAGAATCGTCTTAACCTCGGCTCCTAGGGTTAAATAGTGCGAAGATTGGGAGCCCACATTGGCGTTTACGACGGTTAGATCCTGAGCCCAATAGTGATGGTATGATTAATAGATACGCAACCAATGCTAGGGCTTTGAACGATGCGGCTCACAAGTGAACAAATTCAGTCTATACGGGACATTGCCTACCAGATTGCGGGGGAGCGTGGGCGCGTACATGTTTTCGGCTCCCGGCTTGATGATAACGCCCGGGGTGGCGATCTGGACCTCCTTATTGAACTGCCCGAAGCCGTCATAAAGCCTGCATTGATGGCAGCGCAAATATCCGCTCGGGTTTCGCGTTTAATGCAGGGACGCAAAGTTGACGTTCTCATTTCCGCCCCTAACCTCAAGCAGTTGCCCATTCACGAAGTCGCCCTGAAGGAAGGGCAGGTTCTATGACTTTAGAATCCAAAACCAGTATGCGCATCCAGTTTCTGACTCGGGTTGTGACTAAAGAAAGCAAGCATCTCGAAATAACGGATCAGAGGCTTTTCCATGATGCATTTACATTGCAAATGGCTAGGGATCTGGAAAACAACATCGAACTTGCCGAACGAGTGGAAGCATTTGTTGCCAGATTTGGACGCCTGCAGGACACGCTCGGGGATAAGCTACTCCCGATGCTATTGAGGGCCCTTGGGGAAAAGACAGGCGCAGTCATCGACAACCTTGATCGTGCTGAGCGTTTGGGATTTATTTCATCCGTGGATGATTGGCTGACGATACGAAAATTGCGCAACCAGATGGTGCATGATTATATCGAGGATTTCACCGTATTGGCCGACGCACTGACCACCGGTCACAGTTTTGTCTCACAACTTACTCAATCTGCAAGAAAAATGATTACGGAGATTGAACGCAGGGGTTGGTCCTAAAGGCGTGTAGTACCAACTACTTAGAGTCTCCTTAAAACTGTAAGTAACTGAAATATAATAATAAACATAGATCCAACCAATAAGAAGGAGGCAGCGACCGATTTCGTAACAAGATTAAGGGCACCTCTATTAATTCTGGGTTGAGCAGGTTGAGATTCAGGATTTTCAAGAG
>FXBE01000071.1_pt1 | contig 14947 bp, 16 predicted proteins | sample 5335311 | NCBI WGS metagenome assembly FXBE01 (sample SAMEA103928390, study PRJEB20085) | sediment metagenome | biome: marine biome; feature: hydrothermal vent; material: sediment | place: Atlantic Ocean | collected 2013-08-06T02:46:56 | depth 0.05 m | reverse complement strand
AAGTTTAACATTTAACCTCTTCAAATCCAAAAATTACAACTTTTTTCTTTACTTCTTAAAAAAATTGCATTTCAGATTTAAATTTTGGAAAGAATCATTTTTAATTCATAGATAATTCATTTTTCCTCTGTATGATGTTACAATACATAAAAGGGTGAGCTATGACAGCAAGTATATTACTTCTCGAAGACGATCTGCAGCTGAGTGATACGGTCAAAGAGTTCCTGGAGTTCAAAGGCTATGAAGTGCACTGTGCCTATGACGGTTTTCAGGCACAGGATATTGTTTATGAAAAACACATAGATCTGATGCTGCTTGATGTGAAAGTACCACACTTGAACGGTTTTGATTTTTTGAAAAAACTGCGGGAAGCAGGCAAAGAGATACCGGCTATTTTCATTACTTCACTCAATGCAGTCGAAGATGTGGAAAAAGGCTTTGAAGTTGGCTGTGATGACTATATACGCAAGCCCTTTGCACTTAAAGAGCTTTTGGTTAGAGTAGAGTCTTTGCTGAAACGAAGTTATGGGACACATGATGAGAAGATCGATTTGGGAGAAGGATTGGCTTTTGACAGCAAAGAGATGATGTTGACCCACAATAATGAACGTATATCGCTGAAGACTAAAGAATTGAAGCTTTTGGCACTTTTTTTACAGCATCCCAATGAACTTGTCACTTATGAGACCATCAATACGGCACTTTGGGAGTATGATGAAGTGCCAAGTTCAGGTTCCTTGCGTACCTATATTAAAACCTTGCGTTCCAGTATGGGGAAAAATTACATAGAGACTGTAAAGAACATAGGATACCGTTTTGTTAAGGAGTGAGAAACGCAGTCTGTTCCGATTTTTGCTGATCTATCTTACGACCACGTTCATACTCTTTTCAGCAGCTTCCTGGCTCTTTTATATTTCAGGAAAACACCAAATACTGGACCGCCAGAGCGAAGGGCTGAAGTATGAAGCAGAACATTTGCAGTCACAGCTTCGCGTACTGCACCACAGTAATGCCCGTACTTTGGTCTACCCCAATGACCTGCATATACGTTCTGCCATTTATGACGCGGACAGAGAGTACATCTTTGGTTCGTTTGCTGTACCTCCTGCATTGGATGATGTGAAATCAAAAGAGAGACTTACCTATATTGAGCATGTGGAACCGTACTTTTTAGGTGCGGCATACTTGCTCATTTCTAAAAAAATAGATATGGCTCCTATTGAAAAACTGCAACACAATATTTTTCTTTTTATGCTGATCGCCGGACTTATTTTTGTGATCTCCGGCTATTATCTTGGTCGGCTTTTTGTGGCACCGATGCGTGATTCTCTTAAACAGATGAACCGTTTCATTCAGGATACGACGCATGAGCTCAATACACCGATCAGTACCATATTAACTAATATAGAAATGATAGAGACGTTCGGAAAACACGAAGAGAACAGCCGTGAACTCAAACGCATAGAGATCGCGTCAAAGACCCTCAGCCGTATCTACGATGACTTAACCTATCTGAATCTGAACCATCAGTATCACCGTGAACCGGTCACTCTGGATATAGGTGCGCTGGTGGAAGAGCGTATGATTTATTTCGCAACGATGACAGAGGCAAAAAAACTCGGCATCATCAAAAAGATCGATGCCGATGTTTTCAAAGTGATGGATAAAAATGATGCACTGCGTCTGGTGGACAATCTCCTTTCAAATGCCATCAAATACAATAAAACAGGCGGTACGCTTGAAGTGAGGGTGAACCAAAAAGAGTTTTCAGTGAAAGATACGGGTATTGGTATCAAAAAAAATGATATGCAGACCATACTGGAGCGTTTCCGGCGTGTGGACAACAGTGAAGGGGGCTTTGGCATCGGACTGGATATTGTCAACCAGGTTGCCAGGAGTTACGGTGCCACACTGAAGATAGACTCGAAGATCAATAAAGGAACGGAGGTATGTGTATTATGGGGAAAATAGCAATGATCCTGCTGTTTATGGCGCTTTCTACAATGGCAGGAGAGTCTGCCAGTCTGCAGCAAAAATGTCTGGATTGTCACAAAACACAACAGATACCTGACAACCTGATCTCCAAGCGTTATTTGATGCAGTACAGTACCAAAGTGCGTATTGAAGAGGCAGTGTTCCGTTATCTGAACAATCCTAAAAAAGGGCACTCCATTATGCCTGCACCTTTTTTTCTGAAGTTTCCTATGAAAGAGAAAACAGATCTTGATGAAGTGACTTTAAAAAAGGTGATACGTGCCTATGTAGAGAAGTTTGATATGAAGAAGAGATTGATCCTGGAGAAGCCCTAGTATGTGACACCTATTTTGTCTGCCGGGAGGAGGGTGGTACTCTGTCTGTATTTGTAAAAGCCCATCCGTGTGCGCCCCAGGGGAGATCTGTGTTGATAAAATGCAGTTTTCCAAGAGGTGTTTGGATCTCCTCATTTTTTACTTTGGGAAGAACCTCTTTGCCGTCGTGATAGAGTTTTCCGAATGTTCCCTCGCTACGGCTGCCTTTGCCGGTGTACCATATCTTGAGTTCCCAGTCCTCTTGTTCATATGTGAGATCAGGCTTTTGTTTTACTTCTTTTGGTACTTGCAGCGGTAAAGGTGCAGAGGTATTCCCCTCTGCACAGGAAAAGACCAGCACAAGTATAACGGCTGCCAAATATTTCATTTTTTATTCCCGAACATGTTTTTCATCATCTTCTGCATTTCTTTGATCTCTTCGGGACTTGGCTGATGCCCGTCCCTGCCGGGTTTACTCATCTCTTTCTGTATCATCTCTTCCATGGACTGGGTTGGGTAATCAGGCAATTTCAGTTTAGCGGATGGAATGGAGACACCGAACTTTACTTCTGTTGCCTCCTCTTTATGTACCATCCCCATAATGTTGCTTACGATCTTCAGGGTAACCCCTTTATGCGTCCATATTTTAGTTCCCATGGTTTCCCAGATCTCGCAGGGAAGCCCCAGTACTTCACCGGTACCTACTTTCTTGGCACCCATTTCTTTGAGCCATTCTTTACCCATTTTGCTCATGTCTTTTCCGTTCATCATCTGGGACATATCCTGTTTGGTGATCATTTTTTCCTGATAATCAACAGAATAGACCATACCGTCCTGAATTTTTACCAGCCTGTGCTGTTTCTTGGGACGGCCCATCATTTTGGAAGTTGTCTCTGTTTCCTGTACTTCCACATTGCCATAGTCTTCAAAATAGAGGCTTTTATGTCCGTGTACTTCATTTTTAATACCCATCATATTTCCCCCACCGCTAATAGTGTACAACACCCTACCGGATTCTACTTCATAGCGTTTCGTTTTGGCGGAAAGCACCTGTGTTGATATAAACACGAATGATACGATTAGGAACAGTAGCTTTTTCATCATCACTCCTTTAAAGTTGATATATTTTATTGTAACAAATTTTTTATTACTGAAATTTTATTTTTTGTCATGCTTTGATGTTTTAGGCGGGTATTGTTTTTGTTTTTCGCAGTTTCAAATGTAGCGTAAGAAAAATAAGAAGTAATTCACTTTAAATTCATTTGCCCCTGAAAGATCCGAAAAAAGAGCACTACATCATGCCGGCACCTTTTTTTTGAAGTTTCCGATGAAGGAGAAGCTTGGTTTGGATGATGAGACTTTAAAAAAGAGTATTTCTGCCTATTTGGAGCGCTTTAGTATGAAAAAAAAGCTCATATTATCCACCCATTAACTTTTGATTTTCCAAGTGTACATCTTGGGGTGTTATACTGCTCTTAAGAAAGAGAGATTCTCTTTCAATAGATGTTAAGAGTTTGTTTTACTCCTTGTCCAAATTTGTAAACTTCCTTGTTTGCTCTTGGCATCAAACTACTGAAAAAGTGGCCTTTTTCATATATTCCCTTCCTTGTTTTTTATATGATTTCCTTGTTTTTGGCCACTTTTCTCTTTTACCGGCTTAAAATCCACGTTTTTATCTTCTAACTCTCAATTCACTTTAAATTCATACAGGCATACTATACTCCATTTTAAGTTTCAATGATATATAATTAACTAACCAGTTAATTAGTTAGGAAAATGATGCCGAAAAAAATACAAAAACGTGATGCCGAGGTTTCCCGGCAGCTTATCATTACCCATGCCATGGCACTTTTTTCGCAAAAAGGCTATGCTTCTGCCTCTATGGATGCGCTTGCATCACGCTGCGGGCTGAACAAGGCAATGGTCTTTTACTACTTTAAAAACAAAAAAGGGCTCTATGAAGCGGTGATGCGTGAAGTGCTTGAAGCGATAAAGCAGACAGTTCTGGAAGAGAATAAATGCCACCATACCCCTGAAGAAGAGCTTGAAGGATTCATCCGTACCTATGCGAAGTTTTCTTTTGAACATAAAGCTTTGCCTTCACTGCTGCTCAAAGAGCTGAGTGACAGTGGCGCGGTGATCCCTGAAATGCTTTTTGTCTCGATGCGTGAGCTTTTTGCACTTTTCAGCGACATTCTGAAACGCGGAGAGAAGGAAGGGTCTTTTCACGATGTCGTACCGATGATACTCTACTTTATGGTCATTGGTACGCTCAATCTGCTGATTACGACAGAGTCGCTGCGTGTAAGAGCCTCTGCATTGGAAGATATAGATGTCGATACCTGCGCGGCGTGTGATATGGATGAAATTTCTGCCTATATTATAGAAAAAATAAAACGAAGTTTAAAGGAAAGTTGATGGCCCTAATGCCGATAAAAGTCAAACCAAGGAAAATAGGTCTTGCACTGCTTCTGGCAGCACAGCTGCTGCAGGCACACAATATAACGATGCTTCTGAATACACTGGATAAAAGGCCCGAAAGCCAGCTTGACAGTATAGCCGTCGAGAAGAGTACCTTGGGAGAAGCGGCACTGAATGACAAACTGATGCCCAAGGTCGATCTTTATGCCGGGTATGAGATGTCCAGTTCGCCCAACGGTATGCTTCCGCTTGCACCGAACGAACTCATAGGTATGGTGAAAGACCAGCGGATCGGGCAGCCTTTCAGTAAACAGATCATGCGTGAAGGGGTCAATTTCAGCTGGCCTATCTTTGTGAAGTCCATCTATACACTCAAAGAGAAAGCGCGGCTGCTTCATCTAGCGAGCAAAGAGAAAAAGAGACTCAGCCTGCTACAGCGACAGGCAGTCGTGGTCGGCTCGGTGGCGCAGCTGCGTTACCTTGAAGCGCTGAAAGAGGCACTGCAGACCAAAAAACGATCCATTATGCAGACAGAAGTGAGTACCAGGGTCAAGACCAGAGCAGGGCGCGCACCCCAAAGTGCCATGTATTTGCTTCAAAGTCATATCAATGATCTTGATATTGCCATGAATACTATAGAACAGAATATCAACCTGCTCGCTTCCAAAATAGAGACACTGACGGGTATTCACCTGAGCCGCAGTGTACCGCTTCATATGAAAAGAGAGGTACGCAGCGGAGAGATCTTTGCACTCAAGCCTCTGAAAACAAAAGTCGAAGCAAGCAAAAAAGGGATGAAAGCGGCACATGAAGCCTACTATCCGACACTGGTCACCAAAGGAAACTACAGCTATTCGCAGGCAGATGCGTACAATAACGGTGCAGGGCTGCATGAGAATTTCGGTACGGCGGGCCTTTATGTGACCATGTCCCTTTTTGACAGCAGCAAAGGAACCGCATCGCAGGAAGCCAAACTGGCCTATCTGCAGGAGAAGACACATTATGACCAGACAGAGCATGCGCTGATGGTACAGGCACAGCAGTTGAGACGTGAAATAAGACTTTTGAAACGCTCAGTGAAACTGGCCCAGAAAAGTGTAACAGACCAAAAACGGCTGCTGAATATCGCCAAAGTTTCACTGCAGAGTGAGCGTATTACCGAGGAAGAATATTTGCGTTACGAAGATGCGCTGGCTAATGCCAAAGCCAACCTCTATAGTGTGCGGGCAAAAGAGTGGCAGGATGTTGCACAACTTGCTGTGATCTACGGAAATGACCTCAAGGAGATAGTCAAATGAAACTAAATAAAAAGAAAATAACTGCCATCGTTGTAGGAATATTGATCGCCACAGGGGTGATCATCATTAAAAATAAAAAAACAGCGCTTTCTAAGATTCCTCCTATGAAAGCTTATGCTGTTGTGGCGGAGACCATCAAGGTAAAAACACAAAATGAGCAGTTGACTGTGCCGTACCTTGCTACGGTTATGAGTGACCAGAGTGTTACGGTTTCTTCCCGGTCCGCCTTGCGTGTGGTTCAAATGGTCAAGGGTGGTACGAAAGTGATGAAAGGTGATATCGTCGTTAAACTGGATGACCGTGACCTGCAAGATAAAAAATACTCGGTGATGCTTCAAGTTGATTCGACCAAGACAGAGTTGTCCGCCAAAAAGGTCGCGTTGAACAATGCTCAAGCTACGCACCATCGTACATTGGCGCTGCTAAGGGTCAAAGGGGCTTCCGTTGAAATGTCCCAAAGAGAAGAGAGCACGATCAAGGGACTCGAAGCAGCTGTACGCAGTCTGCAGAACAAGATCAAGATCTTGAACCGAAATCTTTCCGAAATCAAGACAGCACTTTCGTATACTATTTTAAAGGCACCGCAAACGGGCCGGGTATCGAAAACTTTTCTTAATGTAGGTGAGATGGCGATGCCGGGGAAACCGCTGCTGCACATAGTGAGCGGAGAGGAAAAATACCTCTTGGTACGTACAGCAAACAGAAAACACGGGGAAGCTTGCCTATTTGAAGGTAAAAAGTACACACTGACACCGTTGAACAGTACTTTTAACGGATTGTACGAATACCGTGCAGAGGTGCAGACCAAACATGCTGTAGGAGAGAAGGTTGATATTGACCTGGTTACTTATGATGCGAAAGGATTGAAAGTACCTATCAACACACTTTTGCAAACAGACGGGAAGAATTACTGTTTTGTGGTACATGGAAATAAAGCGCATGCTGCAAAAGTGAACATAGTTTCCAGAGGTGAACATGCTGTCATCATCAAAGGTTTAAAAGAGAAGAGTGAGATCGTGGTGGCAAAGCCGGATATTCTTCTGCAGCTGCTTGCCGGTAAATCCGTAGCGGTTCAAAACAAGTAGGGGTCAGAGATGTTTGAATTTTTTCATAAACGTCCTTATGTCATTTACTCTGTGATGACCGCACTGGTCTTTATAGGTATTTACGGGCTTATTGCTATGCCGAAAAACCTCTTTCCCGATGTGGAACGCCCTACTGTGGTTATTATTACCAAAATGCCCGGTGCAACGGCAGGTGTGGTGACCAACCTGGTTTCCAAACCTATTGAAGAAGAAGTGGCACGTCTTGCTTTGGTACGAAAAGTGAGTTCAACGAATATGGCGAACTTTTCCATCGTCAAAGCTGAGTTTGAGTATGCCAAAGGGCTCAATGCGGCTGCGGTAGATGTGAGTAATGCACTCTCCATTGTGAAGAGTAAACTGCCGGCAAATGCTTCTCCTGCCATCTATACGACAGGTGCCTTCACCCTGCCGGTTGAAGTCATCACTCTCACGCCGAAGAGTAAAGCACTCTCTCTGGGTGATATACGAAAGGTGGCCGACTCTTTTATAAAACCCTATCTTTTGAGCAACCCGGCCATAGGAAATGTAGAAGTATTTGGCGGTTACAGCTCTGCGATCACCATTGAAATCGACCCGGTAAAAGCGGCAAAATACCATGTCAATCTCAATACGCTGACCAAAACACTGGCGGCGACCAACAAAAACCTTCCTTTAGGATTTGTCAAAGGGGAAAACGGTTTTTTCACATTGACCTATTATGGTGAAAAAGAGCAGGTCGAAACACTCAGGCGGCTGCAGATTATGCCCAATCTTTATCTGGAAGATATTGCTAGAGTAAAATGGACACACGATAAACGTTTTTCCGGTTACATCGGTAACTCCAAAGAGGGGATTGCACTGGCAGTACAAAGAGCACCCGGCGGTTCGGTACTGGGTGTCAGCAAGATCGCAAGAAAAGAGATGAAGAAGCTTGAAGGAGAGTATAAAAATATCCACTTCGAGATCTCCGATACACAACGTGACCTGGTAGAAACTTCCAATACCAATATGCTCGAAGCACTTAGGGATGCCATTATCTACACGCTGATCGTACTGATGTTCTTTTTGGGAAATTTCCGTGCGGTACTTACGGTCGGTTTTTCCATCCCTATTGTCTTTTTCGGTACGATGACCGTATTGGTACTTTTTGGGCAAGAATTGAATATTGTTGTCTATACTGCGATCATTCTTTCGCTTGGACTTCTGATAGATGATGCGGTTGTCATCATAGAGAATATTGAGAGGCATATGTCCAAACTGGGAGAGAAACCTGATGTGGCGGTGATAAGCGGTACCAAAGAGGTCTTACTGCCGGACTTTGCAGGTACCCTTTCTACTACGGTCATCTTGGCACCGTTGATGTTTGTAGGCGGTTTCCCGGAACATATTTTCCGTCCTCTTATCTCTACACTGCTGATAGCACTTTTTATGTCTTATCTGCTCTCGGTCACCTTTATACCGCATTTTGCAAAATACCTTTATCGTAACGGGGTAACTGAAAAAAATTCTGTGGAAAAGTTTTTTGATACACTTTACAGCAAAACCCTTGGACGGCTGATCGCCCCTTATGTAGCGATCCTCTCTTTTTCAAACGGTAAACACTCTTTTGCGCGTAAGCTGTTACTGACTTTCGGTATTTTGTTTGTGCTTGCTTTGAGCGTAAAAAATATTATGCCGCTGATCGGTCGGGATGTCATGCCGCCTATGGATACGGGAATCGTAAAGATCGTTGCCAAATTCTCTGCCAATGATACGGTAGAAGAGGCGACAAAAGAGCTTCAGCCTTTCCTGAACTGGCTCAAGACACAAAAAGAAGTTAAGATGAGTTCCGTTGCATTCGGCAGTGAAGCAGGCGTACTCTCATTGGGGAGCGGAAACCTTCCGAGTGAAGCGAGTATCACCATCAACTATGTCAACCGTTTTGAACGAAAAGAGACGATCTGGCAGCTTGAAGAAAAACTGCGGGAACAGCTGCATAAACTCAAAGGCTTAAAGAGTGCGGATGTCTTTGATTTTGGAGCGACGGCAATTTCGAGCATTAAAGCACCTCTGGATGTGCGGCTGCGATCAGGAAGCTATGAAAATCTTCCTCAAAAAGCAGCAGAAGTGACGGAGAAGATCAAAGATATCAAAGGGTTGACAAGTATTTCGACCAGTTGGTCCAAAGACTTTATGGAAGCCAATGTCAAGATCGACACGAATAAAGCACTGAAGTATGGTTTGACCCCGGTCTCTATTGCCATGCAACTGCCGGTAAAAGGTGAGATCACCTCGCTTAACGGGGGCTTGGCATCGATGAATGTACAGCCAATGAGACTCTATTTGGGCAAAAAGTACGGGAACAACATTGAAGCGTTGAGACGTTTCCCTCTTCAGACAAAAAAAGGAGAGATCCCCTTAAGTGCGGTCGCAACGATCGAGTACGATCTGTCTGCCGCCAAAATAGAACGTGACAAAATGCTCTACAGCATCGATGTCAATGCTTATCGTTCAACCAGACCGGTCTCTCAGATCACAGATGATGCCAATGCCCGCTTGAAGTCAGTGGATCTTTCGGGGGTACTGTTGTCTCAGGAAGGGGATATCGCAGAGATACACGACAGTACCAAACGTATTTTGAAAGCCATTGCCATAGGGATCGTTCTGGACACTTTGCTGATGATCGTTATTTTCCGTTCCGTTACATTGGCGATGATGATGATCTTCATCCTACCTCTGACGATGATCGGTGCAGCCTGGGGTATGATGCTCTTTGGCAAACCAAGCTCCATGCCGAGTATGGTCGGGATCTTGCTGCTCTTTGGTATTGTCATCAACAATACCATCATCGTGGCAGACTTTTACCGGAAGTACCGGGAAAAAGACGGGCCGTTCGAGAGTGCCATGGAGACCATCCGCATCCGTTTCCGTCCTGTCATGATGACCACGTTCGGTACCATTGCAGGGATGATCCCTATTGCCCTGGAGCAGGCTGTGGGTCTGGAGAGACTTTCACCGCTTGCAGATGTTGCCATAGGCGGTATGATCGTCGGTTCTTTCCTGACACTGGTCTATCTGCCTATGTACGCGTACGGGTTTGACAGAGGTAAGAAAAAGCTGAAGTCCAATGACGATGTGGCAGAGGTACTTCCTTTATGATGAGAAAATAAGGGAAGCATAGGGATAGTTGAAATGATAAAAAGAGAAAACAGGGCAGATTTGAAAGCCTTGTATGCGTATATTTATGAAAAGGAGAACAAACAATTATGAATTGGAAAGAATTTTTTGCCTATGGAGAGAAGGTACCCGGCTATGAAGTGCGGGTACTCAATGAACGGGAAGCCAGAGCAGCGGCAGGTATTTTGTTCGTTGGTGCTTTTTTGGGACTTATGAACGGTGTTATGCTTGGTACAGCAGTCTTTTCAAAATATTTTGTGACTTTTTTTGCCATTGACTTTACCATGCGTATCATACAGCCGCGATATACACCCAGTCTGATGCTGGGGCGTTTTTTTGTACAAAACCAGACCCCTGAGTATGTTGGTGCGACACAGAAGCGTTTTGCCTGGGCACTTGGCTTCATACTGGCCTGGCCGATGTTCTACTATCTGGTCATCGATTTTCAGCCCAATCCCATTAAAGTACTGGTGTGTCTGATCTGTATGGCGCTGCTCTTTTTTGAAGCGGTTTTTTCCATCTGTGTGGGCTGCAAAATATTCGGCTGGATCATAAAAGATGATCCGAAATATTGTCCGGGCGGGGTGTGCGAAATGAAGATAAAAGAGCCTATACAGACTTTTTCTCCGCTACAGAAAGTTATTCTTGCTGTAACCGTACTTGTGATGGGCTATGGTACGTATGCTTACTTCACCAAGCTTCCGGACAGAACTGTTTTCATAAAAAAGGTTAAAACCCTCATGATGAGTCAGGCGGAACTTGAAAAGATACAGCAAACAAAAGAGAAGGCAGAAGAGGATGCCTTTTTCAATGATGATGAGTGACGTATGCCATGTTATGCTGCAGGGAGAAATATTCAATGCAGACAGACAGGAGTATCCGCTTTTTGATGCGGTCCTATACGGTGACAGGGTATCGACTTCCAAATTCTCCAAGCGTCTTGGCTGTGCCGTCAAACATTTGCCTTTAAGAATAAAGTTCACCTATGAACATGATACATACAAAGCTGTTGAACAGGGGATCAGTGTCGATCCGACACTGATCGTTGACGGAGAGATATTCCTTGAAGGGCTGGTTCAGGCAGAAGTAATTACCAAAGCCTTTGAAAAGGTACTTTCCCAGAAAAAAAAGTGAAAGAATTCATCATTATCCTTGCTATAAAGAACAGAAAATATTATAATAGAAAATAAGAAAAGGATAAAAGATGAAAAAAGTCATATTTGCACTTATTGTACTTTTAATCGTCATACAGTTCATACCTTACGGAAAAGACCATCAAAATCCGGCTGTGACCGCTTCACCGAAATGGCACTCTGCCGATACAAAGGAACTCTTTATGAGAGCCTGCGGCGACTGTCACTCCAATGAAACGAAATGGCCCTGGTACAGCAAAGTCGCACCGGTCTCCTGGTCTGTCTACCATCATGTTATAGAGGGCAGGGAACATTTTAATGTCTCTGTCTGGGGTCAACAGAAAAAGAATAAAGGCGATGAAGCGGTTAAAGAAGTGGAAGAGGGTGAAATGCCTCTGTTCTCTTACTTGCTTGCCCATCCGGAAGCAGATCTGAACAAAGAAGAGAAAGCGCTGTTCATAGAAGGCTTGCGCCGTACATTCGGCGAGAAAAAAGAGGAAAAAGAGTAGATCTGTTAGCATTCTGCTAACAGAGTGTATGTTAAAATGGATATACGCTTCCACTACAATAAAAAATTGATTCCAAGGCTGATCATTCATGAAACTCCTTTTACTTGAAGATGACCAGATACTCAGTGAGACACTGCAGCATTTTCTCTCCAGAGAGGGATATGACGTCGATGTTGCACTGAGTGAAGAAGAGGCTGAAGAGCTGACGTATGCACAGCGTTATGACCTCTATCTCTTCGATATCAATCTGCCCGGAGGAAACGGCCTGGACTTTCTGAAAGCACTGCGCCATGCAGAAGATAAAACCCCTACCATTTTCATCACTGCATTGACCGATATGCACAGCATGGCACAGGGTTTTGAACTGGATGCCCTTGACTACATCAAAAAACCATTCGATCCCGAAGAACTGCTGATCCGGCTGAGGGCAAAATTCAAAGATGACATACTTTATTACGGTGATATCTCTTATGATCCGAAATCAAATATACTGCGAAAAGAAGGGGAGATTGTCTCCATCGGCAATGTGCCTTTTAAGGTCTTTGTCAAACTTTTGACACATGTGGGTGAAGTGGTGACGCAGGATATCCTTTTTGAGTGCCTTGAACAGCCGTCAGGGAATGCACTTCGCGTTGCATTGACAAAAATAAAGCAGAAGCTGGAAATAGAGATCACCAACATTCGCGGGCAGGGGTATCTTCTTGAAACGGTATGAAAAAGAATCGCTCTTTAAGAATTTTCTTGTCTTCTTTTCCCTGCTGGAAATACTTCTTGTCCTGCTGTTTGCAGAGCTTTACCACACGAAAAAAAGAGAGTACAGGGGGAATCTTTTCAAGACCATGCAGCTGTGCAGTTATACGCTGGAGTGTGAACAGTTCCATTTTGATTTTGTATCCAAAGAGAAAGGTAAACCCAATACGCTGTATGAGAACCGTGAACTTTACAGTTATTTTGACATTCCTGCGTCAGAGAAGTTCTATATCAAGATCGCTTACCCAAAAAAAGCACTGCAGGCAGATATGGCAGAGATCCGCGCTGCTTTGCGCTTCAAGTTCGTTCTTGCCACGTTTTTACTGTTGGTGACCGCACTCTTCTTTACCTTTTACAGCCTGAAACCCATTCGTAAAGCCCTGCAGCTGAATGATGAATTCATTAAAGATATTCTGCATGATTTCAATACACCTATTACTTCGATGGTACTGAATGTCAAGATGTTCAAAGAGGAGAAGGGGGATGACCCCTTTGTCAAACGTATTTCGCACAGTATAGAGACCCTGCTCTTTTTACAGAACAACCTGAAGAACTTTCTTTTTCACTCTCCCTCACAGAACCAGAAGGTAGACGTGGGACGTCTGCTGAGGACACGTATGGAGCAGATGGCGAATATCTATCCCAAAGTCGCCTTTGCCATTGATGAAGAGAATGCGCTTGTCAAATACACCAATCCTGATCTTTTGGCGCGTATTGTCGATAACCTTCTCAGCAATGCTGCAAAATACAACCGTACAAAAGGCAGTGTGAATGTAAAGGTCAAGGGAGACAGGGTCATCATTGAAGATACGGGAAAAGGTATAGCGCATGTAGACAAAGTGATGCAGCGCTATTACAAAGAGCAGGACCGAGGACTGGGACTGGGACTGCATATTGTTAAAAAACTCAGTGCAGAGCTGAATATCGATTTGCATATCTCTTCACAAAAAGATGTCGGTACCACAGTAATACTGGATCTGGGACATGTGAAAGAGGAGCAGAGATGAGAAATGTATGGATCATACTTTTTCTTCTGTGTTCATCACCATTATGGGCAAACTCTGTTGATGCGCAAATCGAGGCCATACAGAAAGCACCGGTTTCAGAACGTTTTAAACTGATGAACGCTTTGAAAAAAAAGCTGGTGAAAATGAAAGAGAAAGAGCGGCTGGAAGCACTGGCCAAACTGCGTACAAGTACCAAAAGCAGGAAAGCACAAAAAAGTATTTCGTCACTTGAAGAACGCAGCAGAAGCATTAAGCGGCAGCATTTGGAGAATGAGATGGACAACCACATAGACAACGAGATAGAAAATCAGATACAGGATAATAATGAAGAGAATGGAGGAGGGAATGATGATTAAACAACTCTATGCGGTACTGTTGTTGACAGGATGTTTGTATGCCGAGTCATCAACGGATGCGGATTTCGACGGTGTACCGGACAGTCTGGATGCCTGTCCCAATACACCTTTTTTAAACCAGGTCAATGCGAGCGGATGTACCACAACGGTGTTGCGCCTGCCCGACGAGACAGAGTATGACAGCATGACAGCAACACTTTCCACAGGCTACGAGAACAATGATGACCTTCCCGGTGTCACAAAACAGTACAGAACGAAGTTTCAACTTAACTATTATCATAATGACTGGAGTTATTCTGTACGCAGTTCCTACCGTACAAGGGAAGAGAGTGACGGCCTGGGCGATACCACGCTTAAAATACGCAAACGTTTTCGGCTCACACCAGAAGTGCGTTTGAACCTGGGTGCAGGGCTGAAACTTCCGACCTATGATTTTCCGGGCAACAGAACGGACTACAAACTCTACAGTTCACTTTACTACTATCCGACCCATCAGATCTCACTTTTTGGCGGCTTCAACTACACTTTTATTCAGGATGAGGAGATCATGGGAGAGTTGCAGAACCGAAACAATCTTTATTTTGGGGCAGGGTACTTTTTTACCGACAGTTTTTATGCCAATATAGGCTATGCCTATGAAACAAGTAAATATGTCAGTCAACACCCGGAACATTCACTCTCGGGTACACTTTTCTACCAGATCAATGACAGTTGGTTCAGCTCCATTTACTATAAGCAGGATGTTTTGGATGAAGACCTGCATGATGAACTCTATTTTAAAATAGGGTATAAGTTTTGGTAGTTTTTACTATGATGTAGTGTAAAGATGTAGAGGTACTGCACCTCTTTTGAAGTGCAGAGGGAGATTTTAATCTCCGTTCGGACCGTTATGGCAGTCGTAACAGCTGACTTTATGGCCTTTGCTAAAGTTCTTCGTTCCCCATTCCGTAGAGAAGGATCTGTTG
>FXBE01000070.1_pt1 | contig 15053 bp, 15 predicted proteins | sample 5335311 | NCBI WGS metagenome assembly FXBE01 (sample SAMEA103928390, study PRJEB20085) | sediment metagenome | biome: marine biome; feature: hydrothermal vent; material: sediment | place: Atlantic Ocean | collected 2013-08-06T02:46:56 | depth 0.05 m | reverse complement strand
TAGTTAGAGATATGCTTAGAGCAAGCATAAAAGCTAATCTTACTGGTTACGGCAAGACGATTAAATATTATTTGGGCGAAAAACCATTATATTAGTAGCGCATTAAACGCTAATTAAGACAAATGGTCAGGAACCAGTAAGATACTTTCTAAATCAGTCGGTTATGTGCGTACCACAAAAAATCGGAAAACCTATAAAGCAGTTTCAGGCACCTGGTAGCACAGGAATATATGATTGAGGCTCGCAAGAAGGAGCAGGCGCTTTGGGAGCCCAAGCGATTCCATAGACAATTTCATAACTTGCGACCCACCGACCATCAGGGTCACGAAACGGCTCATAGGCTGCCTCCAACTGCTTGAATCTTTGCCGACCTAACAGTCCTCTTGATCTTGATTCGGCCGCATTGCGCGCGCCAATCGCCTTGAGGTCACGCATTACCCCAAGGAAATCCCCATACGTCAGGGTTACCACTTCCATGTCCACTACGGGCTCGGAAAAACCGGTTCTTAGCAAAGCATCACCCACATCATGCATATCCAGAAAAGTATGCACATGCGCATTGTTATCGACCGCTGCCCAGGCCGCACGTAGCTCTTTAAGCGTATCTGGCCCAAACGTGGAAAACAGAAACACACCTTGTTGGCTTAATACTCTGCGAATTTCCGTCAAATACGCATCCAGCGGTAGGCACCACTGCAACATAAGATTGGAAAACACGAGATCGAAGGTCTGCTCACCGCACGGCAAGCCGCAAGCATCGGCACACACTCTTTTGGGTTGACGTCGCCAACGGCGTCGAATATCCGCTTTCGCCAACATCGGACCGGCAAAATCTACGGCCCAAACTTCACTCTTTTTATATCGGCGCTGCAACGCCTCACTGAAGTGACACGTCCCAGCCCCTAGATCCATGACCCTTTGGGGATGGATTTTAACCAAGTCCAAACGTGAGATTAACCGCTCACCCACTTCTCTCTGCAATACCGCCGCTTCATAATAACTGTCAGCAGCACGCTCAAACGACTTGCGCACTTGCTTACGGTTAAGCGCGAATTGATTAGGATCCGACAAATGAAGTTACCTGCTCCAGGAATTGATTGGGATGCGATACAAACGGTGCGTGACCAGCCTGCGCAAAAACATGGGTTTGCATTGATGGGTTTAGCTTCTTGATGGCCATTGCAACCCTTGCGGGCACCAGCCGGTCGTGCTCGCCGAAAAGAGCCAGCATGGGTAATTGAATGTCTGCAAATGCTTCGCGGAGATCAAGACACCGTAACAATTCAAACCCTTGCTGAAGCGCCTTTATCGAAGCCGGCATAGATCCAACTTCGTGTTGCAGTCGCCTAATTGTCTGCTTATCCACAGAGGCCCCTAAAAACTGCAAGGCAATAAAACGTTTCAATACCGTCGATGGATCTTGCTCAAGTTCCTGCGCAAAACTCAACAATTGATCTTTAGGCATTGCGTTGGACCAACTATCCGTTTGGGTAAAGCGTGAATTGGTCGATACGGTTATCAACCCACTCACGCGTTGAGGGTAGGCGGCAGCGACCAACACTGCCAACATACCGCCTAGCGACCAACCCATCCAACAAGCTCTCGATGGAGCAACAGCAAGCAACAAATCAATCACTTGTTCAGGTGACCACTCCATTTCCGGGCTATAGCCATGACCAGGAAGGTCAACGCAGGTCACGCGGTACTTCTTCGCAAGCGATGGCAAAACGAGCTGCCAGATCGTCGAGTTCATTCCCCAACCATGCAGCAACACAAGATCAGGCCCCGCTCCCAAAGTTTCTTTATAAAGTTGCGGCATCAGGCGATGGGGTTGGCTATCATAAGTAAACTAAATTAATGGAGCACCGATGGTACAGGACATTTTGATGATTGTGGCCGCTTATACCGTGGGCTCACTTTCCAGTGCAATAATCATCTGTAAGATAATGGGATTCCCAGACCCGCGCTCCCAAGGCTCCGGAAACCCAGGCGCTACTAATGTACTTCGGGTTGCCGGCAAGAAAGCGGCGATCATTACGTTATTTGGTGACCTATTAAAAGGGGTACTGCCGGTGCTTATTGCTCGCGCACTCGGGGCCAGCTTTGAGATCCAAATTATGGTCGCCTTGGCCGCTTTCTTGGGCCATCTCTATCCGATGTATTTTGGATTGAAGGGTGGCAAAGGAATCGCCACTGCCTTCGGGGTGATGTTGGCACTAAGCCCGAAAGTGGCATTCGCCTGCCTAGCGGTCTGGCTCGCAGTCTACAAATGGAAAAAAGTCTCTTCACTCGCGGGACTGAGTACCGCCGGCTTGTCGCCCTTAATTATTTGGCTACTGACACATTCTGCACCATTCACCCTTTTTGGCATCGTGCTTGGTGCATTAATCTTTTGGCGCCACCGTAGCAATATCCGCAATTTACTGGCTGGAACCGAGGCCTGATCTTGTTCCGCTATGCAGCTCATCCAAACTCCAGCGAGGCTTAACTTCGACATTGAGCGCTGCTGTTTGGCCGGCTTCAAGGTGCATCAATCCCGCGTAGGCAATCATGGCACCGTTATCCGTGCAGAATTCAGGCCGAGGATAATAAACCTCGGCATCTAAATCTCCCAAGCGCTCGCGCAAACGCTGATTAGCACCCACTCCTCCCGCCACCACTAGACGTTTAAACCGCGTTTCCTTGATCGCACGTCGACATTTAATAAACAAAGTCTCGGCGACCGCATCTTCAAATGCACGCGCGATATCCGCTCGATCCTGCGCACTTCCAGGCACTGACGCCAACGTATTAAGCGCAAAAGTCTTTAAACCACTAAAGCTGAAATCTAAACCAGGGCGGTCGGTCATGGGCCGGGGAAACTTAAAGCGCTGCGGATTGCCCTGTTTCGCCAAACGGGCGAGCTCTGGACCTCCTGGGTAAGGTAACCCCAGCATTTTAGCGGTCTTGTCAAAGGCCTCACCCACCGCATCATCCAGACTTTCCCCAAGAATGGTGTAGCAACCTAGCGACTTTACGTCCACCAACAACGTATGCCCACCCGAAACCAATAGCGCCAAAAACGGATAGTCTGGCCGCCGATCTTCCAGCATCACCGCCAGCAAATGCCCCTCCATATGATGTACGGCGATGGCCGGAATACCCAAACCCCATGCATAGGAACGCCCCAGCATAGCGCCGACCAGTAGCGCGCCAATCAAACCCGGTCCGGCCGTGTAAGCAATCGCATCTAACTCGCTGGGCGCAATTCGGGCCTGTTCGATAACAGAATCAATTAGCGGCAAGGCCTTACGAATATGATCTCGCGAGGCAAGTTCGGGCACGACCCCCCCGTATTCCGCATGAATTTCCACCTGAGAAAACAAGTCATGTGCGAGTAGGCCATTCTGCCGGTCATACACCGCGACACCTGTTTCATCGCACGAAGTTTCGATACCGAGTACTTTCATGACGTTATTTACGGGGCTAGCAATTGCAATTTGGACATGGCTCATTATAATTCGCGGACTTTGTTAATTTTAAATGACCTAAAGGGTCAGGAGAGTATATGCCAAGTGTTCGACTGAAAGAAAACGAACCCTTTGACATCGCACTACGCCGTTTCAAACGCACCTGCGAAAGAGCCGGTGTGTTAAGTGAAGTACGCCGCCGCGAGTTTTACGAAAAACCCACCGAAGTACGCAAACGTAAAAAAGCCGCCGCCGTTAAGCGCAACCTTAAGCGCAATTATAAAGAAGTGAACCGCCGCGTCCGCATGTATTGATTAATCGCTAAACTAAGCTGATGGCTGACAACTCACCAATCAAAGCACGTCTAATCGACGACATGAAGTCGGCCATGCGCTCTGGGGACAAAGAAACGCTTGGCACGATCCGTCTAGCCTTGGCCGCCATCAAGCAAATCGAAGTTGATACTCGCAAAGACCTGGATGATACCGCAATCCTCTCGGTCCTTGATAAGATGGTTAAACAGCGCCGTGAATCCATTCAGCACTTTGAAAAAGCAGGAAGAGATGAACTAGCCGCAAAGGAGCATCAGGAAATCAAGATGCTTCAAGCGTATCTTCCCGAGCAACTCTCCACGCACGCGATCGAGACCCTCATCAGGGAGGCCATCACCCAGTCCGGCGCAAGCTCAATTCGCGACATGGGAAAGGTCATGGGGCAGCTAAAACCCAAATTACAGGGACGTGCTGATATGGGCGCAGTGAGCCAACAAATAAAAGAGCGCCTGGCCTAAAACCGCGGGCACTCACTACTCACTCTCGCACCCTCCTCATCCAATCGGATAACTAAGCTATTTAGACTGTTTGGGTATGAGAGTATTTAGAGACTGGAGGCGGCGTATTTATTCCAATCCCTGCGCTATCTAGGTAAAAGACACACCATCCGTATACATACCCATACTCTCGACTCCCTCGAATGATAGTTTAAAAATAGTAACTGCACAGCGAGTAGCCAGCTAAAGGGTAACGGCTCAGATCACCGCTGAAATACGTCCAATTATCATGTCCGTTGGGTGCAAGGCAAAAAATATGAGTTTACATGTGTTTAGTAACTGCTTGCAGGCACTTATGCTTTAGTAAAATGACTATTTTTGAACGCCGTGTTGTCGTATTTCAGAGGTTAGCTGGTAGTTACAAAAAATAAAACTTGCAGCCGGCCTTATCTTCAGCCTAAATGCCTTCAGCCTATCTACCTGAGCCGTATTCTATGACTAAACTAAAAAACGATCGTCTAATTCGCGCCTTACTCCGCCAACCTGTGGATCGAACCCCGATCTGGATTATGCGCCAAGCGGGTCGATACCTGCCAGAATACAAAAAGACGCGCGCCCAAGCCGGTAGCTTTATGGACTTGTGCCGTTCTGCTGAACTCGCCTGCGAAGTCACCATGCAGCCGCTACGGCGCTTTGATCTCGACGCCGCTATTTTATTTTCCGATATTCTTACCGTACCTGATGCCATGGGACTGGGCCTGTACTTTGAAGAAGGCGAAGGTCCAAAGTTTGAACGCCCCGTACGCAGCGCAAGCGAGGTCGAAAAGCTCAGCGTCCCAGACCCTGAGACCAAACTCGACTATGTGCTAAACGCGGTGCGTACGATTCGGCGCGAACTTGACGGCCAGGTGCCTTTGATCGGATTCTCTGGCAGCCCATGGACACTGGCAACCTACATGGTCGAAGGTGGCAGCAGCAAGGAGTTTTCTCATATTAAGGGAATGCTTTATTCCGAACCCAAAACACTGCATCAATTACTGAAAGTACTCGCCGACTCGGTGGCAGCCTACCTCAATGCCCAAATCGCCGCAGGTGCTCAAGCTGTGATGATTTTCGACACCTGGGGCGGCGCCTTAACCCCAACGGCTTACCAGGAATTCTCACTGAACTATATGAATGCTATCGTAGCTCAGTTGACGCGCGAATATGATGGTCAACGTATCCCCGTCACCCTATTTACCAAAGGCGGTGGGCAATGGCTGGAACATCAAGCGGATTCAGGCTGTGATGCGCTCGGGCTCGATTGGACCGTCGATATCAACGAAGCACGACGCCGCATGGGCGGTCGGGTCGCACTTCAGGGCAATATGGATCCCTCCGTGCTGTACGGATCAGCGGATCAAATCCGCATGGAGACGCAACGAATTTTAGAAGGGTTCGGGCCTCATCCAGGACACATATTTAACCTAGGGCATGGCATCCATCAGGGCATGAACCCCGATAATGTAAAAATTCTCGTTGATGCAGTGCATGAATTAAGTGAGCCTCTCCACCAGGACGGCTAACAACAAACGGTCATTACACTTCCTCACTTCCGGAACTAATATGAAACGATGTGACTGGGCTAATTCTAATCCGCTAGAAACCGAGCATCATGACAACGAATGGGGCGTCCCCATTCATGATGATCGACTTCTCTTCGAAATGCTCATTCTAGAAAGTGCGCAGTCGGGATTGAGCTGGGCTACCATCCTTCAGAAGAGAGCAGGATATCTGCAAGCCTTCGATAATTTTGAGGCTAGAAAGATCGCCAAATATTCGGATAAAAAAGTTGAGAAATTACTTCAGAATCCAGGGATAGTGAGGCATAAACTGAAAATCAACGCCACGGTAGAAAACGCAAAGCAATTTCTAAAAATCCAAAATGAGTATGGGAGCTTTGATACCTATATTTGGTCTTTTGTAGACGCAAAGCCAATCAACAACTCGTGGAAAAAACAATCCGATGTCCCCGCGAAAACCCAGGCATCCGATGCCATGAGCAAAGACCTAAAGAAAAGGGGCTTCAAGTTTGTAGGACCGACGACTTGTTACGCTTATATGCAGGCTACTGGCATGATTAATGATCATTTGATTTCCTGTTTTCGCTACTCGGAAGTAAAGAAACTACAATATAACAAATAGGCCTCGCGCGCACTTGAGAGGGCATCACCTAGAAATTTTCCAGGCTTAACTCCCTCACTTTTTGTATCGAAGCACGACGAATCGGTTTACCATCGATAGGGCTTCGGGGTGCCACGCGTATACCATTCAGTGGAAAGACGAGCACCTCCACCGACACACCCCGCCAGTCAAACGAAAACCCTGGCACACCATCAGGCTGCGCCTTGTGTTGGCGGCGCTCGATGGATTGGTAGGGTATCTCGTTATTAATCAGATGAATCGCCACTGATTTTTGATCTTCATGGAACAAATGCAACTGGATGTCGGAATAGTGGTTAGCAGTGCCCTTGAGAACACTGCCGACCAAATACGGATCAAACGCCTGTAAAAACTGCATCACAGATACAGCAGTCCGGCGCAAATGTTCAAGCACCTCTGAATGCTGCTCGGAGGCAAATAGGTGCTGACGCTCAAGCAATGCCTGCTCAACCTCGGCGTTGCGAGGCAGTGGAGTCTTCTCTGAAAACCCCATACGTCTACAAGCTTTTTGCTTGGCAACCTGATAGTCGGCCACATCCTCTTCCGCGATAATCTTTGCAGCCTCATCGGCAATTCGTAAACGTAGCTTGTGATCCGAATTACGCGCCATAACTAAAAACTAAATATTGGAAGTTTTAGGTAGCTGCTCAGCGAGCAGTTAATATTAAGGGCACCTCTATTTATTCTGGGTTGAGCAGATTGAGATTCAGAATTTTCAAGGGCAAGGCGCTAAGTGCTTGTAATAGTTGTTCTATTGCGAGTACTTAGTAACGCAGCTATTGGGAATTCTGGACTCAAGGTGCCAATCCACGAATAAATAAAGGTGCCCTTAAGAGAGACCTGAGTAGTTACAGTTTTAGAAAATCTGTTCTGGCACATCCACTCCTTCAATCGGAGCCAGAGTCGCAAAACCCTCAGCGGGCTCGTTTCCAGGCCGAAAAGTTTCAAATACAAACTCTTTAGTTTGTGGCCCCGCCTTAAGGCCTGTTTCAGCGTCGATTTTCATCGTAATCATACCGGGAGGTTTAATCCATGGTTGTTCAGCCACCCCGTCCAGCGCAACACGCATATAATCCATCCAAACCGGCAAAGCAACGTGGCCACCCGTTTCTTTCTTACCCAATGGCCGGGTCCGATCAAAGCCTACCCAGACGGTGGTGACAATATCCTGGTTAAAACCACTGAACCAAGCATCTTTTTGGTCATTAGTCGTGCCCGTCTTACCGGCAAGATCTTTTCGCTTAAGTTTGCGTGCGTCTCTCCCAGTACCGATACGGATTACATCACGCATCATGCTAACAGTCTGGTAGACATTATATTTGTCCAGCACGCGCGCAGCGGGAACGCCCAGTTTTTTCCCCGTTCGATCTTGATCGGGATCGATTTTCAGAGCATCCGATGTAATAAGCTGTTCGCAGGGAGCGTCGCAGGCCACTTGAGGCATATGTTCGTATATCGCTTTGCCATTCATACCTACTATCTTGCTAATAAAATAGGGTTCAACACGATACCCCTGGTTAGCAAAAACAGCATACCCGCTAGCCAATTCTAATGGGGTGAGACTGCCGCTACCTAATGAGAGCGAAAGATCAGCTGGCATAGGCCGCTTCGTCATGGCAAATTTCTTAATATGCTTAAGCGTGTAAGACACACCGACTGCGCGCAATAGTCGGATTGAAACTAAATTCCGCGATTTAGCCAGCGCTAGTCTCATCCTAGTCGGACCAAAAAACTGGCCGGAATAATTTTCTGGGCGCCAAAGCTTTAACTCACCTGCAATCTCGGTGGAATTCACAATAGGCGCATCATTAAAAGTAGTCGCGGGCGTCAACCCTTGCGCTAGAGCAGCGGAATAAATGAAGGGTTTAAAGTTCGAACCAGGCTGGCGTACCGCCTGAGTTGCGCGATTAAAGCGACTGTAATAATAGTCAAAACCACCGATCAGTGCTAATATGCGACCATCTTCAGCAGCCAATGAAACCAGCGCACCGCCTACCGCCGGCAACTGAGCCAAGCTCCAGCCCAGTTCACTGCGGCGCAAGCGAATCAAATCCCCAGGCTTTAAAACTTTATCTACACGCTTAGGCGTAGGGCCGCGTTCGTCTTCATTAATATAGGCACGAGCCCATTCTAGATCTTTGAGCGACAGTTCAGCACTTCCATCCTTGCCAAGATAAACCGTAGCGCTGCCCGCGTCAGCCGAAAGCACCAGGGCGGATCGCAAGCCACCGTAGGTGGAATGTTTGGCTAACAAAGCGTCTAGTTCCTTTGCAGGCAAACCATCAATCTTATAATGTTGCTCTGCACCACGATATCCGTGCCGTCGATCATATTTCTGCAAGTTATTCCGTAACGCTTCAATGGCGGCTACCTGCTTGTGACTCTCGATAGTTGTTGTCACTTTCAGGCCAGAAGAATAGGCTGCGTCACCATATTGCGCGTACATTTTGGCGCGAACCATCTCCGCGATATAACTGGCTTCCACACTAGGATGCAGAGAATGCAACCTAGCCGTTAGGGGTGCGGCTTGCGCTTCCACCACTTGCTCATCATAAAGATAACCCTGCTCCCGCATACGCCGCAGCACATAATTGCGGCGCATCTGAGCACGCTCTGGGTTAACAATGGGGTTGAATTTTGAGGGTGCTTTGTAGAGCCCCGCCAACATCGCAATTTGCGGCAACGTCAGTTCATCAACATTAACACCATAGTAAGTCTGTGACGCCGCGCCTACACCATAGGCGCGATTGCCCATATAGTTTTGATTGAGATAGAGCGCAAGAATCGCATCTTTGCTTAATCGCTTCTCGATCTCGAAGGCCAACAAAATCTCCCGTATTTTACGAGAGTACGTCCGTTCACGATTAAGGAAAAAGTTACGCGCTACCTGCATGGTGATGGTACTGCCACCCTGCACTTTCTCACCCGTTTTCGCCAGTACAACAACGGCGCGCAGAAGGCCTTTGTAGTCCACACCAGGATGACTGTAGAAACGCGCATCCTCAGCCGCGACAACAGCCTGCTTAAGGCTGTCAGGGATCTCCTCAATAGCCAAGGGAACACGGCGTTTTGCACCATACTCAGCCAGCAATTCACCACCAGCGGAATAGACCCGCAAAGGCACATGGTACTCAACGGTGTCTAATTCAGCGATAGACGGTAGACCCGGTAAAACGTACATCACTACGCCCAATAGGCCAAGCAATGCCGCAGCCGCAAAACTTGAGACAAGGATCAAAGACCAACGTAAAACAAAAGCAAGCGCAACCATAACTAGCAACAGTTCAATAAATTATTCAGAAATTATCTGTAACTTAGCGCTCATGGACTGACAAGGATTGCGTCTGTTACCGCGTACACTTTTCATCCCTAAGCTGCATACCACCACAATTCTATCAGGTTGTAGCAAGGATTAGGGATTTAAGCGTACGGAGACGTAAACCGGCTATGCACTTATGGATGAGGAAATTTTGTGATTTCACTTGGAAGAAAGAAGCCAGCTTTAATAGGGATTGACATCACCTCAACCTCGGTAAAACTTATCGAGTTGAGCAAGTCTGGAAACCGCTACAAGGTTGAGAATTACTCCGTTGAGCCCTTACCGGCTAATGCGGTAGTCGAAAAAAACATTGCGGATACAGACGCGGTGGCCAATTCAGTAGGAAAAGCACTCAAACGCAGCGGCGCCAAAGCCAAGCGTTGCGCCATGGCCGTCCCCTCCTCCTCCGCCATCTCCAAACTGATCACCATGCCGTCTAATATGTCGGAAGAGGACATGGAAGGCCAAATTCAGTTAGAGGCTGATCAATACATTCCTTACTCCTTAGACGAAGTCAATCTCGACTTTGAAGTACTTGGCTCTTCAGAAGCTAACCCAAATACGGTCGACGTTTTGTTAGCAGCCTCGCGTAAGGAAATTGTCGAATCGCGCTGTGCGGTTGCCGAAACAACTGGGCTTGAGCCATCCGTCATGGATATCGAATCCTACGCAACCGAAAATGCCTACGGTTTGATTCATAATAGTACTGATGGCGACCCAGATCGGGTTGCTGCCGTGATTGATATTGGTGCCACTATGACAAGTATTTCAGTCGTCCAAGGCAAGCAACTCATCTACACACGAGAGCAGCCCTTCGGCGGACAACAACTCACTGAAGAAATCATGCGGCGATATGGCCTGTCTTACGCGGAGGCGGGTCTGGCAAAAAAAGAAGGTGGCCTACCCGATAATTATGTGCCTGAAATACTCAATAATTTTAAGGATACTCTCGCGCAACAAGCGCATCGCTTATTGCAGTTTTTCTTCGCCGCCAGCCAACACGATGAAGTGAGCGAGATTATTCTGGCCGGAGGCTGTGCCGGAATCCCTAGCGTCGATGAATTGATCGAACAGCGCACTCACACTAAAACCACCATTGCCAATCCCTTCAGTCAAATGAGCTTTGCTTCACGCATCAATCAGCAAAGATTGGGCAACGACGCCCCGGCACTGATGATCGCGGTTGGCTTGGCGCTAAGGAGTTTCGACTAATGGCACATATTAATCTTTTACCCTGGCGCGAAGCCTACCGGCAGGAAAAACAGAAAGAATTCCTTAGCATTTTGGGATTAACAGCGCTCGCCGGTGTCACCGTGGTTTTCGCCTCACATATGTTCGTCAGCGGCGTTATCTCCAATCAAGAAGACCGCAATACTTTTCTAGAGGGCGAAATTACCGCCGTCGATAAGCGTATTGCAGAGATTAAGGAACTGGAGAAAACCAAACAAGCACTGCTCGACCGTATGGAAATCATCCAACAACTGCAACGTAGTCGCCCTGAAATTATTCATACCTTTGATGAGCTGGTCGCTACGCTGCCAGACGAAGCGTATATCACGACACTCACGCAACGCGGCAACAAGATGGAAATAAAAGGAAAGGCAGCCTCCAACGCCCGTGTTTCCGAATACATGCGCAACCTCGATAGATCTCCCTGGCTAGCGTCTCCAAAATTGACCGTTATTGAAACAAAAAAAGATGCCGGTAAAAAACAGCAAAACGCTCTCCGCTCATTTGCCTTGAACGTCTCCAGGGTCACGCCAGATCAAGCTAAAAAGGGGAATAAAAATGGATCTTAAAGAACTGCAAAACTTTGATCTTAGCGATTTTGCCAAGATTGGTAGCGCTCCAGTCGCCATTAGAGGCTTACTCGCCGCGTTAGTGTTGGGTTCAGTCATAGGACTGGGATATTACCTGCATACTCGTGACCAGCTCGATAGCCTTAAGAACATAGAAGGCAAAGAGCTAGCGCTAAAAGAAACGTTTGAGAGGAAAAATCATCAGGCGGCCAATCTTGAGGCTTATAAAGTGCAGCTTACTGAAATGGAGAAAGAATTCGGCACCATGCTGCGACAACTACCTGGCAAAACCGAAATTCCGGCCGTCATACTGGATGTCTCCCAAACTGGCTTAGCGAGCGGCTTAAAAATAATGCTGTTTAAGCCTCAATCTGAATCCACAAAGGGTTTTTACGCCGAAAAACCCATCCAAATCAGGCTCCGTGGCAACTACCATGAGATGGCTAAATTCTCCAGTGGAATTGCCTCCTTACCGCGAATTGTCACCTTGCATGACATCGTACTCAAACCTGAGCAAGGTACGGATAAACTTATTATGGACGTCACCGCTAAGACCTATCGGTATCTGGCGGATGATGAAGTTGAAGATAACAAAGGACCAGGCAATGCGTAGTAAAAGTAAAAAATCATTGCATGCAACTGGCTTTACGCTGGCAATAGCGCTTGGCATCAGTGGCTGCGGATCAAATGGAGACGACTTGCGCGATTACGTTGCAACCGTCAAAGCTCAACCTGCGGGCGTTATTCCACCTATCCCCGAGGTCACAGCGTACGAGCCTTTTACTTATCCGGTTCATAGTCGTGACCCGTTTGATTCGAGTGTTTTGGCGGCACAGTTACTGCCACAAAACAGGCCCAAATCAGACGCTCAGGTCGATGCGAACCGAACTGCTGAATACCTTGAAAGTTTCCAACTGGACTCCCTAAGCATGGTCGGAACACTGCGCCAGAATACCGGGCTGTGGGCGTTAATTCGCACCCCGGATGGCACCATTCAGCGCGTTACCCCAGGGAATCATATGGGGAAGAACTATGGAAAGATTACAGACGTATCGGAAACCGGTGTGAGTTTAGTTGAAGTCGTTTCCGACGGTTTCGGTGGTTACATGGAGCGTCCCGCAGCTATCGCCTTAAACAGTCAATAGTCGGGCAAAGTAGATAACAGGAAAATGGATATTAAAATGGATATTTGCGTCAACTTAAATAAAACCAAAACCATGTTCGCAAGAGCATGTGTAAGCGGCGGCTTGTTGGGACTACTCATGCTGCTCCTCCCATCGGCAGCTACAGCGGTTAACTCCAACTCATTGGAATCACTTGATTTCAATAAGCTTCCCGGTGATCGGGTGCAAATCGTAATGGGATTTTCCGAGACTGCGCCTGAACCACTCAGTTTTTCGGTCACGAACCCGGCCCGCATTGCGCTGGACTTTCCTATGACGCGTAACAACCTGAAGCAGCGCTCGCAAGCGGTGAAGGTTAGTACGGTCCAGAGTGTTAACACAGCACAAGCCAAGGATCGGACGCGTGCGGTTATCAACCTTTCCGATATGATGGTCTATCAAACCGAAACTAGAGATAAGCAGGTTTTGGTCACACTGGCACCGTCCTCGACACCTCAAGCACTTCTCAGCCAACAAGCAGAAGCTTCTCCTGCTTCTTCCACCACTGACTATGAAGTCCCTGCCAGTAACCAATCCAATAGTATGGACTCGGACGCAGGCATTAAAGCCATTGATTTTCGCCGCGGCACCGATGGTGCGGGTCGAGTCTTAATCAAATTGGCCAGCCCCAATACGCCAATCGATATCAAGCAGCAGGGCACTCACTTAGTGGTTGAATTGAGCAACGCACCACTACCCTCCCACCTGCAACGCAGAATGGACGTACTTGATTTCGCCACTCCGGTGCAAATGATTGACGCTAAAACCGTTGGCAGCAAGTCGCAAATCATGATTAAGACCAAAGGCAAGTTCAGTCAACTCGCCTATCAAGCAGGTGATACCTATACGGTTGAAGTTCGCCCCGTCTCTAAGAAAAAACAGCGTGCTAAAAAGAAGCAAATCTCCTTCAAAGGTGAGCGTCTGTCGCTGAATTTCCAAGACATTGAAGTTCGCTCGGTCTTGCAATTGATTGCTGATTTTACAGGCCTCAACATTGTTGTCAGCGATGATGTTGGTGGAAATGTCACGCTGCGACTCAAGAATGTTCCTTGGGACCAAGCGCTGGACATTATTATGAAAACCAAGGCGCTGGATAAACGTCAGCACGGCAATGTCGTCTATATCGACCTCGCTAAGAATATTGCGGCTCATGAAGAAGAAGTACTTAACCGCCAAAAAACGAAGCAGAATCTTATCGCCTTACATACTGAAATTATCGGTCTAAACTACGCAGATGCAGAAGAAATGAAGCAACTCCTGCAATCAGCCGGCGGTGGTAGCGGCGATGCAGGCTCATCAATTATGTCGCAGCGTGGCAGTGTCTCTATCGACCGACGCACCAACAATCTACTGGTTCAGGATACTCCAGAAAAACTGGACGAGATCCGCGCTCTGGTCAAGACACTCGACATTCCCGTTCGTCAGGTCATGATTGAGTCACGTATTGTAACTGCCAAAGATAACTTCACTCATGAACTAGGCGTAGACTTCTCTGCAAAAAACGTCGACCAAAATGAAGACAATAGACTCACGACTGACTTTGCGGTAAACAACCTAGCCGCCGCCGGTGGAAGTACAATTGGCTTCAGCCTTGCAAAAATCCCAACAGGCGCCAATGTGGACCTACACCTATCTGCAGCGGAAACTGAAAGCCGCGTTGAAGTTGTAGCCAGCCCGAGGATTATCACCTCCAATAAGACTACCGCGCGCATCGAGCAAGGTGTGGAAATCCCCTACCAAGAGGCCACGTCAAGCGGCGCAACCAGCACTTCTTTTAAGAAAGCCGTGCTAAGCCTGGAGGTAACGCCTCACATCACTCGGGATGATCGTATCAACATGGAACTCAATGTTAACCGCGACAGCGTCGGTATCATATACGAGGGCGTTCCGAGCATCGACACCCGCGAGGTGCAAACTCAAGTGCTGGTTGAAAACGGTCAGACGATCGTCCTCGGCGGTATCTTTGAAGAGAACGATAGTAAAGGTGAATCTCGCGTACCCTTCTTTGGCGAACTTCCCATCATCGGCCAACTGTTCCGCCGCAGGACCAACGCAGATGAAAAATCAGAACTACTGATCTTCGTAACACCAAAGATTATTAATGATGATTTGGCACTGCGCTAGCTAGGCCCTGGCCTTAAAGCCTGAAACAAGAAAGCCCGCTTTATGCGGGCTTTTCCTTTTGCAGGATTCTTATCCGAAGTAAAAGCGCCTCCGACTAAAGACCAAGCATAATTCAGAAACAAAATTACCAGTTATCCTATAATGGTGGTTTTATACTTCGCGCGGCCACGGATGCGGATTTCTAGCGGCTGATTTTTACCGATAGCCGCGTTGCTGAAACAGTTGCGT
>FXBE01000069.1_pt1 | contig 15099 bp, 14 predicted proteins | sample 5335311 | NCBI WGS metagenome assembly FXBE01 (sample SAMEA103928390, study PRJEB20085) | sediment metagenome | biome: marine biome; feature: hydrothermal vent; material: sediment | place: Atlantic Ocean | collected 2013-08-06T02:46:56 | depth 0.05 m | reverse complement strand
ATACGGCAAAAGACAAACTGGCAGCTTACATTAAATTCACACAGATCCTCAATGTTATAAACAAAGAGTATGTCGATGATGTGAATACAACAACACTTGTAAACAAAGCACTCAAAGGGCTTATGACCAACCTCGATGCGCACTCTACTTTTATGGACAAAAAATCTTATAAAGAACTTTCTGTTCAGACCAAAGGAGAGTTTGGCGGTTTGGGTATCTCTGTAGGTATGAAAGATGATATACTCACTGTTATTGCACCGCTTGACGGCACACCGGCTTTCCGTGCCGGTATCAAAGCAGGTGATATTATTTTGAAGATCAACGACAGATCTACACTGGGCATGAGCATAGATGACGCGGTCAAGATCATGAGGGGCAAACCAAAAACAGATATTGTCTTGACCATCATTAGAAAAAAAGAGCCGAAACCTCTTGAGATAAAGATCACCAGAGACATCATTAAGATACAGTCAGTCTATGCTAAGAACATTGAAGGCTACGATGATTCTCTTTACCTTCATGTGACCTCTTTTGACCAAAAAGTGGTTGAAGGTGTGAAGAAGGCCCTTAAAGAACATAACAATACAAAAGGTATTGTACTTGACCTGAGAAACAACCCCGGTGGACTGCTCGACCAGGCGGTAGGTCTGGTAGACATGTTCGTTGACCATGGTGTCATTGTCAGCCAAAAAGGGAAAAGTAAAGAGGAAAATGTTGAATACAAAGCGACTAAAAAAGGGAGCGACCTGCATACACCGATCGTAGTCCTTGTAAACGGAGGATCAGCTTCTGCCTCTGAGATCGTTTCGGGTGCACTGCAAGATTTCAACCGTTCCGTGACCGTAGGTGAAAAAACATTTGGAAAAGGTTCTGTCCAGATCGTTCTGCCTATAGGAAAAGATGAAGCACTCAAACTCACAGTTGCCCGATACTATCTGCCAAGCGGACGAACCATTCAGGCTAAAGGTGTCACACCGGACATTACTGTCCATTTTGCGAAAGTAGAATACCTGGACAATCCTATTTCACTCAAAGAAAAAGACCTTAAAAAACATTTACAAAGAGAACTGGACAAGCTTGATACCAACAAAACCAAAGCCAAGAAGATCAAGTTTAATGATAACAATGTCTCAGAAGAAGATAATGCTACGGTCAATAAAACCCTGGTCACAGAAAAATATCTTGAGAAAGACAACCAACTCAAAAGTGCCGTAGATATTCTCAAAGCATTGATCATCACAAACAACAAAGGAACAAAATAATGGCAGAAAAACAGGAACTTGTTTACGAAGGAAAAGCAAAGAAAGTCTGGACAACGGAAGATGCAGACCTCTACATCTCTGAATTCAAAGACGATCTTACCGCATTTAACGGAGAGAAGAAGTCCAGCGAAGCAGGTAAAGGTGCTCTCAACAATGAGATCTCTACCGAGCTTTTTAAGTACCTCGATGAAAAAGGTATCCCGACACACTTTGTTGAGATGCTCGATGCCAACCACATGCTGCATAAAAAAGCAGACGTTATTTACATAGAAGTCATTGTAAGAAATATTGCAACCGGTTCTTTGAGCAAAAACCTCGGTATTGCTGACAAAACAGTACTTCCTTTTACTTTGGTAGAGTTTGACTACAAAAATGACGCACTGGGTGACCCAAAACTCAACGACCAGCACTGTCTTATCCTAAACCTTGTGAACAACAGCGATGAGCTGGACTACATCCGATATATGGCAAGACGTATCAATACTATTTTGTCTGACTTCTATGCAGGACTTGACATTAAAGTGGTTGACTTTAAACTGGAGTTTGGTAGAGATAAGAATGGAAATATCATCCTCATCGATGAACTCTCACCAGATAACTTTAGACTCTGGGATGCGAAGACAGATGAAAAACTGGATAAAGACAGATTTAGACAGGGCTTAGGCGGCTTGACAGAAGCCTACCAAATGGTCTTGGACAGAATTAAAAACAGATAAAAGGAAGAACATGACAGCAATAGTAAATGTATTTTTAAAAGAGGGTGTGCTTGATCCGCAGGGAAAAGCATCACATCATGCATTGGATCAACTTGGATTTGAAGGTGTATCTGATGTGCGTATCGGTAAACAGATCATTCTTAAACTTGACAGTGATGACAGAGAAAAAGCAAAAGCGGAAGTCAAAGAGATGTGTGAGACACTGCTTGCCAACACTGTGATCGAAGACTATACTATAGAGATAAGCTAAGATGAAAGTAGCAGTATTAAGATTTCCGGGAACAAACTGCGAGTTTGATACACAGTATGCATTTGAAAAACTGGGTCATACCACAGCACTTGTATGGCATGAAGATACAGAACTTCCTTCTGACACTGACCTTGTGGTTGTACCCGGAGGATTCTCTTACGGAGACTACCTTCGTTCAGGTTCCATTGCACGTTTTTCTCCTGTCATGAAAGCAGTACAAAGCTATGCTGCCCAGGGCGGTAAGATCCTTGGTATCTGTAACGGTTTTCAAATATTGACAGAAGCCGGTCTGCTTCCGGGAGCATTGAAACGCAACAACAACCTGCACTTCATCTCCAAACAGCAGAACCTTTGTGTTATCAACAATGACAACGCTTTTTTAAACCAATGTAAAAAAGGTGAAGTACTCAATATTCCCATTGCCCATGCAGACGGGAACTACTACATCGATATTGAAGGGTTCAAAAAACTGGAAGACAATGGTCAAATACTGCTTCGATACTCCGATGCAGAAGGTGAACCGGTCGTCGTGAACGGCTCTGTAACTTCCATTGCCGGTGTATGTAATGAAAATAAAAATGTCTTTGGACTGATGCCCCACCCTGAACGTGCGCTGGAAGTACTTTTAGGTTCAGAAGATGGTATACGCATGCTTAAAGGGTTTGAAGCATAATGCCTTCGTATCGCTTTGTATGGCTTTTTTTGAGCCTGTTTGTCATATTGACAACCCTGCTCTCTGCCCAAAGCGAATACAAATATTCATATATCCCAAAAACAGTCTATGAGAATCAGCTCTTTCCCGTGACAGTCATCTGTCTTAAAGAATGTGACAAAAAAAATGTAAGCTTTTCCTTTGACATTCTTAGCGATATACAGCCAATGAACGATAAACCGCTTTCTGTACACAACGGAGATGACAGCTTCTATACCTTCTACTTCAAAGCGGGACAGGTAGATATGCGCTTACCGCGTCTTTTTATTAAAAAGGGCAAAGAAGAGATCTCTCTTGAACCGCATACTATTTCTCTCAGTACACTGAAAAAGCGTGGTGATTTTTCCGGAGTCATTGCAGCCGATATGAAAATAGAGAGTTCACAAGTCTCAGACTATGATGAATCAAACCACCTGGTTACTCTCATAATAGAAGGTTTTGAAGCCAACCTTGAAGATATGTATCTGAACAATGTTCTTGAATACGGTATAGAACATATGAAGCGGGAGAACGCTAAAACTGAAGCCGAGTTCTACTTTGTCGTACCTGACACGGTAAAAGAGATAAAATTCAGCTATTATAACACGATAAAACACCAGTTTAGTGTTTTAAAAACACCCATTGAGCTTGTAGAAACAAGTGTGACGACACAAACTGGATTGAATCCAAAAGAGGACAGTTTTGACCTTTTGAAAAAATATACTTTTATGTTTCTTCTTGGTTTTTTCTTATTGATGTTTCTTATTAAGAGAGATTTTTTCTATTTGGTGTTTGCAGTTCTCTCTCTCATTACACTATTGACTTTTTATATTCCCCATAAGAAGATATGTGTTAAACAGGGGGCGCCTCTTTACATACTGCCTACAGAAACCAGTACGGTCAGTATGAAAACAAACCAAAAAGTGAATACCATGTTGCTGGGTGAACACGGAGACTATAAAAAGATCGAATATAAAAAAGGATTGATCGGATGGATAAAAGATGAAGATGTTTGCAAAAATTAGGTTTTACTGGGGTGCCTTCGTCATCTCGTTTGTCACGGCTGTACTGATCATTCCTGCTATCATGATCGTACCAAGATATAAAGGGTCAATTATGCATCACCTGAACCAGCTGACCATGTTTCTCATGGGTGCAAAAGCGGTACAGGAAGGAGAGATGCATAAAGATGTCGATATGTATGTGATAAACCACCAGGGGATCATGGACATTGTAGCACTGGAAGCTTTGCAAAACAATCATTTAAGATGGGTGGCAAAAAAAGAACTTTTTGATGCACTTTGGTTTGGAAATCTTTTACGTCACGGAGATATGATCTCTCTCGACAGAGGTGCAAAAGTAGGACTGATAAAACTGTTAAAAGATGTGAAACAAACGCTAAAAGATACACCACGTGCCATTGCCATTTTTCCTGAAGGAACACGTGCAAAAGAACAACCTCTGCTCCCTTTTAAAGAGGGAACAAAGATGATAGCAAAAAAGCTTAAACTGAAAATACAGCCAATAGTGATAACCGGCAGTAAATGGGTACTGAATGAACATGAGAAAACCGGTCATTCCGGTACGATACACTACATGTTTCTCCCAACCATTGATGTTGCTACTGCGGATGACAGCTGGTTTGAAGATTTACAGGCGGACATGCAAAAAGAGATAGACGATCAATACAGAGAGAGCCATCGCAGTCGCTAACAGAACCCTGATAACAGCAGCATATAATACACAAAGGAAATAAAATGTCAACAATGACACAAGAAATAGAAAAAAACATCAAAAAGATGGTACGTCCGCTTAAAGAAGAAGAGGAGTTGCTTGCAGTACTTAAAGTAAAACTCACAAAAAAAGAATTGAAGTTGCTTAAAGGATGGGCAGAAGGTACAGCAGCAGAAACATTACAAACTGCTCTGAATTTAGATGAAGAACAGTACAGTGCGCTCTCAACCAAGCTTATTAAAAAGCTTAATCAGGAGAAGATCAAACAGGCAATCTGTATTTAATAGTATGAAAAAATTACTCTTTTTACTCATCCAAACTGTTTTGTTTGCTTCTCTTCCAAATGAGGCACTGCTCAGCTACCAAAAGAAGTACAGTATGTGTAAAGGTAAAACAGATTACCTGATATCTTACTGTCTTCTCAACGGCAATCTCAACTTCTCTCAACTTCACGGTGACAGATATGCATTCCGAAGTATACGCAGCAGTAAAATAAAACAGGCAGTAGCACAGGGAAATGTTTACGAATTCACGATGGATCATTTACCGAAAACAGAACGTTACCTGGGATTGAAACACTATATTGACCATCTTTACACAGAAAAGAAAAACTATACGCCTCCGCAATTTAAAGGCAATGAAGAGGAAGACACCCTGCGAATGAAAAGGGTTTTCAATATCTTGCAGGATGCAGGACTTGAAGAGAACAGTCTGAGAGATGAAGCCTTTGAACGTGCACTGCGCGAGTATCAGAGACGGCACAGCCTGGAGATGGACGGTAAAATAGGCCCAAGAACAAAACTATCTCTCAAAGAACCGCTCAACAATATTATTGTCAAAGTCAAGAAAAATATGGTCTGGCAGAGTTTGGTACGCAAAAAAGGTCCCACCTACGTCCTAGTAAATATAGCTGCATTCAAAATGCACTTTTATGAAAATTATCAGCCTGAGTTGAGTATGAAAGTCATTGTAGGAAAACCAAAAAAACGTACCCCTGTTTTTAACAGAAAGATACAATATATCGTTAAAAATCCACGATGGAATGTCCCCTCTTCCATCTACCATAAAGAGTATGCAGGAAAATCTGCTGCCTATTTGAAAAAGAAAGGCTTTGCCTTTAACAGTGAAGGTAAACTGTATCAGAAATCAGGTAATCGAAATGCTCTGGGACTGGTGAAGTTCCTTTTCCCGAACAAATACAATGTCTATATGCATGATACACCGTCAAAAGGGCTCTTTAGCCGTACTACACGTGCCTACTCCCATGGCTGTATCCGTTTGGAAAAGCCTATGTCGCTGCTGCATACACTGGGTTATAACTATCAAGCAGGAAAGACAACATGGATCACACTGAAAAAGACCATACCTGTTTTTGTCGAGTATCATACTGCTTGGGTCAATGATGAGGGAAAAGTGATGTTTGCGAATGACATTTACGGATATGAGAAAAAACTCTTTAGCAAACCGGTTTATATGCCAAAAAGATCAGCTAAAAAAAGAGTAAAAAAACAGGATGTCACCAGTATCTTTTAAGACTGGTCCTGAAGTAAATGCCCCTGCCCTTTCATACAATAAACGGTGGCAAGGGGTGTAAAGAAATCATAAGCTGCCTTGACATCGATGATCTTGTCTTTCTCCCCTAAAAAAACCTCTATCTGTGTCCCCCGTTTTTTTATTTCTTTGAACTTTTCTGCATCCCAAACATACGATAACAATGCTTCAAGCTCCTCTTTTGTACCGATATCAAGATGGGATGAAAGATCTCTCTCTGAAGGATAGATGACATTCTCCAGAAATTGTGACACATACGCCTCTTTTCCTGCTTCAAAATAGCGTAGCTGTGTACGAAGAAAAGAGGGACTTTGATGCTGGAAAAAAGCTGGAGAAAGCAAGATAAGTCTGTCTGTGCGTTCTGCACCGGTATAGACAGCTTCAAAGGCTTTTTGTGCCCCGTAAGAGAAGCCTGCCACAGTAAAGTCACTCTTAACAAGATAGTCAGAAAAAAAGTGTGATTCATCCTGAAGTGAAAAACCGTTAAAATATTTCACGCAATATCTCTTTACACTTCTCTTGTGAAATATTCTCATGCATGAGAATATAAGAGGAGACTTCATTGAGTGCTTTGTCGAGTGTTTTCAGCAAAGCTTTCAGCTCAGACACAGACTCTTTCATCAGCTCTTCTTCCTGATAAGGGGTCACAATGAAGTTGTCACTCATTGCATACTCGTAGATGACTTTTTTCACCAATTCTTTTGCCAATGAAATATCGGCAGAAGCATTGGTAAACTGTTCATTGTAGTGCATTTGTGTCGCGATACTGCCCGACAAATAAACTTTAATACGGTTCTGAAGTTTGGAACGGGAAAGTATTTCATGGTCCTGAATTAGCAAACGTGTATTGACGATACCGATCTTTTCAAACTCCACATCCAGCCAGGTAGCGATGACCGCTTTAGCTCCCTGATAGACAGCCTGTATCTTACGTTCTTCTTCGCTGAAAGAGAGTATTTTTCTTTTGCCTGATAGCACTTTTTCTCTTACTGCTTCAAAATCCGCTGTTTCTACCACGGTACGCCCTTCACGCATGGCAAAGATAGCCGCTTCATTGGTCAGTGTATCGAGGGCGGCAGAGTTAAAACCGACGGTCATACGGGCAACATGGTCTATGTCTACCTTATTGGGCTTGTGTCGCAGATAGAGTTCCAGTGTTTTCACTCTCTCTTCCAGATCGGGTAGAGAAATGTGAATACGACGGTCAAAACGTCCTGCTCTGAGCAGTGCTTCATCAAGGACATCTATCTTGTTCGTGGCACCTATGACAATCACTCCGGAACTCTCTTCAAAACCATCCATCTCAGTCAAAAGCTGGTTCAGTGTCGCTTCCCGTTCATCGTTCCTAAATTCACCGCGGCTTTTTCCTACCGCATCTATCTCATCAATGAAGATAATACTTGGTGCCATTTGTTTGGCTTTTTGAAACAATTCAGAGACCCTTTTTGCTCCCATACCGACATAAATATGGACAAAGGAAGCACCACTTTGGTAGAAGAAGGGTACACCGGCTTCACCGGCTACCGCTTTGGAGATCAGTGTTTTACCTACACCCGGAGGGCCTATTAAAAGAACCCCTTTGGGCAAACGAATATCAAGTTCTCTATATTTACGCGGTTCCCGAAGAAAATCAATGATCTCTTCAAGCTCCTCTTTGACATCTTTAATACCTGCCACATCTGAAAAATGTACATTTGACTGGAGGGCATTAATGGGTGCCAAATCATCCGGTTTATCCACTTTAGCCGCACGTATCTGTCGCAGCTGCTGCAGTCTGCTCTCTTTCATAAAACGGAAAAGGAACCAAAAAGCACCTAACAGGACAAGCAGGGAAAGGATATCATACAAAGAACCGCTCTCCTCTTTTACTTCTACAGGATACTTCGCTAAAAAAAGTTTTGCATTTAGCGCATCTTTATAGATCTTGTAACCCTTGTCTGCCGTTTTGAGATGAATATAACTTCCGTCCACGACCACACGTTCTATTTTATTTTCTGTCAACAGTGTTTTTGCCTCATTATCGCTGATAATATGGTCACTGTCACGCAGTACACCGTAAGCGAAAAGCATCAAAACAAGCAGCATCAAAACAAGAATGATCTGTACTTTTTTACTTAAAAAAAAGGTTTTAAAGTCTGGCTTTGTTTCCATTGCTGTCTACCTCCACTTGGTTTAAAAGAACCCAGTTCGCGGAGAGGTCTTCACTGCTCTCTACTGATACTCTGTTAAAGTACTGGTCAAAACCTGTATATATCCCCTCTTTACCTGTCTCAAGCAAGACTTCAAGTTCTGTATTGTGCGCACGTCTAAAGGCATAATTTTTTGCTTTTATGATGCTGGTTAACTCATGATGTCTTTCTTTGGCAATATTACCTCTGATCTCAGGTTTCATTGTAGCAGATACGGTGTTGTCACGTTTAGAGTAAGAAAAAGCATGCACATGGGTCAAAGGCAGCATCTTGACACGTTCTATTGCCTCTGCCCACTCTTTTTCATCTTCACCCGGGTGTCCGACAATAAAGTCCGTACCCAAAGCATATCCTCTGCCTGCTATCTTTTCCAAAAGTACCTTGTCGCTTGCAAACGTGTTACGGCGGTTCATTAATGTGAGCATTTTGTCAGAGGTATGCTGCAGCGCAATGTGCAAATGTTTTGCCATCCAGGGTTCATCCAGAAGTTCCATGAATTCATCATCAATCTGAATAGGTTCCAGACTCCCGATACGAATACGTCTCACCCCTCGGATCATAGACATCTTCTTCAAAAGTTTTGCCATCGTTGTATTGTGATCCTGACCGTAAGACCCTACATTGGTACCGGTTAGAATGAATTCGCCAAAACCGTTACTCGCCAGTTTGCTTATCTGTTCGAGGATGGTCTCTTCTTTGTGTGAACGGGCATCCCCTCGCACCGCCGGAATAATGCAGTAAGAACATCGGAAGTCACACCCCTCCTGTATTTTGATGAAAGCGCGGCTTTTCCCCACAAACTCTTCCACAATGGTCGAGTCGATATGTTCCAGATCACCTATTTGATAGAAAGGTGTTTCATTTTTCAGAATTTCGTTGATATTCTCTTTTTCAGAATGTCCCATAACCCCAAAAACTTTTTTATCGGCAAAGAGAGACTCCCCTTTTGAGTGGGAACCACAACCTGCCAGTATTACTTTGGCATGGGGGTTTTTACGTTTCATGGAGGAGATATAGTTTCTTACGGAAGAGTCTGCACCGTTGGTCACGGTACAGGAATTCACCACAATAATATCTGAACTGTCTTCATCGTTGGAAAATTCAAACTCTTTGAGTTTTGACATCATCACCTGTGTATCAAACTGGTTGGTACGGCAGCCAAAGGTTTTAAAATAAACTTTTTTCATTAATAGAGTCCTCTTTCAGGCAATACCTCTGCCAGATCTGCTTCAGGTTTCCGTACATCTTTGTCCACATAGATAGACTGTGTAGGGAAAGCCAGAGAGATATCATCTTCTTGCTGAAGACGCTCGATGATCTCCATAGAGATCGTGCTTCTCAGTGTCAGGGTCGCATAGGCATTGGTATGGTACCAGGCAGATATCTTGATGCCGTAGGGTTCAATGAACGAATAGATACGCGGTTCGACATTGGTATTCTTCATACTGTACTGACTGCGCAGTTTGTTCAACTGTTTTCGGGTGATCTCAGTATATCCCTTCGAGTATTTTTTGGTCACCTCTTTGGCAATGGATGCTGCTTTGGATGCATTGGAATCAAAGGTGATCATAAAATCTATACCGTCCCAGACTGTTTTGAGTCCGGCATGGGAATAGTTGGCGATCATATCGGTAAAGACAAAATTGTTCGGTACAAAAATAATACGCCCTGCTCTTCTGTTTGTCATATAAGTGGTCAGTGTAATATCTTCCTGAATAGTCATACGAAGCAGAGAAATATCAACAATGTCGCCTACATATTCTACCCCGTCACGTACAAACTTCACCCTGTCACCGACATGGATAGCGCCGCCGATGATAATGACGAACCAACCGAGAATAGACATGAACCAGTCTTTCATCGCAATGGCAATACCTGCAGAAGCAAAACCAAGAATGGTCACAAGATAATCTACATTTTCAATGTAGGAAAAAAGAAGGATAAACAGCAACAGTGTACCAAATGTGACATTCAATGCTTTATTAATGGTGTAAAAACGGTCATTGTCCGACATATAACGTCGCACGAGGTACTTCACAAGCAGAAGGAAAAGTATGAAAAAGATAATGACAATACCAATAGAAGTCGCTTTTTCCATCTCTCTTTTTATGTCTGACTGGAGGTTCAGTCGTATTTCATCAGTTTTCTTGGTAAAGACATTTTCTGTGGTCTTAAAGATCTCAACAATGGGCGTAAATGTCTTTATCTTGTCTTCTGTCTCGAGTAACTCATCTGCATAAGAAATATTTTCCGGAACAAGCAGCAATATTTTTTTTAAAAGAAGTTCTCTCTCTTTCAGTTTTTCCATCACTTTGACAATGGAGTCATAGCGGCTTTCATACTCAGACTGGTCTGTTTTTAGTTTTTTAATGTAAGAGAGTGCAGAGATAATATTGAAAGGATTATGTACAGTAGGGACATCTTCTATTTTTGGCGGCTTAAGGAACTTTTTAAACGGGTCTTTCTCATATACTTTGAGAAGCTCCAGTTTTCCCTCCAGTATCTCCCGTTTGCTTCGTGCAAGTTCAAGGGCTTTGCTTTCAGGAACAGAAAGGTTGTTTTGATGTCCCAAGAGAGTGATTTGATCATCAAGTATCTTTTTTTTATCTTTCAGCTCCCTGAGTGTATGGTAATTACTGTAGATCTTCGACCAGATATTATTTGTTTTTATGCGCTTATCAAGGTCATCTTTTTGTGTAAGCAGACTTTTTAGTTTTTCTTTCATCGCAACGGTCATCACTTTTTCTGAAGTCACAGAAACACTGCTGCTGTTGTTCTCCTCAGCTGCATATGTCCATGTGTTCAAGGTAAGAAATACAAAAATCAGTACTTTTGTCATTGGGCTTCACCAAATTGGGCCAAAACATTTTTTACGATCTTTTCATCGATATCCGAAACTATTTTATGACTACCCAGTCCGTTTGGTAAAATAAACTTAATACTGTTATTTGCGGATTTTTTATCGAGAAAAAAGTGTTCATAAAAATCGTCCACATCTTTGATAATATAAGTCGTAGGCAGTGAAGCACGCGTAAGAAAGTCTTTTACTGCCTGCGCTTCTTCTTTCGTAAACAAGTTTAGTTCTATGGCCAAAGCATTGGCCATGACCATACCGATGGCTACCGCTTCACCATGCAGATAGGTATTATAGTTTGTCTCATTCTCTACCACATGCCCAAAGGTATGTCCATAGTTTAAAACTGCTCTTATTCCTGCCTCTTTTTCATCCTGATTTACCACCCAGGCTTTAAGTTCAACACTTTTCCGGATGGTCTCCTTGAGTACCCCTTCCTCTTTCATATCTGCTGTTTGGAGAAAAGTAAAATACGTTTGGTCAAACATCACTGCCATTTTGACGATCTCGGCAACACCTGCGGCAAATTCACGCTCAGGCAGTGTTTTCAGAAATTCAGGATCAATATAAACAGCTTGAGGCTGGTAAAATGCACCTATAAGGTTTTTCCCGTAAGCATTGTTCACACCAGTCTTCCCCCCTACCGATGCATCTACCTGTGAAAGCAGTGTGGTAGGCACTTGAATAAAATCTATGCCACGCTGATACAAACTTGCGGTAAATCCTGTCATATCACCAATCACCCCTCCCCCAAAAGCAATAAGCAACGACTTTCTGTCAAGCTTGTATTCAAAACACTCATTGAGTATATTTTCCACTGTTTCCAGAGTTTTGTACTGCTCACCATCAGGAATGGTCACCACATGTAACTCTCTGGCTTCAATATTTTTTAAAAGTGTCGGAAGGTGGTACCCTGCAACAGTAGGGTTGGTAACCACAAGCACTTTTCTGTCAAAGCTGAGTTTTGGAAGTTTGTCGATGGTGATATCATAAGTGACATTCTGTGTCTGTACGAGTTCTATAGGGACGATCATGATAAGGAACCTTAAAATATTTTTATATCTATTTTATCTCAAATGCCCTTAAAAGATGCTCTCATGGTGTGTTGACTCTCTGCCCTACACCTCACCCAAAGCATAAGGCACAAGCAGTTTGGGATGTTTGCTGCTTGTGAGCAGAAAATCTTGTATTTTAGTCGAAACAAAATGCAATACCTTGTCTCTTCTAAGTATTTTTTCAAAAGGGGCAATCTGAAGGACATTTTCCATGCGTGAAAGTTCACGTATAGGATTGGCGATCTTCTTTTCTATTTTGATGTCGGTGTTAAAGATGTGTGCCAAGGTTTCATAATGTTCAACAATGATCTTCTTGCTTTCAAACTCCCCTTCCGGGTCAAAGTCTGCAAGTCTCAACTCCAGATTAAGTGATTCGGAAATATCGAATGCAGTTGAAGAGATGGACTCCATTTTTTCATTTTCATCCATCAGGATGATGCACTCTTTTATGTTATATATCAGCTTGTCGCCAAACAAAAATACTACTTTATGCAGGTCATACAGTGTCTCTTTCATTTCATCGGATTCAAAGGTCTTTATGCTGTTAAGTACCAGCCCGATGTCATGTTTTTGTATGTCAAATTCAACCAGAGATTTTACATCATTCTCATCATAACAGATCTCTATGCTAACATACTTGGATTCATAACTCTTGATCTCATTGATCAAAGCAAAGTTGTTGGGGTAAATAATACGAATAACGAGACTTCTTTCTTCAAGTTTTCCCATCAGATACAGAGACTCTTTTATATAGATCAAGGCATTTTCCTGATCAAAACGAAAGTCTATAAGCAGGTAGAGATTTGTACCAAAAGGTTCGGGGAAAAGTCCAACACGCTTATTGATCGTCTTGTAGATACCGTCCAGTACCAGAGGTTTACCCATAATGAGAAGTGTATCGTTGGGGCGTATCATCGTCGCGTTGGTAGGCAGTATCTGCTTTTCATCACGGTAAATGGCTGCGATCTTCCACTTACGTTGCAGTACGGAACCCACATGCCTAAAGGCATACGTACTGCCAAAAGGCACATATACTTCCATGATCTCACCTTCACCTAGACCGACATTCTGTGCAATGACAGGAACATTGGGCAAATGGTCATACATATGTGCTGCCATCAACTCATCGCTGTCAACGATAACGACGTTTTCAAACTCTCTTGCCACTTCATCATTGTCCCATTGATTGACAAACAGTATACGTACTGTTTCATCGAGTATTCGTATGTTTTTAAGCGCATAAAGTGCATCTTCCATATCTTCCATAGCAATGAAGATCAGAGAATAACGTACATTGTTGATAACATGTTTCATTTTGGAATAAGAGGTCGGGTCCATATCATAATGCGTAATATGCGCACCCATCTTTTCGGGGATCGTATCGGGAGTATAAGAGATCACATAGTATTTATTCTCGGCGACCCGTTTTCGGCTAAGCCACTCTATAAAATGTTTGGCAATAGCACCATCTGCAAGAATAAGTATGTTTTTCATTAACGCCCTGTCTTATTTAGATATAATTTTATTATTATTTTTGGGAGTTATTATAACACAATGGAATTTCAGATAGATAAAACAGATGGTAAGGCCAGAGCCTGCACCATCAAAACTGCACACTCAACCATACACACACCGGTCTTCATGCCCGTAGGAACGGTCGGAGCTGTCAAAACACTTGATGCCACCGATCTTGCTACCTTCATTCAACCCGAGATCATCCTTGCCAATACTTACCATATGTATATTCGTCCCGGTGACGATGTGGTGGCAAAAATGGGGAAGCTGCACGGCTTCAGCAAATATCCCAAAAGCTTTTTGACAGATTCCGGTGGATTCCAGGCTTTTTCTCTCTCTGACAATGTCAAAATTGACGAAGGCGGTATTACCTTCAGAAGCCATGTTGACGGGTCAAAACACTACTTTACCCCAAAGAAAGTCATAGACATACAACACAACCTCGGTTCAGACATCATGATGATACTCGATGACCTTGTGGCACTGCCCGCTACACAAGAACGCATCAAGGCCAGTATCGAAAGAACGACACGCTGGGCAGAAGAGTCTATCACATACTTCAGAAAAAAGCAGGAAGAAGGTATCGGTACGGAGCAGAATATTTTTGCCATCATTCAGGGTGGTACAGACAAAGCCTTTCGTGAAAAATCTGCCAAAGAGCTTTGTGCACTTGACTACGACGGCTTTGCTATTGGGGGTTTATCTGTAGGAGAAGCAAATCAGGACATGTACAATACGGTAGAGTGGACCACACAGTTCATGCCTGAAGAAAAACCACGTTACCTCATGGGGGTGGGAACGCCCGAAGATCTGGTAGAAAATGTAGAACGCGGTGTCGATATGTTCGACTGTGTTATGCCTACACGTAATGCAAGAAATGGTACTCTTTTCACTTCCTTTGGGAAAGTGAACATCAAAAAAGCCTGTTTCACAACAGATGAAGCTCCGCTGGATCCGGAATGCGGATGTATGGTCTGTCAGACTTACTCACGTGCCTACTTAAGACATCTTTTCCGTGCCAGAGAACTTACCTACTTCAGACTGGGAACCATACACAATCTCTACTATTATCTGCATTTAATGAAGGAAATGAGAGAAGCCATTTTGGAAGGCAGATTTTCCGAATTCAAAAAAGAATTTTATGCAAAGAGAGCGGCTTAGATCATAGGGATCGCCCATTTTCCGTAATAGGCTATAAGTCTCAAAGCAATGCCCAGAAGAAGTACGATAGAGAGACTCAACAGATTCATTATCTCAAATTCATTAAGTAAATAAACGATCA
>FXBE01000068.1_pt1 | contig 15227 bp, 12 predicted proteins | sample 5335311 | NCBI WGS metagenome assembly FXBE01 (sample SAMEA103928390, study PRJEB20085) | sediment metagenome | biome: marine biome; feature: hydrothermal vent; material: sediment | place: Atlantic Ocean | collected 2013-08-06T02:46:56 | depth 0.05 m | reverse complement strand
CAGTACAAACAATAAAATAAAAAAGATCATTAAAAAAAGAGAAAATTATGCGAAGAAGAAAAAGCAAAAAGAGGAAATACTGAAAAAACTCTCTATGGACGAAGAGAAATACAATGCAAAATTGGCGAAGATCGCAGACAAGCAGAATTCTATCAATGAGACGTTGGCAAAACTGCACATTTTGCAGGAAAAAGAAGTTGAAGCTGCACGAAAACAGGCTCTGGCAAGAAAAGAGGCCATTCGTCTTGAAAAAGAGCGTAAGCGAAAGATGCGTAAAGAGAAAGAATTGGCACGTGCTAAAGCTAAAAAAGCGGAAGCAGCAGTAAAACTGGCAAAAACAAAAGAGGCGAAAGCCAAAGCCAGACTGGCAGCCCAGAAAGCAAAACAAGAGGCACAAAGAGTAAACAAGAAAGTCTATAAACAGAGTGAGCGTGTCAGAAATGTAAACTCTTCATATAAAAAGTCTCAAACGTATAAATATAGAGGAGGCAAGACCATCTCTCCTATAGCAGGGGCGAAGGTGATCAAGAAGTTTGGTACCTACATTGACCCTATTTATAAAATCAAGATCTTCAATGAATCTATTACACTTCAAGCACCTTCATCAGGTGCAAAAGTACAAAATGTCTTAAATGGTAAAGTGGTTTTTGCAGGAAAAAGTTCTATGCTCGGAAAGGTGGTTGTGGTTGAACATAGCGGTAAAATGCATACAGTCTATGCCGGACTTTCGATGATAGCACCTAACATTAAAACAGGACGTAAGATAAAAAGAGGATATGTTGTAGGTAAGGTACACAGTAAACTTATGTTCCAGGCGACTAAAAATTCGAAACATATTAACCCGTTGAAGCTGATAAAAATTTAAACCATGTTATAGTAAAGCATTTGTATTGTAAAAGGTATCTTCTATGAGTAAAGCATTTATTGAACTTCCCGAGTTAACACTGAAAGCACTTTTTGAGAACAGTTTAAGATCCTATGCAACACGTCCTGCTCTGCAATTTGTAGAAGGTGATACGCTTACATATGAAGCGTTGGGGAAAGAGGTTGAAAGTATTCAGGAACTACTTCGGAACTATGGTATTAAACCTGGTGACAGAGTGGCTCTTTATGGTGAAAATATGCCAAACTGGGTCTCTGTCTATTTTGCTGTAACCACTATGGGAGCGGTGATCGTACCTATATTGCCAGATTTTCACACTTCAGAAGCACTGCATATTGCCATTCATGCAGAGTGTAAAGCAGCATTTATTTCCCAAAAACTTTTTGAAACTATGCTCGATGAAACACAGCCTCCCAACCTGAATTTGCTTGTTATTCTTGATCGTCTTTATGTGCTTGATAAACTTTCTACGCCTTCTAAAATGGACAAGGTCATTAAAAAAGGCGAAGAACAATTTAACAAAGCAATGGAGAAAATGGGTAAAGGTAAAAAAGAAGAAGAGGTGCATGTCATTCAGGAGGAAGACCTTGCTGCTATCATTTATACTTCAGGGACAACAGGTTCTTCCAAAGGGGTGATGTTAAGTCACAGAAACCTTGTGTTTGATGCAACTGCTGCCCAACATGTTGTAGATATCTATTCTGAAGACAGGTTTCTCTCTGTATTGCCTCTGGCACATACTTTTGAATGTACGGTCGGTATGATCATCCCTTTGCTTAACGGTGCTTCGATACATTACATCCAGAAGCCGCCTACGCCTACTATTTTGATAAAAGCGATGGCTTCTGTGAAGCCGGACTTCATGTTGACCGTTCCTTTGATCATAGAGAAGATCTATAAAAATAAGATATTGCCGAATTTTCAGAAAAATATTGTCATCAGAACACTTTATAAAATACCCTTTGTGCGTAAAAAACTAAACCAAATAGCAGGTAAAAAACTCATAGAGACCTTCGGAGGTAAAATTCGCTTCTTTGGTATTGGGGGTGCGGGAGTTTCCCCTACTGTGGAAGCATTTTTACGTGAAGCAAAGTTCCCTTACTGCATTGGCTACGGTTTAACGGAGACTGCACCGTTTTTAGCAGGAACGAATCCGACAGTGACAAAATACAAAGCTATTGGACCTGTCATTCCCGGAGCAGAACTGCAACTTCGTGATAAAAATGAAGAGGGTGTCGGTACCCTTTGGGCACGAGGTCCGAACATTATGATGGGGTATTATAAAGATCCTGAAAAAACGGCTGAAGTTTTAGAAGAAGATGGTTGGTTCAATACCGAAGATATTGGCTACATTGATGAAGAGGGATATTTCTTTATGTCCGGACGTGCCAAGAATATTATTGTTGGACCATCGGGCGAAAATATTTACCCTGAGCAGATAGAAGCGACCATCAATGCCCATGATTTTGTGGCAGATTCACTTGTATATGACAATGAAGGGGTATTGACAGCGCGTATTCATTTGGACTATGACAAAGTAGATGAGATACTTGGTATACGGCAAAAGTCCGAAACAAAAACGCATGAAAAAGTAGCAGCACTTCTTGACGAGATAAGAGCAGAAGTCAATACTTCTGTATCCACTTTTTCACGTATTAAAAAAGTAGTTGAACAGCGTGAAGAGTTCATTAAAACACCGACCAAGAAGATCAAACGTTATTTGTATGTGTAGCGTTTAACCACCTCCTAACCAAGCTTTGGATATAATCGCGAAATTATATAAGGATTGCTTGTGACTAAACGTGTATTGGTAAAATTTTCCGGAGAAGCTTTGGCGGGTGAAGAGGGGTATGGAATTGATACCCAGATTCTTAATTTTATTGCAGGTGAGATCAAAGAACTTGTAGACAACGATGTTGAAGTCGGTATTGTTGTGGGTGGCGGTAACATTGTTCGCGGTGTTTCAGCTGCTGCTGACGGGATCATCAAAAGAACTTCGGGTGACTATATGGGGATGCTTGCAACGGTCATCAACGGCATAGCCATTCAGGAAGCTTTGGAGCATGCAGGACTTGAGGCAAGACTTCAGTCTGCTATAGATATGCATGAGATCGGTGAAAGTTTCATTGTGCGTCGTGCAAGACGTCACCTTGAAAAAGGACGTGTAGTTGTCTTTGCCGGAGGTACAGGAAACCCTTACTTTACAACTGATACAGCGGCGACACTGAGAGCTTCTGAAATTGAAGCAGAACTTTTGATAAAAGCGACAAAAGTAGACGGTGTATATGATAAAGACCCTAACAAGTTTGATGATGCCGTGAAACTTGACACTTTAACATACGATCAGGCACTCAGTGACCATATTAAAGTGATGGATGATACTTCTATTGCTTTGGCAAAAGAGAATTCTTTGCCGATCGTTGTATGCAATATGTTTGAAAAGGGTAACCTGCTTGCGATCATTCAAGGCAACATGAACCTTTGTTCAGTGGTTAAATAAAAAAGATTATAAAAATATTAAAGGAATAAAATGAGAACAGAACAGTTAACTGCAAAGGCACTTGAGCAAGTAAATTATGATAAATATCTTCTTGCAAATGCAGTAGGGAAAAGAGCAGAGAAAATAGCAAACGGTGCAGAAATACTGCTTGATTTTGATACAACGGGTATGAAGTATGCAGATATAGCACTTCAAGAGATAGCCGAAGGTAAACTCTCCGCAAGTCTTGAAAGTTAAAACGTTTTGGATCTCAAGAAAGTCAAAGAGATTCATACAGTAGAAGAGGCACAAGCCCTTCTGTGGAAAGTGCTTCCTGCACACTCCGAAATAACACAAAAAGCCCTTGACCTTGCTTTGACCGCACATGACGGTCAAAAACGGAAAAGTGGTGAACCTTACATTATCCATCCTATTTTAGTTGCGGCTATTACAGCTTCTATTTCCAATGATGAAACCATGGTACAAGCAGCGCTGCTCCATGATGTGGTAGAAGATACCTCTTTTGATCTGGAAGACCTTGAAAGAGATTTTGGATCAGACGTTACCCATATGGTTGAAGGCTTGACCAAGATTGTTGAGATACGTGATGAAGAACTGGCTTCTTCGAAATCCAATGAAAGATTGATTAATTCAGCATTGACGTTTAGAAAAATGCTTGTCGCTTCTATTCAAGATATACGTGTGCTGGTCATAAAACTCTGTGATCGGCTGCATAATATGTTGACACTCGATGCTTTGAGTCCGGAAAAGCAGATACGTATTGCGGAAGAGACATTGGTCGTTTATGCTCCCATCGCACACAGACTGGGTATATCGCGTTTAAAAAATCATTTGGAAGATCTGAGTTTCAAATACATTTATCCCGATGACTATAAACATATCGATGCCTATATGCAAAGCAATGCGCAGAATTTGCAGATGAAGCTGAATTCTTTCATTCAAAAAACTAAAAAAAAGATCGTTCAAGAAGGTTTTGATGAAGATGAGTTTGAGATATTTGGAAGGGTAAAACACTACTATTCGATCTATATGAAAATGCATAGAAAAGGGGTAAGCATCGATGAAGTGCTTGACCTTCTTGCTGTACGTATCATCGTTAAAGAACCCAGTGAATGTTACCGTGTACTGGGTGTCATGCACTTAGGATTTACTCCTTTGATCTCTCGCTTCAAAGACTACGTTGCCGTTCCCAAAGAGAATGGATACAAAACCATTCATACCACACTGTTTGATGAAGAGGGCATCGTTGAAGCCCAAATACGTACAGAAGAGATGCACAGACTAGCGGAGTTTGGTGTCGCAGCACACTGGAAATACAAAAATGGTGGTGACGGGGTCAATCTTGAGTGGCTGCAGAGTTTGCATTATCAGAATGATTCTATTGAAGAGTTTTATGAGTTGGCAAAATCGGACCTTTTCTCTGAAGATATCACCGTATTTTCTCCAAAAGGAGATTATTATACACTTCCAAAAGGTTCTACGGCACTGGATTTTGCCTATGCCATTCACTCCGAAGTGGGTAAGAACTCTTTAGATGCTTTGGTCAATAAAAGACGTGCATCATTGTTGACAGTCTTGAACAATGGTGATATTGTCCGTATCATAAAAGATGATAAGCCGCATTTGCATTGTTCGTGGCTGGATGCTGTAAAAACCTCTAAAGCACAAGACGGTATACGCAGTATGTGCAGGGCAAGACTCAAAGAGTCTGATACGCTTTCAGCCTATAATATTTTGTCAACCTTTTTTAACCAGAAAAGTGAGAAGATAGAAGAATTTACAACCGCACTTGGATTAAAAGATTCTATTTACAAGCTGCCAACACAGTTAGACTATTCTAAAGATGTCATACGTAAAATGGCAGAATATACGGGAGCAAAAGAGGTACGTTTTTGGGAGTTGCTGAAAAAGGGCTACAAGAAGCCGTATACCAAAGAGTTAGATCATTTCAGGTTCTTTACGAACAAGCCTTTGGATGGCGTGGAGTTTGATTATTGCTGTCATCCTAAAGTTGGTGATCAGATAGTTGCTTTTTATAAGGACAGTAAGGCTATTATACACCATAAATTGTGTAAAAAGGCCTATGAGAAGATATTGGCACAGGAGCCGATGATACATGTAAGCTGGAGCAGTACAAAACTCTCCAAATACCGGCTTATTGTCTCGTTACAGAATCAGCAAGGTGTTTTGGCAGATCTCTTGGCAAAACTTTCGTCTATGAATTTGAATGTGATCAGTATTGAACTTGGTATTCAGAGTTCAGATTCAGCAGAGTTTTGTCAAATAGAAGTTGAGAGTAAAGAGTCGAACAAAACCTTGCTTTCAGAGAGAATTTCACAAAAGTTCAAGCTTATTGAGATTATAAGTCTGAACGATGCATATAACAAATAACAGAGGGTAGAAGAAGATGGTAAGTAAAGCGTTAGAAGAGATAGGCAGAGGTACAGCAGAAGTCATAGATATGGAACGCATAGAAAAACTTGTTTCCAAATATTATGAAGACGGTACCACATATACAGTCAAAGCAGGGTTCGACCCAACCGGTGCTGACCTGCATGTCGGTCATACAGTACTTTTACAAAAACTTAAAGTCTTTCAAGAGCATGGTGGACGTGTACAGCTTCTTATTGGTGACTTTACTGCGACCATTGGTGACCCAACAGGTAAATCTGAAACCAGAAAGGTATTGGACAGAGAGACTATTTTGGTCAATGCCCAAACCTACCAGGATCAGGTTTTTAACATTTTAGATGAGCGTAAAACAGATGTGGTTTTTAACTCTGAATGGCTGGAAAAACTGGGTGCAGCTGGCATGGTAGCTTTGACAACAACCTTTAACGTGGCACGTATGCTTGAACGTGATGACTTTGAAAAACGTTACAAAAGCGGACAGAGTATTTCTATCTCAGAATTTATTTACCCTTTACTTCAGGGCTATGATTCTGTTGAACTGAAGTCTGACATTGAGATAGGGGGAACAGACCAGAAGTTCAACCTGCTTATGGGCAGACACTTGCAGCGTACCTATGGCACAGGAAAAGAGCAGGCTGTGTTGATGATGCCTATTTTGGAAGGTTTGGACGGTGTACAAAAGATGAGTAAATCGCTCAATAACTACATTGGTATTACCGAAGAGCCAAAAGAGATTTACGGAAAAACACTCTCTATTTCCGATGAACTGATGTGGCGTTATTATGAACTCTTGAGTGAGAAGTCACTCTCAGACATAGAAACATTGAAAGAAGATGTTAAAAATCGTACCGTTCACCCTAAAACAGCCAAAGAGAACCTGGCTCTTGAGTTGGTAACAAGATTTTATAATGAAGAGTTGGCTACACTAGCTAAATCAGAGTTTAACAATGTCTTTAAAGCCAATCAACTTCCTGAAGATATGAAAGAGATAGCAGCAGAAGTAGATGTCTGGATCTGTAAGGCTTTGGTAGATGCAGGGTTGGAACCTTCTACCTCTCAGGCAAGAAGAGACATCAAGCAAAATGCTGTCAGCATTGACCAGGAAAAGATCTCTGACGATAAGTTGAACCTCAGTGCAGGAGAGTACATCTTGCAGGTAGGAAAAAGACGGTTTGCAAAAGTAAAGGTTGGGTAATGGAATTAAAATCTTTTAAAATTGGAAAGTATACAATAGAAAAACCTATTGTGCAGGGTGGAATGGGTGTCGGTATCTCTTGGGATCAACTGGCAGGAACTGTAAGTAAAGAGGGTGGTCTTGGGGTCATCTCTTCTGTAGGAACGGGTGTCTATCATAATCGTGAGTTCACACCAAGTGTCTCCAGAAGTGGTCGACCGCTTGAAGCTGATAACTTTTATTCCGGTGATGTACTGAAGATCATTTTTGAAAATGCAAGAAAGATCTGTGGTGACAAACCACTGGCATGTAACGTACTTTATGCGTCAAGTGACTACAACCGCATCGTAAAAGATGCCTGTGAAGCCGGTGCTGATATGATCATCACTGGAGCAGGTCTACCATTGACCATGCCGGAAGCTACCAAAGATTATCCTGATGTTGCTTTGGTTCCTATTGTGTCTACAGCTAAAGCATTAAGAATATTGTGTAGAAGATGGAAAAAAACACATAACAAACTGCCTGATGCAGTCATTGTTGAAGGTCCTTTAAGTGGTGGACACCAGGGCTTTAAATACGAAGAGTGTTTTTTGCCGGAAAATCAGCTTGAAGTTATCCTTCCGCCGGTTATAGAAGAAGCGAAGAACTGGGGTGACATTCCGGTCATCGCTGCGGGTGGCGTGTGGGATCATGATGATATTGTTAAAATGATGAAACTGGGTGCGGCTGCTGTACAGATGGGTACGAGATTTATTGGTACGGTAGAGTGTGATGCACATGACAACTTCAAGCAAGTGATCCTCGATGCAACAGCAGATAAGATCAAACTTCTTAAGTCACCCGTAGGCTATCCTGCGCGTGGTGTTGAAACACATCTTCAGGAGATGATAGAAGAGAAGACCGCGCCTAAGATCGCCTGTATCTCTAACTGTGTGGCACCGTGTAACAGAGGAGAAGAGGCGAAAATAGTCGGCTACTGTATTGCTGACAGACTCTCTGATGCCTATGATGGAAATACTGAAAGCGGTCTTTTCTTTACAGGTGCGAACGGTTACAGACTCAATGAAATTATTACAGTCAAAGAGCTTATGGATAAACTGATGAACGGTGAAGAGAAATAGAGTGAAACCTTTTGGGCTTTTTTTGCTGCTTCTCTTTGCTTCGACCTCTCTTTTTTCTTCCGTTTCTATTCTTGAAAAAGCAACACTTAAAAATGGAGAACTAAGACTGCAGTTCAACCAGGCCTATAACAAACGGCATATAAAAAGCAGAATCCTTAAGCATCCGGATCGAAGAGTATTTGACATACCTGATGCACGTCTTAAAAACAGAAATATAGACAGAAACATTCACTCCTCCCATTGCCGCTCCATACGTATTGCGCAATATAAAAAATCGGTAGTACGTGTGGTGATTACAGTAGACAAACCTTTTGCCTGCGAAGCTTACAGACCGATGTTCTCCTTTAAATCTTACAATATCCCACTACCTAAATATAAAAGCAGCAAACACACCTATGCCAGCGTAGAGAAACCTGCAAAAAAGAGTAGCAAGAAAAAAATAAAAGCAAAGAAAAAAACTAAAGTTAAAAAGCATGTTGCTGTTAAAAAGGTAGAAAAACCGTATGTGATGCCTGTTTCTGTTGTTAAAAACAGGGAAAAACCACACTATGGCGGTAAAGGACGTATTGTGATCGATGCCGGACACGGCGGACATGATTCTGGTGCTATAGGCGGTAGAAAGAAGGAGAAAGACCTGGTACTTCAAATTGCAAAAAGGTTACAAAAACATCTTCAAAAACGTGGATATACAGTCTATATGACACGAAGTACTGACCGATTTTTAAAACTTCCGCAACGTACAAAAATTGCAGACAGGAAAGATGCAAAAGTATTCATCTCTATTCATGCCAACTCTGTCCCAAAGAAAAAAAGAAATAAAATTCAGGGTGTTGAGACTTTCTTTTTGCAAAATACTAGAGATGCGAAGTCACAGCGCATTGCAGCAAGAGAGAATAAGGCTGTGCTAAAAGGTGCAGGCAGTACACTAAGTAAAAAAGTTATTGTTGACTCCGTCCTGAACGGACCCAAGATCGTGCAGTCAAATAAACTTGCCATCGATGTACAAAGACGTATTATGACCAATCTGCACAGTCGATACAAAGGTGTTAAAGATGGTGGCGTACGCAATGCTCCATTTTGGGTTTTGGTAGGTGCAAGCAGACCTTCCATACTTGTTGAAGTAGGGTATATCTCACATCCCATAGAGAGAAAAAGACTTTTTACTGCAGCGTATCAGGAACTTATTGCAAAAGGTATTGCAGAAGGGGTCAATACTTACTTGTATAACAGAGAAAAAGAGATAGAATTTTAATTAAGAGGATCTCTAAGAATTAGAGATGCCCTAAAAGGATATTTCAAATGTTTATGACCAAAAAAGTATTATTTACCATTGCTGTTGCTTTTTTACTAGCAGGCTGTGCGGGAGGACCAGACAGATCTAATGATCTAATAGTGATAGATGCCGGGCATGGTGGACATGATACCGGTGCCTACAGCGGGGGTAAGAAAGAGAAAGATCTTGTTCTTCAGATCACGAAAAGACTTTATAAAGAGTTGAGAAGCAAAGGTTACAAGGTTTATTTTACAAGAAGTACCGATACATTTTTAAAACTTGGACAACGTACACGTATTGCTGACCATAAAGATGCGAAAGTTTTCATTTCTATTCATGCCAATGCTATTGCAGACAAAAGTCGTTTTAATGCAGTAGAAGGTGTGGAAACATACTTTCTTCAAAGAACAAGAGATGGACGGTCTCAGCGTATTGCCAAAAGGGAAAATGCTTCTGTTTTGCAGGGAACAGACCAGTTGAGTCGTGATGTCATTGTAGACTCTGTGCTTGCAGGACCCAAAGTGATACATTCACATAAACTTGCTATAGATGTACAAAATTCCATGATGAAAAACCTTAGAAAGAAGTATCCGGACGCAAGAGATGGTGGTGCAAAACCTGGACCTTTTTACATCCTTGTAGGTGCGAGTAGGCCCTCTATTCTTGTTGAAGTGGGTTACCTTACCAACCCTAAAGAACGTGCCAGACTCTTTACTCCCGACTATCAGAACAGAATTGTAGAAGGTATTGCTGAAGGGGTTGGCAGATATCTTGACAACAGAAAACAGCAACAAGGGTTTTAAATGAAAAGAATTATTTTAAGTGTGTTATTGATAACGATAAATATTTTTGCGGTTGAGCTTGGTAAAATACCTTCTTTAATCACACTTTCGGGAGATAACGGCGGACAAGTAAATGCTTCTGCATGGAAGTCATCATCTCTGAAAGGAAAAGTATCTATTGTTTTTTATGTAGATCCTGATAAAAAAGAGTTGAACGAAGCATTGAGCAAAGCACTTAAAAAGCGTCATTTTGACAGAAGCAAGTATGCATCAGTTGCCATTATAAATCTTGCTGCAACATGGATGCCCAACGTTGCCATCGAGGCAAAATTGAAAAGTAAACAAAAAGAGTTTCCTGATACCACGTATGTGAAAGATAAAAAGAATGTACTGGTAAAAAAGTGGAGTTTGGCAGATAACAATTCAGATATTCTTGTTTTTGATAAAAGCGGGAAACTGATCTACAAAAAGTTTGGGAAACTCTCTTCTTCTGAAATTAAAGAAGTTTTGGCACTCATAGAAAAAAATCTTTAAAAACCATATCCGGGAACCCTAAACTTGTTTAGGCTAAGTATTGCCTCGAACAAGTTCGAGGTTCCTCAAGTTTAGGGTTCTAAAGTCAATACATTGCAAGAGAGTTGGTACGCTACCATTTTTTCAAAAGGCAGTAAAAAATGATCCAGCTTTTTACTGTCTAAATCTTCTACACCCTTTTCATTTAAAAGTTTTAAGACACATAGTGTTGACTCCATAGTGCTTAAGCAGTACTCTTTTGGCTGTTGTTTAAAGTTAAATCCAGAGACTTTACTATGAGTGAAACTGACTTTTTGAAGGCTATCAATGTTTGGACTTGCAGTCAGTATGGCTCTTGAACAGGGCCATGTTGAGTCTATGAGAAAAATGACTGTTCTTTTTTCTTTTTTTGCAATACTCTCTTCATTGAGATTGATGCTTTTTTTGTGTGGATACAAAACATAACAGTTGTTTGCTGGGTCATTGATGATCTGTTTGATCTTTTCATGTTTAGAAAAATCTATCCCTACATGAATCTCGCAATTGCTGAGGGAAAGATTGGTAAAATGGCCCGTACCGTTTTTTGTCTTCCTAAACTCTTTTGGGTGCATCAGGATGATGAATCTTGTTCTGGTCTCGATAGGCGTGATGTAGGCACACATACAGGAAGTAGCAGGTCTGTAACAACGGTAACAGACCTCTCTGGATTTAGATTTTATCATGGTAATGTTTTTTAAACCATAAGTAATAGAAAGCAAACCCAAAAAATCCAACTCCCAAAGTCAAGGTAATACCTTCGAGTGAAAGTCCCCATTTTGAAGCATATCCTATGAAGAGTGCTGTGGCAACATTGGAGAGCATGAAGAACATATCGTTATAGGAAATGACCCTTCCCATATATTGTGCTTCGGTCTCTTCCTGTATGAGTAGGTAAGTATAAGACCATAAAGTTGTAATGAAAAATCCTGTGACAAATAGCCCTATGAGTCCCAGATAATAGTGCTCCTGAAGCTGAGACCAAAGGATAATACTCAAGCCTTGCAGAAGAAAAAAGTAGTGCAGGTTCTCTTTGCTGATGATCTTGCCTATGAAAAATGGACCGATCATCAATCCTACAGCGCGCGTTGCATTCATGAGTCCGATAGCAAGTGGCACGGCAATGAGTTCTTTGTACTGAAAGTCGGCAAGCAGAGTAACAAGTGCATCAAAAGAGGTCAATCCGATGGCTGCATGCAGGAAAATGAGATGTAAAATTTTTCTTTTGGAGCGGATATAATCAAAACCGTCGGTAAACATTTTCCAGTTGGAGTCTGTATGTATACTGCGTTCATGACTAAGCTTGAGACCCACCAAAATAAAGACGGCAAGAGTATAGAGCAATGCATCTATGATAAAAGCAGTATGGTAGCCGAGGTAATAGGTTACTACCCCTCCCACAGCCATACCAAAGGCATAGGTAAAAGACCAGATAATGGAGTGTATCTCATTGGTGTTTTTAAGCATCTCATCTTTGACGATCTTGGGAAACAGTGCCATCTCTGCTGAAAAAAGAAGAGAGGCTGCTGCTGAACGGACAAATATGAGTATCATTAGAAGCCAGACATAGTCCAGAGAATTGATAAGCAGAAAGCCCAGGGTCATGGCTATCTCTATGAGTAAAAGTGTGAGCATCAGCTTTTTAAAGTCTATACGGTCAATGATCACACCGATCACGGGAGCCAAGACTACAGCAGGTAACATAGCCATGGCCGCTGTAAATGCAATGGTCATGGCATCTGCCTCATAGGCGACCAGCATGGAGAAGATGGCTACCTGGGAAAACCAGGTACCAAAATAGGAGATGAGCTGAATGAGTGAAAGCCGTGCTATGACAGGATGTTGTAGCGTTTCTTTATACCCCAAGGTTAGTTACTCTCATCATTAAGACCATACTTAATGCCTTTGGCTTCAAGCAGTTCTGTGTACATTTCAAATGCTTCTTTTGCCAAGGCTTCATCATCGGAAGCCACAGAGATGGAAACTCTCCATCCGTCATTGTAAAGTTTTGGAAGCGAGGAGAATTCTACATTTTTAGGCATTTGTTCCATCACTTCTATGAGTTCATTTTCTTTACACAAAGCGGTTAAGGTATGACGGTAATATATCTTACTCTCCGGGATCAGTTTTTCCAAAATTTCTTCAACCATAGGATGGCTCATTTCAGGAAAACCGGGCATAAAGAAAAAGCGTTCATCAAGTGAAAAAGCAGGCATTTTATTGACGGGATTGTCTAAAAGTTTTGCCCCTTTTGGAAGTGCTGCCATTTTTATAGGGTGAGGGTAAGCTCTCTCTCCCAGTTGTGTTTCAATAATCTTTTTTGCTTCTTCATGTACAGGAAGCTGTCCGTCTTTAAGTGCAATAGCCGCACATTTTCTCGTATAGTCATCTGGCGTAGAACCAATGCCGCCAAAAGAGAAAAGTACAGGGTTGGGCTGGGAAGCAATGAACTTGATCGTCTGCACAATCAGTGCGGGGTCATCTTCAATGATGAAAGAGCCGGAAAGTTTATGACCTTTTTGCAAAAGTGCTTTGGTCACAAAATCAAAGTGAGCATCACTTCTTCTGCGGTTGAGTATCTCGGTACCGATAATGAGGGTGAAAAAATGGGGTTCGGACATAAATAATCCTTTGATAAAATGTAGGGTGCGTATGCACGCACCTCATGGCTATTCTTCGATATAGTTCTTAAGTTTACGTCCAACTTTAGGATGTTTCAATTTCTTAATAGCAGAAGACTCTATTTGTCTGACTCTCTCTCGGGTAACAGAAAGTTCTTTACCAATCTCTTCAAGGGTTCTGTCACTTTCGTCTTCAAGCAGACCAAAACGCATACGAATGACCGCTTTTTCTCTTTCATTGAGTTGGTCAAGTACATCGTCTATCTGGTTGTTGAGGTCATCTTTGAGAACCACATCTGTTGGTGAAAGTGTGGTCTTGTCTTCAATGAAGTCACCAAATCTACCATCATCTTCATCTCCTACAGGAGTTTCAAGAGATACAGGCTCTTTGGTGATCTTGATGACATTTTTTACTTTGTCTACAGAGAGACCTACTTCTTCAGCAATGGTATCGAGATCTGGCTCTTTACCGGTTTCCTGAAGGTGTTTTCGGATGATTTTGTTAATACGGTTGATAGTCTCGATCATGTGGATCGGGATACGGATGGTTCTTGCCTGGTCTGCAATGGCTCTTGAGATCGCCTGACGTATCCACCATGTGGCATAGGTCGAGAACTTGTAGCCCTTCTCATACTCAAATTTATCAACAGCCTTCATAAGACCGATGTTTCCTTCCTGGATGAGGTCAAGGAAAGGCAACCCTCTGTTTGTATAACGTTTAGCAATTGAAACAACCAGTCTAAGGTTCGACTTTGCCATACGTGTTTTTGCCACTTCTGATTTGGCTTTACCCTGACGAAGCTGGTTAAGAATGTCTCTTAACTTTTCCTCAGAGAGGTCAAATCCGCCTTTAGATGCTTCTTTTGTTTCAAACAATTTCTTGATCTCTACATAGGTACTTACCATCGTGGTTTCCGGTACAGAATCAATAATGTCATCTTTGTCCATGTTGATGATATTGTCAAGGATCTTTTGGTGGTTTGCTTTAAGCATGTCATTAAAAAGAGGGAGTTTATACTCAAGTCTTTTTAACTCTTTGTCGAAACTGTCATCAGAAGTTAAAGCCGTTTCCATCGCTTTTACAAGTTCGTTGATGAGTTTGGATGTTGGCCCAAGGTCAAGCAGTGCGGCTTTAAGCTGCTCTTTTTTGAACGCGATCTTCAAACGTTCTTGAAGGATCTTGACTTCATCTGTCTCTGTTTCTAAAAATGAATCAAGATCATCACGTGATTTCATCCAGTCTTTTTTAGCTTTTTCAAGTTTCTTGAATGAGTCTATGACTTGCTTGACTCTTTTGTTGTCTTTAGGGGATTCTTTTGTCTTCTCCTCGGTAGTCTCAGTATTACTCTCTTCTTTATCATCTGTCTCTGATTTCTCATCTTCAAAACTTTTAAAAAGTTCTTTTACACGTCTTTCACGGTTTAGAAGAGGCTCTTTATAGTTTAAGATATAGCCAATAAGGTAGGGTACAGAACAGATGGCATCAATGATGATATCTTCTCCCTCTTCAATACGCATCGAAAGATCGACCTCTTCTTCTTTTGTAAGAAGCGGAATCTTTCCCATTTCACGCAGGTACATTCTTACAGGAGAGTCAGATCGGCTCCACTCGAGAAGTTCTTTCTCCTTATGTAAATCAAATTCATCTTCATCAGAATTGCCAGAACGTTTTTTTCTTGCGTCTTCTCTGCGTTTTGCTTCTTTTTCTGTCAGAAATTTTGCAAACTCTGAAGCAGAAATGACTTCTGTCTTGGAATCTGTGGCAAATTTGTGGATCTTTTTTGCCTGTGCGGCAGTTGGTGCCTTACTGAACTCTTTTGCAATGTTCTCAAGAGTAACAACATCACCCTTTTTTTTGGACTTAAATAACGCTTCTACATTTTTCATACTGTCTTTTGCAGCCATACAGATC
>FXBE01000067.1_pt1 | contig 15232 bp, 15 predicted proteins | sample 5335311 | NCBI WGS metagenome assembly FXBE01 (sample SAMEA103928390, study PRJEB20085) | sediment metagenome | biome: marine biome; feature: hydrothermal vent; material: sediment | place: Atlantic Ocean | collected 2013-08-06T02:46:56 | depth 0.05 m | reverse complement strand
GCGTATAAAGCATCCTGAGCTTTTATGTTTGAGATAAAGTGTATTGAATCTTCAAAGTGTGCGGCGCGTGATCAGTGGATTGGTTGGCGGTATCGCTATCAGTATGACCGATTGCATTTAATCGCCAATAACAGTCGCTTTCTGATTCTTCCTGAGCACCACTATCCTAACCTTGCTTCTCGTGTGCTTTCGCTCTGCGAGCGACGCATCGCTCATGACTGGCAGACTTATTTCGGTTATCCGTTGTTGCTGTTAGAGACCTTTGTTGACCCGCAGTATTTTCACGGCACGATTTATCGCGCCGCCAATTGGGTCTATGTGGGGAATACCCGCAGGTTTCAACGTACTCGTCAGGGTGCTCGCCAAGGCTATAGCGCGACCCCTCAGCACCCCAAACGCGTCTTTGTGCGGCCCTGGATCAGGCAGGCGCAAGCACACTTATCTCAGTCGATCCTTGATCCCACCTACCGTTATGGAGCACCCAAACTCATGCTGACCGCCGACCAAATGCGTAGCTTACCCGCATTTTTTTCCGACATACCCGATCCTCGCCGCCGGCAAGGACAGCGCCATTCGTTGGCCACCCTACTGGCGATGGCCACTGGCGCCACGTTGTGTGGCATGGAGGGTTACAAGGCGATCAGCGGCTGGGCACAGGATTTAGGTCCCAAGGCGCGGGAACGGTTTGGCTGTCGTCGCCGAAACGGGGTGCGTCAGGTGCCGTCCCGTACCACCTTCAGAGAAACCTTAATCCGTTGTCGACCCCGACGGCCTTGATCGCGCCCTGCAAGGCTGGAGTGCGCAGTTTGCCGTAGAGGATGAAGGCTTGGCCATCGATGGGAAAACGATGTGTAATGCCATTAATGAAGACGGGCGTCAAACACATATTCTGGGTGCTGTCGGTCATGAGTCCGGCACCTGTCACACCCAAAAAAAAGTCGGCGCTTTGCCGGTAGAGGGACGCGACGAACTCAAACAAACCAATGAAATCGGCATGTTCATCCCGCGGGTCGATGGACTCGATATTGACGGCACAACAATCACCGGCGATGCACTGCTGACACAACGTAAACGGGCTCAATATATCGTCCAGGAACGTTCGGCTCATGACGTCTTTATCGCCAAAGACAATCAACCTTTCATTGAACAAGCCATACGCCTTGTCTTTGAAAAGCGCGACGCACCTGATTATAGCGAACCGCTCACCTTGGCACACGGTCGTCTCGAGTCACGTTCAATCTGGACCTCCACTGTGCTGAACGACTATCTCGATTTTCCTTTTGTGGGCCAGGTCTTTGCGATTGAGCGACACATCCACATTAAAAAAACCGGTAAAGAAACCTGTGAAATCGTCTATGGCCTCACCAGCCATTCACCCTTGAGCGCGAACGCTCAACAGGTGCTTGAAATTTAATCGAGCTCATTGGGGCGTGGAAAGCCATCACTATGCACTCGACTGGAACTGGAACGAAGATCGCTGCACAATTCGCACCGGCCATGGCCCTGAAAACATCACACGGTTGCGTCGATTTGCGATCGGTCTGATTAAATCCATTAGCAAAGACAGTGTGGCGTCGACCATCAGAAAGTTGGCGCGTAATGTACGCCGGGTGTTTGATTATCTGAGAATGACCAACAATGCTCGACCGGGCATTAAATCTTGTGGTCAAGGTGTTTAGAACGGTTTCGCCGTGGTCCGATATTTTAGAGTGTGGAACCATTCCTACAGTTATGCTGTAATGAGAGTATCCAGATTGAAAACAGATCCTGGTCTCAAGTAAAAAGGCCGTAAATTCTATAGTATATAAGCCCAACGGATTCATTCTATAAACGTCTAATAGTAGTGGTATTCAATGAAAATATGGGTAGATGCAGATGCCTGTCCCGTGGTGATCAAAGAGATTTTGTTTAGAGCGGCTGAACGCACGAAGATACCTCTGGCTCTGGTGGCAAATCAACCGATACGCATACCTCCATCGCCTAATATCTCTTTTATTCAAGTCGCCTCGGGGTTTGATGTGGCTGACGATGAAATCGTCAAAAGAACGAGCAAGGGGGATCTTGTCATTACTAGCGATATACCTCTCGCATCAGAGGTTATAGAAAAAGGCGCGCAAGCCCTCACACCCCGCGGAGAGATGTATACCCTTGAGAATATTAAAGCCCGCCTGACAATGCGAGATTTTATGGAATCGTTACGCTCCAGCGGCGTGGATACGGGTGGGCCGCCTGCCTTAAACCACGGAGATCGACAAGCGTTCGCAAATCAACTCGATAAGATACTCACTCAGTATGCAAAAACTTCGAAGTGAGGCACGCTAACCCTCACTTAGGAATGAGGATTTAATAACTTGCGGAACTATAACGCCGATTTTTTACTCCCCGTTAAACGATCTCAAGAGGATTATAGTTGTTCTACACGACGATTGAGATCGTTTAACGGGGAGCAAAAGGGCGCGTTAGAATCCGCAAGTAATTGAATCCTCATTCCTTAACTTGTTCCTTCGATAAACCACATGCTGGTAACGCGCGGTTGAACGATAAGCATCGATTTGATTGAGTGACATCTCCACCTCGATCAATTCCTCCAGTGATTTTTTCTCTCTCACCCAGGGCGGCATAAAGTCGTAGAAACAGCGAACGCCACTGAAACTTAATTGTTCAAAATATTCATTATTAAACCAGCCAATAACCTCCTGTGTATCCAAAGGATTTATGGGCGTCAGGCTATTCCCCCAACCAGCAAGTTCACCTTTTCGAATTCTGGCGAGATTTCCAAGTATCAGGTTCTGCATAACCAATCCATGTCGATTATAAAATAGTACTGAAATTAAACCACCAGGCTTCACCCGTTCCAGTAAGCTCTGTAGGGCTATTTGTGGCTGTGCGAGCCATTCCAGAACAGCGTGAACAAATACAATATCGTATGGATCATTCACACTTTGAGATAACTGCTGAATTGGGCTATGTATAAACCGGACGTCTGCGTTAGGGGCCGTCTTTCGGTATTCTTCTCTGGCTAGGTCTAGCATGGCAGCTGAAATATCGCATAAGGTCATTCGATGGCCTTTTTGTGCAAAACGCGATGAGAACAGGCCCGCCCCCGCTCCCGCATCGAGGATATTCAGTGGAATGTTTGAACTCATGCCTTTGAGAGCAATATCAATATCCCGTTGTAAAACGGCCAGACGAATCGCCCCCTTGGGCGAACCGTAAATATGCGTCTTAAATTTATGGACGAGATCGTCGAAGTTTCGATCCTGCATATCGTCAACTACCTTTCGCGTTGAATTTTTGCACCGCGACACCCCGCGCAAAACGAGCGCTAAAAAGGGAAATTTCTGAACGTTAAAGAAAAACCATACCCACGCTTAGGAACGAGAGTTTAATAACATTGCGAACCAATAACGAAGGAAATTTGTTTCTGCTCAAAGGATTTCAAGAGGCGCATAGTGGTTCTACGCAACGATTGAAATCGTTTGAGCAGGAGCAAAAAGGCAAGTTAGAGTTTGCAATGTTATTGAATTCTCGTTCCTTAGGTTTTAGGAGTTAAGCGTGGTCCGTAATTAGTCGGGTATATAGCAAACACCAGCCCCACCGAGACCACAATAGCCTTGAGGGTTCTTAGCAAGGTATTGCTGGTGATTGTCCTCGGCATAATAAAAGATGGGTGCGTCTATGATCTCCGTGGTAATCGGTCCATATTTTTTTGCCGACAACGCTGCTGCATAGCTTTGCATAGAAGCCGCAGCAATGTCTTTCTGTTCCTCGGAAAACGTATAAATCCCAGAGCGATATTCTGTGCCTTTATCATTCCCCTGACGCATTCCCTGGGTTGGATCGTGCCCCTCCCAAAAAAGTATGAGTAATTGTTCGTAGCCAACGATCTTGGGGTCAAACACAATACGCACCGATTCGCAGTGGCCTGTCATCCCACTACACACCTCTTCATACCGGGGATTCTCCGTAAATCCACCCACATAGCCCACGGCGGTAGAATAAACACCTTCTCGCTGCCAAAATATTTTTTCGGCTCCCCAGAAACAACCCATAGAAAATAGCGCCATTTCCATACCGTCAGGAAACGGCGGCTCAAGCCGATGTCCGTTAACAAAATGAGTCTCCGCAACAGGGGGCTTTTCCTGCCTTCCCGGAAGTGCTGCTTCTAGGTTCGGCATTCTGTCTTTGTCGTTCTTTTCTAAATTAATCATAACGTGTATTTTCCATAATAAATGCCCTCATAGATTAGACGAGAGAGACCATGCTCTAGACGCATTCCCACAAAGACCTTGCTACGCGCCCCGCGGTCGCTATACACCCATCACGCTATGGTTTTAGGCGTTAAGTGTGCGTTCTATTCGTTCCGTGGCAAGGCGCAATGACGCGTAATAGCGGGACTATTGCAAGGAGTTGCAACACCGCCACGGGATGAATAGGGCGTGCAATTAGTCCTAAAACCTTAGTGTGATGATGATACCTAATTGCGATATGGCCTATACAGATTGTAGCTCATTAAAAAGCATTTATTAGCATTCAACTACGCTGAACTCATGCTGCGCCACCACTTCCAAAGATAACCGCTGGGGTGCTCCTCACCCGTAAGCACGTACATCAAAACATCATCGTTTTGGACTGTCCACTGCATTTGTTGACGGGCTTCATTTTGTCCACAGAACATCAGTCGGTCACCGTCTTTGATTTTTGTATCATCCTCTGGGAGTAATATATTATCGTATCCCCTTCTTAACATCATGGGAATGCAAGGCAGATATTTTTCACGATTACGCGGATCGCGAAATAAATCTTTTAGGTAGATTTTCCCCGTGTTTCTACCACAATAAAAGCTCGGTGTTTGTTCAGAGTTAATCGTCAACTCCCACACTAAAGGGACTTCCTCATTGTTGAGGACACCAACAATTCGGGCCACCAAGGTATTCGCCCATTCGTTGTCCCGCTGACTCGCTTGACGAAGGAAATGCCCCATTAAGGGTGTGCGGATTAGGGCGAAAATCTTATGCGCAATCACACTGCCACGCTGCATAACCAGCGAGATATCTGCAGCCTCAAAAAGGACATCGTTGCGTTTTCGATTCTGTCTTGTAACTGAGAATAAGCCCGGATTTAATTCTCGGGCGGTCATCAAAATAGAGAGATTATTGGCATCATCATCGGTGCCAGCCACTATGCCCACCGCCTTGGCAATGCCAGCTTCGGTCAGCGTATCAGCCTCAGTACCCCTACCCACAATAATATCTTCCGGCGCATCGGTCAGCTCGGGATCCGCTTCGACGATGGTTGTTTCTATCCCTTCAGACACCAAACGTTCATAGACTGCTTTACCAAAACGACCATAGCCGCACAAAACCCAATTCCCCTTGGGTGGAAACACCGGTTCCTGTAAGCGTTCGTGCGGTACACCCGTCATCCATTCGAACAATACGAACATGCCCGGTGAATGCAGTGCAAGCGACAAGCGCCCGGCAAAGGTATCAAAGGCATTGATGATTTCGTTGGCACCAAACGATGCAATATTCTTTTCAGCGTCTTTGGATTGACTACGTGAGATTATACGCAGCTTCGGACGCAGCAGATGACTTGTAATTGCTATCTTCAAATTCGCTTTGTCATCGACCGACAGGGCAATAACCCCGGCACAATATGGGTGCTCCAGACCCGCCATTTTCAGGGTTTCAGGCCGCGTAGCATCGGCACATAACCGAGGAATAGGCAAAACAATATCATTCAATTCCAAGATATTGATTCGTTCCTGGACACTCTCAACCACCACTGAACGTATTCCCTCCTCCGCCAATGCGCTGACGAGCCTTTCCCCTGTATCACCGTATCCACAAACTAGGTAAAAAGGTTCTTTTATCCTCGCCACCTGACGCCGAAATGTACTGTCGGTAAGCAACTTGCGGAACGCTGGATCCTGCAAGGTCGCCAGCAACGACCCAATGCCATACAACCAAGAAATCACCGTGGCGTAAATACCAATAGTCGTCCAAAGACGCTGCGGTTCGGTAAACGCATACGGAACCTCGCCAAACCCGATCGTCGAACCCATGAAACTAACAAAGTAAAATGCATGGAAGAAATCCATACGCCAGGGGTTACCCTGGTCGTCAACACCTGGAATCAATACAAAACCCAAGATAGAAATTGCGTAAACTGCGATCAAGACGATCAGCGGCAGACGTAATCGTCGGAGCAGTAAATAAAAAATATTCGGCATTAAATACGAAAACGCAAAAAGTGAGTCCTTTTCAGCGACGCACGCTCATTGTCTCAGCCAATAGCAATATGACCGAGGTAATATTGGCCAGCAATGCGCCACCCGACAAAGATACGATAACTACCATCACCCCTCCATCCACGGCGGATTGAGCAATATGTTCAACCCCCCCCCAAACCATCGCTGCAGCCACGAGTTGTAAATCTGCAACCAAACTTGTCGCCAGGAAGACGGCACCCAAATGGGTACGATCACCAAATTTGAGTACGGTCGCAATAATGCTGATGACAAGAGCGGCATACAACTCGTAGACATTATGATGTTCAGGCCTATCCAGATCACCAAGGAAAAACCCAAAATTGAGGGTTAAGGCGAGTACGATGAAAAAAGCAAAAACGACTTTTTCAGAGTTCATGATTATTCCCTGTAGAAACGGATAACCCCGATTGTAGCGCCTTAAGAACAGATACGAAATAATAACTATTTCGGGTTAAATGCTTCTTTGGAATTCAGATAATCGATTTCTGCGAGTGTGCTTTCACGCCTCATGATTCTGTTACGATGTGGGAACCGCCCAAAGCGGCGGATAATCTCTTGGTGATGACGGGCAAATCGTAGATTATTTTCTAGCTCTCCCTTTTCATACAAGCTAACAGAAACCATTTGATCCTCAATATCTTCGCTGTGCATGAACGGCATATAAAGGAATGCTTTTTCTGGTTTATGTAAAACTTTGTCAAATTCTTGCTGTATTGCCAACCGAGAAACTTCGCGTGCTTGTGCTTCACTTGAATAACTAAGCGATGAATCACGGTACATATTTAAAGGGAATTGATCCAACACGATCACCAAAGCGAGCGCACCTTCGGCGTGCTCTTGCCAATCATCTAGTTCTCTTGCGCATGCTGATTTCCACAATGATTCATATCGATGCTTTAACTCTGTATCAAATGCCACCGTAGAACGAAACCACTTTGACTTTACAGGCTCCGAGAACCAGAAATTAATAACCTCGACAAAGTCAGTCATTCAGCACCGGTTAAGTTACACATCAATATACTTTCCAAAATCATCTGAACCGTTAGGGATTCCCGAACATTATACGCTCTGTACACCCCGTGGAGGTGTGTTATCCGCTGTAATAGAAGCATTTTAAACAATCATAGATCTCACTACCCAAACGACAGGTATTTTCCCGGAGTCACACTATTACATGCAAACAATCGAGGAATCCACCATGCGCACTCATAAAATAAAACTCTTTTTAACGCTCTCTTTAATCTATCTATTCGCTGACAATGCATTAGCGCACTCCAGCGACTACTCCTTCAATAGTGTGGATTACCCACGCCACTTCCCTTACTCACATGATCATTATCCATCTGGCCGGCAATCCCGTAGCCATGGCTACCAACCTCATAAATATAATCACCACCGTCCTCCCATAAATAATGGCTGTTTTACGAAACCACGCTACCCAGAAAATAGGCATCGCCACAATCGCAGACCGAAACAACGATTGCACGACTAAAAATGCCATATTTTTCATTCTAATATAACCGAATGCTAAAATACATATAGGTTAATCACTGTGATATATTCCTTTGATCTGACGTACTTAGCGGAACATATCGCTGGACTGTCAGTTATCTAAAAACACAATTCGCCAGAAAATCTGGCTCTTCTTTACGACCTTAAATGGAGGTTATTATCGTGATGAGATTCTCTCGAAAAACCCTGCTGCTCGCCGGCATTACACTGTGCGCTGCGCAATCCGGGTTCGCTGCGGATGAGAAAAAAGATGACACAAAACCCGAAGTCATGACAGGTGCAAGCGCACAAATGCTTGCCAATACCTGCTTTGGATGCCATGGCCCTGATGGTGCCAGCGGTGGTCCTGCCACACCCACCATTGCAGGGATGTCTACCGACTATTTTGTTGAAGTTATGGATGGTTACGCCAGCGACGAAGTGCCTTCTACTATAATGGGGCGTATTGCTAAAGGCTATTCAGAAGAGGAAATCCAATTGATGGCGGGTGTCTTTTCCGAGCTTCCTTTTGTCAATGCTCCTGATCAAGAATTCGATGAAAAGCTCGCCAAGAAAGGCGCCAAATTACATGATAAATACTGCGAAAAATGTCATGCCGAGGGCGGTACCTCCGCAGAAGATGATTCTGGAATTTTAGCGGGCCAATGGATGCCTTATACCCGCGGCACTATCAAGGACTACAACGATGGCCACAGAGAGGCCACCAAAAAGATGAAGAAGAAAATGAAAAAGCTGATGAAAAAAGAGGGTGATGCAGGTTTCGACGCCCTTCTTAACTACTATGCCAGCCAGAAGTGAGGATAATAAATCATGAGTAATACATTTAGTCGCAGAAAGTTCATTAAAGGTGTGGGTGTCGCGGGCGCAGTAAGCGCAGTCGGCGTTCCTTATCTCGCCTTTGGCGCAGGCAAAAAAGTTGTCGTCGTCGGTGGCGGTACAGGTGGTGCAACCGCCGCAAAATATATCCGTCTGGCTGACCCAAGCATCGAAGTGACCCTGATTGAGGCCAACAAAAATTATTACACTTGCTACATGAGTAATGAAGTTCTCAGTGGCGACCGTACCATGGACTCCATCAAATTTGGCTACGCTGGCCTTGAGAAGCATGGCATCAAAGTAGTTTTTGATACCGTGACCGGAATTGATGCGGCCGCAAAAAAGGTCTCCACCAAAGGCGGCGAAGCCTTCGCCTACGATCGTTGCGTGGTAGCACCCGGTGTTGATTTTAAATGGGACGCAATTGAAGGCTACGACGCCGCCGTTGCAGAAGAGATTCCCCACGCTTGGAAAGCCGGCAGTCAAACAGAGACATTACGCAAGCAACTTGAAGCCATGAATGATGGTGGAACTGTTGTTATTACGGCTCCAGAAAATCCATTTCGCTGTCCTCCCGGCCCCTACGAGCGCGCCAGCCAAATCGCCCATTACATGAAACAACATAAACCCAAGTCAAAGGTCATCATCCTGGACTCCAAGCAGAAGTTTTCCAAACAGAAACTGTTTATTCAGGGTTGGGAAAAACTCTATGGGTACGGAACCAACAACAGCATGATCGAATGGCAACCCGGTCCCGATGCTGCAGTCACTGAGATCAACGCAGGTGGAAGTGTCGCCCTCACGAGCTTCGGAGATGAAATTAAAGCCGATGTCCTGAACGTGATTCCGCCCCAAAAAGCTGGAGCCATTGCAGCCACTGCGGGCCTTACTGACGACTCTGGCTGGTGCCCTATTAACCTGCACACTTTCGAATCCACCATCCATCCAAATATCCATGTGATCGGCGATGCAAGTATTGCCAAAGGCATGCCAAAATCGGGCTATGCGGCTAATTCAGAAGCCAAGGTCTGCGCCGCGTCTGTCGTCGCCATGCTCAATGGCAAAGAAGCACCCATTCCTTCCTATGTGAATACCTGCTACTCAATCGTCGGTGAGGACTATGGTATTTCCGTAGCGGCTGTTTACCGACTGGCAAAAGATGGCTCGAAAATCGAAAAAGTTTCTGGTGGCTTAACACCGGACGATGCCTCCGCTGATCACCACAAGCGAGAAGTCGACTATGCGTATAGCTGGATGAAAAATATTACCACCGATGTTTTTGGGTAATTTTTATCACAATTAGGCTGTGCTTGACTCCCTACTCAGCGTCCGGATTATACGGACGCTGAGTAGGGAAACCTGATTATAAGATTCTCCAGCGGCACGCGGAAGTGCCGCAATAATAATTTAAGATGATCGATTGCTCTGAAAAACTCATGAACGCGAAGAGAAGATTTATAAATATCCACCATGGTGCTGAGGATTTGGCGCTAAAGAAGAGTTCTGGAAGAAATGATTAAAATCCGGCATTCGTGGAAAACCCTGCTGAAAAAACGAGTTTTGTCCCCATCCATCTCTGAAGAATGGATCATTAAAGAAGTTAGCGCCCCATTGTGGCGGACTAAACATTGCCTCGGGATTCATGTTCAACGCATTTAACAAGGCCTGTTTTTTTCCCTGGGGTAGACCTTTTTGCTTATTAATCAAACTTTCAAGCTCATCGCGTTTACCTTCGAAGAAAAAGCTTTTCTTTTCTCCCTTTTCATCTTTATAAGAGATTTCGGCGCGATATCGACCATCGCCAAGCGTCTTAACCTGCACGGATTCAAAGCTATCCCATGCTAAATCCGTAGACGGTTTATTACCTACGGGCGGGGGAGTCATAGGCGGCATCATCCGACGCATTGGGGCGCGCATCATGGGATGACCTTGTTGACCCCACGACGGCTCAACAGAAGAAGGCGCATCATGCTTACCCAACTTTACGGGAAGTTCTTGCAACTTTCCTTGACGTACGACTTGGAGTTTCACCTCACTTTCTGGTTGCGCTGCTCGCACCAGTCCGGAAAACTGTTCAGCAGAATAGATCTTCTGATCGCCCATAGCTAGGATAATATCAAAGGCCTGCAAACCTGCACTGGCGGCAGGCGACTGTGGGGAAACAGTTTGTATTATTAAGCCCTGACCGGCAGGGATAATACCACCCAACTGTTTGGACATTACTTCCGGCACATGGGTTATCGATACACCAAGCCATGCCTGTTGACTTTGTTGACTTTGTTGACTCTGGCTGTTGCCAAGGCTCCAGGAACCGGAGTCTGCGGCGCTCACGCTCAGGATGGGGGAAACAGCGGCAATCACCGCAAGTGAAAGTAAATTCTTAAGTGCCTTATGTTCAATCATTATCGTACCTCTTCAAAAATTAATTTTAGGGGCCATACCCAGCGCAAACTTCATTCCCAAATTAGACGCTATGTTGATCACTGCCAACCACCACTCCCTAGGGCTTGATATCATCAGAGTTATCAGCCGGAGTAGCAGGTACCGGCTGTGCGGGTTTACTCGGCTCGCTAGCCTCCGCCTTATCATTAGCCTGATCCTTTATCCAATTCTTACGGGTTATATTGTCTACGATTGACTTTGCAGCATTACCGCTAAGCTGAAAATACTCTGGCCGATCGGAGACTTTGATTACATAATCATCCTTATCCTTAAGCTTTCCGAGCACATACTGCCGCTCGCCATTTTTATGGATGAGTTTCAGTGTGAGAACGGCATTATCCATTCCATATTCTGGCTTACTCTCCTTACCCAAAACCTTATCAAAGCTCAAACCTGCAAGAGACGATACACCATCATTAATAGCCTTTTGATCAAGCTGTTTTCCATTGGGTAGTTTTGCTGATTTCCACAACACGGTTTTGGTTTCTTTATCCGGGCTTTGTTGACGCTGGAACGTCATACCCATGACATCGATACGGCTGATATCCCCTATATCTAGCTTCAACGCATTTCTGTTCTGCCAGTCGCTAATCGTATCCGGAACATCATAGGTTCCCAGAGCAACGCTATAGACGGCAATATCTTCATCACTACGCACATGAGTCTGCCGCGCGCCTGCCCCACTTCCCACATACAACGCGGCCAACTTCTTATCACCGTTTTGCAACAGAATATGGCGTTCAAATGAATCATTTACTACTTTGAAGCGGTTTATCGCCTTATCACTATTCGCGACCGGTAGGCCGTGCTTCAACCCATGCAATTTTTCAATGAGGTTAGTGACTTTTTCCTGATCGGCCGGAAAACCGTCTTCGGTCTGCCACTGCCCCTCTTTCTTACTCAGTTTTATTTCAGCTTTCTCCTTTGCTCTAACGATGAGCGTATCGACTTGCTCCTTATCAAAGCTCAACAGCGGCTGGTTAGGCGCCTGACCCGCTAAAGTATTCCCCCCCATATTGGCCACCACCACAAACACGATCTGCACAATTGCGAGGCCCGCTAGAATTCGAACTACTTTGTCCATGTGCTATACCTCCGCGAGAACTTTGTTGTAGTGGGCCTGCTTCTTCTTACGCAGTGAACGTCGCCAAAAGGCAATCCCCAATAACCCAGCCAAAGCAAGCCCATAATTTAAATATTCCCAAAATAGCTGACTGCCATGTTGCATCGGTTTGAGTAATCTAGCGAACTGGGCACGACTACGAAGCGCTGTTAAGCCCGTGTCATCCAAGGACCAATCAACTGCATTTTGCATGAACTCTAAGGGACGCGTGTACAAACTACCCTGCCCCTGAGACGCTAGCGCCAAGACATCATCACTTGCAAAGCTATTACTGGCAATCAGAATAAGGTGTGCTGAATCAGAGGATCGTTCAATGGTGCTGCTCACTACAGTTTTTTCCTTTTTCTTATCCTTGCTTTCCGTATCTTTGATTTCCTCACCGTTAATAGCGTTTGCTTGCGCAGCAGCTTCTTCGGGCTTTTTTTGCTCCAGCAGTGGAGAAGGCTTACCTTTGAAATAAGACTCAAAATTACCCTTGACGGCCACCGCCACCAATTTAGAGGAGCGTTCCCCTTCGCTTGGAAACCCCGTATCCGGGTGGCTCTGATAATCAGGCAATACATTTAAGTCACTAGAGACCCAGCTTTTATCTGAAGTACGCAATAATTCCACAATATTACGCTGCTTGTTTTTATCGGCATCTATGTTAATGGGAGAAACCCAGTTCAGAGTTAACTGGCCCAATGAGGCCGTCATGGGATTGTCACCGTTCAAACCTTGACCGCGAATATCCGGAAAATGCGGATAAGGCATCATCTTTATTTCATTTACGGCGATCGGCCCCAATTGGCGCCGCACCGGAACGGGCAAAGATGCATTCTGCGGATCGAGCACCATGCTGTCACCCAAGATTAGCCCTTGATGTTTGAGCCACGCCTCGAGGCCCGATGTCGTCTTGCTTGCCTCCAGTGAACCGCTGATAGCAACATCAAAAGGCGCACTGGCAATTACGACAGACCCTCCTTGCATTAAAAATTGATCCACCGCGAAAAGCTGTTTCTCATCCAGATTTTCAGGTGATAATAAAAACAACATGTCTGCATCGGCTGGAACATGCCCATCTTTCAAGTCGGTCTTTTTTACGCGCACATTTTCAGCCAACGCCTCTCGTAAATCTTCATATTGCTTTCCACCCGGTGGCGGCATATAAGGATTCGTCGCCGCAGGTGCAGATGGCGTGACCAGCACAACCGTTTTCAAATAACCGGGGGCCATGCGCTGCACCGCAGCCTCGATGGACTTTTTCAGCGCCTGCTGATCAAGCTCGGCAGGTAAGGGTACCTGCAGAGTCTCATCTCCCTCCTGCAACAGCATATAAAACCAGAAGGGCTTGGGATCAACCAAACTAGCAATCTGAGGTGAAAAGCCGTAGTCCTGTTTTAATTGTTCAGCAAGCTTTCCACCCTTTGCATCAGGATCAGAAAAATCCACCTTAAGCTTTCCTTTGGATTCTTTTTGTAGATCTTCTAGTGTCGATCTTAACGACTTGCTTAACGCTGCCAAAGCATCTGGCAATTTACTGTCTTCCGATATGTACGCATGGAAAGAAATGGGCTTTTGCAGATGGGTAAAGGCGTTTCCTCCAGCCTGATAAGCATTGGCCACCTTGTGAACAGCCCGCGTAATAGCGTACTCAGGATTTTTTAATAATACTTCGGGTTCATCTTCACCATCTCCCTTGACCTCAATGAGATCTTCAAATGAAAGCGTCTCATACTGATCGCCATAGGCAACAACGAGATTAAAGTAGGAATTGACCACGCCTGATTGGTAACGGCTCGCCATACGAAACGGTACCGGGCGAATTCCGTATTTCTCCGCAGCTTCCTGCTCTAGTGCCTGATCGGTATGCGGATCAACAAACTCTACATTAACCTTGTCACCACCCGCTATCTGGTACTCCTTGAGGATATCTTTTATTTGCGGCACTAACGGCTCTAATAATGGATGGCTTTTGGCGGAAAAATAGCCGCGAATCAACAGAGGTTCCTGCAAGTTTTGCACGTATTGTTGAGTCGAAGAAGACAGTGAAAAAATATTTCCCTGGGTCAAATCGATACGCGCCCAACCAATCGAATTTAACCATAGGTTGGCCAATAAAAAGTTAGCGATCGCAAGACCGGTGAGCCATCCCCAACGCTTGTGGTTAGGTTGTGTTTTATTACCCGCCCAACGCAGTCTTTCAAGCGTAAACAAATTAAGCATCAGAAAAATGCCGACAATAGAAACATAGTAGTATAAGTCCCTGATATCCATAACGCCCCGCGTAATGGAGTCAAAGCGCGACCCGCTACCGAGCAATTCGAGAAAGCTCCCAACCTGGTGACCAAACAAGGTTGTCACCATCGGTGAACCCAACAAATAAAAAACACCCGCAATAGCCACGGTCAAGATCAATGCGACGATGGGGTTGTCCGTGCGCGCACTCATATAGAGTCCGATGGCGATATACGCTGCCGCGAGAAACAGGCTCGCGAGATAACCTCCCAGTACGGGTCCCCAGTCCAGTGGTCCCATCAATGTAACCGTTATAGGCAAGGGCAAGGTCAGTAGTAGCGCCATTGCGACCAGTACCAATGCAGCAAGGAATTTGCCAGTAATCAATTGCAAAGGTGATACCGGGCTAGTTAAAAGATTTTCCAGGGTTCCGGCGCGGCGTTCTTCCGACCAACTGCGCATTGTCAAGGCTGCCACCAGAAAAATAAGCAAGACAGGCATCCATTGAAACAGAGGCTTCATATCTGCAATATTGCGCGCAAAAAAAGCGTCCGCCCAAAAAAAGATAAACAAGTTAACGACAAGAAATCCGCCAAGAAATAACCAAGCAGCGGGTGAAGCAAAAAAACTATTAAATTCCTTATAAAAAATACTCTGTATCGATTTCATCAGGCCGCCTCCTGCTGGGTGGTAGCGGTACTTTCATTGACTTCAGCAAATATAGTCTCCAAGGTTCGCACCTCTGGCTGCAAGCTGAATAACTGATCACCAGCCTCAGCGACTGCCTTAGCCACCTTGGGCGCTGCTTCGGCGCTTGCATCCAACGAGTAACACGCAAGTGATTGAGT
>FXBE01000066.1_pt1 | contig 15297 bp, 16 predicted proteins | sample 5335311 | NCBI WGS metagenome assembly FXBE01 (sample SAMEA103928390, study PRJEB20085) | sediment metagenome | biome: marine biome; feature: hydrothermal vent; material: sediment | place: Atlantic Ocean | collected 2013-08-06T02:46:56 | depth 0.05 m | reverse complement strand
AAAAAAAGTAAACCACAACATATAGTGGTTTTTGCTGATTTGGTGAATATTTAGGCCGATTTTTAATGTTTTTATCGTCGTCCAGATAGCCATGAAACACAATATATTGCGTTTTTATTAAATATTATCTCCACATATAGTGGCTGAGTAGTTAGTGCGGCCGAGCAAGGTCGTTTAATCCAGTGGGTGTAAGTCCCACTCCGGAAAGGCAGGCCAGCCACCGGATAGAGAACTCTGGGTCGGCGGGAGTAATCCCAAAGATTGAGCGCAGAGGGAACAAGGCGGCAGGCCGTAAGCGCAAGCTGAACGGATTGAGTCTCGAAAGCCGCCTAATGAGAAGGGCGACAATGTTAACGAGTTGGAAGCCAACAGGGTACAGGGCGCAAGGCAAGTGCTGTATCACTTCTCCGGGATGGATGACGATGGCATGCTGCACATTGGGAATAAACGGCCACTGGGGATATCCTGCAGAGTCTCTCAAGGAAAGAGAGTAAATTGAAACAAGCGATAATAAAGTGAGGATTAATTGAAGCGAAGCAGGAAGTCGGACAGTGGTGTAGTCCCGTTGAGGCTGGGTAACGCCAGAAGAGGAAAGGCCACTGCAACAGCAACAGCGGAGCAGAGAAATACAGGCCATGCACAGCAATGAAGACACTGTAGAAACGAAACTGCAACGCATAGCGGAGAGAGCCCACAGAGAACCCAAGGCTCAGTTCAGCAGTCTATTTCACCTGATGGACAGAGAACTCCTGTGGGGGTGCTTCCATGCCATGAAGGAAGGAAAGGCGAGTGGCATCGACCGTATCACCAAAGAGCAATACGCAGAAAACCTGATGGATAACCTCGATGACCTCATCGGGCGACTCCATCGCATGGCGTACATTCCTCAGCCGGTACTGAGGGTTTACATCCCCAAAGCCGCAAGCAAGAAAATGCGACCACTGGGCCTACCTGCACGGGAGGACAAATGGGTACAAGCGGCACTGAGCAGGATCCTGCAAGCCATCTATGAGCAAGACTTCATCGATGACGCCTACGGATTTCGTCCAGGTCGCAGTTGCCATGATGCCCTGCGAACCCTCAGCCAGACCCTCGAAAAGCGAGGGATCAACCACGTTGTTGAGGCCGATATCAAAGGCTTCTTCGACCATGTAGATCAAGAGCAACTGATGAAATTTCTGGCACACAGGATCGCAGACAAGCGAGTACTTCGTTACATCAAACGCTTCCTCAAAGCAGGGATCCAGGAAGATGGAGAGTACAGGGCCAGTGAGAGAGGCACTCCGCAAGGCGGAGTTATCTCCCCACTGCTCGCTAACCTCTACCTTCACTCCACCCTTGATCTATGGTTTCAACGGAGATTTCTCAAGACCTGTAGTGGTACAGCCAAAATTATCCGCTATGCGGATGATTATGTAGCCTGCTTTCAACATGAAGCCGATGCAAAGCGATTCCGCATTGAAATGGAAGAGCGGCTAAACCCATTCGGGTTAGAGATTGCACCCGAGAAGACAAAGATCCTGGAATTTGGTCGCTGGGCACAGAGCAGGGCAAAGGCACGAGGAGAGAGAAAGGCAGACACCTTCGACTTCCTTGGTTTTACTCACGACTGCACCACTTCAAGAAACGGTAAAAGGTTTCAGGTGGGTCACAAAAGCATCAGTCAACGCCTAACAGCCAAGCTGAAGCAGTACACGCAGTGGATACGGAAACACCGTACTCTGTGCACAGCCGAGATCATGAAGATCACGGTCATGAAGCTAAGGGGGCATTACGCCTATTATGGGGTAACCGGCAACAGCAAGAGTATCAACAATTTCGCCTACGAGGTCAGAAAGATACTCTTCAAATGGCTGAACAGAAGAGGCAAAAGAAAGTGTCTGAACGGGGAGAAATTTGAACGCCTGCTTCAAAGGTTTCCACTGCCTACCCCGCGTATTTTGGTGAAACTATGGTGATCTCAAAGTGAAGAGGAAAGAGTGCTGTTGAGGAGCCGTGTGCGTAAATAGCGCAAGCACGGTTCTGTGAGGGGCGTGACAACAACTAATGGAGCCAAAACTATGATCAGAGATCACCCAGTATCCGCGTGCGGAGAAAGGTCCTATAAAAGAATCATCTGTCAGGTGGATGCCTCAGAGGGAAAAGTCCGTCTACTCGACCAAAAAAAGTGAGGCAAAATGCCCCACCAAAGTGGTCAACCACGATGGATGAAGCTACGGTGGTGAGGAGTGTTTTGGGTGAAACAGTGTTGCTTCGTGCGGGCGAATGTTTTTTTTCTCGGAAGTGATATGGAGTCCTTCCTCTTCTAATTCTTCATACCAAATATCATGGTGTTGTTTGGCCCATTCCACGTCGACTTCACCTTTTACCATACCTTCCAGAGCGCCTTCTGTACCGATGGTGCCAAGATAGATATGCCAAAAGGCAAAACCGGTCAGAATAATTCCGCTGCCAGAATGGAGGATATGGGAAAGTTGCATACCGGATCGTTCCGTACCGAGATTGGGGAAATCCAACAAAAGGCCGGTGACTGTGAGTAGGCCACCGATCAAAACGAGTCCCCAAAACCAGACTTTTTCGCCACCGTTCATGCGTCCCGCGGATGCATGGACGTGTCCAATGGCTCCGCCGCCTTTAAGAAACCAGACAAGGTCTCTAAATTTGGGGATGTTCATACGAATCCATTTAATGATTTCGATCAACAGTCCAACAGCAAACGCAGGGCCTAAGTAGTTGTGTACGGATTTTCCCAATGCTGCGTAGGCTGCGAATGCGTCTTTGCCAATAACGGGAATTATGATGGCTTTGCCGTACAGCATGCTTAAACCAGTAATCGCAAGAATAATAAACAGGATAGCGGTAAACCAATGCAATGTGCGGTCGAACAAAGACCAACGCGTCACCATGACGCCTGATCGCCCTTTTTCGATCCGAAGTTTTCCACGTAACAGGTAAAAAAGAGCCACCATGACAAAGGCGATGCCTAACCACCAGGCGCCATAATTAGTCAATGGACCATTTCGAATGGCTCGCCAGTTTTGTCCGCCGTTATGGATCAGAACGTTACTTTCAGGTGTTTTGATGGCAGAGTAACCTTCATTACCGCCGCGTACTGCACGCCAGAAGTTCGAGCGGGGATTGGTTTCCTGATTAAAGCTTTCAGCGGCTATCGATTTTTCGACCAATAATAAACCGCTGAGTGGGGCGATTAGAATGGCAAGAAAGAAGCTTGCTATAAATCCAAAAAGGAATATTTTGCGCTTGGATGTTTTCATGGCATCCTCTTCATCGATCAGTTTGAATGGCCAGAAAACGATCTTCTAGCTTTTTTTTATGGGAGGGGTCCGCTGTCAGTTTGAGAAGAGGATCTGTCGTGCCTTGATACTGGCCTGCTTGGTGTAGCGTAACTTCAGAACTTTGGTCATAACAAGCTCCCAGTGCCGTGATCAGGAGGCTGGTTACGATAATGGTCAGTCCGGATTTTAAACGTGAGCTCATGTTATTACCTCTTCGCTAACTACGATACGCTTTATCCCATCCCCAAGTTTGCGGTCGATCGCCACGTTTGAGCGTACGCTTACGAAAAATATCGGCGACCATGTCTCCGTCTCCACCCAGTAAAGCCTTGGTGGCACACATCTCCGCGCATATTGGTAATTTTCCTTCTTCGAGTCGATTAGCGCCGTACTTGGCGTATTCTTCCGTCGAGTTATCGGCTTCGGGACCGCCCGCGCAGAAGGTGCATTTGTCCATTTTTCCGCGTACACCAAAAGCCGTTTTTTGAGGATATTGCGGAGCACCAAACGGACAAGCATAGAAGCAATAGCCGCAGCCAATGCACTGATCTTTATCGTGCAGGACGACACCATCGTCTGTGGTGTAAAAACAATCCACCGGGCAGACGGCCTGACAAGGCGCATCGGTACAATGCATACAGGCTACTGAAATCGATTTTTCACCGGGTTCACCATCGTTCATGGTAATGACTCGGCGGCGATTGACGCCCCAAGGCACTTCATTCTCATTTTTGCAGGCGGTGACACAGCCATTACATTCAATACATCGTTCGGCGTCGCAGAGAAACTTCATTCTAGCCATTGTTATTCTCCTAAGCTGCGTAAATTTTGCAGAGTGAGCATTTTGTTTCCTGCATCTGAGTGACCGAATCGTAGCCGTAGGTCATGGCAGTATTACAGGCCTCGCCAAGTACATAAGGATCAGCGCCGGTCGGGTACTTCGCTCGCAAATCTTTCCCTTGGAAATGTCCGCCGAAATGAAAGGGAGAGAAGACAACGCCCGGTGCTACTCTGCGGGTCACCATGGCTTTGACTTTAATCTTTGCGCCTTCAGGGCCTTCGACCCAGATATCCTGCCCATCCTTAATGCCAATATTATTGGCATCGGTAGGATTGATTTCTGTAAACATGTCCTGCTGAAGTTCGGCCAACCAAGGGTTGGAACGGGATTCATCGCCGCCACCTTCATACTCTACTAATCGGCCTGTGGTGTGGATTAAGGGGAAATCCTTTGAGTAATCTTTCGCTTGGATAGATCCATAGCGTGTCGGCAATCGGTAAAAGGATTTACGATCTTCATAAGTAGGGTATTTATCCACCAGATCCCGACGTGTTGTGTACAGAGGTTCGCGATGGATTGGAACCGGATCTGGGAAGGTCCATACAACGACTCTTGCCTTGGCGTTACCGAAGGGTGCGCAACCATGTTTGATGGCCACTCGCTGGATACCACCGGATCGGTCTGTTTTCCAATTTTTGTCTTCCGCTAGCGATTTTTCAGCGTCGTTTAGATCATTCCACCAACCGAGTTGCTTGAGCATATCGGCGGTAAATTCCGGATGACCATCACCGATCTCGTTATCGACTGGGGCGGATCCTTCGGCTAGTAGGTTATCGCCTTCATATTCCACACCGAAACGGGCGCGGAAGTTTAGACCACCTTTTGCAACGGGCTTGGAAGTATCGTACAAATTTGGTGTGCCCGGATGTTTCATTTCCGCCGTTCCCCAGCAGGGCCACGGCATGCCGTAATAATCGCCATTTGCTGGCCCGCCTTCGGCTAGCAACGAGGTCGTGTTAAAGGTATGCCAATTTTTTTGATGTTCCTTCATGCGTTCCGGGCTTTGGCCGGTATAGCCGATGGTCCACATGCCTTTATTAAATTCGCGAGTGATATCTTCAATCAGCGGTTCGTCATTATTGATCTTAATGTTTTTGCACAGTTGTTCGGCAAAGCCGAGCTTTTTCGCGAATTTGTACATGATCGTATGATCAGGCAAAGACTCGAACATGGGCTCGATGACTTTGTCACGCCATTGCAAAGATCGATTGGATGCCGTCACGGAGCCGTACGTTTCAAACTGCGTTGCGGCGGGCAATAAATAAACGCCATCCGTGCGATCGTGCATGACGGCTGAGACAGTAGGATAGGGGTCGACAATCACCAGCAGATCCAGTTTTTCGAAGGCCTTTTTCATTTCGATGCCACGCGTCTGACTGTTCGGTGCATGGCCCCAGAAAACCATTGCGCGAATATTATCTTTTTGCGCAACATTAGCTTTGTCTTCGAGTACACCGTCGATCCAGCGTGATACGGGAACGCCCTTGGAGTGCATGGGCGAGGCGGGTTTTTCCTTAATTTCTTCGTAACTTTCCTGATCAAACTGAGATTTAATCCACTCAAAATCCAGACCCCAAACCTTCGCCCAATGTTTCCAAGAACCTTCTGCTAAGCCGTAATAACCTGGCAGTGTATGGGAGAGTACGCCAAAATCCGTTGCGCCTTGTACGTTGTCATGGCCACGGAAAATATTCGCACCGCCGCCACTTTTACCGATATTGCCGAGTGCTAATTGGAAGGTGCAATAGGCGCGCGTATTATTATTACCAATCGTGTGTTGCGTGCCGCCCATACACCAAATAAAGGTGCCGGGCCGGTTTTCCGCCATGAGTTTGGCCGCAGCAAAAACTTCAGCTTCGGGAATGCCCGTGACCCTTTCAACTTCCTCAGGGTTCCACTTAAGGACTTCTTGAGCCACTTTATCCATGCCGTAGACACGTTGCTCAATATATTCCACATCTTCCCAACCATTCTTGAAAATGTGCCATAGCATGCCCCATATAAGTGGTACATCGGTGCCGGGTCGGATACGCATGAATTGATCGGCGTGTGCGGCGGTACGGGTAAAACGCGGATCGATAACCAACATTTTTGCACCGTTTTCCTTGGCGCGTAACAGGTGTTGAACAGCGACGGGATGGGCTTCGGCCGGGTTACTGCCGATGAGCAACATGGCCTTACTGTTATGAATATCATTGTACGAATTTGTCATCGCACCGTAGCCCCAGGTATTCGCTACACCTGCAACCGTGGTGGAATGACAGATGCGCGCCTGGTGGTCAACGTTATTGGTACCCCACATCGCAGCGAACTTACGGAATAAATAGGCCTGTTCATTGCTGTGTTTCGCCGAGCCCAACCAGTACACAGAGTCCGGCCCCGATTGTTTGCGAATCTCCAGCATCTTATCGCCAATCTCGTTGAGGGCTTCTTCCCACGAAACTTTTTTCCACTTACCGTTCACCAGTTTGGTGGGGTATTTTAGCCGTCGCTCACCATGACCATGCTCGCGTACCGAGGCGCCTTTGGCGCAATGCGCACCCAGGTTGAAGGGATGATCGAACGCCGGTTCTTGACCGGTCCAAACGCCGTTCTTAACTTCCGCATAAATACCGCATCCGACTGAACAATGGGTGCATATCGTGCGTATTGTTTCGGTATCTGCGGGTGTGGCATCTTCTTTCGCTGCAACCCTTTTCATCATGGAAGGCGCAAGGCTTGCTCCTAGTGCCGCTCCACCCATGGTGATTCCGGAGTTCCGCAGGAAGGCCCGTCGGTTCATCGGTAGGCCCTTGAGCTCAAAACTTTGTCCCGTAGTGTTCTCGGCGTACTTTGTTTGGGTGGCTTTTCTTTTAAGCTTCATGGCATTTACTCCGCGGCCGTCCGGTAATAGTTCAGCACATGCCGGCTTACTTGGTAGCCTTTAGATTCTGTTTTTTGTGGTTCTGTTGCGGCAGGTTCATCATCGCTCGCGATTACGCTAGAAACTGCGGCTCCGGTTACCGCGGCTACCGCAGCTGCCCGGACAGCATTGCGTAAGAAAACGCGACGCACCATCGAAGTTTTTAGGATTTTTTTCATAGCTAATTTCCTCAATTTGCAGTCACTAAGGTCTGCGTTATAGTTCCGCAAGTTATTAAATCTTCATTCCTAAATCCATTTCTCATACCATTAAACCGGCATGTTAAGAAACGTTTGTTCAAGCTTGATAAAAGTCTTTCCCAACCCGCCGACCGAACGATAAAATTGAGCGCTTTTAGCGGTTTCTAGATCGCTAAAGAAATTTTCCATCCAGGTCGCAATATGGTTATTAAAAAATTGAGCTTGTTTTTCTACCGAACTATCGAAGCTATGAATCATCATGGCCATAACTTCCATGAGAGCAGCAACGTGGTCTTCCGGTTCGCATACATTAGGCTCGCGTTCAAACCCCATTGTCGCTAGATCTCGACGCAGCAGGCCCAGTGGTTTTTCCATTAAGAATCCAGTCATGTACCAGGATCCATAGGGCACGAGCTCTCCTTTTCCAAGACCGATAAATAAATCGTGAAATTCATCGTCTACGTGGTAAAAGGTGCTGGTTTGAGCGGTCTGTTTCAGTGCGTTCCATGCAAGCGTCATGTCTGTTGATTTTTGAGTATCAAGATCCATATCGCCAAGGGCGCAAAGCATGTCTGTATCGGGCGTGGTGCGTAGCAATGCAGCCAGCAAAGAATAGGTGCCTTCACGGAACTGGTCTTCTTCTGAGTGTCCGAACTCATTGTTATTAGCTACGGCTCTATTGGTATTCATGGTGTACCTATTGGCCAGCGTGAGAGGTATATATTGGCCCGCAAATTTAATGCCAGAGAAGTGCAGTAGATAACGGCTGAGGAGGTGTGAAACGGGTATGTCAGGGGGGCGAGTTGGGACAGTACGTCCCATTTGGAGTAATGCCGTGAGTTAAATTGTCTTTTCATTGCCATCTTTAACCATATCGATTACTCGACAATCCGCGCACATTTTAAGACGGTTTAGACTTCGCTCACCTTGAAACATCCAATGGCCAGATAGTTGCTCTAACATCCGATCGACCATGCTTTGGGTACTGAAAGGTTTCTTACAATGTAGGCAATAGAACGGTTCTTCTTCTTTGAGCACGCGGGCATTTTCACGTAAGTTAGGGTCAAGTAGAATACGCGGTCGAAGCTCGATGGCAGACTCAGGGCAGACCGTTTCACATAACCCACACTGCACACAGTTGTATTCGTAGAATTGCAGCTTCGGAACATCGATACCATCGGACAAGGCTTTAGCGGGGCATACGGAAGCGCAGGCGAGGCATAACGTGCAGGCTTCACGGTCGACGCGTACTTCACCAAAAGGTGCAGTATGGGGTAGCTCTGCAATGGCGGGGGCATCCATCGACTGGGAATACAAATGATCAATGGCAAAATATAAACTGCTGCGCTTTTCACTCATTCCGCTGAACGTTGCAGGTTTAATAGCGGGCATAACGGATTTCGTTACACGTTCTGAAAGCGTTCCAGTGGTGTGGGTCCAAGTGATTGAGGTGTCGGGATAATTCATCGCTTTTAAAATTGCCGTAGCAAAGCGACGTTGAGTTTCAAGTTCGTCGCGCACTTGGGTGGGGATTGCGTTGGTTTCGAGCAGAATAATACGACCGGCACCGAAGGCCAGCGCCGCGAGCCAACTATCCATGCCGACGCTGCCCAGCTCTTCGATTTCCAACGGCATTACATGACCGGGAAGATCGCCATTAATCGCTTTAAGTTGCGCACGGCCTTGTTCGCTATCGTGCAGCAGTAGCACCGGATGCTTGCCCCCAGCAGCGCGATAGTTTTTCAATAATTGGCGGATCTGATTAAGTAAATCTGCAGGAGCAGGGTAGGCGTAAGTGATGGCTCCAGTGGGGCAGGCGGTTGCGCACACACCGCCGCCTTGGCACCAATAGGGATTGATCTCTATTAATTCCGTCAGCGAACGAATCGCATCGGTCGGGCATGCGTCTAGGCAACGACGACAGGCCTCATTGCCTTTTATGCCATGCGCGCAAATGTCTGCGTTATAGTTAAAAAAACGTGGTTTCTCAAAGCCGCCTATCATTTCAGGCAGTTCCGTCAGAAATTGCTGTAGGGCCTGCTCATTACCCCGCGGCGCGTAATAGCCGAATGGTTTTACAGCCATCTTCAATATAGGAAGTGATTGGAGATCGAGAATGAGATCAAAGTTTTTGTTCTTTGAGTTCAATAATTGTGCAATATTTTGGTTACCGGCTTCCACCTGAAATGCACCCAGATGTCCGGTCAGCTTTAAAGCTAGGCCCTGGGTATACAGGATTGGAATTCCATTGCGTCGGTCTTGCTCGCCTGTTTCGCAAACCAGTACCGTGGGGTTCAAGGGTCCGCCTAACTGCTGAGCCAAAGTGACTGCTTCGTCCTCAACGCCAATAATTAATAGCTTTCCATATGAGTGATATTCAACAATTGCGGTCGGCTCCACGACGGGTTGTTGCGCAATGAGACTCTCGAATGCAGATTGTTTCGCGTAGTGGTTTTGGGCGTCGTTTTGGGTTGCCGAACTGAGAGTAGATAAGCTCATACGATTTCGTCCCTGCTTGGACTTTCTGAGTCATTTGTTTCTAAAGAGATATCTTCATCTGCTTGTTTGGTAGAGGATTTCTTACTCGATTCTTCTTCAGAATCAGCGACTGCCAGTGCTCGTTTAGCCTCTTGCTTAATTTGGTGGCGCATCTCAGCCGTCACAATATCGCCGAGCGAAGTGAATTGAGTGTAGTCTTCGTCGTAGTCGTTCAGGCCGTCTGTGATGTTATAAGTGGGGAGATGGAACAGTTTGCGAAATGCCTGTTTGCGTAAGGCTTCGCTGACCTTAGGAGAGAAAAAGTCGGATAGATCTGACTGTTCGTCAATGCTTTCTATAGGTGGCATGTCAGCATCGGTTTTGTACTCTATAACCTCAGGTGTAGGTACTTCGGAAGCTATTGGCTGTTCCCCTTCCAGTTTCTGTTCTTCTATTTTGCTTCGAGCCGCAAGTTGTTTGCGGCGAGACCAGCGGGTTAGTATTGATTCTTCAGTGGGAGATTCATGTACTTTTTTATACTGTGTTTTTGAAGTGCTCACTGCGCGGCCTGTTTCCAGTTGTTTAGTTTTCGTTTGAATTTTTTTTGCGGTAGGTAGTATTCGAGTACGTAAGTCTCTATCCAGCGATAGATCTCCCCGGACATGGGTACCGTAAAAACTTCCTCATCGCCTTCTAGATAAGCATTAGCGGCGTCAAAGCTGGCGGTTACCAAAAAAGGCACGGGTAGGTCATTATCGTTACGGCGTGTCACGATATAAAGAGCAGAGGTGTCCGACATCAGGTTGTAGTAATAGCTTTCTGTTTCGTCCTGAAATAAACCTAGGGACAAGTTACTCCAGAGATACTGGTGTTGCCCAGGTTCGTCCACGACTTGCCGGCCGCTAGTTGAAATTTTCTCTGGCCTGTCCCGGTCACCCAGCGTAACGCCCACAGCCCGCCAGTTTTCCGAGATCCATGGATTACCCTCCACGGCATAACGTAGCATGACAATGGACACGGGATAGGCATCCGGCCCATGATGAATTTCAGTCTTTTCAGACATCACTCGTTTCTATTAATGTCATAACTCAAAGCCTGCAAAATATGTACCGTCTGATCAGAGGTGTAGAAAACGGTTATCTGGGACAAATAAGGCAAGTTAGAGTGTCGAACTTATTTCATGCACGTTCCTAATAATTACGGTAACAGCTACAAATTGTTTCAAATGGTTCGATGATTTTGAGACACTATGGCCCAGTATGCAGATCAATATCACAAGCAAAGAACAGCGCGCGCATTTGTTCGCGGAACATGTTCAGATGGGAGTATTGCTACAAGCAGGAATGATTCTTGCGGTAGAGTATTACTATGAAAGTAATACACCCCATATCAGTTTTTAATCGCAAATCGAGGTCTAAACAGTGGATGCCATAGTAAACCAAGGTTATCGCCTCATAATGTCCGCAGCACAGATTCCTTGTTCAGAGGCTATTACGGTATACGATGAGTACGGACAGGCGCGTGAGGTCGATATCACCGGGGAGCGTCCCCTCGCATTGATTGTTGATCGGCGGGAAATCGTGACGCTCATGACCCTGGGCGGAAAACCTGAATTGTTGGCGATTGGCTATCTATTGAATCAAGGTTTAATTAACTCCGTGGAAGAACTTGTTTCTGTCGAGACTGACTGGAACAAAGATGCCGTTGCGGTTACCACTCGCGATGGTGTCGCTGATCTGGATGAAAAACTCAAACACCGCATTGTGACTTCGGGTTGCGGACAGGGCACAGTATTTGGCCGCCTGATGAGCGAATTCGAAGATCTGCGTGTGCCAGGGGTCAAGCTACGCCAGAGTGATATTTACGAATTGTTGCATCGGGTCATTGATCACAATGACATCTATAAACGTTCCGGCTCAGTACATAGCTGCGGCCTGTGCCGCTGTAGCGAGACTCTATTCTTTGTCGAGGATGTGGGCAGGCATAATGCCGCTGATGTTATTGCAGGTCACATGGCCTTGGAAAATATTGACGGTAAGGATAAAATTTTTTACACCACCGGAAGATTAACTTCTGAGATGGTCATTAAGGTGTCCAGAATGGGGGTTCCCGTACTCGTTTCACGGAATGGTGTGACTGAGATGGGCTTGGAATTCGCTGAGATTACCGGTATGACGCTAATCGCCCGTGCTAAGGGTAAACACTTTCTTGTCTATCATGGCCATGAAAATCTAATTTATGATCAGATGCCCGCACCGCGAGCAGATTCTGGAAGACCGCGTAAGCTACATCGCAGAGCGGTGTGAAAAGGAGTCGCAGTCGATTTGCCTCGTTTTCTTAATATTAAACAGATCGTGGGCTAAATGGAGCTCAATAAAAAAGATATACTCTTTGCTCTATTAAAACCTGAGTGTTTTAGCCATTGTAAAGTCTAGAGCCTATTTAGATTTTTACCGCTTAATAGGGAAGGTTTAAGGCGCTCGACCCATAGCGCGGTTGCTGCAGCAACACCAACAGGCATGGCGAAAAAATTAAGGATTGGAATGAGCGTTAACAAAAGAATGCCGCCGCCAAAACCCCAGGCAAGCGCTTTATTCGCTCTGAGTATTTTCCGCTCCTTGCGTAGACTGAATTGATGGTTACCCATTGGATAATCGCTGTATTCCAATGCGAGCATCCAGGCGCTGAATAAACCCCAAGAGAAAGGGGCAATAAAGTTGATGCCAGGAATTAAAAACAGGATTAACAATGGAATGGCCCATAGTGCCAGATAGGCTAGTTTTTTGATTTCTGAATAAATAGATTTTACACCGCCGCTGGCTAGGCCGACCAGTCTGCTTTTCGGGTTGATCAACTGCCCGTCAAGTTTTCTCTCTACTTTTTCAGCTAACACAGAATTAAAAGGCGAACCTAGCAGGTTTGCGATGAGGGTAAAACCGTAAAAAACAATCAATAAACTGGAAAGGGCAAAGATTGGAATTAATAACCAGCTCAACCAGTCAAGCCAATCGGGCAGCTTTTTGAGAAGATACTGGTCTAATTCGTTGTAACCCCACCAGAGGGCAGCCGAAAAAATTACCAAGTTGATTAAAAAAGGAATAACAACAAAACGGCGCATCCCAGATGCGCTTATTAGTCGAAAACCCTTGAAAATATATCCAAAGCCAGTGAACAAATTTTTAATCATAGTTTTTGCGCGTCATTCGTGTAGACCAATAACCCTATTTGTCTATTTTGGCTTGGAGATGGAGAGTTAGCTCGTGATGCCGACTACCTATTGATGCTCTCCAATCAGGCTGCTGGTTTTCCGCACTTAAAGCTTTGATATCCGGCGGGTGCGGCATCCTACGGCTTGCCTGTTGGAGTGAGTAAGGGACGAGTTTATTTATGAGTTATCTGGACTGATAACTGGAATGACCTTCCGGCCTTTGCGTCTATAGATATGGAAACCACTGTCCAGGGTCAAGATTTTGCCAGGTTCATAAAGCTCGCTCAGTCGAATTAGGCAGGCATCTGCTAATGAGGCTGGCGCATTATCGTAGCGTTCAAATAAGCTTTTCACTGCGGTTACCTGTTCGCCTAAAGTCATGCTAATTTTTACACTTCCACACTCGATCAGTGACAGTGCTCGGGCAGGATCAAACCCCTCCCGTGCGAGAAGAAAGCAGGTTTCGGCGACGACTGCTTCACAGGTTAAAAATGGCCCGGGATATTCTGAGAAGCGGGTTTTCGACCATTGATGATATTGGTCATTTTTGCAGTGCAATGCTACCCATGGCCCTGTGTCCAGAATAATATGCATCGTTAGATACGGCCAAAGTCGGACAGGTGCTTTGGATTAGAGGATAGATCCTCCGGGCCACCCTCAAAGCAACCCACCAGATCTCCTGCCTGTTCCAATGCAGAGAGAAAGGGGGTTGTTTTTGTGGTGCGCTGAACAATATAGGAGGTTAGAGCACGGCGTACCAGCTCAGATTTGCTGAGGTGCTCTTCCGCAATGACCTGTTCAAGCGCTTGCTCTAACTGGTCTGAGATTTTTACTGTCAGTGTATTCATAATAATGCGATATTACCTCTTGTCTTATGGTAATACCACCTTCTGGCGTGCTCCAAGCCACGCTTCCACGTCCTGATGGGACACACGGTCCTCATGGTAGGGATAATCGCGCCAGAGCAGGAGTATTAGTCTGACTGAAAAGGGATTGGACAAGACTTGACCATGTCTCATTTCAAGCTGGAAAGCAGCGTGATGATATAAAACCGGGTTATTACTGCTTTCCACAAGGCAGCCATCTCGTATTTTACCGGATCGTTGAACCCGACAACAAGGGGATAAAATCAGCGCTCTACGTGTTACTAATCCAATATTATTAACGTAACGATTATCATTATCTGTTAGAAAACACATTAAGAAATCTTGACTGAAAACAGGGGCGATCTTTTGTATTTTTAGGGGCTCCCTTAAGTCTAGTATTGATCAATGGATAAAATATACCAATGAAAGGAATAGCACGTCGTATGGCTACAGTAGGGAGAAGGCAAAAGCAGCTATCAAGCAAGTGGGTGATTTTGTAAATGATGCTATTGAGCTTTGTTAAAACCATGAGCGGTAAGTCATGGGAATAGATGCCACTTCTGAGCAGCAGCAAATAATTTTCACATTGCTTAAACGGCATGTGCCTGGTGTTGTTTTTTGGCATATGAATGGCTCACGAGTCCATGGAACCGCTCGTCCTAACTCAGACCTGGATATGGTTGTCTTCACGGAAGCTGAGCAATGGTTTGCTGTCTCTAATCTGAGGGAAGCTCTTGAGGAAAGTGATTTACCTTTCAGGGTTGGTTTCTTTGTTTGGGACGAAGTACCAGAGCAATTTCATGCCAATATGCAAGCTAATCATGTTGTTCTACAAGGAGCGCGAGACGACTTTTCGTCGAGTGAGACTACGCATTGAGGGGGGCGATGGATGACAACTTCGTGTGTACTCAGTAGCAAAAAACTAAGAAGAGTATGAATTACCAGAAGATTTTACCTAGCCCGCAAGGGGCGATACTATCGCGACCATGATACGTATATTAGGGATAGACCCAGGTTCTCGCATTACCGGTTTTGGTATCGTGGACAGCGATGGGCATTACAGTCGGCATATTGCGAGCGGTGCCATTCGGCTTGAGGGTGAGACGCTGGCGGATAAGCTAGGAATGATCTTTCGAGAAGTCAGTGAAGTGATTAAGGAACATCGGCCGCAGGAAATGGCCATTGAAAAAGTATTTATGGCGCGTAACGCGGACTCGGCACTCAAGCTGGGGCAGGCGCGTGGAGTAGCCATTTGTGCGGGTGTGATGCAATCTTTACCGATTGCGGAATATACACCTCGTTATGTCAAACAATCTGTCGTGGGTACGGGCGGTGCAGATAAGGAACAGGTACAGCACATGATGAAAATGCTTTTGAATCTGTCAGGAAAACTCCAGGCGGATGCGGCCGACGCGCTGGCTATAGCCCTGTGTCATGCGCATACGCAGACCTCCAACAATCGTCTTGCCGAGATAGGGCGGCCGCAATGATCGGACGGATATGCGG
>FXBE01000065.1_pt1 | contig 15496 bp, 16 predicted proteins | sample 5335311 | NCBI WGS metagenome assembly FXBE01 (sample SAMEA103928390, study PRJEB20085) | sediment metagenome | biome: marine biome; feature: hydrothermal vent; material: sediment | place: Atlantic Ocean | collected 2013-08-06T02:46:56 | depth 0.05 m | reverse complement strand
CATGTCTTTTCCTCTTTAAAATAACAACTTTATATTACTATATTTCAATGGGTTATGCACTAATTGAACGGCATTGAAGCACCGCCTGGTTAAGGAGATCCTTGAGAAGTGGGCGGCAAAGGAGCCGGTTCCTCCGGACTGGTGTTACATCAACAATTTCGAAGTCCCTCAACGACCGCAAATATTAAGATTACCGGCAGGACAGGGCCAGCAGTTTCGCAAAGACCTGGAACAATTGATTGAAGAACTGCTAACCGCTTTGCCTTCATCGTTACAAAGTGAAGAGTTCAGTACCCGTCGGCAAGAAATCCAAAAGGAGTTTGAAGAACGCGAGGAAGCGGCGTTTAGAGAACTTGATAAGCAGGAAAAAGATCAGGGTATCGCCTTGTTGCGAACACCTGCCGGCTATACCTTGACCCCGAAGAAAGATGATAAATTACTCGGACCGGAGGTGGTTAGCTTGACTTAAAGCATGGCCTAGGCCGAACTTCTCTCCGTTCGGCCTAGCTACGTTTCTGTTCGTAATTTAGATGCGTAGAGTAGAAGGTTGGGAGCTGATAATTGTATCGACGAATCAGTTCTCAATCGGGTTTTATGGCTTCTATAGTGGCAGATACTACATAGTCTTCCACGCCACGCCCTGGTGCCCAGTCGCGGATGAATTCACGTGATTCACTTTTAGGCGCGATCTGGATGGCTTCGAAGCCAGCTGTCTGTAACAGTGATTCCAGTTCTTCAATTAATAATGCGCCCGCTATGCAACCCGATAGCAAGTGGGCGTCGTTGCGTAACTCCTCTGGCATCTCGAGCGTTGCGACTACATCGGAAATCGCCAACCGTCCTCCGGGTTTGAGGATGCGCCAAGCATCATTAAAAACCTGTTGTTTGTTAGGTGATAAATTAATAACACAATTGGAAATAATCACATCAACCGTGTTATTCGCGATCGGCAGGTATTCAATTTCTCCAAGGCGGAATTCGACATTATTGTAGTTGCCTTTGGCCGAATTATTACGTGCTTTGGTGATCATATCCGGCGTCATGTCAATGCCGATAGCTTTGCCTTTATCACCGATTTCGGTCGCTGCGAGGAAGCAGTCGAAGCCACCGCCTGATCCTAAGTCAACTACCGTCTCGCCTGGTTTAAGTGAAGCAATTGCGCGCGGGTTACCGCAGCCCAGCCCCATATCGGCGCCTTCTGGACTCAGTTCTAAATCCGCAGCGCTATAGCCGAGACGCGTTGAGATAAGGCGATTGATTTCCTGGTCATCGGAAACGCCGCAGCAACTGCTTTCTACTCCGCAACCGTTGCTTGCGTTACTCTCATTAGCGACCTTGGCATAGTCTTCACGAATTTGTTGCCGAGTAGCATCGTTTTTGGCTTGAGTTTCAAGCGTCTCAGTGGACTCATCTGAGCAGCAAGTGGGTTCGCAGCAGGTTTCATCGCTCATTTTGGTTTCCTCGACTTTGGTAGGGAATGAGAGTCAGAATAACAGCTGAACATTGTAAATTTGCAGGTCATCAGGTCCTCAATTTCTTAGGTTTAAAAAACAGGGCTAAGCTTTGTAAAATTTCTGGATCAGCAGAGCATTGCACCCGTTTACCATCGCGTTCGAGTCGTACTAAACCCGCTCGATTCAGTTCCTTGATGTGATGAGAAAGTGTAGACGGTGCGATGTTCAACGATTCGCCCAATTCACCCACGCAAAGGCTGGTTGCCGAATCGAGCGGGCAGAGGGTGCCCGGCGTACAGCAGCTTGTTAGTAAGTGGAAAATTTCGAGTCGATGCGGGTTGGAGAGCGCCTTAAAAATGTGGGTTAGCTGAACTTTATCAATACTAGTATTCGACATATATCGAATACTCGTATTGATAAATGAAATGGTCAAGTGTATATTTTTTTGAGATTATCTAATGATCTCTTTAGGAAAGCGTACAATGAAATTATTAATAACCGCTCTGACAGGTTTGCTTTTGGCCTCCAATGCATTTGCTGAGTCAATTTCAGTGGGGCAGCTTGCTCCAAATTTTAAGTTAGCAGACCAGCAAAATAAGTTCCTACAATTGTCCGACCTGCGCGGCCAATGGGTCGTTTTATATTTCTATCCAAAAGATCAAACCCCAGGATGTACCAAAGAAGCTTGCAGCTTTAGAGATAATATCAGCGGCATTACCGCCAAAAACGCCGTTGTTTTGGGTGTGAGTGTTGATGATAGTGAAAGCCATTCTGCTTTTGCCGAAAAACATGACTTACCGTTTAAACTGTTGTCGGATACGGATGGCAAGGTTGCCGAACAGTACGGCGCGTTGAGGAACTTGTGGGTTACAAAAATAGCCAAGAGACATAGTTTTATCATTGATCCGGAAGGTAAAATTGCAAAAATATATCGTAAGGTGAGCCCTGCTAGCCATGTTGGCGAGATAGTCTCTGATCTAGATGAGCTGCAATCGCACACTGATTGATTAAGCGTAATAAAGGCCGCAAACTCAATACTTAACCGCTGAGTTCAGTGTTTCAATTCATGGCAGCGATCCAGGATGTCTTGCAATACCTCACTGCCTAAATTTCGGGCGACTTCAATATTTCTCTCAGGGATCCGTTCGGGGTTGGAAATACCCGCGACGGCCTTTTCTATACTGGCCTCCCGGATAATATGCAGGGTAGGGTAGGGAGAGCGATTGGTATAGTTAGCTGGGTCATCTGCAGGAGCGTCTGCAAATTGATACTCGGGATGGAAACTGGCGAGCTGGTAGTCACCTTCGTAACCTAGATCCTGAAGGAGTGCCTCGGCCAGTTCAATAAACCTCGTGAAGTCTTTAAATTTAGTGAAAGTTTCAGTAAATATGACCAAAGTGGTCTCGGTTTCTGGAAAGGAATCCAGGTGGTCATACTCAACAACCAAGGCCTCTAAGCAGAGCTCAATGGCGTTTGACTGAACCACACGATATCGGATACTGCCACGCTCAACTTCGCGATAAGCAAACGGGCAGAAGTTATAACCAACGATAACCGACTTTACCCAGTGACGGGTTTGCTCAATAACGAGCGCATCTTCAGGCATTATTCAATTTCCGTTTCTCTTTCTATCTGAGAATCGATACAGTACCTGCTTTTAGTGGTTCTTTCGACTACAGAAAAATTATCCTATTTTGAATTCAATTGATGTCATTATAATCGGTGCGGGAGCCGCTGGCCTGATGTGCGCGATAACGGCAGGCCAAAGAGGGCGACGCGTCGTTGTGCTTGAATGCGCTAACAAGGTGGGGAAAAAGATCCTAATGTCTGGAGGAGGGCGATGTAATTTTACGAACCTTCATATCGAACCCCAGCGTTATTTATCGCATAACCCGCATTTTTGTAAATCAGCGCTGAGTCGATACACGCAGTGGGACTTTATCGATCTGGTTGAAAAGCACGGGATCGCCTATCACGAAAAATCGCTGGGCCAGTTGTTTTGTGACCATTCAGCTAAAGATATCGTTAAAATGCTACAGGATGAATGCGAGCGTGTGAATGTAGAGATATTGACCGATATAGAAATTAGCAATCTTGAATATGATTCGCAAAAATATTGCCTGCAGACGAACAGAGGTCAATTTGGAGCAGATTCTCTCGTTGTGGCATCGGGTGGATTATCGATTCCAAAAATGGGAGGTAGCGGATACGGATTTGAACTCGCAAAACAGTTTGGCCTGAATGTCTACTCCACTCAGGCAGCATTAGTTCCCTTTACAATGACAGATGCCTATAAAGATTTATGCAGACGTTTATCCGGTATTTCGATTCCCGTTGTAGTAACCATCGAACAACAATCCTTTTGTGAAAATATGTTGTTTACCCATCGGGGATTAAGTGGGCCAGCCATGTTACAGATATCCAGTTATTGGCACTCGGGTGTAGTATTACAAATAAATCTATTACCGGATTACGATGCCGAAAAGCTGTTTAAGCGATTTAAGTTGGAGCACGCAAAATCTGTATTGCGTACATTATTAACCCAGTACTTGCCAAAAAAACTGGTTATTGAATTGGAGCAGATTGTGTGGCAGGAGCACGCTAATAAGCCGCTTGGGGAATGGCCGGACAAACAATTGTCCGGTGTTGCCTCAATATTAAATGCTTGGGTATTAAAGCCCTCCGGAACTGAAGGCTACCGAACCGCTGAGGTAACGCTCGGAGGTGTCGATTCACAGCAGATCTCTTCCAAGACCATGGAATGTAGAACTCAACCTGGTTTATATTTTATTGGTGAGGTATTGGATGTGACAGGACACCTCGGTGGATTTAATTTTCAATGGGCTTGGTCGTCCGGATCTGCAGCGGGGCAATATGTTTGATGATGTCCACTTGAAGGAATTCACAGGCGAGACGCATGCAGGTTGGTATACATTTCCGGTGCGTTCTGGTTCACGAAATGTATACCGTGAATAAGTGCGCTTACTTTTTCACGTTTTTAATGTAATAGCGTTGATGCAGAAAATGTGAGACGTCTCGAATATCGGAGCCTGTCCAATCAAGACGCAACTCAGAAGACCAACGAGCAACTTGCTTTTGAATATCACCTAAGTTTTCAGCCTTATGCTCTTTACGGACATGCACTTGACTCTCGTGGCATCCCGAGCAGTGATTTTCATAGAGCAGCTCACCTCGTTGTAGATCCGGATTTTCGGACGGCGAGGTTTGGGCAGATACCGCACTGCAAAGCAATACTAGAACGAGAATTGTTATTCTACGCATGGGATCGATCTCCTCAGAAATATCTTAATTCTACGCCATTTATAAGGTTTTTTGGAGCTAACCGGCGAACATCTTGATCCCCATCAATAACATCAGCACGCCAAAAACTTGCTTTAAAATCGCGACCGGGAGAGCATGGGCCAAGCGCGCGCCCAAGGGGGCGAAGAGGGCACTCGCAACCGTGATTCCGGCAAATGCTGGCCAATAGACGTATCCACTGCTCCAGGCAGGCAGGCCGGATTCGTTGAGTCCAGTTATGGCAAAACCTATGGATCCGGCGATAGCGATAGGCAGGCCGCAGGCTGACGAGGTGGCAACGGCTTTTTGCATATTGATATTGCAATAGGCGAGAAAAGGCACGGTTAGGCTGCCTCCGCCTATGCCAATCACGGCAGACAGCGATCCTATAGCGCTACCCACAGCCTTCATTGCTCTATCTCCGGGCAGTTGTCGATGTGGAGAGGCTGCTTTACCCAGCATCATCTGTAGTGCCACTAGCAGCACAAAAGCAGCAAAGACCATTTGCAGTACTTGGGTAGGTAAATGGTCGGCAACAATTGCCCCAAAAATTGCTCCCACAAGAATCCCAGGGGTAAGGTCGCGAACGGTCCCCCAGAGAATGGCGCCGCGCCTATGATGGGCAATCATTGAGGATAGAGAGGTAATGATAATGGTAGCTAGCGAGGTGCCCACCGCGACTTGCATGGCGTGATCGGTTGCAATATCGAGGCGGTTAAAAGACCATAGCAATGTGGGTACAATAATGAGGCCACCACCGACACCGAGTAGGCCTGCCATAACTCCGGCAATCGCGCCGGCCGAAAGGTAGAGAAGTAACATGAAAGCGAGTCTAAGGTGTTTGCAGGTAGTTTGGAAAGGTTATGTTTTATCAGTGATATGAACTATTCGAAAATCAACCAGGCGCCTAAATAATTAACAATGAGGTTTATGCATATGAATAACAAAGGTCTATACATCGTTTCTGTTGCGCTGCTGATGTTTTTCACCGGTTGTACTCAGGAGCAACAGAATCGATTAGGGCGCGCGGTACAAAATTATACTGGGACAGATGGCGTTCTTGATATTTATGCAGGAAACAAACTGGTTAAGCGATTCATTAAGATTGACAAGCTGACCACTGCAGTTTCGACCAGTGGAGATAATGCACGCTCGTATCGTTATGGATACGGGATTCTTGATGTAAATCAGGATTTAATTGTCGACAAGGGCGAGAAAAAGGTTTATTTCGAGTTCAGCGATTATTCAACCAGTTATATTTTTTACGAGAATCCTAATTGAGGCAAAACCAATTTTGATTGAATTCATCATGGAGCTTCAGGTGCATCCAGATTGGTATATACCTTTCACGTTCAAGAATACCCCATTTATAGTATCCATCTTTTAGCGAATGGCATTGTTGCAAAAGCTTGAAATAGCGGGCTAATCCTGCGCCTTTGCGCCTTGCCCTCCACCAAAATATGAGTACTCTAAACGAGGTATTCTCAAACGTGAAAGGTATATTTGTTGTATATATTAGGTGGCAAAACCTATTTCCTAATAATCACGGAGTTTTTAAATGACCAAGCATTCTTATTTTGTAGCTTTATTTCTATTAAGTGGATTCAGTTCTCTGGCAATCGCGGAAGACCTTGCATCGATCGCGCAACAAAACATACGTGGAGTAATGGCCAAAGTCGACAAAATCGATTCCGAATCATTAAAGGCGTTGCTGGACAAAGACCAAGACCTTGTCCTTCTAGATGTGCGGACACCCACTGAAATTAAGAGTATGGGAAAGATCGACGCTAAGCAGCAGGTTGAAATTCCACGTGGCTGGTTGGAAATGCGCATATTTAATCACGTTGTGGACAAAGACACACCGGTGGTCGCGTATTGCGGAGGTGGATTACGTAGCGCGCTTGCGGTCGATACGCTCAAGAAAATGGGTTTAACAAATGTTAAAAACTATGAAGAAGGCTTTCTAGGCTGGGAAAAGAAAGGTTATCCGGCCAAACACTGAAGTGCCCCATTAGCTCTCCGTTCTCGCTGCTCGACATAGAACCACTATGGCTTCACAGCGACGCCTTGACCTGAACGCGTTGGTTTGCGCTGGTTCATCAATACAAAGTGGGCCGAGTACTAGGGCAGGGGAAGGATTCCTGCCGACGAGAATGGTATTCTTATTGCTTCTAAATCCTCAGGAGCCTCATTAATGAACAAATTGCTGCTATCCCTGCTGCTTATCCCGATTTTTTTGTCGGGTTGTGCAACTAATCCGGTGACAGGGAGAAAAGAGCTTAGCTTGGTTTCTGAGGCAAAGGAAATTGATATCGGTGAGCAACAGTATGCGCCTATGCGCCAGTCGCAAGGAGGCGATTATGTTGTTGATGAGGAGCTTACTAAGTATATCAGTGAGATAGGTCAGAAACTTGCGGCGGCCAGCGACCGTAAACTACCCTATGAATTTAAAGTCCTGAACAGTTCTGTGCCGAATGCCTGGGCTTTGCCCGGAGGTAAAATTGTTATTAACCGAGGGCTTTTGACAGAGCTAAAGGATGAAGCTGAATTGGCTGCCGTTATCGGTCATGAGATCGTTCATGCTGCAGCAAAGCACGGTGCTCGTACGATGTCGCGGGGTATCCTCATGCAGGGAGCTATGCTTGCGACCGTAGTTGCTAGCCAAGGAAAAGATTATGCGCAACTGGCTCAAATGGGAGCAGGCTTGGGTGCTCAATTGATTACCACAAAATATGGGCGAGATGCTGAGCGCGAATCGGATCTGTATGGGATGGAATATATGTCGCGCGTTGGTTATGACCTGCAAGGTGCGGTAGAGCTACAGAAAACCTTTGTAAGACTCTCCGAAGGGAAAAAGTCAGATTGGGTTAGCGGCCTTTTCGCCAGTCATCCTCCTTCGCAGGAGCGAGTGGATAATAATATCAAAACGGCTGCGAAGAAGCCCCCAGGTGGCGAGCGGGGTAAAGCACGATTCGAATCAAAAATTGCACATATTATGCGTACCAAACCCGCTTATGAGGCTTATGATAAAGGTCGTAAAGCCTTGGCCGACGGGAAGGTTGAAGAAGCTCGAAAGTTAGTTAACCAAGCGCTATCGGTCGAACCAAAAGACGGACATTTTCACGCCTTGCTGGGTGATATTGAATTAAAAAATAATCAACTTAAAGCGGCGAAGAAGCACTATGATAAGGCGTTGGGTTTGAACGATGATTTTTTTTACTATCACCTGCAACGCGGATTAATCAACGAGCAGCTTGACTCACAAGGAGCGGCTAAAAAGGATCTAAATAACAGTATCAAGTTATTACCAACAGCCGACGCATATAATTCTCTTGGAAATATTGCCAAGCTGTCAGGCGATATAAACAAAGCTAAGGACTATTTTATTAAAGCCGCGGGTGACAAGGGTGAATCCGGTCAGCGCGCTTATGGCTCGTTAGTAGAGTTAGATTTGACCGACAACCCAGGTAAGTACATAAAAGTTCGAACCGCAATAAATAATCGCGGGCGCCTGGTTGCTGAAGTGAGTAATTCCACCCCAAAAGATGTCAGAGGCCTTGCTATCGCCGTGCAGTATGCAGGCAAGGATGGCAGCCTGCACCAGGCTAAGGCGCCACTCAACGGTGTTTTAAAAGCGGGGACCAAAGAAGTGGTTGATCTTGGTGTCGGTTCGATGGGGCAAGAGCAACTACGTAGCCTAAAAGCCGCTATTGTCAGCGCAAGAGTAGCGAATTAAATTACGGAGATAGATCGAAAGATGTATTCTTTTCAGGAATTGAATGATCGAATTTACCGTTACTAAGAAAATATATTATTTGTTCAATGACAGAGTGATCATGCATCATAAATGTGTGACCGCTACTCACGACAATAAAATCGTTCATTTCTTTTAGGCGGGTTCGCATAACTGAAACTTTCCCATCATCCTCCCCGGGAATGATGGGTGAGAACCATGGGTCTGAAGAGAAGCTGCCTGCAATAATGCCAATCGTTCCAGGTATTGGCTTAAGGCGGTTAGGTAAGCTATTTTCATCCGTGCCGATTTCTTGTCCAGCAGGTCCGGTATACTGCTGATACAGGTAATTGTCTTTAAGTTTATCTGCGACTTCGCTGCCTTGATTGGGTGGTCCCAGCATCACTATTTTTTCTAAATTGTCAATAGAGTTTGATTGGAGATAATGCCGAATCAGGATGCCCCCAAGCGAGTGTGTAACGAAATGGTATTTTGTTGCCTTGGTATTTTTGCAGTAGTCCAGCCCATTTTCAATCGCTTTCGCAGAGAGTATCTGAATCGGAGCCAGTCTCGAAGGGTAACTCTCATTCCATACAAAATAGCCCTCTTTAAGTAATGCCTGCTCAACTTGATTCATTGAATTATGAGTCCTTCCTAGCCCATGCAAAACAATAACACATTCCTTTTTTTCTGCTTCTATGTCGGCAGTAATGGGTTCGCTCGTAAGTAATAGCGTGAGGGCTAGGGCGGTTAAGTAATACATCATAAATTTTCGATTTAAACGTGTGCTTAGGAACGGAAATTTAATAACATGACATTCTGGCCAAGTAATTTTTCTTCTGATTAAACGATCTCAAGAGGAATATAGTGGTTCTAAATGACGATTGAGATCGTTTAATCAGGAGGAAAAGGACACGTTAGAAAGTCATGTTATTGGTTTTCCGTTCCTTAGTTGTAGTGATTCAGATAACCTCTTGGAGGTGGCGAGGGCTATTCAATGTTAGAACTATTCGATAAGTAAATCGTTCATAACGAGTATACACACCGGGTTAGAGGTTTTCAGCGGTAGGTTATTGTGTGGGTAATTTCGTGTCCTGTCTGTTCGCTTATAGGCTGGATAATGTTTCGCTAGATGACGGCAGCGTATGAGCGCTGAATGGGTGTTTTTTGCACAGGCGAACAGGCGGAGCCTACGTATCCGCTACTCTAACGTGAACGGGCTTCGAGTGGAGCCCTAATTCACCGTGAATGTGCGATAGGAGTTATTTCAGAGGTCCACTAGGCTACACGAGCAGTCTCTTGAGATTCAGAATAGCTTCCCATCTGCCCTTGGTTTGATTCTACTTTGAAGAAGGCGACCAATCCGGTTAATTTCTCTGCTTGGCGGCCCAGCTCCATGCTGGATGCTGCAGTTTGCTCAACCATAGCCGTATTCGATTGTGTTGCGGAGTCGATTTTAGTAATCGCGATATTTACATCTTCAATGCCTTTCGCCTGCTCGACTCCCGCATTCGATATTTCTGAAAGAAGGTCACCTACTTTGTTTACGGAGGTTATAATTTCCCCTAGTGCTTGACCTGAACTAGCCACTAGGCCACTGCCGTGTGAAACCTTCTCCCCACTGTCTTCGATCAGGACTTTTATTTCTTTTGCGGCTTGAGCGCTGCGCTGTGCAAGATCTCTAACCTCGGTTGCGACGACTGCGAATCCTTTGCCTTGGTCTCCTGCATGTGCGGCTTCAACGGATGCGTTGAGTGCTAATAGGTTTGTCTGAAAGGATATTTCGTTGATGACCGCAATGATATTTTCAATCTTGTCGCTTGCGCCTCCAATATCCTCCATTGACTTAATCGCTTGACCTAGAACGCTGTCACCCTGAGCCCCTAAGGTCCTTGTTGAGTTGGCGAGTTCGCTAGCGGTGGCCGAGCTTTCAGAGTTATTTTGTACCATACTGGTAATTTCTTCCATCGCTGCGGCGGTTTGTTCGAGGTTTGCGGCCTGCTCTTCGGTTCTATTACTGAGCTCCATATTATTGTCAGCAATTTCTCTTACACCTTGGGCAATTTCAAAGGATGATTGCTGTAGTTCGGAAATTACCGTTTTTAATTTGGAAATGGTCGTGTTCGTATTATCTTGTAGTGTTTTAAACTGACCGGAATAATCACCCGCGACATTGTGCGTAAGATCACCTTCAGCCATCGCACCTAGCACTTCAACAAGTTCATTAATGACCAATGCACTGATCTCAACCAATTGGTTCACACCCTTAGCGAAGGTCAGTGAAAAACCCTGTTTGTCTTCGAGTGAAATCCTTTGTGACAAGTCTCCAGATTGAGCTGCATCCACAACGGTTTGAATTTCCTGCTCCACGGCTAATTGTTCGGTACGCTCGACCCATTGTGTGATGCGTCCTTGGTATTCTCCATGATCATCATGTACTGGGTTGATAATCAATTTAAATGTGCGACTAGAGAATACAAAATCAGCTTCTTGACTTTGATCTAAGGGTGATTGATAAATCCTTCTGAGGTTATCGTCTTGGAATAAATCAGCTACATTTTTCCCCATAAGGCTATCAGTATTGAATGCACGACCATTATTTGACAGCTGGTCGCTCCACTCGTCAAATAATGAATGACAAGATTTGTTCATGAAGATGAGATTGTTGTCTGCATCAGATAAGGTGACGTTGGTATCAATACAGTCTAGCGCAGATCTAATACGCCCCATCTCAATGGCTTTATTCTCCAATTCCTGCCTGTCAGAAGAAAGTTTCTGCTGCATGTTCATGAGCTCATGCTGTACTTTAGAAACCTCATCTCTTCCATTTATTAGGAGCGTATTATCATAGTTTCCGTTGCCAATTTTATCGAACACCTCAACCGTTTTAGAAAGTGGCAGGGTAATAGAACGGCTGATTTTTAGGGTAAGTAGGATAGCAAGGCTGACAAAGAACAAGACAATAACTGATTCTATGAGGATAGTCTTTTTGTCATTATAAGTGCGGTGTTCGAGAAGCGTTACCAGCATGGGTGCGATCTGATCATAGAATTTGTAGACTGATTTAATGGTTTTGGTGCCTTCATTAAAGATTCTACTAGAATCGACGGTAATATTATCAGCGCGAGCAGTTTCATTTAAAACGTATTTTTCATAGGCCCTAACAGTTGCGGGAACTTCTTTTCCGTCTTTTTCGAAGCTTGCTAAGCTACCCACGTTGTTTTCCAGGGCAATTCTAATATTTTTTTCCACAACATCCGCTAGCCCCTTCACCTTTTCGGTAAGAGAATAAAGCCTAATACGCTGATCTTCTGTTGTCTGTTTTCGAGCAGCAACACCTGCTGAAAAACTACGCAACTGTCCAGTGGTTTCAGTCAGGTTGGGAATGGTAAAAACGATTAGGTCCATTAAATAGTGACTGTCTAGTTGTGGATCAAGTAATAGGTTTGACGTGTCTCCAACGTGTGAAACCAACCCAAGGACCTGGGCGATGAGTGAGCTGTGTTGTATTTCTATCTCTCTAGATTTAAGAGGATTGTTGCGTATTTTTAGTTGTCCCCACCCCTTCTTAATAGTTTTTAACTTCTCGGAACTCCCGAGTTCTTCTCCTAATCGTGTATCAGTTGAAAATATCTTAATAAAGTCTTTTTCTATCTCGGCTTTTTTTTCGAGTAAGTTTTTCTTCATGCGGTGATTACCGTTTAGGAACGCATTGGTCATGCCACGATGTTCTGCAATATGCTGTGCTAAATGCCTTAAAGGAACGACGTATTCAACACCTTTGATTTCTTTCTCTGCAAAATGGATGCTTTCGTATCCTTTCATAATTACTAGAGTAAACAATATGACTATAGGGAACAGTAAGGATATGATTATTATTGCGAATTTTTTACTTAGATTTATTTTGTTAAGAATATTCATGCCCCTTGTCCGGTTAAGGTTCGTATGATTTGCAGGACTCATAAATTTATCACTGATCTATTTAGGTGAGGCCGAAGTGTCTTGATTTTCTTTGGAATGCAATATATATACCAGGCGTTTTACAACCATAGAACTATAAAGGGGTACCGTTTGTCAGGTAGGCGACTTAAAATTGCAGTCTTATTGCCGCACATGGCGATTCATAACCGCAGTACTGCGTGAAAGTGAGAACTCTACAGGCTCGATAAAGAAAGGTTTGGTGAGGTAGGGAAGTGATAGAGTATGATACAGAACTTACGTTGGTTTTGAGATTGGACGTATGGAGCTTCTATAAGATTTTTACCGATTAATTATTACCTTCTAAATGTTTAGCAATGCGGACTAGTTTGGCGAGTTCTCTTTCTATTTCATGCCGTTTACTCTCAAGGTATTTCTTTAATTGCCGCTTTCGTAGGAATAGGAAGAACACCTTAATATTGTCCCAAATCAAACGATATTCACCCCGCATCACCAAAGCTGCCGCTGCACCAATAATTAAGCTAGCTATATACGACAGTGCCCATTTTATGCCGTAATTATAGTGTATAAAAAGGCTCTGAAGGCCCCAAAAAAGTAGAAAGAATAATAGTCCTAATAAAATTTTAGTGGTGTCATACTGGTTGAGGTTTTTCGCGATACGATGGGATAGGTGGCGGGTGAACTGAAAAGGTAAAAAACTGTTAACGATTCCCCATAGCGCAATGGGAAAGCCTAGTAGCAATACTCCTAGCCCCCGAAGGAAGTACAGCGATATCATGATGGGCCGATAATTCACGGTTAGGTGGTAGTCTTTGATGCCAAAGTATCGACATAATCGCTCATACATTTTAAGCTGCGTGATCAGAGATCTTACGCGATTGGGTTCGTGTTGAAGCAGCAATTTTTGCGCCTCTATCAAACGTTGCATCGCTCGGAAACGCTGTTTAAGGTTTTTCTGTCGGTACTTCCCCTGGCGCAAGGCGAAAAAGTTTTCCAAACGCGCGACCATTTCAATATCTTCCCAGGATGTAGCGTTTAAGGTAATGGCCGAGAGCCCCTCCGATATTCGGTCTGTTAGAAGATGTACGGCATTATAGGCGTCGATTTGACCTGGTATGCTAAGGTCGATCGGCGGTCCATAATTCACTAACACGTCGCTGCGAAAGGTACCTTTTCTGGTGAATGTGAGTCCCACGGGTAATACGGTAGGCGCTGATTTATTAACTTCAATTGCGCCTAGGGCCATCCTTGCGGCACCAGTTTTTAGTGCGTGTAAGTAGGGGTCGTCATGGCTTTGTCCTTCGGGGAAAATAATGAGCGTCTCGTTTTGTGCGAGTAATTCATAACAGCGGGCGAAGGATTCATCGTTGCGTGAAGGATTGGAACTACTATCTTTGCGGCGGTATAGCGGAACGGCGCCAATCAACTCGAGCATCGGCTTAAGAAACGGATTCTTAAAAAGGCCGTGTCTTGCTAATGGTCTAATCGCTTTATGTGTCGATGCTTGCAAGACGACAGCATCTGCGAGTGCATTGACATGATTAGCACAGAGAATTAGGCCAGTGTTTTTCGGTAGGTGATCTAGCCCGGTAACTTCAAAGCGATGGTAGAATACTTGAACAACAAGTCGGCAAAATCGCTGCCAAATTTTAATAAACCAACTTCTAGCTACCGAGGTCTCAGGGCGGGCTTTCATTGTGTTGAAGGCCTGGAATTAATCTGAAAATAGCCCTTTTTTTGATGATATGGGTTATTCATAATTGTCGTGGCCTCCCGCTTTAGCTTAGGAATGAGGATTCAATTACTTGCGGATTCTAACGGGGAGCAAAAAATCTGCGTTATAGTTCCGCAAGCTATTAAATCCTCATTCCTTAGTTAAGTAGTATACTTAATTCCATGCAAAGATACCTTCAAACTGGATTCCTTGGCTTAGCCGTTTTTATGCTCGGCTGTGGGTCGGGTATAGAGACGGCTAATCTTAAGCGTGCGACCTTGAACGGTATGGTTATCGATAACGTAATGGGAGGAGGCATTGCGGGAGCGATGATCTCGGTTAGTAGTTTAACGGCCACAAGCGATGACAAGGGTGCTTATCATATTAATGGTCTTGTAGATGGTCTGCATGAACTCATTATTCAAGCGGATGGTTATGAGCTGTCTAAAGAAGCTTTGGAGGTTTCTTTAGCCGATGAGATCCATCGGAAAACAGTTATGGTTCCGTATGATTAAGCCATTGTAATAATCGAATCAATGAGTGTGTTGTAGTCGATAAAAACTTGCCGAGAGGAGAGCAGGATATTTAGCTATCATAATCCTGTTTACGAAGAGTATAGTGCCGGGTAGGAGTGCTATTTTCAGGAGGAATGAAGAAACCAACTATAATACGAAGAGGTCGTCATGAAGATCCTTGTGCTTATGCTTATTGCTGCCATTGTCTCAGAGCTTACGAAGCGTTTTTTGGCTAAATCGGCCCTCCATTCTCCCCCCATCATTGATCACAATGAACGTACGGTCATTTTGGAGTATGCCAGTACTCTAAAGTTGGCCAGCGCTGTTTTTCCGACTACTATTGTTTTGATGCTGGCATCGCCGTTGTTCTATGTCGATATAGCCAGCCTCGAATTTCCATATATTGCTTTCTCCGTAATCCTGTTCATCGCATTGGTTGGCGTTGTTTTGATGTTAGAGGCTTTTTTCAAGAGGGTTATCTTGAATGAAGAAGGCATTCGTCTCATTGGGAAATTCGGTGAAGTTGAAATATTCTGGAAGGACATTGAAACTGTTACCTATAATCGCTGGTTAAAAATATTTACGATACGCGCCTGGGACGGTAAGCAACTTAAAGTTAACCCCTCACTCTCTGGTATCCAATTTTTCGAGTCTATGCTTTGGGAACGCGTTGAAACGATAAGATTTAGGCAGGCACTGCGAGGGTTTAGGTTGAGAGAGCAAGGTTTGAGTTAAACACCTAATTTCCTCTATGCTATGGGAAAAGCTGTCAGACGTGATAGACGCTTCTATACTTCGCGCGGCCACGGATGCGGATTTCTAGCGGCTGATTTTTACCGAT
>FXBE01000064.1_pt1 | contig 15499 bp, 10 predicted proteins | sample 5335311 | NCBI WGS metagenome assembly FXBE01 (sample SAMEA103928390, study PRJEB20085) | sediment metagenome | biome: marine biome; feature: hydrothermal vent; material: sediment | place: Atlantic Ocean | collected 2013-08-06T02:46:56 | depth 0.05 m | reverse complement strand
TTTTATCGTTACGAGCCCTTGTTCAATCAAAAGGGCGCTGGCAACAATTTTGGGGGAATATTGAGCAATATGGCGCACAAGTTTGCGTGTAGGGTAGCATTATTTTAAATCAACACCCTTTGATTGCCCGCTAAGTAATTGTAATTGTTGGGCGATTTAAGCGTGCATAGAAACGCATAGACTGGGGGTTCTGGACTCAAGGTGCCAGTCCACGAATAAATAACGGTACCCTAAAGCAAAAGTAGGGCCCAGCCTTGAAAGTGGCATTACTGGCCCCCATCCTTTGGTTATTGCTGAGCGCCATATCGACGTGTTAGCTAACATGAAATTCAGGGTTTCCCCAAAATTATGACGAATGAATCAGTCACACCAGCCTCATTAAAAGTTGTTCCTGTCCTGCCTTTGCGCGATGTCGTCGTGTATCCGCATATGGTTATACCATTGTTTGTAGGCCGAGAGAGATCAATAAAAGCTTTGGATTCGGCAATGTCCGATAATAAGCAGATTCTTCTGGTCGCCCAGAAAAGCGCAGAAGTAGATGAGCCCAATGTTGATGAAATTCACCGGATTGGCACCTTATCGAATATTCTGCAGTTGCTGAAATTGCCAGATGGTACGATTAAAGTATTGGTAGAAGGCACCCAGCGTGCGCGTGTTATTGACCTCAATGACGGTGAAGACCACTTTACGGCTCAGATCACCATGATTGACGAATCAGGGCCGGTGGATAATGACCGTGAGTTAGAGGTGATGAGTCGTAGTGTTATCAACGTGTTTGATCAATACGTTAAGTTGAACAAAAAAGTGCCTCCCGAGATTTTGACCTCGCTTGCGGGTATTGATGAGCCTGCTCGGCTTGCGGACACCATCGCGGCGCATATGTCGCTCAAGTTGGACGAGAAACAGCAGGTACTTGAGATTGATAGCGTACGTGATCGACTCGAGCATATTATGGGCTTGATTGAAGGCGAGATTGACATTCTGCAGGTGGAAAAACGCATCCGTGGCCGGGTCAAACAGCAGATGGAAAAGAGCCAGCGCGAGTACTATCTGAATGAGCAGATGAAGGCGATTCAAAAAGAGTTGGGTGAGATGGAAGACGCGCCCAACGAAGTTGAAGAGTTGGCCAGAAAAATTGAAAAAGCGGGTATGCCCAAGCAGGCACGAGAGAAGGCCGAAAGCGAGTTGAACAAGCTTAAAATGATGTCTCCGATGTCGGCAGAAGCAACTGTGGTGCGCAACTATATTGACTGGATGGTTGATGTGCCATGGAAAAAGAAATCTAAGGCTCGTAACGATTTAGCTCAAGCTCAAATTGTTCTTGATGAAGATCACTATGGGCTAGAAAAAGTTAAGGAGCGAATTTTAGAGTACCTTGCGGTTCAACAGCGAGTGCGAAAGCTTAAGGGGCCGATCCTTTGCCTGGTAGGGCCTCCGGGAGTTGGTAAGACGTCTCTAGGCCAATCCATTGCCCGTGCCACTAACCGTAAATTTACCCGTATGTCCTTAGGTGGGGTAAGGGATGAAGCTGAAATACGCGGTCACCGGCGAACCTATATAGGCTCGATGCCTGGGAAAATTATTCAGAATCTTTCTAAAATTGGAGTGCGCAACCCTCTGTTTTTGTTGGATGAAATTGATAAAATGGCAATGGATTTTCGTGGTGATCCGGCCTCTGCTTTGCTTGAGGTACTTGATCCAGAGCAAAATGATACCTTTGCGGATCATTACCTAGAAGTAGACTATGACTTGTCAGACGTTATGTTTGTGGCCACTTCCAACAGCATGAGTATTCCAGGTCCTTTATTGGATCGTATGGAAGTTATTCGTCTGCCAGGCTATACCGAAGATGAAAAAACGAATATCGCCAAGAATTACTTAGTGCCTAAACAGATGAAGAACAATGGATTAGACGCTAAGGAAATACAAATCAACGAAGCCACTATTAGGGATATTGTTCGCTACTACACCCGCGAAGCAGGTGTGCGAAATTTGGAAAGAGAAATATCAAAGGTCTGTCGCAAAGTGGTTAAGCAACATCTTCTGGCCAGAACCTCCAAGAAAACGATTATCACACCAAAAAATGTAGAAAAATATTTAGGTGTTAGGCAGTTTCGGTATGGTGAGGTGGAGGAAGATGATCGCGTAGGCCAGGTGACTGGACTTGCTTGGACTGAAGTAGGTGGAGAGCTGTTAACGATTGAGTCCACCGTGATGCCTGGTAAAGGTGCCATTATCCGTACGGGGCAGCTTGGAGACGTCATGAAAGAGTCCATTGAAGCTGCGCGGACAGTTGTACGTAGCCGCGCTGATATCTTGGGTATTGCAGATGATTTCTTGGAGAAGCGCGATATCCATATTCACGTTCCTGAAGGTGCGACGCCTAAAGATGGTCCAAGTGCGGGTATTGGTATGTGTACAGCGTTTGTGTCTGCCATCACTGATATTCCCGTGAGAGCCGATGTTGCTATGACAGGTGAAATCACCCTGCGTGGGGAAGTGCTTCCTATCGGGGGATTAAAGGAAAAGCTTTTGGCCGCACTTAGGGGAGGTATTTCAACCGTTCTTATTCCTCATGAAAATGAAAAAGACTTGGTTGAGATGCCGGATAATATCAAAAACAAGCTTAAGATAATTCCTGTTCGCTGGATTGACGAGGTTTTGGATCTTGCGCTCACTCGGCAACCACAAGCCCTGACAGCTAGCAATCAAAAAGGCACCTCGAGTAAGCCAAAAAAATCTACTTCCCGTAAAAAATCTTCTACTGTTCGGCCGCACTAAAGGAGCAAATGAGTTATCTCAAATGTGTTTCTATAGGGCACCTGCACCTCGACTAATTCTGGGTTGAGCAGATTGAGATTCAGGATTTTCAAGAGCAAGGCGCTAAGTGATTGTAATAGTTGTTCTATTGCGAGTACTTAGTAACGCAGCTATTGGAAATTCTGGACTCAAGGTGCTAATCCACGAATAAATAGAGGTGCCCTTAATTCAGGGCTCCTTTAGTCACCGCAAATATTACATTAGTGGGTAAGTATGGGATTTAAATGTGGAATCGTGGGCTTACCTAATGTGGGTAAATCCACCCTTTTCAATGCGCTGACTCGCGCAGGTATTCAGGCGGAAAACTACCCTTTTTGCACCATTGAGCCTAACGTCGGCGTGGTTCCCATGCCAGACCTTCGACTGGATGAATTGGCCGCGATTGTTGATCCGGAAAAGATTTTGCCAACCACGATGGAATTTGTGGATATTGCGGGCCTCGTTGCGGGAGCTTCGAAAGGCGAAGGATTAGGGAATCAGTTTCTTGCCCATATTCGCGAAACGGATGCGATTGCCCAAGTAGTGCGCTGCTTTGAAGACGACGATGTTGTGCACGTTGAGGGTAAAATCGATCCCGCTGCCGATATTGAAACGATAAATACCGAATTGATTCTTGCCGATCTCGATTCGGTTGAAAAAGCGGTTAAGCGCGTCGCGCGAGTCGCCAAGTCAGGGGATAAGCTGGCCGTCGCTCAGCAAGCGCTGTTTGAACGCGTTGAGGCGCATCTAGGAGAGGGCTTGTCTGCCCGTTCTTTGCCCTTAAGTGTGGATGAGCGTCAACTCATGCGCGAGTTACATCTTATTTCCATCAAGCCACTGCTGTTTATCGCCAATGTCAGTGAAGATGGTTTTAAAAATAACCCTCACCTGGATACTTTGCGTACCCTGGCTGCCGCTGATAATGCAGAGGTGGTGCCTGTCTGTGCCGCTATTGAGGCGGAAATGACGGAGCTAGATGAGGAAGGTCAGCAAGAATTTTTACAAGAACTGGGGCTTGATGAGCCGGGTTTAAATCGCGTTATTCGAGCGGGTTATAACCTCTTGAGTCTACAAACTTTTTTTACTGCTGGTGTTCAAGAAGTCCGAGCGTGGACGGTCGGCGTTGGGGCAACGGCCCCGCAGGGTGCTGGACGCATTCACACTGATTTTGAGAAAGGGTTTATTCGCGCTGAAGTTATTTCTTATGAAGACTTCATTACCTGTAAAGGCGAGCAGGGTGCAAAAGATGCCGGGAAATGGCGGCTCGAGGGTAAGGATTACATTTTGCAAGAAGGAGACGTCGTACATTTTCGATTTAATGTGTAGGGCTTACCCACTTAGGAGTGAGAATTCAATAACGTCCGGATTCTAACGGGCTCTTTTGCTCCCCGTTAAACGACCTCAGTCGTCGTGTAGAACAACTATAATCCTCTTGAGATCGTCTAACGGGGAGCAAAAAATCTGCGTTATAGTTCCGCAAGTTATTAAATCCTCATTCCTAAATTCGAGAATTGTCATTAATGAGTACAGTTTGAATAGAAGTGCTCTTTAATTTCTTGCTGAATCGGAAAGTCGCTTAAATATACGAAAGGTAGCATACGGCTGACGGCCGGTACGACAAAATGGCGTAACTACCGTCTTGACATTCAACCCAATAAACAAGAATATAGCCGCCCTGAAACGACGGCTATGTAGCTCAGCTGGTTAGAGCACATCACTCATAATGATGGGGTCGGTAGTTCGAATCTACCCATAGCCACCAATTCCTCGAAGCCTCTTGGTTTCCTGTTAGGACTCGCTCGGTACTTGATTCCCCACCAATTCATGGCGCCATCCGGTCGTTAAGGAAGTTTTCTCGCCGCTTTGTACCCACTGTTCGATTTCACGGCGAGAGGCTAGCAAAGTGGCGTTAATATTGTTTTCGGTGGCGATTGTTCGTAGTTGCTCCTGAATATCGCGCACCCGTGCGGCCTGTTCGGGCGGTAACTTCCCGCTATGCTGAGTTTCAGGCCGGCTGCTTTCAGGAAGGTTACGGCCGGTCTCGATTCGGTTAAGCAAGTCTCCCTTGTAGCTTTTAACTTGTCCTGGACTAAGGGTGGATATGCTTTGGATTTCCTCCTCAGAATTTGCATTGCTTTGAGCGATGTCGAGAATGGCTTGGTCGGAGAGTATCCATTTCCGCGGTAAGTCCTTTTTCTGTGCGATGTTTTCTCGCCAGATTGCAAGTTCCTGAATAATGGCGCGTATAGCTTGAGACAACCGGTGCTGGCCGTTAACACGTTTGAGCAGGGCATGGGGTAGGAGCTTATATTTTTGTTCTTCTTCGAGCTTGGCGCATTCTTCCGCTTGCCAATCAAAGCGTTCCAATTTTTTCAGTGTTTCTTTTTGTTTGTGAAATACCTGGCGTAAAAAACGTACATCATCGGCGGCGTATTTGAGTTGTGCGGCGGATAGCGGGCGTTTGGCCCAATTGGTGCGGGTCTGTGATTTATCGAGTTCAATGCCGAGTAGTTTTTCCACTAATGCGGCATACCCGGTTTGATCGCCTTGTCCAAGTAGGGCGGCGGCAATCTGGGTATCAAAAACGGGACCTGGAAGCTGTCCCGAATACTGCATCAGGATCTCCATGTCCTGAGTTGCGGCGTGAAAAATCTTGAGAATGCTCCGGTTATGTAAGAGTGCAAAAAATGGCGATAGGTCATCAATACAAAGCGGATCGATGCAAGCAACGTCGTTTTCAGAGGCAACTTGGATCAGGCAGAGTTGCGAGTAGTAGGTCTTCTCGCGCATAAACTCGGTGTCGATGGTTAGCCATTCGCAGCTGGATAGGCGCTCGCAAAGAGAGTGCAGAGTGTCTGGCGTAGTAATAAGGTGGTAGTTTTCTGGCATCGTGTAATTACTTCCTAGTTCATTCCAAGTTTAATCATGCGTCGCCACAGCGTGGTTCGGTCGATACCGAGCAGTTCAGCAGCCATGCTGCGGTTTCCGTTGGCTCTGGCTAGCGCCGTTTTAATGCGCCGTTGTTCATTATTTTGTGAATCCTCTGACGTCTGGTCGTTCAACTCAGAACGGCCGATATCCACCGGCAAACTTTGCGGTTGAATCTTCTTGTCAATGGCGCAGATAAGACCATGCTCGACGGTATTTTGCAGTTCTCGTACATTGCCTGGCCAATGGTAGTTCATCATTATTCGCTTGGCATCTTCTGATAGCGTGATATCTGGGGGGTAGCCTCGCTCGCTTAGGCAGCGAATAAAATGTTGTATCAGCAACGGGATGTCTCCTGGCCTATCTCGTAATGGGGGAAGCAGGAGCGGAATAACAGCAATTCGGTAGTAGAGATCGGCGCGGAATTGGCCCGCCTCTACTAAATATCTAAGGCTCATATTTGATGCGCTAATAATACGCACATCAACCTCGCGGCTGGTATCGCTGCCTACCGGCTCAAAGCGATGCTCTTGAATCGCACGCAATAGCTTGGCCTGTAAATGTAGCGGTAACTCGCTAATTTCATCGAGAAACAAGGTGCCATTTTCAGCGGCTTGAAAACGGCCGGGACGATCCTGGGTTGCTCCGGTGAAGGCTCCTTTGATATGACCGAACAGTTCGGACTCAATCAGAGATTCTGGAATGGCTGCGCAGTTTACGTCTATAAAGGGGCCTGCTTTGCGTGGGCTGATTTGATGAATCATGCGCGCCAACTGCGTTTTACCCGTGCCGGACTCGCCTTGTAAAAGCACCGTAGCCTGAGTGCCTGAGACTTGCTGGATGCGGGCCAGCAAGGCTTGCATGTTGGGGTCGTTGGTCACGACGCCCTGATGGCGCGAACTGTTGAGGACGGCCTCAAGTTGCAGGTGGTCGGTGCGGTCAGAAAGCAGTAATAGGCGCAATTGGGTTGTGTTATCGAGTAGGGTGATCAGTCCCGTATTAAACTCAATCGTACGGACACCTTCTGTCGTTTTTATTTCGAATGTGAATTGCTCAAATCTACCGCTTTGATGCTCCGTTGCCGCGGGATTGGCATTATGAGGTGCCTTTTTATCAGTGAATTGTTGGAGGTTTTGGCTGTTGATCTGGCTAAGATTCTCAATGGGGTAATCACCGGGGAAATTCAGTAGCTCGGATGCGGAAGGATTGTGATAGAGTACCCGCCCTTGGGTGTCGGCAATTATTACGCCTTCGTTTATGAAGGAGACAATGCGCTCAAGAATGGGAGAGATGTTTTCCAGTGTTAACATTGGCTTGTTGGTCTATTCCAATAGCTTGCTTTGGTTGTTATTGTACACGAGCGTTGCAAATTGTTGCAGGATTGTTGCAACGAGATAATCCACATAAAAGCGTGACCTCAAGCGGGTTTTGTTCGAAACTTTACGGGTTACTACTAGGATGCCAGCTGCAACATTTTATTAATGGGATAGAATGAAAACCGGCTGTTTATCAATGACATATACCGATGGAACGGCTTTTGCATAGAGCCACCACATGAATCTGCTAAATCTTCCTTTCGCTGGCCCGCAACAGGTGTTTTCCGCCGAGTGGCTTGAAATGTTGCAGATTGAATGGAATCGCAGGGAAGGGCTTTCGAGCCAGCTACGCCAGGTTGGGTTTAGCTCTGTGGTGGCGTTTGGGGTGCCACACGAGGAGCAACCACGGGCTTATCTAGTGATACGCAATGGTGAAATTGATGAGGCAAAGAAACAATCTTTAGGTGTACCGCAATGGGACTTACGCGCTGATGAATCCCAGTGGCAGTCGTGGTTTTCCGAACCTCCAGGCTTATTGGCTTTAGGTATGGCTTTTACCAATAGATCGCTTCAGTTTCGTCACGGTAATTATCCAGCGATGATCAAGGATCCACTCATGGCCGAGTCTTTTGTGCGTAGTTTTGCCTTAATGTCTAGGGCACAAAAAAAGCTCGAATCCGAACAACAGAACTGATGAGGAAACGTTCGTGAAGTATGTTCAATCACTATTATTTTTATCGTTGTCTTTGGCTTTGGCTGTTTCGTTGTCTACGGTGCAGGCGGTTGAAAGCCAGATAGTCACCGTGGGGAGTTCCGACTCTCAGAGTGTGGCAACGTTGAGCGGCACCGTGATTCCGTTTAAGGAAGTCACACTGACGGCACAAATCCCTGGGCGTATCGAGATGATCTCGGGGCGTGCGGGGGACCGCTTCAAACAAAATGACCTCTTGCTATCCATAGGTGACGATGAGCTGCGCGCCAAACGCCAGGCGGTACAGGCGCAAATGGCCAATGCCCAGGCGGCGGTGCAGAATGCTCAGATGCAATACAGTCGTGAGTTGTATTCGCCGCGCAGTGAAAGCCCCAGCTCCGCGCCGGGGTTTGGTTTGCCCATTATGATGGATAATATGTTCACCAAGAATATGGGTAGTTTTATGGGGCAGGGTGAGCCCGCTCTGGAGCGTCAAGCGGATCTTTACACGGCTGTAACAGGCGTCAATCAGGCTCAAGCAACCATGATGCAGGCCCGTTCACAGCTGCGAGAATTAGACGCCAAGATACGCGATGCCCGTGCGATCGCCCCATTTGATGGCATGGTGCTGAAGAAAATGGTCGAGGTCGGTGATACAGTTCAACCTGGTCAGCCCCTGCTGAGTTTTGGGCATATCAAATATCTACGTCTGCAGTCAGAAGTACCTTCTCGCCTGGTGAGAGGTTTGAAAAAGGGCTTGATGGTGTCCGTACTGCTAAATAATAACCTTGAAACTAAGGCGCGTGTCGCGCAGGTCTACCCGATTGCCGATCCGGGTAAGCACACTGTAACGGTTAAATTTGACTTGCCTCAGGGCGTCAAGGCTACCCCTGGTATGTACGCTGAACTCAAAGTGCCAGGGCGTGCCTCGGGTGGGGACCCTACGGCTCATGTGTCCATCCCTGAGTCTGCCTTGATTCGTGGACGTAGCCTGCCTGCCGTTTTGACGGTGACCGAAGAGGGCGACTCCAGGGTGCGGTTGGTGCGTATCGGTCAGCATATTGGTGATAACACGGTCGTTGTGCTTTCTGGCCTGCAGGCGGGGCAGAGGATCATCGACAACCCACCGCCGGGTGTGAGGTCGGGCTGGATGCCGGGCCAATTGCATGGTTCTAGCCATGCTGAAAAATAGACTCCTTTGCGTGTCCCTGTCACTAACTTTCGAAGATTGCTATGGCCAGCGATAAGATAAATGTTTCAACCACTGACGGTGAAGAGGAAATCGGTACCGCCGGTAAACTAACTAAGACTTTCCTGCATTCTCCGTTAACGCCGCTATTGCTGGTGGGATTTCTGATCCTCGGTATCATGGGGCTGATTGTGACACCGCGGCAAGAAGATCCCCAGATTTCAGTTCCCATGGTCGATATTTTTGTGCAGTACCCGGGTGCCAATGTAGACCAAGTGACTCATCAGGTGGCTGTGCCGCTGGAACAGGTCTTGATGGAAATAAAAGGTGTTGATCACGTCTACTCTGCTTCTGCGCGCGATCAGGCGGTGGTGACGGTCCAGTTCGATGTTGGCGAGAATATGGAAGATTCGCTGGTTAAGCTATACGACAAACTAGCCTCCAATATGGACAAGATGCCATTAGGTGCCACGGAGCCGCTGGTCAAGCCTAAGGGTGTGGATGACGTGCCGATCGTCACCCTGACACTCTGGTCTGAAGAGGAGAACGATGCCACCCTGCGACTGATAGCCCTAGACCTACTTAAGCATATCAAGCGTATTCCAGACACCAGTCAGGGCTTTATCGTTAGTGGTCGGCAGGAGCAAATGACGGTCCATATCTATCCCGAAAAGCTAGCGGGGCATGGTATTACCCTAGATCAAATCTCGGCCACCATTCAGGCGGCCAATACCGAGCGCAACGCGGGTAGCACAGAGGTTGGCGGCACGGTCGCAACGGTTTACAGCGGCTCTTTCCTGCGCTCTGAGCATGATCTAGAACGTTTGGTTGTGGGCTTGAATGAAGGTCGGCCGGTCTATCTACGTGATATCGCAGATGTCACCCGTGGCCCGAATGATGCCCAGAGCATGGTGTCTTATTACACGGGTGCAGCGAGTGAATCTGACATTGATGCCGTGGGCTTGCCAGCGGTTACGCTAGCGATTGCCAAGAAAAAGGGTAGCAATGGTGTCTCGGTGGCAGACGAAACGCTGGAGCTTGTTGAGCATCTTAAGGGACGAATTATTCCCGATAACGTTCATGTCAGCGTCACTCGAGATTACGGTGAGACCGCCAACGAAAAGGTTAACGAGTTAATCTTCAAGCTGTTTGTGGCGACGGGCGCAGTCGTTTTGCTGGTATGGTTTTTCCTTGGCTGGCGTGCAGCGCTCGTGGTCGCTATTGTTGTCCCGATCGTTATTACCTTTACGGTGTTCATGGCGTTCATGATGGGCTTTACTATTGATCGTGTGAGTCTGTTTGCGTTGATCTTCTCCATTGGTATTCTTGTGGACGATGCCATTGTGGTGGTCGAGAATGTGTACCGGCGCTGGCTACATAAAGGTGAAATTGATACGCCGACGACGATTGCAGCGGTTGATGAGGTCGGTAACCCGACGATTCTCGCTACTTTTACTGTTGTAGCTGCATTGTTGCCAATGGCGGCAGTGCGAGGAATGATGGGGCCTTACATGGCGCCCATCCCCATTTTGGGGAGCGTCGCAATGGTATTTTCCTTATTTGCGGCTTTCGTATTTACCCCTTGGCTGGCCTTCAAGCTCAAACCTTCCATTGCCTCTTTGCATAAAGCTGAGGAAAAAGAAGAACGCGAAGTAGAGATCCTTGGGCGTTTTTATCGCCGCATGCTATTACCCATGGTCGAGAACAGGCGCCTGGGATGGCTCTTTCTCGGCTCCTTGTTTCTAGTCTTTTTTATCTGCATGTCTTTGTTCTATACCAAGTCGGTGCGCGTAAAAATGTTGCCGCTTGATAATAAGCCTGAATTCAATATCGTTGTGAACTTCCCGGAGGGTACCGCATTACCGGAAACGGCCAACTTGGTGGGGCAATTGGCCGAAGAAATTCGTCAACTCCATGAGGTTACTGCGATACAAACGTATGTTGGCACTTCATCGCCGTTTAATTTTAATGGTTTGGTTCGACATTATTATCTGCGTCGAAACCCCTGGGAAGCGGATTTACAGATCCAGCTCAATGATAAGCATGATCGTGATCGTACCAGCCATGAAATTGCTGAGGCCACACGTACATTAATTCAGCCCTTGGTTGCGGCCGTAAACGCTAAAGTTCAAATCGTGGAAATGCCCCCAGGTCCACCGGTACTGCAATCGGTCGTGGCGGAGGTTTATGGCCCTGATGCCCAGACACGCCGGGATACGGCGCGTGATCTGGAGGCTCTGTTTGTCGAGGTTGAACATCTAGACGATGTCGATACGTTGATGCCCGACGAGCATAAAATATGGAGCTTTGAGGTCGATCGGGAAAAAGCGCAAGGCATTGGTGTCAGTGTCGATGATGTCAATCGCACCTTGCAGATGGCTATGGGGGGGTTTCAGGTCGGTGATATCAAATACAACTCAGTGCTTGACGTGACCCGAATTATTATGGAAAGCCCTTTGCCGGTGCGTGGCGACTTCGGGCGCATTGGTCAGTTGCCCGTACCAATACTAGCCGGTGGCACCATCCCGCTTTCGGAGCTTGGCCAGTTTAAGCAAAAATTACAAGATCCAGTGGTTTTCCATAAAGATCTGCGCCCGGTAGAGTTTGTTACGGCTGAGACAGTGGGGACGCTGGCTGCACCGATTTATGGAATGATGGAAGTGGATGATTTGCTAAAGGACTACGTCGCACCCGATGGAGTGACGATCAGCGGAGAAATGTTGGGTCCGCCCGCGTCAGGATACAGATCAGCGTTTGAATGGGCCGGGGAGTGGACGGTAACCTATGAGACCTTCCGTGACATGGGGATTGCCTTTGGGATCGCCTTGGTGATGATCTATATGTTGGTGGTTTGGGAGTTTGGTAATTTTGTCTTGCCCGCCATCATTATGGCCCCCATTCCTTTGACGTTGGTTGGGATTGTTCCGGGACACTGGCTGATGAACGCTGAATTTACGGCCACCTCAATGATTGGTTTCATCGCCTTGGCGGGCATTATTGTACGTAACTCAATCCTTTTGGTGGATTATGCGCGGCACCGGGTCATGGAAGGAGAGCCTGTCCTGGATGCCCTGATTGAATCCTGTCAGGTGCGGACACGACCTATTGTGATTACCGCTTTGGCGCTTGTCGGAGGGTCTAGCGTTATATTATTCGACCCGATTTTTCAGGGTATGGCCGTTGCGCTACTGTTTGGTGTATTGGTCTCTACCGCGCTGACATTATTTATCATTCCACTCGGTTGTTATAGCGCCCGTCATCATTTAATGCATGCATCTGATGGGGATGATCCAGAAGGCGATCCCGAAGGCGGAGATGGTAATGAGGGGGCGCCCAAGAGCGGCGGTGGGGCTGTTTCAGCGATTGCGACAGGTTTTGGAATGGTCGGCCTGTATGCCTGGGAGTTGGTGAAGAGTATTGCTGTAGGTGTGAGAGACTTATCCAAGTCTTTGACTAAATGGGGTGGCAAACGGATGAATGCGGCGTCGAAGAAAAGAGCGGATCGTGTGGTCGCTACAGCCAAAGAAAAGCAGGCATCCGAATCTACAGGGGATATTCCCCAAGTGGTGTTAACGCCTGAATCCTCGATTGATAAACCGATCGCTGAGGTTAAACCTAAATCGGTCAGCGAGACGCAACCTAAAAATAAAATAAGTACAGAAGAAAAGGAGCTTACAGCTAATAACAAAGACGCGTCAAAAAAAATCGAGACAAAGAAGCCGAGTGTAAGTCCGTTACCTAAGAAAGCGACTGCGAAAAATGCCGCGGCTGAAAAGACGGCTATAGAGAAAGCCGGTAATAAAATGGTTGCAACTAAGAAAGCACCTACCGAGAAAGCTGGTGCTGAGGAAGAAGAGGTAGCAGAAAACAATATCGCGGATAAAGTGGCCGCCCTGAAAGCTGCAGCCGCTATGAAGCCTAGTAAAAAGAAGGAGGCTCCAAAAAAAGCAATAAAGAAAGCGATACCTAAAAAGGCGGTATCTAAGAAAAAGGCCTCTTTGCCTAAGTCGGAGGCTGTTCCGGTAAAGAAAAAGATAGCTCGTGTAAAATCAAAAGGTCCCCGTGGTATTCGACTGAAAGGGAAGCCGTAGTCTGTCGACATTTTGGTTTCATTATAGATAAATAAGTATTTAATGATATGCTTATTGATATATGTCAGGTAAAATATACCTCCAATAGACCATCATGGATGTCGTTGATTATACTCACTGAATTAGACTTTATTCCCTCTAGAAATTCTCCTTGCTTGGCTCAGATTTCTGGAGCGAAGATCAGTAGTCTGTCTTTGAGGTATATCTTGTGAGTTTTGAGCGAGGGCTCTGGGCAACGACTTTGATACTATTGATATCAATACCTGCAAGCGCGCAGGAGTATCGTTTTCATGGAGATTCCGCGGTGGATGAAGGTACGGAAGAAGATGGAGCATTCTCTTTTCCTCCGAATGGGTATTCTCCCTACAAGCAGCGCGTAGCACCCATCAGGCCGCGCAATACTGCTGAGTCGCTACCGACCGAGAACTGGGGTGCCTTTCCGCAGTCACCTTATAGTACAGGTCAGCAGACTCCATGGGGTGGTGGATATGGGTACGGTTATCTCCCTGGAGGAGGAACGATACCCGGTATGCCTTATCGAGGTGGCGTTTCGCCGTTTAGTGCTTTTCCCGGAGGCGGTTTTCTCCTCCCCTGGTGAATTTTTGGTTTAATTGACAATTGGTTAACATTTAATGGATAGTATCGAGCTCAAGGAACGAACCAGAATAGAAGTTCTGACTGACTCAAGTCTTCTAGATTTGAAATCCTATAGCTGTGTTTAATGTCTCCCGGCATGGCTATAGTTGCTTATATTATGGGAGATTTTGCTGCTTTATTTAGGAGAGTTAACGCTATGAAACTCAATAAAATTTTAACAGCCGCAGTTATCGCGGGCACAGTAGCATTGCCATTAGGCAGTGCTAATGCTAACTGGTGGGGTGGAGGCCCCTGGGGTGGAGGCCCCTGGGGTGGGAACAACAGTGGTTGGGGCAACGGCAATGGCTGGGGCAATGGCATGGGCGATATGATGAGCGACATGTTTGGTGGTGGCGATGGCAACTTTGACTTCAGCATGAGTGGCCGTGGACGTGGCGACGGACGTGGCTATGGTTCTGGCTACGGACGTGGTGACGGTTACGGTGCTCCCAGCTATTATGGTGGCGGCGGTGGATATGGTGGCGGCTATGGAGCTCCATATGGTCCTCCTCCCGGTTATGGTCCTCCTCCCGGTTATGGTCCTCCTGCAGGCATGGGTGGAATGTCTGGTATGTATGGTGGCGCTCCTGCAGCTCCTGCAGCTCCTGCAGCTCCTGCAGCTCCTGCAGCACCTGCAGCACCCGAGGCTCCAGCTGCCCAGTAGTTGGTAGCTTGATGTAGCTTCGTTTATTCACGAAGCTTAGTGTATTAATCGGCTCACTTCGGTGGGCCGATTTAGGTTATGCTTTAAGTTGTATGGCGCTAGCGCCTGTTCTTATTATAACAATGACCGCTGCTGCTGCGCCTGTTCTCTCCATAGCGGCGCAGGGTTAGCGCACCATCGGTCGATCACTTTTTCGCATTTATTCACGTTGTTTTGCCCACCCCTCATTCAGCGACGCGGTAAGTTCGGTAACAAAGTTGTTAGAATACCGAGCGGTGGCGTCTCTGCTATCTTTATCGCGTCTTGTACCCTTTTTAGGTTAGACTATAGATAGAATGCTTTTTAGGGATCTTCCGTGCTTTATTTCTATGCTTTTAGGACGTGCTGGCATGCAAAAGCCTGCTATAGAATTCAAAATAATTATCCACAGATATGATTACTGTCGTTGCTACGCTTAAAGGTGGGACGGGTAAAAGTACCGTCAGCTTCAATTTATCCGTTTGGTTAGCGTCGCATGGCTTCAAGGTCCAAGTGATAGATCTAGACCCCCAACAAACGTTGGTTGATGTGATTACCATTCGAAGTGAAGAAGGGTATGAGCCGCAACTTTCAGTCGGAACGGGTATTAATAAGGTAAAAAAGAAAAAAAACCATCAGACATTAGTGGATGTCGGTACCGCAGATATTGAGGCGCTGAAAGAGGCCGTGAAAAGGGCTGATCGAGTCATTATTCCAGTTCCTCCCAGTCAGGCAGATGTCTGGTCTACCCAACGATTTCTTGGTATTGTCGAAGGTGTGGTAGATAATAAAAAATCCCCAGAATTACTAGCTTTTGTCAATAAGGCCGATACTAACCCTGCCATTCGTGAAACTAACGAAACCCAAGAGGCACTGAGACAATTGCCTGGTATGAAAATTGTTATGGCACGCTTAGGTAATCGAACCGTGTTCAGACGCTCCTTTAGTGAGGGTTTAGCCGTGTTTGAGCTCGAGCCAAGAAGTAAGGCTGCCACAGAAATGAATGCTTTGGCTACGGTGTTGTTTTCATCGTTATTTATTCAGGGATAAATAGCTTTCTTCTTGATGCATAATTTTCCCTGAAGCAGAAAATAAAACAAAGCGAGTAGTCTGATTGTAGATAGCGATCGCATCCGCTTTGGTTGGTTTTGGTTATATCTGTAATAT
>FXBE01000063.1_pt1 | contig 15541 bp, 14 predicted proteins | sample 5335311 | NCBI WGS metagenome assembly FXBE01 (sample SAMEA103928390, study PRJEB20085) | sediment metagenome | biome: marine biome; feature: hydrothermal vent; material: sediment | place: Atlantic Ocean | collected 2013-08-06T02:46:56 | depth 0.05 m | reverse complement strand
CTTCAGCTAAAACATCGAATGAAATTGCAGAGGAAATGAAAGAAGTCATAGAAAATATGACAAATATTACCGCAAACTCTACTGAAAATGCACGAAGTGTTGAAGAGATAGCAGGAGCAGCAGAGCACCTAAGTCATTTGACTGAAGAGCTAAGAAATACACTTGAACTTTTTAAATCGTAAAAAGTTCATCCTCATTGGGGCTTCAACTGGAGGTCCCGGACTTTTAGAGTCTATTGTTACAACACTTCCTCCAAAAATTGTCACTCCCATTATCATAGCACAGCATATGGATAGCCTCTCTTTAGAATCTTTTGCAAAACGCCTTAATAGAATAAATAACATCACAGTAGAATTTGTTACACAAAAAACTCTGTTGCGTGAGGGGATTATTTATCTTATTGGGGATACTTCTCTTATGCAAAAAGAGAGTAGCTCTTATTTTCTTGAACCATGTTCTCACGCAACAGGGTTTTACCATCCAACCATAGATGAACTCTTTTCCTCTGTGGCAAAGTTTTCTAATCTAGAGGTGCATGCATACCTTTTAAGTGGCATTGGAGCTGATGGGGCAAAAGGTTTGTTAGCTTTAAAAGAATCAGGAGCAAAAACAGTGGCACAAGATGAGGCAACTTCCATAGTCTATGGAATGCCAAAGAGTGCAGTAGAGATAGATGCGGCATCAAAAGTGATGTCCATAGATGAGATAAAAGAAGATATAAATGTTTTGGTTGTTTAAAAAAAAGAAAAAAGATGTTGCTTGTTCTGTTCAAAAAAGAGAAGAAGCTTGTTTTGATGATAGAGTAGCAAAAGAGATACTCAAAGATATTCGTGATGAGTTTGGGTTAGATTACTCCAAGCAAGAGCAGATAACCATGCGAAAAATAGAGAGATTTGCTCGTAAAAATGAGATGATGAATTTTGAAACACTGCAGAAGGTTTTACAAGATTCTACAGATATGAAAGAGAAACTTGTTAATATGCTTACAGTAGGGGAGACCTATTTTTACCGTGAAACAGGACATTTTAAGATATTGGCTGATTTAATGCAGACAAAAAGCATGAAAAAAATACTGTGTGCCCCTAGTTCTAGTGGAGAAGAGGCATACTCTATTATTTTGTATCTATTAGAAAATCAACAAGATTCCCTACCTGTGAATGTAGTAGGAATTGATGTCAATAGCGACAGTATTGCTGCTGCAAAAGAGGCAGTTTATTCTGAGCGCTCTACATCACTTTTACCCCAAAATATGCGTCAAAACTATTTTTCCAAAGCAAGTGAACGCTATAAACTCAATGAAAATGTAAAGCAAAATGCAACTTTTTTAAGACAAAACATCTTTGATGACTCTCTTTTTAATCTTGGAAAGTTTGATGCCATTTTTTGTCGTAATATGCTCATCTATTTTGATGATAATGAAAAAAAAGAGGTACTCAAGCGACTCCATAAAATGCTAAACCCTAAAGGCGTTTTATTCTTAGGACATGCAGATATCGCCTTTACTCCAGAGGGATTTGAAAAAAAGTTTACCAAGAATGGGAACTATTTTCTTGTTTCAAACTTATGAAAGTTTTAAAATAGTACCATAACTCACTAATTCAAAAATTTAGAAGGATTACTATGGCTGGTCGCGAAATAGTGTTAGATACTAAAGCCTTTTTGGTCTCCGAGACCGATTCAAAGGGGGTAATTCAATTTGCAAATGATGAATTTTGCCATTATGCCGGATATAGTGTAGAAGAGCTCATAGGGAAACCACATAATTATGTTCGTCATCCCGATATGCCTCGTGCTGCGTTTAAAGATTTGTGGGATACGATTAAAAGTGGTAAAAGATGGCGTGGTTTTGTTAAAAATGAGGCAAAAAATGGAGATTATTATTGGGTATTTGCAACGGTGTACCCTTTTACCTCATGTGATGGAGAGGCTGGATATATCTCTTGTAGAAGAACCATCTCTGACACGGAAAAAGAAAAATATGAAGCACTCTATAAAGAGATGCGAGAGAAGGAGTAAGGGATGGATTTTTTAACAAAAATATCAGTTAGAAATAAAATGCTTCTGAATGTAGCTGTACCACTTGTTGTTATCTGTATTATTGCTATTGGTGCAATAAGTGTTCATTTAGATAAAAGTAGCAAGTATGAAAAATATGACAAAATTGTAAAACTTGATCAGAAAATTTCTGCACTTATTCATGAAACACAAAAAGAGAGGGGTGCAACAGCAGGATTTTTAGGTTCTAAGGGGAAAAAATTTACGCAAAAACTCCCAAGTCAAAAGAAACTGACAGATGAAAAACTAAGAGAGTTAAAGAGTTATATACAACAAGAAGATATAAAAGAGTATTTATTACCTGGAGTCCAAGCATATTTTAATGAAGCGATGAATGATGTTGTTCAATTACAATCTGTGCGTCAAAATGTTTCTTCTCAGAAGATAGCAGCCAAAAAAGCGATTGGCTATTACACACAAATGAATAAAAAGTTTTTAAATTTTATAGCCAAAGCTTCATTACAAGCGGCAGATGCTCAGTTGAGTACAGAAACATTAGCATACTATAATTTTTTACAATCAAAAGAGAGAGCAGGGATTGAACGAGCAGTAGGTAGTGCTACTTTCGCAAAAGATAAGTTTATAAAAGGTGCAAGAACAAAACTAACTGGTTTGATATCTGAGCAAAAATCTTTTATGGAAAGTTTTGAAACACTTGCGGAAAAAGAGGATATGGCTTACGAAAAAAATACCATTCAAGGTAAAGCTGTTGATGAAGTAAATCGTATGCGTAAAATTCTTCTTAAAGCCAAAGAAGTAGGCGGGTTTGACGTTAAATCTTCTGTTTGGTTTGATGCGATGAGGCAAAAAATATTACTTGTTGATAAAGTGCAAAATTATGTAGAAAAGCAGCTTGTTTCAAAAAATAGAAGTACAGAAAATGTTTATGTATTAGTAAAAAATATAGCGAAAACCCTTAGTTCTCTGCAAACAGAGCGTAGCCTTACAGCAGGTTACCTAGGATCTAAGGGAAAATCATTTCACGCAGAATTGAAAAAACAGAGAATAATTACAGACAAAAAACTCACTCTCTTAGTAAAAAAGATAGATAATATAGGAGTAAGGTATTCGCATGATAAAAAGTTACAGGCGAGTATGCATTCTTTGTTGCTATATAGTAAAAAGTTAGAAAAGGTACGTTCAAAGATTGATGCTTTAAAAGTAAGGGGCGGAAACAAAAAAGGATACTATGCAACATTGGATGTAAAGCTTTTGCAAGTTGCAAAAAATACCTTACTTATTCCAACAACAGTTGCTGATGAGCGTAATTTACTTGCATTTTATAATTTATTGATGATCAAAGAAGAACTTTCAGTTGAGAGAGCGTTGTTACTCAATAGTTTTTCAAGAAACAGATATTTTCCAATGGTAAAAGAGAGTGTAGTTGATTCTATAACACAACAAAAAGTATATTATGAAGCTTTCTCTTCTGTAGCGTCAAAAAATATTATTAATTATTATAATACTACGTTAAAAGCTAAAGTAGTGCAACAAGTAGCTTCTATGGAGAAAATTGCATTGAAAACAAATACTATTGGTGGTTTTGGTGTTGATGCAACATATTGGTTTAATACCATTACAAAAAAAATTAACCTGCTAAAAAAAGTGGATGATCATCTGAGTAACAAACTTGGTACATTAGCTCAAAATAAATATAGCAGTGAGCATAGAAGTTTGATTATTTATATGATTGTTATGATGTTTATCATTCTTTTCTCAGCAATTTCGTCTTACTTTATATCTAAAAATGTCACAGACTCTGTTTCCAAAATTAGTTTTGGTATGAAACAGTTTTTAGAGTTTTTAAATAGAAAACATAATATTATAGAAAAAATTGACCTGCAGGGTAGTGATGAGTTGGCAATTGTGGCAAAAATGGTTAATGAACAGACTGATGCCATAAATGATGGGATAGAAAACGATATGCTCTGTGTGGGTGAGTCTATTTTAACGCTAAACAAAGTACAGCAAGGTTCTTTTAGATGTCGTGTACATACAACAGCATCCAATTCTCAAATTCAAACACTTGCCAACACCATCAATAAAATGTTAGATATTCAAGAAAAAGTCATGGATGATATTTTAGATGGTCTCGCAAAATATACAAACTATAACTATTTAGACACTATTGCACTTGATGGCAAAATAGGTGGAGAAACAAAAGCGGTAGTGGATGGAATCAATAATTTAGGCGATGCAATTACAAACCTACTTAATGATTCTTATGATAATTCCAATGAATTACTTGAACAAGCAGATGTCCTTCAAGTAAAAATGAAAGAGTTAAATGATTCTGCAACAGTACAAGCAAAAGAGCTTGAAACAACGGTACACTCTGTAAGTCAAATTACACAAGTCATAGAGGAAACATCAGAGAAGGCAAATGAAGTTGTTGGTCAATCAGAAGACATTAAAAATGTTGTGCAAGTTATAGCAGATATTGCTGATCAGACAAATCTTTTAGCACTCAATGCTGCCATTGAAGCCGCTCGTGCAGGAGAACATGGACGAGGATTTGCTGTTGTTGCTGATGAGGTAAGAAAACTAGCAGAGAGAACACAAAAATCTCTTGGTGAAATTCATACGAACATAAGTATATTATCACAGTCTATTACAGATATTGAGTCGAGCATTGCAGATCAAACTAAAAGCGCTGTAGCCATCAATGAAGCTGTGGAAGAGGTAGATAATATGACAAAAACAAATGCCCAAACAGCTTCAGAGGTAAACGATGTGGCAGATAGTGTCAAAGAGATGTCCTCAAATGCATTGAATGAGATTGAGAAAAATAAATTTCATAAAAAATAATTGGTTATAATTTTGCTATAATCATAAAAATAAAAAATTTAAAAAAAAGAGAATAGATTATGCAAAATGTAGAACCAATGACAATTTATGGATATGAAAAATTACAGGCTGAGGTAAAAGACCTTAAAGAAGTTAAGCGTCCGGGTGTTGTTAAGGCTATTGAAGAAGCGTTAGAACATGGTGATTTAAAAGAAAATGCTGAGTATCACGCAGCTAAAGAACAGCAAAAAAATATTGACAATCGTTTAGCAGAACTTCAAGAAATTCTTGGAAATGCACAGATTGTTGACCCTAGTGAGTTAGCACATGCAAAAGTGAGTTTTGGCTCAACGGTTGTCATGACAGATATGGACAGCGATGAAGAGGTAACTTACACCATAGTAGGTGGCTCAGAGAGTAATCCAGATAGAGGGCTCATCTCCTTTAATTCGCCATTAGCAAAACAGCTTCTTGGAAAAGAGGAGGGTGATGAGGCAAAAGTCCGCCTTCCTGGTGGTGAAAAAGAGTTTGAGATAGAAGAAGTGAAATATGAGGAGATTATATTTGACTGCGAATAAAACTATAAATGTTGGCATCGTCGGTGCAACTGGTTACACAGGGTTAGAACTTGTCAAAATGCTTGTTAAACACTCAACTTTTCACCTTGCTTACATTGCAAATTCTGAGGGTGGTACAACCATTAATGCCCTACACCCTTCTTTAAATGGTGTATGTGAAGATGCAGTGCAAAAAGCTGATGTTGTGGCTATTGCGGATGCTTGCGAGCTTGTATTTTTGGCATTGCCACATAAAACAGCCATGGCATTTGTGAAACCTCTTATGCAAAAAGGGGTAAAAGTTGTTGATTTATCTGCTGATTATCGCCTACCACAAACTGTTTATGAAGAGTTTTATTGCCCTCATAGTGATGCAGAGAACCTCTCTCACGCAGTATATGGATTGCCAGAACTTAATCGTCACGCAATTAAGAGTGCAAAACTTGTAGCCAATCCGGGCTGTTTTCCAACTTCAGCCATTCTTGGAGTTTTACCTTTTATGGCTAAGCGCGTAGAAAATACGCCGATTATTATAGATGCAAAAACCGGTGTGAGTGGAGCAGGAAAAAAACTGAGTGAAGTGACACACTTTGTGAATGTTAATGATAATCTCTTTGCTTATAACCCTCTTTTACATCGTCATGCACCAGAAATAGCGGATAAAATTGGAGTAGAGTTTGAAATGGTAAATTTTGTGCCTCATTTAGTTCCAATTACTCGAGGGATGCTAAGCTCTATCTATATTCAAGTAGAAGATGGTTTTGATGCTTCTAGCCTCTTGCGTGAGTATTATAAAAATGAGCAATATGTTCGTGTGAGTAATACGCCAGTTGATATGAAAAATGTTGCAGGGACAAACTTTTGTGACATTTTTGTAAAACAAAAAGGTAATATGCTCTTTATCTCCTCAGCTATAGATAATCTAATGCGTGGGGCTTCTTCACAGGCAGTTGTTAATGCAAACTTGATGATGGGACTTGATGAAGGAGTGGGAATTCCAGATATAGCCTATGTCCCATAAACTCCATATTAAAGAGGGGGCGTGCATTATTTCTGATGCACATTACTCACCTCAAAGACCAGAGCTCCTTCAACTTATAAAAGCTATTCACTCCAAAGAACTACCATGCCCACAACTCATTTTAATGGGTGATATTTTTGATGCCCTTTTTGGACTCATTACTTACACCTATGAGCCAAATAGGGAAATGATAGTACTCTTGCGTGAGATAGCAAAAGAGATTGAGGTCATCTACTTTGAAGGTAACCATGATTTTAATCTTCAAGAAGTTTTTACAAACATAAAAATCTATCCTCTTGGTATGCAACCTGTAATGGCAGAATATCAAGGAAAAACTATTGCTCTAGCGCATGGCGATTTTGATGGAAAACTTGGTTATAAAATATATACTGCTCTTATTCGTAATCCGGCTATGTTGTTTGTTTTGAAATATATTGATATTGCACTTAATCATAAAATAATTAATGATATAGAAGCATATTTAGAGAAAAAAGATGATTGTGTAGAGCTTTCTTGGTTTGAGGATTTTATTCGTTCTCGTTTTAAAAACCGCTTTGAATGTGACTATTTTATAGAGGGACATTTCCATCAAAACAGAACTCTTGCATTACCCGATTTTGAGTATATAAATTTAGGGGCTTTTGCTTGCAATCAAAGATATTTTATTGTAAAATCTTTGCAGGATAAAGAATTATTAGAGGAAAGAATATGGATGATAACTCCTTAAAGGTTGGTTCCAATGAGATGGAATTAGTTGATTTCCGCATTTTTAAACAAGAAGATGACCATGTATATGAAGGTATATATGGCATTAATGTTTCAAAAGTACGAGAAATTATAAAAATGCCACCATTGACTGAACTTCCGGGTACACCAGAGTTTATAGAGGGCATTTTTGACTTGCGTGAGGTGGTGATACCTGTCGTAAATCTAGCAAAATGGATGGGAATTACAGAACCCGAAGAAGCGAAAAACGATTCACGTGTCATTATTACAGAGTTCAATAATGTCTTAATTGGCTTTATTGTTCATGAAGCAAAACGTATCAGACGTATTTCATGGAGTGATATTGAACCTGCAAATTTTATGAATAGTTCTAGTGGTCTTGAAGCAAATAAAATAACAGGTGTAACGAAGATAGAAGGGGATAATGTTCTTCTAATATTAGACCTAGAGAGTGTTGTTCAAGATTTAGGCTTGTATGAGCCAGAAACAGATACTGCACCTGCAGAAATAGAGCATTTTTCAGGATTAGCACTTGTTTTAGATGATAGTTCAACTGCAAGACGCATCGTTAAAGATGCACTCGTTAAAATGGGATTTAATGTTGTAGAAGCAATGGACGGAGAAGAAGGACTCAAAAAACTTGATGAAGTCTATGCTACATATGGGGATGCAATCGTGGATACTTTAAAAATTATTATCTCAGATGTGGAGATGCCTAAGATGGATGGTTTTCATTTTGCTGCTCGCGTAAAAGAAGATGAACGATTTAAAAATATACCAATTGTTTTTAACTCTTCTATTAGTGATAGTTTTAGTGAAGATAGAGGACTTGATGCTGGTGGAGAAGCTTACTTAGTTAAGTTTCAAGCAAGCTCATTTTATGATGAAGTGTCACGTATAGTACGTGCACATATGAAGTAGGGAGTGTAAAATATGGATGAATTTCAAGAGATATTACAAGACTTTTTAGTTGAGTCGTTTGAACTTGTTGAAAAATTGGATGAAGATTTGGTTGAGTTAGAGACTCGTCCAGATGATTTAGAACTTTTAAATGGGATATTTCGTGTTGCCCATACTGTTAAAGGGGCTTCATCATTTCTAAATTTTGATATTTTAACGCATCTTACGCACCACATGGAAGATGTTTTAAATCGTGCTCGTCATGGGGAACTTACTATTACTCCTGATATCATGGATGTTATTTTAGAGTCAATTGACCTTATGAAAGCACTTCTTGAGACAATCCGAGATACAAGTAGCGATGCTGGTATTGATGTCTCTGGATGTGTGTCTCGCCTAGATAAGATAACAGGTGGTGATGGAAATGTTGATACACCTGATGCAGTTGCACCAGTTGCAGAAGCTACACATGAAGAAGAGACTCCAGCTACTGAAGAAGCAGAAGAAGAATTAGATTATGAAAATATGTCTGATGATGATGTAGAAGCTGAAATAGAACGACTTTTAGCACAGCGTCAAGCAGAAGATAAAGCAAAACGTGATGCAAAAATTGCTGCAGGAGAAGAAGTTCCTTCTATGCCGGATGAACCTGCTGAAGATGAACAAAAAGAAGAGAAACAAGAGAAAAAAGCTACTCCAGCTCCAACACCTGCTCCCGTAAAAAAAGAAGCTCCAAAAAAAGAGGAGCCAAAAGCGGCTGCACCAGCGAGAAAAACTCCTGCAGCAGTTGAGCAAACTATTCGTGTAGATGTAAAGCGACTTGACCATTTGATGAATCTTATTGGGGAGCTTGTTCTTGCAAAAAACAGACTTATTAAGATTAATGATGATGTGGAAGAGCGTTATGAGGGTGAAGAGTTTTTAGAAGAGCTCAATCAGGTTGTTTCTATTGTTTCTCTTGTTACAACAGACCTTCAAATAGCTGTAATGAAGACAAGAATGCTTCCTATAGGAAAAGTCTTTAATAAATTTCCAAGAATGATTCGTGACCTTTCCCGTGAGTTAAATAAAAAGATAGACCTTGTTATTTCAGGGGAAGATACAGAGCTTGATAAATCAATTGTTGAAGAGATTGGTGATCCTCTTGTGCATATTATTCGTAACTCTTGTGACCATGGGATTGAAACACCCCAGCAACGTGCTGAAAAAGGAAAACCTGAGTTAGGGACAATCAAATTAAAAGCATACAATGAGGGAAACCAGATTGTTATTCAAATAGATGACGATGGAAATGGGCTTGATCCTGTAATGCTTAAAAACAAGTCGCTTGAAAAAGGCATTATTACAGAAAAAGAAGCTGATTCAATGAGTGACAAAGAGGCATTTACACTCATCTTTAGACCAGGTTTTTCAACTGCTGCTGCTGTTACGAGTGTTTCTGGCCGTGGTGTTGGTATGGATGTTGTGAAAACAAACATTGAAAAACTCAATGGTATTATTGATATTGACTCAGAAGTAGGAAAAGGTACTTCCATAAAATTAAAAATTCCTCTTACTTTGGCAATTATTCAAGCACTACTCGTTGGGGTACAAGAGGAACATTATGCTATTCCTCTAGCATCGGTACTTGAAACTGTGAGAATTTCTACAGATGAGATTTATACAGTAGAAGGGAAAAATGTTATGCGATTGCGTGACGATGTCCTCTCTTTAGTACATATTGGAGATATTTTTGAAGTTGAGCGTATCTTAGATGCAAGTGAGCATGCTTATGTCGTTGTTTTAGGTCTTGGAACAAGTAAGCTTGGTTTAATTGTAGATACATTAGTAGGTCAGGAAGAGATTGTTATTAAATCTCTTGGAGATTATCTTAAAGGTATTGAAGGTATTGCCGGTGCTACTATCCGTGGTGATGGAGGTGTAACACTGATTGTTGATGTGGTTGCCTTGATGAATATGGCAAAAAATGTAAAAGCAGCAGCCGTAAGTGCAGAGAGTGATGCTGTAAGCAAAGAAAAAACAAGTGCAAGTGACTATGTTGTTATGATTGTTGATGACTCAAAAACAGATAGAATGATAATGCGAAAGGCATTAGAACCTATGGGAATAACACTTGTTGAAGCAAGTGATGGACAAGAAGCCCTTAATATCTTGAAGGCAGGTGATTATAATTTTGATGCGATGCTTATTGATATTGAGATGCCAAGAATGGATGGTTACACCTTAGCAAATGAGATTAAAAAATACAACAGATACAAAAACTTACCACTCATTGCTGTAACGTCGAGAACGAGCAAATCTGATCGTATGCGTGGTGTTGAATCTGGCATGGTTGAGTATATAACGAAACCATATTCAGCAGATTACTTAGCAAGTGTTGTACAGAGAAATGTAAACTTTAAAGCGGAGTTTTTATAATGAGTGATAAATTAAAAGATATTATTAACAAACAGAGTGATCAGCAAAATAGCGTTATAGACCAACTTGATGATGTAGTGCAATTGGTAGGTTTTATGATTGGAGATGAGGAGTATGCTATTCCAATTTTGTCCATTCAAGAGATTATAAAACCTTTTTCATGGACAAGAGTACCACAAGTACCAGGCTATGTTTTAGGTGTTTTTAACCTTCGTGGAGCTGTTATACCTTTGATTGATTTGCGGGCTAAGTTTGGTTTGCCTCTCAGAAAACATAGCGAAGATACACGTTTTATTGTTATGCGTCATGGTGATGATGTTGCAGGTTTTGTTATAGATAGGCTAACCATGGCAATACGCATCAAAAAAGAGAACATTGGCGCAGCACCAGACACGCTTAATGGTGATGATACTATCATCGACGGTGTTGGAAAACAAGAAGATAAAATAATTACTATTTTAAAAGTCAATAAGTTGTTAGAGCGAGACTTCTAAAACATTTTTGATGAGTAAAACAGTTCTCTTAACCCTCAATGAAGAGCAACTCTTGGTAGAATTTTATCAAGAGTTGACACTTCACACCATAGCACCCATACAAAAAGAGATTGATATAATGAAATCTAAAAGTTTCACATCAGTTGCACTTGATGGTTCCTCAATTAAATTTTTAGATACAGCTGGGGCTCTTTTTTTATATGAAATACGAGACTATTTTGAGAAAAAAGGTTTGCATGTTCATCTGCTTTTAAAAGGTGAAATGCAAAAAAACACTTTTGCTTTAATAGAAAAAAATATGCAAAATACAAAAGAATCTCTTCCTCCAAAAGAGATGAGCTTTGTTGCATATATTGGAAAGATATTTTACGATTACTATCGTGGGTTTCTCTCATTTTTATACTTCTTTGGAGAGCTTTTTGTAACAAACATGAGTTATATGACATCACTGAAAAAGATTCGCTTTAAAGAGATAGCTTTTGAAATAAATGAGAGTGCGCTCAAAGCACTTGGCATTGTTGCCTTAACAAGTTTTTTGATTGGTGTTGTTGTCGCTTATCAATCTGCTTATCAGCTCAAGATTTATGGGGCAAATATTTTCATTGTTAATATGCTTGGACTCTCAATTTTACGAGAGCTCTCGCCTTTAATTACTGCAATAATTATCGCAGGGCGAAGTGGTTCGGCATTTGCTGCACAAATAGGAGCCATGAAGATAACACAAGAGCTTGATGCAATGCAAACAATGGGATTTGAGCCTTTTGCATTTTTAGTACTACCTCGGATTGCGGCCCTTGTGATTATGATGCCAATTTTGATTTTTGTTTCTGATGTGATGGCAATGCTTGGTGGTATTATTGTTGCAAATATAGATTTGCATATTTCTATGCAACTATTCTTAGATAGGTTCAACGAAGTTATAGCTGCAAAACATTTTTTTGTTGGTATTGTTAAAGGACCCTTTTTTGGGTTTCTCATCGCTTCTATAGGAATATATAGAGGACTCATGGTCAAAGATGATACACAAAGCATAGGTTTTAATACAACAAAAAGTGTTGTAGAGTCCATCTTTGCCGTGATTGTTTGTGATGCGATTTTTTCTATTGCATTTACAAATTTGGGGATATAATGGAACTTATAAAAGTGCGGAATGTACACACTATTTTTGGTGATAAAATTGTGCATGATGGTTTAAACCTTACCATCAATGAGGGTGAAATTTATGGGCTTTTAGGACCGAGTGGTTGCGGAAAGACGACACTCTTGCGTGAGATGGTTTTATTACAACACTTTACGAGTGGAAGCATTGAAATTTTGGGAAAAAAAATAGAGAGAATTGGACAAAAAGATGCACAGAATCTACGCCATCAATGGGGTGTTCTGTTCCAATTTGGTGCACTTTTTTCATCTCTTACCCTCAAAGAAAATATTGCACTCTCTTTAGTTGAATATACAGACCTCTCAAAAAAGATGATTGATGATATTGTGAAATTTAAGATTAATCTTGTGGGTTTACAGCCGAGTGATGCGTATTTATATCCCTCTGAAATGAGTGGTGGTATGCGTAAAAAAGCAGGGCTTGCTCGCGCACTAGCCATGGACCCAAAACTTCTTTTTCTGGATGAACCAACAAGTGGACTTGACCCTATCTCTGCAAGAGAATTTGACCATTTAATACTGAAGTTGCGTGAGATGTTAAGGCTTACTGTTGTGATGGTGAGTCATGATTTGCAATCTATCAATGATACTTTAGATAAAGTTGCTATAATAGACAATAAGAAAATAGCATATGAGGGAACACTCCAACAAGTGGCATCCGTTAAAAGTGAATTTATAGAGAGTTTTTTTGGGGAGCAATATGAATAACAAAGTAAATTATACCTTCGTTGGTTTTTTTGTCCTACTTGGTTTGGTTCTTATGTTTGGTTTTACCTACTGGATGTTGAAACCAACAACAGAGGAAGTAATGCAAAAATATCATATCTATTTTAAAGAGTCGGTATTTGGGCTTAATCTGAATGCTCCTGTAAAATATAGAGGTATTAGTGTTGGAAAAGTAATTCAATTACGCATTAATCCGAACAATTCAGAAGAAGTGGAAGTGACGGTTGATATACGAAAATCAACACCAATCAAAGAGACTACAGTCGCTAAATTGACAGCACAAGGGATTACAGGTTTAACATACATTAATCTCACGCAAGGAAAGAATGATGCACCACGGCTTAAAGCAAAGCCGGGAGAGTCATGCCCTGTAATTCAGACAACTCCATCATTTTTTGAACACTTTGAACAGTCGTTAGGCGATGTTTCGACAGAACTTGTAAAAACACTTTATCAGGCACAAAAACTACTTAATGATAAAAATCAAAAAGAGTTTACACTGCTTTTAGAGAGAACATCTGCTATTATGAATAAGTTTGATAGAGCTTTAGATGAAAAAAGTTTGCAACATTTTCATAGTAGTATGGAGAACTTGGATCATATTACGTTGAAAATAGATACAATGTTGCCAAATATAAATAATTTTGTTGATAAAAGTGTGGCATGGGAATATAAAATCAACAACTCTTTTGAATCTATTACAACAACTTATTTGCATATGAATGATACGATGAAAAACATGGCGATTTCCTTTTCAAAAGCACAAGTTGGTTTTGAAAAGATGAGTCATAATGTGAACAATACAATGCTAGATAGTCAAAATTTAATGATGAATTTAGAAGATACCTTAGATGGATTTAAGCATAATCCATCTGCAATCATTTATAAAAAAACAGCAATAAAACCAGCTCCAGGAGAGAGATAGATGCGAGTATATATAGCTATAATTTCTGCGTTATTTTTAGTGGGATGTTCTACGACGTATCCTGCTATTACAGAGTATAAAATTGCTGTCGATAGTAATGTCTCAAAGGTACAAAGTAGTTGTAAACAAAACTCTTTAACAGTTGCACAGGTCTTTGTAAAAAGTTCTTTAATGAAAAAAGATATGAAGTATGTTGTTGGGAAATATCAAGAGTTTGCATACAATCAAGCTGCATGGGCTCAAACGCCAAATAGAGCTATAACGGACGCTCTTGTAAGCACATTGCAACATGAACATATCTTTACAAGTGTGCAGAGTTATAAATCTTTTAGTCATAGTGAATATACTTTAGAGAGTCGTGTTAATGATTTTATGCAATACTTTAATAAAGATGAAAAAGAGTCTCACGCAATCGTAGATATAACATTTACATTAATTGATAATGCAACCGCGGAAGTTGTTGCTACAAAAGAGATACGAAAAGTAAAAAAGACAGAGAATGTAGATGCTCAAAGTGGTGTTAAAGCACTCAATGAACTCCTCACGCAAACCTTGCGTGAGATGAGTGGTTGGCTTGCTGGGAGCTGTTCATGATAAAAGAGCTTGAGTATAAGCAGCGGCGTGAGCATTTTGCAAAAAAACTTAAACCACATTCTGTGGCAATCTTTTTTGCTGCAACACCAAAAAAACGTTCAAACGATACAGAGTACCCTTATAGACAAGATAGTAATTTTTACTATCTTTGCGGTTTTAAAGAGGATAATGCAACACTCTGCTTTGTGAAGAAAAAACGAAAAACGAAAGTTTACCTCTTTGTACATAAAAAAGATCCTCTTCAAGAGTTGTGGAATGGTAAGCGGCTTGGTGTAGAAGGTGCAAAAAAACGTTTTGATATTGATGTAGTTGTTTCATCTGACGAACTCTCACGCAAGCTAGAAGAGTTTGTAAAAGAGAAGCGCTACATTTACTATGATTTTTTACTCGATTACTCCAAAGTAAAGCTAATAAAACGCTATGCTAAAAATGTAGATGCTTTTTATAATGCTGCACCAATTGTTCAAAAGATGCGACTTATAAAATCTGATGCTGAAATAGCTCTTATTAAAAAAGCATTAAGTATTACAAAAAAAGCGCATCATATAGCGATGCGAGAAGCAAGAAAATTAGAGTTTGAATATCAACTGCAAGCAGAGATAGAACATGTTTTTAAAAAAGAGGGTGCTTATAGTGATGCTTATACGACTATTGTTGCCTCTGGTAATAATGCAAATACACTCCATTATATTGATAATTGTGCTACGTTACAAAAAAATCAACTTATTTTGATTGATGCTGGTTGTGAATATGATTATTATGCAAGTGATATTACACGCACCATTCCGACATCTGCACATTTTACTGAGGCACAAAAAGAGCTTTATAGTTTAGTTCTAACTGTTGAAAAAACCATTATTGCCATGGTGGCACCAAAAGTACTTCGCAGTGATTTACAAAAAAAGTCAGAAGAACTTTTAACAGTCGGTTTAGTAAAACTAGGAATACTTCAAGGAAGTGTGAAAAAGCTCATACAAAAAGGCAAACATAAGAAATACTATCCGCATGGAATAGGGCATTGGATGGGTTTAGACGTTCATGACCCAGCACCTTATAAAACTAAAAAGGACAAAGAAATTCCTCTTCAAGCGGGTATGGTCATGACGATAGAACCTGGGCTCTATATTGATGAAAACGACAAAAGTGTTCCAAAAAAGTATAGAGGCATTGGCATACGCAT
>FXBE01000062.1_pt1 | contig 15594 bp, 15 predicted proteins | sample 5335311 | NCBI WGS metagenome assembly FXBE01 (sample SAMEA103928390, study PRJEB20085) | sediment metagenome | biome: marine biome; feature: hydrothermal vent; material: sediment | place: Atlantic Ocean | collected 2013-08-06T02:46:56 | depth 0.05 m | reverse complement strand
GATATGCGGTGAGCTAATACTCAAACGTCCTCCTGAGTTGTTGGTGGATGTCGGTGGCGTTGGCTACGAATTACAGTCACCGATGTCGACGATATTTGAGTTGCCGGATGTAGGCCAAAAGGTCACTTTGGTGACGCATTTTCATGTCCGCGAAGATGCTCAAATTCTATTTGCCTTTTTAACTGAAGCTGAGCGGAGTCTGTTCCGAATGCTGCTGAAGGTAAACGGCATTGGAGCGAAGATGGCGTTAGCGGTTCTTTCCGGCATGAATCCTCAAGAGTTTCGTCAATGCATACTGAACGGTGATCAGGCCAGTTTGACGCGCGTACCCGGTATCGGCAAGAAAACGGCAGAACGTCTTATCGTGGAAATGCGTGATCGTCTGGAAAAAGCCGATGAACTCTCTGTTTCTGCTACGGCGTCTGCAGGTGCGGCATCGACAGATGTGGTGCGCGATAGCCCTGTTACTGAAGCTACCCAAGCTTTGGTTGCGCTCGGTTATAAACCTCAGGATGCCAGCCGTATGGTCGCTCGTCATGCTGCCGATGGTCTTGCCAGTGATGAGTTAATCCGACTTGCCTTGAAGGGCACGTTATGAACCGCGACGCTTTAATTGACCCCATGACTGGTGCAGAAGATCAGCTCGTCGAGCAAAATATTCGTCCGCGCCGCCTAGATGATTATATTGGTCAACCCGTGATGCGTGAGCAAATGGAAATTTTTATCGAGGCAGCGCGCGGCCGTGGGGAGTCGCTGGATCATGTCTTGATTTTTGGCCCGCCGGGGTTGGGTAAAACGACATTGGCGCACATCATCGCGCATGAAATGAATGCCAACTTGCGCCAAACATCAGGCCCGGTACTCGAAAAGGCCGGTGATTTGGCCGCTATTCTAACCAACCTGGAAGAAGGTGATGTGCTGTTTGTGGACGAGATTCATCGCCTCAGCCCCGTGGTTGAAGAAATTCTCTATCCTGCGCTGGAAGATTACCAGTTGGATATTATGATCGGCGAGGGGCCTGCAGCGCGCTCCATCAAACTTGATTTGCCGCGCTTTACGCTCGTCGGCGCAACCACGCGCGCCGGCTTGTTGACCTCGCCGTTACGTGATCGCTTTGGTATTGTTCAGCGTTTGGAATTCTATTGTCAGCAGGATTTAACTCAGATAGCCATTCGCTCTGCAAAAATCTTAAACGTCAGCCTTGAGGCGGAAGGCGCCAAAGAAATTGCTAAGCGTTCACGCGGTACGCCACGTATCGCGAACCGTTTGCTACGACGGGTGCGTGATTACGCCGAGGTCAAATCAAATGGTCGGGTCAGCGGCGAGATTGCCGACAAAGCCTTGGATATGCTGAATGTCGATATTCATGGCTTCGATGCTATGGATCGTAGCCTGCTGCTCGCTGTGATGGAGAAGTTCGACGGTGGCCCCGTGGGTGTGGATTCACTGGCGGCTGCCATTGGCGAGGAACGTGGCACGATTGAGGATGTGATCGAGCCTTTTTTGATTCAACAAGGTTTTCTGATGCGTACTCCACGGGGTCGCGTGGCAACGCGTACGGCCTATCAACACTTTGGTTTGCGTGTTCCGACAAGCCAAGAAAACAGTGATTTACCTAGCAAATCTTGAAACTATGGCCCCAATTCCGGAACTCGCTGTGGCAATTCTGGTCACATAGCTGTAGTTTTTAAGATACACTTCTATCATGAGGCAGTTCATTTGGCCAGTGAGAGTTTATTACGAGGACACGGATGCCGGTGGCGTAGTGTATTACGCCAATTACCTGCGATTTATGGAGCGTGCACGCACTGAATGGTTGCGCGCGCTGGGTTTTGAGCAAGATGTGTTGCGTGAACATGGGATCTTGTTTGCGGTAAAGCATGTAAACATCGACTATCATCGCCCCGCGCTGTTTAACCAGTCATTAGAGGTGTTGTCAACGATTACGAGCATGAAGCGAGTCAGTATTATTTTTCAGCAACGAGTGATGCACGAACTGAACTGCCTAACGGAGGCCAACGTTAAAGTTGTTTGTCTCGACAAGGCGACGTTTAAACCCCGGGCCATACCTGAAACCATGCGTGAGGGACTACAAGGTGTCTGTTGATTTATCTATTTTGAACTTGGTGGCCGATGCGAGTTTGGTCGTCAAGGCCGTTATTGCCATCTTGTTATTGGCATCTCTGGCTTCTTGGACCCTGATTGTGATCAAGTGGGCGGTGCTGGGAAAGGCGAATCGCTCAGCGAATAATTTTGAGGATCTTTTTTGGTCTGGTACAGACCTGGAACAACTCTATGAAGGCATTGCACGCGATGCTAAAAGTAGCGGGCTAAAAAAAGTCTTTGCCTCCGGATTTAAAGAATATTTGCGTCAATCCAAAAATCGGGGGCCGGATTACTTTGGGCAGATGGATATGATTACCCGCTCTATGCGCGTCTCGATGACACGGGAAGTAGATAAGCTTGAACGTTCTCTATCCTTTCTTGCTACCGTGGGTTCTACCAGTACCTATATTGGTTTATTTGGTACGGTGTGGGGCATCATGAACTCCTTCCGAGCCCTGGGTGATTCGCAAACGAACACCTTGTCGGCGGTGGCACCGGGTATTGCAGAGGCACTGATCGCTACGGCGATTGGTTTATTTGCGGCCATTCCTGCGGTGATAGCCTACAATCGTTTTTCTGATGATGTGGAGCGCTTAATTACGCGTTTCGATAATTTTGTCGAAGAATTTACGACGCTATTACAGCGGCATTCTGAAAAGACTGGAACTTCTTCGAGCTGACATGGCATGAATCATCCCCGTCGAATTCGCCGTAAGCCAATGTCTGAGATAAGTGTCGTACCGTATATCGATGTGATGCTGGTGTTGCTAGTGATTTTTATGGTGACTGCGCCGATGATGCAGCAGGGGGTAGATATTGACTTGCCTAAAGTTGCGGGTGAACCTGTAGAAGTCGATCCGGAGCAAAAAGAGGAAGAAAAAATTGTAGTCGCAGTGGATGCCCAGGGCGGATTTTATCTCGATCAAGATGGCCAAGACGCGCAGCCAATGGACGAAGTCACTTTAGCGAATCGTGTGCAAGCGTTACTGGCAGATCGAGAGAATAAGCAGGTTTATGTGCGCGGCAATCAGGCCGTTAACTATGGTCGGGTTGTCGAAGCACTCGTCGCTGTGCAAGCTGCTGGAGCCGGCGGTGTGAGTCTCATTACCGAACCACCTGAAAAGAGTCCGTGATCTTACATGTGGAATCAGATAAAACAACACCCTTGGGCCGTTGCTATTGCGGCGCTTATTCATCTACTACTGTTGGCTTTTTTCGTTGTTAATGTTGACTGGCATCGTGAGGTAGGAGAAACCGCCGAGGCGGTCGAGGCGGAAATGATAGGTGATCCTCAGCGGATTGCTGAGATCCAAAAGCAAATGGAAAATCCGCCGCCACCGACTCCTGAACAACTACGCGAAGAACGGCGTTTGGAAGAGGAGCGACAAAAACAAATCGAAGAAGAGCAACGTTTAGAAGCGGAGCGCCAAGCGCAAATCGAAGAAGAACAACGCCTTCAAGAGGAGCAACGCCAGGCTGAACAAAAACAGCTAGAAGAGGAACAGCGCCTCGCTGATATTAAACAGCAGGAAGAGGTCCGCCTCGCCGAAGAAAAAGTAAAAGCAGAACAAGCGGCGCTGGCTGAAAAAGAACGTGAGCGAGAGGTCGAGAAGGAACAGCAACGTCAAGCTGAAATCAAACGCCAAAAGGAGGTAGAAGAGGAAAAACAGCGCCAGGCCGAAATCAAACGCAAAGAGGAACAAAAGCAAAAAAGAATTGCAGAGGAAAAGCGGCGTAAAGAGGAAAAAAGCAAACTACGAGAGGCCGAAATGCAGGCTGAAGCGGATCGATTAGCGGGAGCGATGGAGGCTGAAGAGGCGTCTATTTCTGCCGCCAAGCGCAGTAGTATGATCAAGAAGTGGGAGAATTCCATTAAACTGCGGGTTAGAAGTAAATGGCTGGAACCACCCGGTGGTGCCTCGGGTGAGTGTCGGGTGGAAGTGGTGCAGGCGCGTACGGGTACCGTACTTGATGTGCAGGTTGTGCCGTCCCCCAGTTGTGATTCCGCCATGCAGGAGTCCGTGGCCAGGGCGGTTAGGCGGGCTAATCCTTTGCCTCGTCCTAAAGACCCCAGTATTTTTGACGGTAGAATTAATTTTACTTTTAAACCCGAGCAATAATTAAGCAGGACTGTTTATGAATAGATTGAAAGGATTTTTATTTCTTGGACTCTTACTGATTGGACTGCCTCTGCAGGCGGCATTGGATATCCGCATTACCCAGGGTATTAGCGATGCGACCCCCATTGCCATTACGCCTTTTAATTTCCAGGGGAAGGGCGATGTTCCCGGAGCAATAGGCGATATCGTGATCGAAGATCTCAAGCGTAGCGGTCGTTTTAGTCCGCTGGATAAGAGTGGTTTTGCTCAGCCGGATGCGAACGCCAGCAACTTGGAGCTATATCGTTGGCGGGAAAAGAATATTAATTATGTGGTGGTAGGTTCGGTACACGAGCAGGCAAAGGGGAATTACAAGATTCAGTTTCAATTGTTTGACGCCCTGGATGCCAAACAGCTTGCTGGCTACAGTATACCTACCGACACAAATAATTTTCGCATGGCTGCGCATCAAGTGAGTGATCTTATCTATGAGGCGGTTCTTGGGGTTCGTGGAGCCTTTAATACGCGCATTGTTTACATAACCACGCAAGGCAAGGGTGACGAAAAACGCTATATTTTACAGGTGGCAGATTCAGATGGACATAACGCCCGTACCATATTGAATTCACGCAGTCCGCTGATGTCTCCTGTATGGTCGCCAGACGCCAAACAACTGGCGTATGTATCGTTCGAAAACAATCGCTCCAATATTTATATTCAGGATGTTGTAACGGGCGAGCGGCAAGGGATTTCCAGTCGCAAAGGTATAAATGGCGCGCCCGCATGGTCGCCGGATGGGCGACGTCTTGCCTTGACGCTATCGGAAACAGGCTCTCCGGAAATCTATGTCCTAGATATTGAGAGTAAGCGTTTAGCGAGGTTAACGAGTGATCGCGCCATCAATACTGAGCCTGTTTGGATGCCCGATGGTCAGAGTATCGTATTTACATCCAACCGAACCGGTAAGCCGCAGCTTTACAAAGTATCTGCCAGCGGTGGTCAAGCGCAGCGACTTAGTTACGAAGGGGAGCTTAATGCGGCGCCTGCTATTTCAGCTGACGGAAATAAGATCGCCATGGTGAATGGTGAAAATGGCCATTTTCGCATTGCGGTACTTGATCTACAAAGTGGTGAAACGCAAGTATTGACGAATGGCAAACTGGATGAGTCGCCCAGCTTTGCGCCAAATGGAAGCATGATTATTTATGCGACGGAAGAAAAAGGCCGGGGGGTACTAGCGGCTGTGAGTGATGATGGTCGTGTCCGCCAGACTCTAGTCTTGCAGGAAGGCGAAGTTAGAGAGCCAGACTGGTCCCCATTTATAAATTAAGGATGGTTTTGTACGCAAGTTTTGAACAAGTCTAGTTAGTGTTATGCGGAGGGAAGATGGTCTGAAAGTTTCCCGAAGAGAGTTGGAACAGTAGTATTATTGCTGCGAATCTCGGGTAAGTTGCAGGCCATTTTAATCCGCATAAAAACAATGGGGACTTGCTCAGGGCTTCCGTAGGGTACTTTGAGAATTCGATGTTTTTAGGAGATAGATAATGAAACGTAATTTAATCGTAGTTTTGGTAGTTGTTGTAGCATTAACCGCTTGTGGCAAGAAGAATACTCGTTCCGGTGATGCAAACCAAGGGGGTGCACAACAGGCCGATAATGGGACGGTCACCAGCGGCACCTCAATGGATGCGGGTACGGCTAATTCTGATGGTGCTGCTTTAGATCCTTTCGAAGACCCTGCCAGTCCTCTTAGTAAGCGAGTGATTTATTTTGATTATGACAGCACCGAAGTTAAGGATATTGACGCGGTCAATGCGCATGCCCAATATCTTGCTGATAACCCCGGTGCGGTTGTCCGCCTGGAAGGACATGCCGATGAACGTGGTACTCGAGAGTACAACGTAGCCCTGGCTGAGGAGCGTGGCATCGCAATTAAACGTTTGATGGCTTTTCAGCCCTTGCAAACTGAGCAGATGTCGGTGGTTGGCTTTGGCGAGGAACGCCCGATTGCGTTTGGGCATGACGAGAAATCATGGCAATTAAACCGCCGTGTAGAGATTATTTATGAATCCAAGTAAATCGAAATTACGCGGGTTACTGTTCGGAACAGCTCTATTGATGGTTGTTCTTCAACCGACTGCTTGGGGGCGGATGAATAAGCAGGAAGCAGAGCGTTTTGAGCAGATGGTCTCGCGCCTTGAGCAAGCTGAAAGCCGCTCGGAGAGCAATAATCGACGTCAGCAGCAAATGTTTCAGCGATTGGAGTCCATGGGGACAGAGAATCGTAGTTTACGCGGCGAAATCGAGCAATTGAATCATCAGATCAGCCAGATGGGAAAGCGACAGCGTGAGTTATATTTGGATATGGAGCAACGTTTGCAGGCGCTCGAGTCTAATTCATCTGGGTCTCCTCCTGTCAGTGGAACAACTTCGAAAAATAATGGCGGCGATGAATCGAGCGAACCTTTTGTTCAAAATAGTGGCAATGCCGATTCTGCTCCAGAGGATGAGCAAAGCCACTATCACCGGGCATTCGAATTACTGAAAAGTGGGCAACATCAACCTGCAATTACCGGTTTTCAAACGTTCCTGGAGACCTATCCGGACAGTCCTCTTGCTGCGAATGCCCAATATTGGCTGGGTGAGGCTTATTATGGAGCGGCCCAATACGAGCAGGCGGTTAGAGAATTCGAGAAAGTCAGAACGGTTTATCCGGATGCCGCCAAAGTTGGGGATGCAAGTCTTAAACTCGCCTATAGCTATTATGAGTTGCAACAATGGGATGGTGCCCGTTCAGTGCTGGATGAAATCAATAAAAATTTCGCTGGTAGTACTGTGGCTAAGCTTGCCAGTCAACGACTTAAGCGGATGAAGCGCGAGGGGCATTGAGGCACCTTTGACTACGTCGGATGGCGTTGATTCGCGGACAGATCGTCTGCGGATCACTGAGATTTTTCATTCTCTACAGGGCGAATCACGTAGTGTTGGTTGGCCCACGGTTTTTATTCGTCTAACCGGTTGCCCGTTACGATGCACTTATTGTGATACAGAATACGCTTTTTCCGGCGGTGAGTGGAGGTCGCTTAAGAATATTCTTTCCCAAGTAGCACGTTATGCCACCCAATATGTTTGCGTAACAGGCGGAGAGCCTTTAGCTCAGAAAACATGTTTGTCACTTTTAAGCCAGCTAACCGATGCTGGATTTAAGGTTTCACTTGAAACGAGCGGGGCGCTTGATATGCGCCGTGTTGATTCTCGTGTTGTTAAGGTAATGGATATCAAAACGCCAGGGTCTGGTGAATCAGCGCGTAATCTTTTGGAAAATATTAATTATCTTACTGCGCAAGATCAGGTCAAATTTGTACTCTGCGATCGCAATGATTATGACTGGGCAAGAGAGCTGCTCCGGGAAGTGCAGTTAGAAAAAACGTGCGAAGTACTGTTCTCCCCGGTCTATTCTCAACTTGAGCCCAAACAGTTAGCCGAGTGGATACTCGAAGATAAATTGCAGGTCAGATTCCAGCTACAGTTACATAAAGTTCTCTGGGGAGAACAGAGTGGACGTTGAGTTCATCATGGGTTACCTTGGAAGGCTAGAATTCTTAGACGTAAAAATATAAAACTAAGCTATTTAATGAAACAATATAGGCACTAGATAATGAGTAATGACGCAGTTGCACATGAAAGCGGTGATTTAGGCATATTTGGGTGGATTGTTCTCGCACTTCTTGCGGTCGTCGCATTGGGAGTATCTGTTGGTATGTTTGCTGTGGGTATTCTATCAGTATTGGGTATCCCTTTAATGCCAGCCTAGTCCTATTTGATAATCGCTGCAAAAGCACTTATAGCAGAAACTTACTTTATCTGAGGTACGTGGGTGACTAGTGTACGTCGAAGTGCTTTTTTAGAATTGATGGAATCGAGTTCACGAGTTAGTTCACATTGATTAATCTACCGTTTTCTTTCTGTGCGCCGAACGTTTTGTAGTGAAAAAGGCCGTTGTTTTACTATCCGGTGGTATGGATTCAGCGACTACTCTTGCTATTGCTAAGCAGGAGGGCTATGAATGTTATGCTCTTAGCTTTCGCTATGGCCAATGCCATGATGCTGAATTGCAGGCCGCAAAGCGTTTAGCGAGTCACTTTAATGCAAAACTGCAGCGAGTTATAGACATTGACCTCTCAGGCATCATGGATTCTGCGCTGACCAATTCCGATATTGCTATTCCTGAACGGCCTGGCACCGGTATCCCGGTGACCTATGTTCCTGCGCGCAATACCGTATTTCTTTCTATTGCCTTGGCCTGGGCCGAAGTCATTGAGGCCCAGGATATTTTTATTGGTGTGAATGCTGTGGATTACTCTGGCTATCCAGACTGCCGTCCAGAATACATTAGCGCTTTCCAAAAAATGGCCAACCTTGCAACTAAGGCGGGCGTAGAGGGGGGCGACGTTAGAATCAATACGCCTCTTATTGATCTGAGCAAGGCCGAAATCATCAAAATAGGCATGGATCTAGGACTCGATTTCGCCTGGACGGTGAGTTGTTATCAGGCGGATCAGCAGGGCCTAGCGTGTGGCAAATGTGATGCATGCCGGTTGCGCCGGTCAGGTTTCGAATCGGCGGGCGTCCTTGATAACACGCGTTATATTAATGGTTGAATTTGGGGTTTCTAGGGCTTGAGATTCCTGCCACAACCTGTATTATTACGCCTCCTTCGGAGGGTCGTTAGCTCAGTTGGTAGAGCACCGCACTTTTAATGCGATGGTCGAGCGTTCGAATCGCTCACGACCCACCACTTTTCTTACCAATATCTTCATCCCGTATTGCGCATTCCTGCGGCAATAGCGTTAATTGATCGAAGTAACGGAATCAGCCATTGGCTATGCGCGGCTTCATCTAGGTTTGGATCGCGATGGCGTTGAATGAGAATCATCTGGATATGATTTAGTGGGCTGATATAGGGTTCACGTCGCCGTAGTGATCTGGCTAGAGCAGGCGTTTCTTCCATCAATAACTTACTGTCGGCGACGTTAAGGACTTGAGTAACCGTGCGGTCATATTCCTGTTTGATTCGTTGGTACATAGCGTTGGAATTTTCCTGGTTCGGCGACAGCAACACGTATTCTTCTGCGATGTCCATTTCCGCTTTAGCGAGGGCCATTTGAGAATTACTGAGTAAATTTCTAAAGAATGGCCAGTCGCGATACATTTGCTGCAAGGTGATTAAATTTTGCATGCCTTCACCACGAAAACGTTCGATCGCAGAACCGATACCGTACCAGGCGGGCAGGGTGTGGCGAGACTGTGCCCAGCCAAAGACCCAGGGGATTGCGCGAATGGAGGATTTTGAGCGGTCTGCTGTTTTGCGGTGCGAAGGTCTTGATCCGATATTGAGTTGACCAATCTCCTGCACGGGCGTGATTTCATAAAAGTAGTCCAGAAATCCTTCCGTTTTGTCTGTTAATTCCCGATAGGCTTCTTCACCGTATTGGGCCAGCGTATTCATAATGGCTAGATAATCCTGCCGGTCTTCCGCGCTGTGGTCGACGAGATTCTGACTCGCTTTGAGCAGACCGGTGGCGCCCATCGATATTTCATAAGCGGCTGTTTCCACGTTGCTGTAGCGGTAAGTCAGTACTTCACCCTGTTCGGTAAATTTAATCTGTCCGTGGACGGTGCCCTCAGGCTGAGAGAGAATGGCTTCATGTGTCGGCCCACCACCGCGCCCAACCGTACCGCCGCGACCGTGAAACATGCGGCAATCCACGCCGTATTCCTTGGCGATGGAAATGATTTTCCGCTGTGCCTGATAGAGGTTCCAACTGGACGCTACGATGCCACCATCTTTGCAGGAATCTGAATATCCCAGCATGATTTCCTGCTGATTACCCGATACCTTTAATAATTCTGAATAACCTGGATGACTCAGTAATTGATGTAACACGGAGTCGATATGCTTGAGGTCTTCGATGGTTTCAAACAGTGGCGAAATTCGCAACTTGCAATATAGGCCGGCCTGGTCGCGGCCCGTTAATCCCGCCAGACGTGCGAGAAACATCACCTCCATAACGTGGCTGGCGGCGTGGGTCATCGAAATAACGTAGTTATCGATAATCTGCGGTCCTATTTCTTCTTGTAGCCTCGCGATGACCTGAAACACTTCGAGTGTTTCGGCTGTCATTTCAGAAAAATCCGCCGCGGGTATTTGGAGCTCATCGCGAGAGATATATTGACCCAGGCACTCCATGCGAGTTGCTTCATCCATTGCTGAGTAATCTGTGCCATCCATTGCTTTGAGTATTTCGCTGACGGCTTCGGTATGAATAGTAGATTCCTGACGAATATCTAACTCCATTAAATGAAAACCAAAGTTTTCCACCAGCCGAATCAAGTCTTGTAAATCACCACGGGTGAGCAGGCCGTCGCCGTGAGAGTTCAATGAATCACGGATTAATTCAAGGTCGTGCAACAATTCTTGGCTATGATTGTACGCACCTTGCTCAAGTTCCATGCGCTGGTCAGGAAGGTCCAAGCGGGTATTAACCGTTTCTAGCGCCTGCTCTAGTCGGTAGGCCATAATAAATAACTTGCGCCGATAGGGTTCCGTTAAATATTGATTGGGAGTGTCTGGAAATACTTCATTTGCCAGATTAGCGTCTTGCTTAAGACTGTCCATAAAGGCTACAGAAGGATCGCAGAACAGTGAAGATTGAGTTAGCACGAGACTGAGTTTACGTATACGTTGAAGATACTCCGTTAATACCTCACGCATTTGTAGCCGCGCGGCCAGCACAGTGGTGTGTGGTTTGACGAAGGGATTGCCATCTCGATCACCGCCTATCCAGGAGCCGAAGCGAATAAAACTAGGTACTTTTACAATCGCTTCCCCTGACGCATCTTCACCATAGGTATTGCGAATAGCGCGCTCAAAAAAGCGGTAGGTCATGGGGACCGCTTGAAACAGACTGCGGCGAAAATAGTACAGCCCATTTTTAATTTCTTCGATAACTTCAGGCTTCTCGGTACGCACCTCGTTGGTTTGCCAAAGAATCAGGATTTCTGCTTCGAGGTCGTTATGGATTTTCTGTTTTGCCAACTTGCCCAGACGTGGCTCACGCAAATGGTCACTGATAACGAAAATTCGTCGAAGTATCTCCATAATGGTGCGGCGACGTGCTTCAGTGGGATGTGCGGTAAAGACGGGGGAATATTGGAGCCGGTTAAGAAGCTTTTGTAAATTCTCTGGTGTAACTTTAGCCTCGTATAAGTCACGCAGAGTGTCGTCAAAAGAGCCTGTCCAGAGCGTGCCGCCACTGTTCAAAATACGCTGGCGCCACTGGTACGAGAGCGACTCCTCAGCAATATTTACGAGGGTAAAATAGGTGCTGAAGGCGCGGATTACCTGTTCAAGCGTCGCGACATCCAAACCCGCGATCGAATTCATTAGAAGCTCGCGTTGCGCTTCGTCCTTGTGGCCATGCAGAGCGATATAGCCCTTACGCAGCTTTTCTACTGTCTCGTAAACCTCTTCTCCAGCGTGGTTTTTTATGATTTTGCCGAGAATTTGACCCAATAGCTTTACCCGTGAGCGCAGCAGTTTGTCGTCATAGGTTGTCGGTTGTGGATTCGTATGGGGCATATAGTTCGAGTCTAATATTAGGAATCCGCATTATACCCATGAGCATGTGACAGGTATAATCACGCACAAATGTTGCCGATCCATCCAGAAGCACAATGGGTGAGATGCGGTTTAGAAACGAGCTAGCCATGTTATGAAACGAGATCCTCGATTGCGTTCCCTTTCCAGCGACCATCACCGGGCACTGGTTATGGCCCGTAAAATGGGAAAAGCATGTGTCGGGGGTGGCGTTGATCCGGATATTCTAAAAGAAATACAAGTGTTTTGCCGCGATGAACTAAAGACTCATTTTGCGAAGGAGGAGAAATTTTTTTTACCCGCGCTAAAGATCCATGGAGAAGATGAGATTGTTGAGCGAACCCTGCATGAGCATACTCAAATGATGGACCTGGTAACAAGGCTGGAACAAAAAGAGGTGCTTCAGCAGTTCGCGCTGCTGTTGAAACAGCATGTTCGATTTGAAGAGCAGAGCCTGTTTGCGATAAGCCAAGAAAAGCTGAGCGATGCAGAGCTAGAGGCGATATCTGCGGACTCTTGAGTTTATAAAGAGAACGAACCTAGGTTTGCTAGAAGACGCCGAATGGAGTGTTTAATAGGAGTTTATGGTGAATAGGCGTAGAGCAGATGATGCTGATTTGTTTAAAAAGATGCTTAATAAGCTTCCTGGTGGAGAATTGAGTAGGTTGAATCAACTCCAACATAAGCAAGATATGGATGAATACCTTGAGTTCAAGGAGCATTATGAAAAGGATGAATGCTATTTGTGTGGGAAGCCATTTAAAGTGATAAGTAAAAATAAGCCATGCCTTCATTGGTTATTAAGGCGATGTAAGTTTAAAGCGAAGGATTTTTCTAAGATATACCATCAATATGATTATCACCAGATATCTTCATTTCTTAGGTGGGTCGCAAATCAAGAGAGATTCCAAGGGAATATTAATGACCTGTTAGACGAAAAAAGTGAAAATTCGCTATTTGAGGTAACCATAAAATGGAAAAACATCGAATGGACATTTAATTGTTCAAGAAATGACTATTCTGGGCATGATGGAGGTAACTCTAATTACCCTCACTATCATTTTCAGATGAGGATAGACAATAAGCAGTTCATTAACTTTAGTCAGCATCATCTACCGTTTTCAAGAAAAGATCTATTTTACTTTGATATTAAGCAACAAAACCCAGAATTAATTCGTCATTCCCTTAGTGGTGGGGCGGGGATGCAAGATGCAGGAGAGGCCGATCCTCTTGCGATTATTAAGCATGCGACTTTGGCTGAAAATGAAGAAGACGCCACGTATTTTATGCAGGCAATGGTAATTGCTAGAGACAAACCTCTTAATGTAGATGATATTCAGACAATGATGGCAGAAAGCCATGATACAGGTAAACCCGTAGCTGGATTAGCGGATAAGTATTTGGGTGATAGTGCTGAAATACAGACGATAATTTCTCCTGTTGGTACTATTCCTGATATTGCAAAAAGAACTAGACTTAGAAAAAAACAAAAATAGCAATTGATGATGACATCAACTATCAAATCAAGCGCTTATTCATAAACTGCTCATTTGATTTCAAGCACGTGTCTGTGGCGGAGATGATATCCATCTTCACCCCTAGTGCTCCAATTAGTCGGCGCATGGTGTCAAAGCGTGGTTGGGCACCCGGTTTTAGTGTTTTGTATAGGCTCTCTCGGCCGAGGCCTGCATCAGCAGCAACCTTAGCAATGCCGCGTGTTTTTGCAACGTCACGAATTGCAGCTAAAAACGCATCAGGGTCAGGGTTTTCTAGCGCAGCGGTCAGGTACTCGGCAATAGTTTCCTCGTCGTCCAGGTAATCGCTAGCGTCAAAGGGAGTAAGGCCTATATCATCAGTTTTGTTCATAATACTAATTCTCCTTTAGTTGTCGGGCCATCTCCTTGGCTTTTTTAATGTCGTGTTGTTGGTTACTTTTAGTTCCACCACAAAGTAGTCTATAAACCACTTTATCGGTACGAACAAAATAGATCCTATAACCGGGCTCAAAATGAACCCGCATTTCCGACACATTATTCCCAACATGCTTGCAGTCTCCGAGGTGGCCTCTTTCAGCAGAGCGAATGCGCTCGATTATGCTGGCTTTTCCTCGAGTATCCTTTAATTTCCGTAACCATTTATCAAATACTGCAGTTCGAAGGATGGAATGCATAAAATCCAATTGATCAAGTAGATTACAACGATCTTGGATGATGAAGTTTGCAACAGGTATAATCACGCGCGAATCGAGATACCCATTCTAATCCACGGGAGTGACATGAACGAATCCAAAGCACCGAGCCTCACGACGACCCCGATCTGGAAGCAACTGCAGGGCAAGGCGACGTCCATGCAAGCGACTCATATGCGTGATTTGTTTGCGGATGACCCTGAACGCTTTAAACGATTTTCTCTTAAGTTTGAGGATATCTTGCTGGATTTCTCCAAAAACCGACTTGACGATGAGACCGTTGATTTACTGAATAAGCTTGCAACGCAACAGGGTGTAGAGGACCGGCGTGAACGGATGTTTAAAGGGGAAAAGATTAATACCGCTGAGGATCGCTCGGTATTGCACGTTGCGCTGCGTAATAGGAGTAATGATCCGATTTTAGTGGATGGCGAAGATGTGATGCCTGGCGTCAATGCCGAACTTGAACATATGCGTGAATTCACGCGTCAGGTTCGTTCGGGCGAGTGGCATGGGTGCACCGGCAAGCCCATTGATTCGATTGTGAATATTGGTATTGGTGGTTCAGACTTAGGTCCTGCGATGGTCTGTGAGGCGCTAGATCCTTATCAGCTACCCAGACTGAGCATGCACTTTGTTTCAAACGTGGATGCTACGCATATTGCTGAAGTTTTGAAGCAGGTCAATCCAGAAACGACCCTATTTATAATTGCCTCAAAGACATTTACCACTCAGGAAACATTGACCAATGCGCACACCGCACGCAGTTGGTTTCTTGATCACGCGCGTGATGAGAAGGCGATCGCAAAACACTTTGTCGCGCTTTCTACCAATGCGAAGGCCGCTGAGGCTTTTGGTATTGATACCGATAATATGTTTCGTTTTTGGGACTGGGTAGGCGGGCGTTATTCTCTTTGGTCCACCATTGGCTTGCCGATTGCGTTAGCTATCGGTATGGATAATTTTGAGTCTCTTCTGGAGGGCGCCCATGCAATGGATCGCCACTTTGTTGAGGCACCGTTAGAACAAAATATGCCGGTGATACTTGCGGTTCTGGGTGTTTGGTATAGCAATTTTTTTGCGGCCGAGTCCCATGCCATATTGCCTTATGATCAGTACATGGATCGCTTTGCTGATTATTTCCAGCAAGGTGATATGGAAAGTAACGGCAAGTCAGTCGATCGCCAGGGTAAGAATGTGGATTATCAGACTGGGCCAATCATTTGGGGGCAATCGGGGACTAACGGCCAGCATGCTTTTTATCAGTTGATTCATCAGGGGACTCGTTTAATTCCCTGCGATTTCCTCGCGCCCATCAAATCCCAGAACCCAATTGGTGAACATCATAAGATTTTACTCTCCAATTTTTTTGCTCAGCCCGAGGCATTGATGCAAGGAAGAACGGCCCAGGAGGCGGAAGATGAAATGCGCAAGGAAGGTCTCGATGAGGCTACTATTAAGCGCCGCCTTCCGTACACTGTATTCAGAGGGAATAATCCGACTAATAGCATCCTGTTTGAGAAATTAACACCGCGCACGCT
>FXBE01000061.1_pt1 | contig 15630 bp, 14 predicted proteins | sample 5335311 | NCBI WGS metagenome assembly FXBE01 (sample SAMEA103928390, study PRJEB20085) | sediment metagenome | biome: marine biome; feature: hydrothermal vent; material: sediment | place: Atlantic Ocean | collected 2013-08-06T02:46:56 | depth 0.05 m | reverse complement strand
CTCGGTAATTGAATCACCGGTATGCACACCCATCGGATCGAGGTTTTCGATCGAGCAGATGATGATGCAGTTGTCCGCGCGGTCGCGCACGACTTCCATCTCGTACTCCTTCCAACCGAGCAGAGATTCTTCCATTAACACTTCAGTCGTCGGCGAAAGATCCAGGCCCCGCGCAATAATGGCGACAAACTCTTCGCGATTATAGGCAATGCCTCCACCGCTACCACCCATCGTAAACGAGGGGCGGATAATGGCTGGATAGCCGACCTCGGATTGTTTTTCCAGCGCCTCTTCCAGACTGTGCACCACCACGGCTCGGGCGGATTCCAGACCGATCTCATCCATCGCCACCCGGAACCGTGCGCGATCTTCCGCCATATCAATGGCATCGCTACTCGCGCCGATCATCTCTACGGCGTGTTTTTCCAACACGCCTTCACGGATTAAATCCATCGCACAATTCAAAGCGGTTTGCCCACCCATGGTGGGCAGCAGCGCATCCGGTTTCTCTTTCTCAATGATGCGGGCCACCACTTCCCAGGTAATCGGTTCGATATACACCGCATCGGCCGACTCAGGATCGGTCATGATGGTGGCAGGATTGGAGTTCACTAAAATGACCCGGAACCCTCCCTCGCGCAGCGCTTTACAGGCCTGAGCGCCGGAGTAATCAAATTCGCAGGCCTGCCCGATCACAATAGGGCCAGCGCCAATAATTAGAATGCTTTTTAGATCAGTACGCTTAGGCATTACTGATTTTCCTGGATAAGTTCGATAAAGCGGTCAAACAACGGTGCCGCATCGTGTGGCCCTGGGCTGGCCTCCGGGTGCCCCTGAAAGCCAAAGGCGGGGCGATCGTTGCGCCTCAAGCCTTGCAGAGAACCATCAAATAGTGAGCGATGGGTCGCCCTGAGATGATCAGGCAAACTGCTCTCATCCACCGCGAAGCCATGATTCTGACTGCTGACCAACACAGCACCTGTCTCAATATCCTCAACCGGATGATTGGCACCATGATGGCCAAATTTCATTTTTGAGGTTTTTGCGTCACTTGCCAAAGCGAGTAGTTGATGACCGAGGCAGATTCCAAACGTAGGTAGCCCCGCATCAACAATTTCTCGGATCGCTTTGATCGCATAATCACAAGGCTCTGGATCACCGGGTCCGTTGGAAAGAAATACGCCATCGGGTTTTAGCTCCATCACTTCACGGGCAGAAGTCTTCGCCGGCACAACGGTCAACCGACAACCGCGATCCACCAACATACGCAAAATATTGTGCTTGACGCCAAAATCGTAGGCGACAACATGAAGCTTTTGATTTCCTGGATTCGGGGTCGTGTGACCTTCACCTAGTTGCCAACTACCTTCATTCCAGGCGTACGATTCGGCAACGCTGACTTCCCGAGCAAGGTCGAGCCCCTTCAAACCGGTAAAGCCTCGCGCCTGTTGCAGAGCCTTATCTTCATCAATTTCACCCGCCAGAATGCAGCCACTTTGAGTGCCTTTTTCACGCAGGATACGAGTCAAACGGCGAGTATCAATCTCAGCGACTGCGACAATGCTGTGCCGTTTTAGATAGCTCGATAAATCTTCTGTACTACGCCAACTGCTCGATACCAGGGGCAAATCCCGAATGATCAGCCCGCTAGCGTGCACTGCAGTTGACTCCTCATCTTCAGGATTAGTACCGACATTGCCGATGTGCGGATAAGTCAAGGTCACAATCTGTCTGGCATAGGAAGGATCGGTAAGAATTTCCTGATAACCACTCATCGCAGTATTGAAAACGACCTCCCCAATTGTCGATCTTTCCGCGCCTATGGATTGCCCGTGAAACAAACTGCCATCCTCCAAGGCTAAGAGCGCAGGCACTTCCATCACGAACTGATTTCCAGGTAAGAGCGCAGGGACCACACGTTTTGTCGCAAGCCAACTTGAGGCGCAATCCTGCTTCTATGACATAAAATCACAACGTCTCCAAAAGATGAATCCTCATTCCTAAGGGCGTGCAATTACAGAGGGAACATGTTCGTGTTCGTAGCGGAATTCACCAAACCAACCTCCGAATCGCAGATACACGAACGGGATGATCTGCTACACCAACTTAATTGGATCGCGGATCATCCCGTACAGGAATTCAGGAGCGCCGATTGTACCTAATCGCCCGACCAGGTGCCATGATAATCAACGCCAAGTGCTATCGATTAACCGTACAAACTAGGCACACCCAATTTTGCATGGATTTCGTTACACTGCTGCTCATTAATATTTAGCCCTTTGGCGAATTGATCCAAATATTGCGCTTCAGGCTTTGAATCCAAATTAATCGCCAGTAGTGACATTAAATACACCTGCTGCTCCATACCGGCAGGAACACTGGATATTAAACCAGGAAGATCCTGTGGCTCTTTCATTATTTGACGGACAAGCTCAAGCTCTTCAGTAGAGACATCACCCAAATGCTCGGTAATTTTACGCTGCTCTTCTGCATCTATTTCGCCGTCCGACTTAGCGGCACTGATCATTGCCCGCAGCATAACCTCTGCTTGCTGCTCCTGATCTTGTGTGGGCTGTGCGGACTCCTTGCCTTGAAAAGCATCATTCAATAGCCCGCCAAGTCCGCCGCTTTGCTGCTCACTGCTACCCTGTTGCCCAGCGCCTGACAATGAATTCAGTAAACCACCAAGACCTCCGCCTTGTTGGCCGCCCGCTCCACCGAACAAAGCGCCTAATCCGCCACCTTGCTGGCCACTATCTTGCTGGCCACCGCCACCGAGAAGACCCGAAAGTGCTGCAGCACCCCCTGCGCCACCTATAAGACCACTGAGAGTACCGGCTAAACCACTACTACCACCACGGCCACCCATTAGTTTACCCACACCTCGGGCTGCAATAGCGCCCATAGCCATTTTACCTAGTGTTCCAACAAGACTCATTATTCACCTCAAAAAATTATTGCCGTAGCGTCAAGAAACACTACACTAGAGACTAAAGAATAGCATTGATACCCTGAGCCTTGTTTCAAACAGATGTTACAAAATTAGGTTTGGGTTTATCGCAAGCCTAAAACATCCTGCATATCAAACACACCCTTGTCCTTTGACATTAACCAACCTGCAGCACGCAATGCGCCATTAGCAAAGGTCAATCGGCTAGAGGCTTTGTGACTAATCTCGACGCGCTCACCATCGGCTGCAAACATAACCGTATGCTCACCGACAATATCGCCCGCTCGAATAGATTCAAAGCCAATCGTTTTGCGTTCGCGCGCACCAGTGTTGCCTTCACGCCCATACACGGCACAATCTTTTAAATCGCGTCCCAACGCTGTGGCAACGATCTCGCCCATGCGCAAAGCAGTGCCCGAAGGCGCATCCACTTTGTGCCGATGATGAGCTTCAATCACTTCAATATCGACCTCATCTCCAAGCACCGTGGCTGCGATATCCAACAGCTTAAAGCAAAGGTTCACACCGACGCCCATATTCGGTGCGATAACAATTCCTATTTCTTTACCCGCCTCTTCGATGCCCTGCCGCTGCTCGTCACTAAACCCGGTGGTACCGATAACGATACGCCGCCTCGATGCTCGACAAAACTCGAGATGAGCCAAGGTTGCTTCAGGACGCGTAAAATCAATGAGTACATCAAAGTCACTTGCAGGGGTCAGCGCTTCGGATATGGTTACGTTTAATAATCCAACACCAGCCATCTCACCGGCATCGACACCTAACAAACTACTGCCTGCTCGCTCAGTAGCCACGGTTAACGTAAAGCCGTCAGTCGAGGCACAAGCCTCAATCAGTGACCGCCCCATGCGCCCTCCGGCCCCCACTACTGCCAGTTTCGTCACTGCTTAAACCGAGTACTCATACCATCAAAAAAACCTTTGACGCCATCTATCCAGCCATGTTCTTGAGGGCTGTGTTTCTTACTACTTATAGCCAGACTATCAGAAAAAACTTTGAGCAAAACCTTTTGATCTTTGGAGAGATTAATTGGCGTTTCTACCGTTACGCGGCACATTAAATCTCCTTGCGGACCTCCTCGTACCGGCTTTACACCCTTGCCGCGCATACGAAATATTTTGCCGCTTTGAGTTTCATCAGGAATCTTCAGGGTGACTTTGCTATCAAGCGTAGGTACTTCTAACTCGCCACCTAAAGCGGCCGTCGTAAAGCTGATAGGCACCTCGCAATGCAGGTTATCGCCATCACGCTCAAATAATGAATGCTTTTTGACTTGAACTTGTACATAAAGATCCCCTGAAGGACCACCATTGATACCAGCCTCTCCCTCGCCACTCAAGCGAACTCGATCACCTGTATCCACTCCCGCTGGAATCTTTACCGAAAGTGTCTTGTGATGCTGCACTCGACCCTCGCCATTGCAATCAGGGCAGGGATCACTAATCACTTTGCCATTGCCGTGACAGGCTGGACAGGACTGTTGTACCGAGAAAAATCCTTGTTGCATTCTTACTTGGCCCGCGCCATGACAAGTATGACATTCCACCGCCTCAGAACCCGATCGGGCACCACTGCCGTCACATGATTCACACTTATCCAGCCGGGGAATCTCAATTTCTTTATCGCCGCCAAATACAGCCTCTTCCAGAGTCAAACCGAGGTTATATTGAAGATCGGAACCTCGATAGACGCGTTCTTGTCCACGGCCACCCGCTGCACCACCAAATATATCTCCGAAAACATCACCAAAAATATCGCTAAAAGAGGATCCACCACCAAAACCCCCAGCGCCTGACTGAGGGTCGACGCCCGCGTGCCCAAACTGATCGTAGGCGGCCCGTTTTTGTGAATCGCTCAGTATCTCGTAAGCTTCTTTAGCTTCCTTAAACCTGGACTCAGCCGCTCCGTCATTGGGGTTTCGATCAGGATGGTGCTTCATCGCCAAGCGTCGGTAGGCTTTTTTCAGCTCAGAGCCGCTCGCGTTTTTGGCAACCCCTAGTATCTCGTAAAAATCTCGCTTATCCATCGTCGCTCTTGTCTACCTTCTATTTATGGCTTGGCATACAAACTGAGTACCACTACTCGCGATATTCGCAATGCTTGTTCGCAGCCTACGGTCTATTCCATGTAACCTACAGCCGGATAATCCATTCGCTTTTTGCATAAAGAAGCAAACAGCAATTGAAAAAGGCGACCTCCATAAGAAGGCCGCCTATTGATCTATATTATTAGTGTCGCGTGTGATCAAGCCTTCTTTTCGTCGACCTCTTCAAACTCGGCGTCAACAACGTCGTCATCAGCCGTGTCAGTTTTAGATTCAGCTTCTGCAGAGGACTCCGCCGTAGCTCCACCAGGTGATTCTTGGGCATAGGCTTTTTCAGCAATTTTACCTGACGCCTCGGTAAGTCTTTGCGTCTTTGTTTCGATATCCTCTTTGTTATCGCCCTTAACCGCTTCACGTAACTCAGTGATACTGGATTCGATCGCGGTCTTCTCATCGGCATCAACTTTATCACCGAGATCTGCAATCGCTTTTTCCGTCGCGTGAATCATGCCATCAGCGGTATTACGCGCTGTCACAAGCTCCTGGAATTTGCGATCTTCTTCGGAGTGACTCTCAGCATCATTCACCATCTTCTGAATTTCGTCGTCGGACAAACCACTGGAGGCCTTGATCACAATCGACTGCTCCTTACCCGTCGCCTTGTCTTTTGCGGATACATTCAAAATACCATTGGCATCGATATCAAAGGACACATCAATCTGAGGCATACCGCGGGGTGCGGGCGGGATATTGCTGAGGTCAAAACGTCCCAGAGACTTATTCGCCGCAGCCTGGTCACGCTCACCCTGCATGACATGCACAGTAACCGCAGTCTGATTATCATCAGCAGTCGAGAAAACTTGACTTGCCTTGGTAGGAATCGTGGTGTTTTTATCTATGAGTTTGGTCATAACGCCCCCCATAGTCTCGATGCCTAGGGATAATGGCGTAACATCCAGTAGCAGCACATCCTTCACATCGCCGCCCAACACACCGCCTTGAACCGCTGCACCCACAGCAACCGCTTCGTCAGGATTCACATCCTTGCGCGGGTCTTTTCCAAAGATCTCTTTAACGGCTTCCTGAACCATCGGCATGCGCGTCTGACCACCGACCAGGATTACATCATTGATCTCTGAAGCTGAGAGTCCCGCATCCTTAAGCGCGGTTTTGCAGGGATCTACCGTACGCTTTACCAAGTCTTCAACCAATGACTCAAACTTGGCACGGGTGAGCTTCATATTCAGGTGTTTTGGACCGGTTTGATCCGCAGTAATATAAGGCAGATTTATATCCGTCTGCTGGGTAGACGACAACTCAATCTTGGCTTTCTCAGCGCCCTCTTTCAGACGTTGCAACGCCAAAGGATCGTTGTGCAGATCAAATCCACTCTCTTTCTTGAATTCATCCGAGAGATAATCCATGAGTCGAAGATCAAAATCCTCGCCACCTAAGAACGTGTCACCATTCGTTGAGAGCACTTCAAACTGCTGCTCACCGTCGATTTCAGCGATTTCAATAATCGAGATATCGAAAGTACCACCGCCCAGATCATAGACCGCTATGGTGCTATCGCCTGTTTTTTTGTCCAGCCCGTAGGCCAACGCAGCAGCCGTGGGTTCGTTAATGATTCGCTTAACTTCTAGCCCTGCAATCTTGCCTGCATCTTTAGTGGCCTGACGCTGTGAATCATTAAAATAGGCAGGAACGGTAATGACCGCTTCAGTAACGGTCTCGCCCAGATAATCCTCGGCGGTCTTCTTCATTTTCTGTAAAACGCGTGCAGACACTTCGGGAGGCGCCATTTTTTCGCCATTGGCTTCGACCCAGGCGTCACCATTATCCGCTTTAACGATATTGTAAGGCACCAGCTTGACGTCTTTCTGTACGGCCTCTTCGTCAAACCGGCGACCGATCAAACGTTTAACAGCATACAACGTATTTTGTGGGTTGGTAACCGCTTGCCGCTTAGCCGGCTGTCCAACCAACACTTCACCATCACTCGAAAATGCAACGATAGAAGGCGTTGTACGATCACCCTCACTGTTTTCGATGACCTTGGGTTCGCCCCCCTCCATCACAGCGACGCAGGAGTTGGTGGTACCCAAATCAATTCCGATTATTTTTCCCATGCTTATTGCTCCAAAAATTCTTGATCAAAGTTCAACTTGTCAATGGATATGGGGGCGTGATTAAGAGTATTCAAGCCCTACTACATGCTTATCAATTTCAGGCTGGTAACTTAGAGACAACAACCATCGCCGGACGAATCAAGCGATCGTTGAGTAAGTAACCTTTTTGCATCACAGTCATCACGGTATTTGGTTCAAGCTCAGCATCTTCCTGCATGCTCATCGCTTGATGATGATCCGGGTTGAAAGCTTCACCTTCGGGGTCGATGACCTCTAAACCGTGTTTCGCAAACATGTCTGTAAACAGTTGCAGGGTCATTTCGGTGCCTTCCTTAAGGCTGCCGTCATCGCTATCACTTTGGGCCGCGGCCAATCCCATCTCCAAGCTATCCTTAACAGGCAAAAGATCCTTTGCAAACCCCTCTAATGCGTATTTATGTGCATTCTCGATATCTCGCTCAGAACGTTTACGAAAATTGTCATTTTCAGCCTGCATTCTCAGTAATCTATCCCAGTTCTCCTGAGCCCTGGCCTTGGAGGCCTCTAGTTCTTCGGTCAGACTCTGAAGCTCCTCTTCGGAGGGCAGAACTTTAACAGTGTCGTCCATATCCCCAGACACTTCCTCATTGGTTTGTGAGTCTTCTTCAAGCGGCTCATCATCATGCATGCTGTTACTCCAAAATTATTGATTCTGCTCTACGTAGGATTCTTCGTTGCTATATGGGGCTACTCAACGTGAATTCAAGGCCGCTCCTAGCAACCTAGCGGTGACATCCACAATAGGCACGACGCGATCATAGGCCATGCGCGTTGGACCGATCACACCCAAAACGCCGACGATTTGGCCATCAACTGAATACGGCGCGGATACCACGCTGCAATTATCCAACACCTTGTTACCCGATTCCTGACCGATAAAAATTTGCACACCCTCTGCGCCGGCACAACGATCTAAAATATGCAAAATATCATTTTTGGTATTGAAGATTTCAAATAACTGCCGCAGCTTATCAACATCGGATAACTCCGCATAATCCATCAACAGCGTTTGCCCAACCAACACGTAATCTTGAGGTTCGTCGACATCAAACGCCTGCCCACCTAGCTCAATCACCGACTCCATCAGTGAATTCAAATCCTCACGTAACTTACGCAACTGGGTCACCAAGCTTCGCCGCGCTGCGACAAAACCCATCCCTGCATAATGCTCATTCAAGAAATTTGCGGCTTGCTGTAATTCCGAACGGTCGTAATCTCGATCCAGTAGCAGCACCCGGTTCTGTACCTCACCATGGGCCATGACGAGTACCGCCAGAACACGTTTTTCACTGAGTCGCACGAACTCAATTTGCTCAAGAATGGCCACATTTCTTTTGGGTAAGGTCACGACACCTGCCATCTGAGTCATACCTGAAAGCAGACCGGATGCAGACTCTGTCAGTGTCGGCGAATGAGGTGAATTCTCCAACTCAGACTTGAATCGACTTACCAAAGCATCCGTAAGCGGTTTGGTCTCTAGCATGGAGTCCACAAAGAGTCGATAACCCGCTGTGGTAGGGATGCGGCCTGCAGATTTATGCGGTGACGAAATTAGCCCCTGATCTTCCAGGTCAGCCATGACATTGCGTATCGTCGCCGAACTCAAATCAAGTCCTGCTGTCTTCGCTAAGGTGCGGGACCCTACCGGCTGACCATCGCTGATATGGGTCTCGATAAGCGTCTTTAGCAGGCCGCGAGCACGATCCGACAGGGTTTTTGTATCAGCAGGGGCTGCACACATTGATTGAATAAACTGTAATAATTAACCCAGGATCATTGCAACATGGCCAAAGGGTGTCAAGGAACTTCCCTGTAGGTATGATACGGAACTTGCTCTACCATCTTAAACAGAATAGATATTTTTTGCCGGGCTCAGCATATAACTCATGACTCATTTTCAACAAATTGGCGTTATCGTCAAACGCGAAGACGAACGCCTTAAGCAAACGCTTACCTCATTGCTTAGTTATCTGGACACGCACAATATTGAATATCTTCTCGATGAGACCGTGGCCCAAGCGGGGTATCGCCGCAAGGATACGGTTTCGCGCAAAACCATTGCGACAAGCTGTGACCTCGCGATGATCGTAGGGGGCGATGGTACCCTACTAAGCGCCGCTCGGTCGTTAGTAGATGCTGATATCCCATTGCTTGGTATCAATATTGGCCGGCTCGGCTTTCTAGTGGATGTGTCGCCAGAGGAACTCCCCGATCAACTAAGCCTTATTTTCTCAGGTGAATTCTACGAAGAGAAGCGCGCCATGCTGTACGGCGAGGTTCACCGAGAAGAGACTCTCATTGCAACCAGCACAGCACTCAACGATATTGTTCTACACGCCCGTGACTCCGTACGAATGATTGAATTCGAGACGCATATTAATGGCCGGCTCGTCCACTTACAGCGCGCCGACGGTATTGTTGTCAGCACCTCCACTGGATCAACCGCTTATGCGCTTTCTGGCGGTGGCCCTATCTTGCATCCTGACCTGAATGCAATTGTGCTGGTACCCATTTGCCCGCATACGCTTAGTAACCGTCCCATTGTGGTAACCGATAATAGCGAAATTACTATTCGTCTATCGCCCCACAGCACCGCGCACGCACAAATCGCATTTGATGGACAGGCTAATGTGGATTTTGAAGATGAGGACACGCTGCAAATTCGCAAACTATCGAACGACCTGCGACTTATCCACCCTAAGGGATATGATTACTACCATATCCTTAGAAACAAGCTTCATTGGCATGCACAACCATAGTTGGAGTGCTAACCGATGTTAAGCCACATCCGGATCCGTGACTTTGCCATTATCGAGGAGCTGGAGTTCGACCTCTCCGCAGGCCTAACGGTAATCACCGGAGAAACCGGCGCAGGTAAGTCTATTATGATCGACGCGATCGGGCTGGTGCTGGGTGATCGCGCTGAAGCGAGTCAGGTTCGATATGGCGCCGATAAAGCAGAGATCACGCTAACAATCCACTTGCAAGACCAGGAAGTTTTGCAGTGGTTAAAAACTCACGACCTGGACTCAGATGACGAGTGCATTCTGCGACGCATCATCACTGCCGAGGGCCGTTCACGCGGGTACATCAACGGATCCCCCACCAATCTCTCAACGTTACGGGAACTGGGTGAGCATTTGGTAGATATTCATGGACAGCATGCCCACCAATCACTACTCATACCATCGGCCCAACGAGATCTTCTCGACGCCCATGACAATAAAATCGCTTCTCTTTTAACTCAATTGAAACAACAGCATCACAATTGGCATTCGGCAAAACAAGCTTACGAAGAGGCTTTAAATAACTCCGATGAACGCCAAGCTCGACTTGACCTATTGAAGTTCCAAGTTGGCGAACTTGAAGATCTATCTTTACAGGACGGTGAAATAGACCAGCTAGGTATAGAGCAACAAAGACTCGCCCACAGCGATCATCTAAAACAGATTACTCAAGAGTGTCTGCAAACACTTTACGAGGCCGAAAATCAGACACTTTATCAGCAGCTAAACACCGTCATTGGCCGCGTTGAAGAAGCATTAGAATTTGATCCCGCCTACAAAGAAACCGCTGAAATGCTACAACAATCCTGTATTCAGATTGAAGAAGCCGCAACCAACCTGCGTGCGATCAATGACCGGCTGGAAATCGACCCTTCCCGCCTCCAAGCCATTGATGGCCGTCTAGGCCAGGCACATGATCTTGCGCGCAAACACCATATAAGCCCGACCGAACTCTCCAAACGATTCATCGATATGCAAGCCGAACTCGAGCAGCTAGAAGGCCCCACAACAAGTCTAGAAGCCCTGCAGGAAAAGCTGACTGAGGCCACACAGAATTACGATAAAACCGCACTTCAATTACGCAAAAAGCGACAGTCAGCGGCGAAATCTCTAGACAAAGCCATTTCCGCTGCCATGCAAGATTTGGGCATGGAGGGAGGTCGGTTTAAAACGCAAATCTCAAGCCTCGCCAATAACGAGCGACGCAGCTATGGCACCGAAGATATTCAGTTTCTGGTTTCGGGTAACCCAGGACAACCACCGAAACCTCTCACCAAAGTCGCCTCCGGAGGCGAACTGTCGCGCATAAGTCTCGCGATTCAGCTCATCGCTGCCGAGCAAATACGCCGCCCAACCATGATCTTTGATGAAGTCGATAGCGGCGTCGGCGGCGCCGTAGCCGAAATCGTTGGGCAGCAGTTACGCTCCTTGGGAGACAGCCGCCAAGTATTCTGCGTCACTCATTTGCCACAAGTAGCCGCTTTTGGACATCAACATCTACAAGTACTCAAAACCAAAACCGATTCCAGCACATCAACAACGCTACAGAAACTCGATAAGCACTTTCGTGTAGAAGAAGTGGCTCGCATGCTGGGCGGGAAAAAGATAACTCGAAAAACCCGCAACCACGCCGAAGAAATGCTAGCAACTGCAACTAAGGAATGAGGATTCAATAACTTTCGGATGCTAACTAGCCCTTATGCTCCCCGTTAAACGACCTCCGTCGTCGTGTAGAACAACTATATTCCTCTTGAGATCGTTTAACGGGGAGCATAATTTCTGCGTTATAGTTCCGGAAGTTATTAAATCCTCATTCCTAAGGAACATTAGCTTTATGAAGTCACTATCTAAACCACTACTAACCGCGCTGCTTGCCAGCCTACTCATAACGAGCTGTTCACGTGGACTGTTCAGTGTGCATACCATTGACATTCAACAAGGAAATGCACTGGTAGCTGAAGACATAGATAAAGTCCAAGAAGGCATGGACAGGGAAAACGTTCAGCAGTTACTAGGCGCCCCTGTGTTGGCTCCAATATTCGACCCCAATCGGTGGGACTACGTTTATTATAATAAAAAGCCCGATACAAAGGCGGAACAACAACGGGTATCGATCTATTTTTCAGAAGACCGTGTAGCAAAAGTTGAGCGTTGATAATGAAGTGAGCCGTCTTAGTGGCTCTATTGCGGCGACCTTGGGGAAAATTGCAGACCGTATCAACCTGCCAAAGGCAACTGGGAATTTATTCTATTCCCTTAAGGAAGCTCTGAATAAGTCCGATTAGAATTAAGCGGAGAAAAAAGGGTCTGTAAGTTTCACGAAGTGAGCCGTAATAGTTGCTCTATTGCGGCTCACTTCGGGGGAGTTACAGACCCTTTTAGCCCGCTTAAAATAATTGGGACTAGTTCAGAGCTTCCTTAAATAAGGCGCGCATAAAAAAGGAGGGCAATAGCCCTCCAATTCAGAAGTGTCACAATGACAAAATGTTCTATCCCTGAACGAGCGCTTACTGATAGCCCAGCAACTTCTGACACCTAATTTAGCGGAGTTGGACCTCATGTTTCGTGACCCAATTCACGAAACTTTTTCAGCTTTGTGAACAATTGCGTCGCGCTGTAATTAAATATAGTGTAATAGCGCGAAGCCCTCTTGCCCTCGGAGGTCACTTCGTCTTTTTGGCGCGTTGACGGCGGACTTCCTTAGGATCACAAGTAATAGATCGGTAAACCTCAACACGATCCTTGTCTTGCAATATGTAATCGAGTTTGACGCTCTTACCAAAAATGCCAACCTTGTTCGTTTTGAGATCGATGCTATCAAAGCGCTTGAGGATACCGGAGGCGTGAATAGCCTCTTCCACGGTTTGACCTTCTGGCAACTCGAACGTCAGAATAAGTTGCTTATCAGGAAGCGCATACGCCACTTCCACCGTAATGTTATTAACTTCCATTTCCGTATACCGTTTTCGCTCTATCGACAAACGCATCGACCAAGCTATTTGTAATTGAGGTAAACACTGGGCCCACTGCGAGGCTAATTAACCGATTAGAAAACTCGAAATCCATATCAAGCGAGATCTTACAAGCGGTGTCCTCCCGCAATGAATCAAATCGCCAAAACCCTTCCAAGTGACGAAAAGGCCCTTCCAGCAAGCGCATTTCTATCATCTTGTTTTTCTGCAGCCGATTACGGGTCGTAAAAGTTTTATGTACGGCCCCCTTAGCAAGCTCAATACTGGCTTCAACCTGATCAGCATCACGCATTAGCTCTTTCGATGATGCGCACCAGGGGAGAAATCTCGAATACTCAGGAATATCATCCACTAGCCGGAACATTTGCGCGGGTGAATACGGCACAATGGCCTCTCGATGAATCGTCGTCACCCAATTAGCCCAATGACGCTTAAAAAGACCAGAATAACCGCAATAGGCGCCAGGAAACGAACTAGAAAGTGCCACAATTCGAAGCCTGGACCATCGCCCATCTCCATCTCATCCCGTGAATGGGTCCGGTGCATAACCCAGGCGGCAAAGATAGCAATCAGCACTCCACCTAGAGGCAGCATGATATTAGCCGTAAGGTAGTCAAGCAAATCAAAAAACGTCTTGTCGAACCATTTGGCTTCGCTCCACACGTTAAATGACAGCGCGGTGCCAATGCCGGTAAACCAAGTCACAACTCCCCCCAGAATTGAAGCTCTGCCACGGCTCATATTGGCATTTTCAACCAGCCAGGCGACCGCCGGTTCAATTAGAGAAATTGCAGAGGACCATGCGGCAAAGACCAACATAATAAAAAACAAGGTACCGATAATATTCCCGCCCGGCATTTGGCCAAAGGCGAGGGGTAGCGTTTGAAATATCAGTCCAGGCCCGGAACCAGGTTCTAAGCCATTAGCAAAGACAATCGGGAAAATTGCCATACCCGCCAGTAACGCCACCACGGTATCGGCACCCGCCACCATAAACGTCGTCTGCGCAATTGAAATATCCTTCGGTAAATAAGAGCCATACACCATGATGGCCCCCATTCCCAAAGAGAGCGTAAAAAAGGCGTGCCCCATGGCAGTGAGTATTGCAGCCGTCGATAGCTTGCTGAAATCAGGAGTGAAAAGAAACGCCATTCCTCGTTCAAAATCTCCATTTGCGATGGAATACCCTACCAGCAACACCAGGATCAATAACAACCCGGGCATCAAAATCGACACCGCACGTTCCAGCCCACCACGCACTCCGCGCGCAACAACCAGCATCGTCATCACCATAAAAAAGGTATGCCAGCCCAGTAGTTTTTCCCAATCACCCACCAGCCCATCAAAAATTTGCTTTATTTGACTCGCATCTGCACCCTGGAATTGCCCAGAGGCTCCATGCCATATATAAGAAAGTCCCCAACCGGCGATAACACTGTAATAGGATAAAATCAGAAAACCCGCGATGACACCCATCCACCCCAACAGGCTCCAGGCGCGGGAAGCCCCCTCTTCTGTTGCAAGTATCGCCATGGTATTGATAGGACTGCGCCGCCCTCGCCGCCCCAGCATGATCTCCGCCATCATGATGGGAACGCCGATCAGGCCAATACACAGAAGATAAACCAACACAAACGCACCGCCACCATTTTCGCCGGCGATATAGGGAAACTTCCAAATATTCCCCAATCCGACCGCCGATCCAGTCGCCGCAAGGACAAAAGCCAGACGACCGGACCACTGACCATGAATCGAGGTTCTTTTTTCGCTCATCACTCCCCTGTCTTTATCGTTCAAAGTATTGTCTGTGATTTAAACCGGATTCTCAACCCAACCTTAACTATAATGCGCCCATGGCAAAAGCAAAGAAAAAATCACCCGCAAACATCGCGCAAAATAAAAGGGCTCGCTACGACTTTCAAATTGAAGAAACCTTCGAAGCCGGTGTTTCACTACAAGGCTGGGAAGTAAAAAGTCTACGCGAAGGGCATGTTCAGTTAAAAGAAAGTTATGCGCTCCTCAAAGATAACGAAGCCTTTCTACTCGGCTGCCATATAACACCATTGCTGTCCGCTTCGACCCATATCAATCCAGACGCCACACGCACGCGCAAACTACTACTACACCGCAACGAACTTGATAAACTGATCGGCGCGGTTGAGCGCAAGGGATATACCTTAGTCCCGATCTCTCTGTACTGGAAGCACGGGCGCGCCAAGCTGCAACTTGGACTCGGAAAGGGCAAGAAGAAGCACGACAAACGCGCCACAGAAAAATCGCGCGACTGGCAGCGACAGAAAGAACGGTTACTGAAACATTAGATAACAGATGTCCCACCAAAACAGCTCAATGCGGCTTTGGTGCGCAGAAGCCTGTAACTGATACTGCGTTACCCAAGATTAAGAACACTATTGCATCAGTAGCATATCCCGCCAAAAGTTTGACAAGGTATTCCATACCAAGTAGTGTTCGCCGGCCTCGTTAACCCTCGTTAACCCTCGTTAACCCTCGTTAACCCTCGTTAACCCTCGTTAACATCTGTTAGCACCTCCATTTAAGCTACCACGCTCCGATGGAGAGATGATATTAATCTACCTTTCGCGTTTGGGAGTGCACTGTTTTAAGAAGTATCTAGATATCGCTGAACGGCGGCGACAGTGTGGATGCAGAAGGTAGAGCAATGCGA
>FXBE01000060.1_pt1 | contig 15661 bp, 20 predicted proteins | sample 5335311 | NCBI WGS metagenome assembly FXBE01 (sample SAMEA103928390, study PRJEB20085) | sediment metagenome | biome: marine biome; feature: hydrothermal vent; material: sediment | place: Atlantic Ocean | collected 2013-08-06T02:46:56 | depth 0.05 m | reverse complement strand
ATTCTCAGCATATGATTGCTAAAGTATTGGGGATATCACAGCCTGCTGTGTATGGGGTGCTGAAGAGAAACAGGAAATGAGTTATCGTTTGTTCCAAGTCTCCCATAAAGGGGAGCATTATTATGTTTCAAAGTATGTCAATTTGAAATATTTTTCAATAGGTTCTCTATTAAATGTTAAAATATAATTATAAAGCCAAAAGATTTGGAGGATTGATATGAGCGAGATAATCATTTATGAAGATGGAAATATGGAGTTACCTATTTCCTTTGATAAGGAGGATTTTTGGTTATCTCAAGCTGACCTAATGAATCTATATGAGAAAGACCAATCTGTTATTTCCCGACATATAAATAAGATTTTTAAAGATGAAGAAGTGGATAAAAAAAGCAATATGCAAAAAATGCATATTGCAAATTCTGATAAGCCTGTAAATTTTTATAGTCTTGATGTTGTACTTGCAGTAGGCTATAGAACCAACTCTTCTAAAGCCATAAAGTTTAGACGATGGGCAACTAATATTTTAAAAGCGTATCTCATCGATGGTTATTCGTTAAACCAAAAATACTTACAACAAAAAGGTCTTAAAGAATTTAACCAAGCCATAGTACTTTTACAAACAACTATAAGTAATGAGTCTCTGGCATGTGATGAAGCCAAAGGGTTGTTGGATGTTATAGTGAGTTATGGACGTAGTTGGTCACTTTTAGAGGGGTATGATGAAAATAATCTTTCTTTCCCTACACATAACCGCACACAAAGTTTCACACTAAACTACAGTGAAGCGAAAGTGGCCATAGAAGCATTAAAAACTGAACTCATGAAAAAGAACGAAGCTTCTGCCATATTTGGCAAAGAGAAGGCAGGAGAGTTTGACGGAATTATTGGTAATATTTATCAGACTTTTGGAGGTGATGACCTTATACCCACAGTTGAAGCTAAGGCTGCAAACTTACTTTACTACATCATTAAAGATCATCCTTTTGTTGATGGAAACAAACGTATAGGAGCATTTTTATTTATACTCTTTTTGTCTAAAAATAAAATGTTATACCGTAGCAATGGTGAAGCCAAAATAAATGATAATGCTTTAGTCGCACTAGCACTCATGACAGCGAAGTCTTTGCCTCAGCAGAAAGATACGGTGGTAGCATTGATCGTGAATATGTTGCTGGAAGAGATATAGGGTGTAATGCTACTATCATAGGCTTGAAGTTACATTGGTACTAGAGTGTAGTTTTTGTTATAGGCTGTATGTACATCAAGAAAGAATTATGCTAATATTCGGACTTTAAAATACAGGAACACACAAATGGAAATTTTTGCTTTACAATCAATTGTTGGAGGTTTTTTAGATGAAGATCTAAAACATTTCAATAAAGTTTTTGATGATTGGTGTGTACAGTTTGAGAATAGAGAAGATGCGCAGTGTATACTGGATACCCTTGAAAAAAGTGATCAGATCAAGATCGTTGAGATCACACCGCTGAGTTACCCCAAATACTTTTTCCCAAAACTACAGGGCATCATCCACGCCACACGGGAATATGACGGAAAGATCATCTGTATCGTCGAACCGCAAATGGGTATGAGTTTCCGCATTGCTATCTGTGACTTAGAGACAAAAAAGGTAAGAGTACTCTCTTCCCGATATAAGAGTGCGCAAAGTGTCGAAGGGGCATTCGCCAATCTCTCTTTTGACCTATAAAATTTAAGGTATTTATTTTGAACTGTATTTTATTACCCAAAAATGCCAAAAGCATTAATGACCCACAACAAATTACGCATATTAAAGAGATACTAAAATCCAAGGTAGGGGACAGTATAACCATCGGAGAGATTGGCGGGTACATAGGCAAGGCTACTATTGCTCACATCAATCATAATGAAGTACTTCTTAAAGATATGACACTCGATAAAAAACCACCAGCGAAACTTGATTTAACCGTTATTCTTGCTTTGCCGCGTCCCAAAGTATTGCGTAGATTGATCATGGATATGACATCGCTTGGTGTCAATAAACTTATTATAATCAATAGTTACCGTACGCAAAAAAGTTATTGGCAAAGCCCGCTGCTAAACCGTATAGATGAGTTTGTTTTTGAAGGCTTGCAACAGGCCATAGATACAGTACCACTCGTTGTTGAATTAAAAAAACGTTTTAAGCCATTTGTTGAAGACGAATTTCCTGCTTTATTGTTAGATAAAAAGGGAGAAGGGGAGCAAAGTAATGCAGTGGTTGCGCATCCTTATGCGTCACAGTCCTGGAAAAGCTATCTTGAGGCAGCAAAGTGCAAGATTGCCCATAAGGATACTATGCCAAAGGTACTATGTATTGGTGCAGAAGGCGGTTGGATAGACTATGAAGTTGACTTACTTTGCCAACACGGTTGTACATCGGTCAGTTTAGGACAAAGGATCCTGCGAACAGAAACTGTGGTGAATGTGTTACTTGGTCATTGGTTACAGGAATGACAGTCACTCCCTTTTCAATTAGAGTTTTAACACCCCTTTGACCCTGGCAACGGTATCGCCTTTATGCAGACTCAATCGAACCACAGACTCTTTCAGCGCTTTGAGCTCATGCATGACGTTTCCTTCGAGTGTAATAACATCACCCTCGTTGAGTATGAATGTTTTTTCTCCAACGCCAAATTCAATGGCACCTCTTAAAGTCATGACCGCAATAGGGAACTTGGTCTTATGCTCTTTCATGATCTGACCTTCTTTAAAGGCAATGCGGATCTCTTTCCCGAAACCGCTGTCCAGCATTGGGGTGATGACAACGTGTTCGTCTGAGAATTCCAGGTCTGTAAAAAATGATGCTGTGTTCATGCTGTATCCTGTTTTTTTATTTAGAGGGTTCGATTATATCCGCAAGTATGAGAATATGTATTGACAAATGTCAATTTTGTAGGGTGCGTTTCCCAACGCACCAAATTTGTGTAATCCTATTTCACAAAAATATACGCATACCCTTCATTTTGATACCGGATCAGCGCTTCTGTTCTGTTAACTGCCGGTATAACAAAAGGCAGCATGTCTGTCTTGGCAATATGTCTCTTTTTTAAACCCATGGAACAGACTTCAATGGTAGCGAGCTTAGACAGCTCATTGGCTATGGTCTTGTCTGCGGTACTTTTTTTGAAAAAAGAGTAAGTGCCTCCGGAGAGGACAACCACAGCTTTGAGTGTATCACCAGTCTTTGCATAGTGCTCTTTGATGAAACTGATATTGTTGATGACTTGTTGTTCTATGGTTTTTTCTGAGTCGGTGCGTACATCAAAAACAACTTTGTGTTCAACAGCAGAGAGAGTGAGTGTAGCCAAGAGCAGGGTGATGAATATTTTTTTCATGAAAGTCCTTTTTTATATGATCTCATAAGTGTAGTAGAGATTGGTAAATGAATAGATAAGACAGAAGTATATTTTTACAAGATACAATACCTTTTAAAGCAAGCACAGTGTAGACTAGACAAAACCGTTTACATTGGCTGGCACGGGCGTTTAGGCTCTGTAGATATGAGACACTTTGTTTGTCCTCCAAATAAGAAATAGGAGTTAGTATGCATAAAGAAAATCCAAATGCAAAAAATGTTTTAGGGGAACCGCTGGAACCCTGTTCTTTGAAACCGCTCACAGGGTATTACCGTGACGGAACCTGTTTTTCGGGAGAAGACAATCCCGGTTACCATGCCGTGTGCATCTATGCGACCAAAGAATTTCTGGAGTACTCCAAAAAAGTGGGGAATGACCTCTCTACGCCCATACCGCAATACAATTTTGCAGGGGTCAAAGAGGGGCAGAGCTGGTGTCTTTCGGGACCGCGCTTTGTGGAAGCGGTGAAAAACGGCAAAGCACCGCATATTTTCATTCATGCGACCCATGAGCGAATGCTGGACTTGATAGACCTTGAAACGCTGAAACAATATGCCATCGATCTGTAGAAAAAGAAAGTGAATCGTATATGAAAATTTTTGCTTATATTATGACCGTGCTTGGCATTGTCGCAACTTTTGGCCTGGGTGTGTATGCCATGGGAGAAACAGTGACCGTAAAAGGTCTGCTGATCCTTCTTGTGGTCATGATACCGCTGCTGTTCGGTCTTTGGGTGCTTTCCCGTACAAAAGAGAAAAAGAGCATCGCTGTCATGTCAACGGTACTCATACTGCTTTCGCTTGCGGGAATGGCTATGTTGTATGATGCCTTTTCCCTTCACCCTGATGCACAAAGCGGTCTGGTCTTTTTTGTCCTGCCGGTCTATCAGTTCCCTGTTATTCTGATTGCCACTGCGGCAGTATTTTTTAGGGAAAGAAAGAAGTAACAGCATGAAGATCGAGATCAGGATAGCAGACTGCCTGAATGAAAAAACGGCAAAAGAGATAGGATATCTGCTGAACGAGTATGCCAAAGACCCAATGGGCGGCGGAGAAGCCATCTCTGAAGAGGTACAAAACACTGTGGCGGAAAAACTCTCCAAGATCCCGCACAGTTTTACGGTATTGGCGTATGTGGATGGCAAAGCAGCCGGATTCATCACCGCTTTTGAAAATTTTTCAACATTCAAATGTAAACCGCTGATAAGCATTCATGACATTGCCGTTTTAAAAGAGTTCAGAGGTTTGGGATTGAGCCAAATGATGTTGGTAAAAGTAGAAGAAGAAGCCAAAGCGAGAGGATGCTGCAAGATCACGCTGGAAGTGCTTGAAGGCAATGAAGTAGCACAAAATGCCTACCGAAAATTCGGATTTGAAGGGTATGAACTCGACCCGAAGATGGGTAAAGCACTTTTTTGGGAGAAGGGGTTGTGAATATAAAAAGAATAAATGATGAATTTTAAACAGCTTGATACTTATCTGCTTTCGAAACAGGGCGTAACCTTTGACTACCCCTTTGATGAAACAACCCGTGTCTACCGCATTGCTGAGAAGATGTTTGCTTTGACTTCTGAAGATTCTCCTGTAAAAGTGAATCTGAAATGTGATCCCATTTATGCTTTGGAGCTTCGTAGTCTGTATGAAGGAATTACTTCCGGGTATCATATGAATAAAAGACATTGGAACACGGTGACCGTAGAAGATTCAGATGTAGATGAAGAGACAGCGAAAGAGTTGATAGACCATTCGTATGCGTTGGTGTATAAAAGTTTGACAAAGAAAGCCAGAGAAGCCTTAGGCTAAAGGAAAAGATATGAGAGTTTTATTGTGGAGTATACTGTGTACGATGACGATGTTTGCACAGAGCTTTTATGTGTTGAGCGGCGTGGACTCTTATGATGCTATGGTCGCCAATATGTCCGGAAAAACACAGAAATACAGTGCAGATATTAAGTCTCTGATGCAAAGTATGTCCAAAGAGATAGGTGTGAGTACTGCCGGACATCCTTCGCGTGTACTTGTTTTTGTTATAAAAGATGTGTCTATGGGAGATACCGTAGGGCTTAGAATAGACCTTGAATTGGGTGAATATGTACTTCGTAAAGGTGCTACGCAAAGGGTGTTTGGTGTGACGTATGCAGATTCCCGACTTATCGCTCCGGATTTCAAAGACGAAGAAGATGTCGATGATCAGCTTGCAGACACTGTAGAAGAGATGTTGGAGAAGTTCAAGCTCCAGTACCAAGAGGACAATAAAAAACTCTCTAAAGAAAAGACATCTGTCACACATGAGACCTTCGCCAAAGATATGGGTTACGAAACAAACTATAACACTGCGCTTGCCAAGGCAAAAAAAGCGGGTAAGCCGCTGTTTATCTTTATGACCACTTCCTACTGTCCCTGGTGCAGAAAACTGGAGAACCGTATTCTCTCGCAAAATGATATTGATGCGAAGATCAAAGGGAAGTATGTACCATTAATGTTGAATTTGGATAAAGATACATATCCGGAACAGTTCTCCAAAACACGTCTCACACCTGTTGTCTACATTGTCGACGGTCATGAGGAGAAAATCCTGCATCAGTTTACAGGATACAATGCCAGAGGCGACTTTTTACAGGTATTGGATCAGAAATAAAAGAGGTATTTAAAAAATCTTGATCTTTGGTATTTTTAAAAATGGTTAACTTAATCAGTCTATACTAAGCTTAGTTAAACATATTAAATTAAAGGATATCTTATGTGGAATAGCAATTTGTCGCCAGAGATAAATATCAATAAAAATCTGGTAGACCGGTTTAAAAAATATGCAACAATCAGTGGTATTTTGTTCATATTGCTTGGATTGACAGGGATGATCTTCCCCGCTTTTGCCACCTTTACGACAGTGGTTTTTGTCGCCTATCTGATGCTTGTTGCAGGTCTTTCCTCCGGATGGCTCACTTGGACAAGCAATAAAAAAGATTGGGCGGGTTGGTTGAAAAGCATACTGTTGGTATTGGTTTCTCTCCTTATGCTTTTCTATCCCATGGAAGGAGTGGCTGCGCTTGGTATGCTTTTTGCCATTTATTTTTTCATGGATGCCTTTGCCGGATTTGGACTGGCGTTTTCGCTTAGGCCAAAGAAGATCTGGTGGCTTTGGCTCGTCAATGCGGTTACTTCCTTGGCTCTAGGTACTATTTTTATTATAGGATGGCCGTTCAGTTCTGTTTATATGATAGGGATATTTGTTGGTGTCAGCCTTCTTTTTGATGGATTGGCACTTCTCATGGGAGGCAGTTACCTCGAAGCACCTGATGATGACAAAGATGCAGATAAAAAAGCATAAAAAGTTGAAAAGGAGATGCAATGTTAAATAAAATAGAAAAAATACTGGTCGTTATCAATGAAACTGACAAGATTGGGATGCTACTTAAAAAAGCAGTGACCCTGAACAAAGAATATCATGGCGTACTGGAGATATTGTTTGTCCATGAGGCAGCACTCTTTAATGTGCCGGATTATTTTAGGGAGAGTGAGACGGGAGATATTAATGAAAAGAGTATTAAACAAGAGATAGAAAAAACACTCTCTTCATTGGAATATACCGCATCGTATGCACTCTTTATTGAAACATCCGATACCGTTCATCAGGTACTCGCGTTAGACAAGAGTGAGACAGGCACTTTAGTGCTTGCAGCTTTCAATGCAAAGGTAACAGAAAAACTTGCTAAAAAAGTTTCTTCACCTTTACTAATTATAAAATCTGAAGATATAAAATACAAGCATATTCTGTTTCCTGTCGATATGAATCAAAATAATGAAGCATATATAAAAATGATGCACACACTTTTCCCTTCAGCTGAAGTGCACTTGCTTTTTGAGCCCTCCTATGTCATAGAAAACTATGTTTTCGATGAAGATTTTGTAGCGATACCGCTTGATCCTGCTATTGATATTGAATTTGATCATGAGATGCTTGAAGCACAGAAGAAAAAGTTTGAAGTATTAAAAGAAAAAACAGGATTGACTGGAGAGATGATCAATGAAACTGACATAGACATCATCGATTATCTCAATGCCCAAAAACCTGATTTGGTGGTCATCCACTCTGAAAATGAGAATTTTCTGTTTGATGATACTATTTCAAAAGATCTGCTCAAATCGATAAAAGAAGATATAATTATACTTTAAATCAAAAAAGGAAACAACATGATGGAATTTGTGAAAAAAGCAATGGATTGGGTTTTGGAAAAAGAAGAAGATGCGGCAAAAGAGTGTCATGCCAAACCGGAAGATATTGAAAAGCAAATCAATGCTTTAGAAGAAAAAAGAGAAAAACTCAGAAAAAAATTTAAAGAAGAAGATGCCGAATTTGGACATGTCCTCGATAGACTCCATGTTATCAAAACGGCATCATTGAAGTGTCATACGGGGAAGTGACTTTATAGACGGAACCAACTTCGCTCCAGTGCTTCGCTGAAAGTAGGGTGTGCCATGATGGTGCGTTGTGCCAGTGGGGCATCCATCTCTCCTGCAAGTGCCATGGCCACAGGGGCAATGAGCTCTTCGGCATTTGGGGCGAGTATCTCCGCACCGAGAATGAACCCTTCTCTGTCGGCATAGGTAACCATGACACCGCGTGAGGCATCGTGAAAGGCTGAGGCAGTGAAGTTGTTCAGTGTGACGATGCTTTCTTTAAACTCGGTGTTCTGGCTTTCCAGTACCTGTTTTGTTTTGCCCACGGAGGCATAGCTCATGGGAAGGGTATGGATGAACCGGACAACATGTGAGAGGTTCAGGGTTGCAGGTGCTTTGCCCAGTATCTTCTGTGTGACATAGAGTGCCTGTGCCCTTGCCGCATGCGCCAACTGCAGTTTCCCGTTGCAGTCACCGATGGCATAGTGTTGGGAAAGTGTCGTCTCGTAGCTGCTGTCTGTCACGATACCGCGTTGGACTTTGACTTCATCCGTGGCAATAACATCGGTATTGGGCTTCCGTCCTGTAGCGACAAGCAGCTTGTCGAAGTATTTGGATGTACCGTCCTCAAAGGTGATATGCACACCCCTTTGGGTAGCATGTGCCTTGGCGACAGGATGGTTCCTCAAATGTGCTATACCCAGTTTTTCCGTCTGTGCGCGCATCCCTTCTGTAATGAGAGGGTGCGCTCCTTTGAGCAGGCCTTCATGTCTTGAGATGAGTGTCGTTTTGACATTGCTGGAAGCAAAAAAGCTTGCCATTTCCCTACCGATAGGTCCATCACCGTAAATGGCGATATTTTCGGGAAGGCTTTTCATTTCAAGTACTTCATCGCTGCTGATGATCTGTTCTCCGTCATAGGCGATGCCTTCGGGAATGAAAAGGGAAGAGCCCGTACCTATGACAATATGTTCCGCTTCATAGGTTTTTCCTTTCACTTTCACTTTGTGGGGTGCGACGAGTTTTCCTTCTCCTTCTATCAGGTCGATGTTCCTGCATTGGGAGATCACGGCTTTGTTGGCACTCTGGGTCAGTGTGTTCTTTTTGGAAACAAGCGCCTCCATATCGAGTGTCAGGCTGCCATTGAAGAGCGGATTGCGGCTTTCCCTGAGGGTATTGGCATAGTGGAGGAACATTTTGGAGGGGATGCAGCCTTTGTGCAGGCATGTCCCGCCAAGCATCGTGAGCTCTTTTTCTACAAGACCTACTTTGAGGCCTTTTTTCGCGGCAATGATGGCACCGGCATAGTTGAGGCCGCCGCCGATATAGAGTATGTCATACATGGTCAGTGCTCCTTGAAACTTTTTGGATCTTCAGCCAGCTTTTTCAGTGCTTCCATGAAAAGAGCGGCCTGATATCCATTGATGATACGGTGGTCGACGGTCAGGGTCACAACGATCTGCCCCTCTTTTTCACTTCCCACAGCGGCAATGGCGCAGTCATTTTTGTTGATCATGGCATCGAACTGTTCGACACCGGTCATGCCGAGGTTGGAAAGCCCGAAGGTCGAACCCGTAAGGTCTTCCTTGCTCAGCCTGCGTGCGCTGAGTTTTGTTTTGAAGGTTTGCAGTTCCTGCGCGATCTGCCGTACACTTTTTTTGTTGAGTTCCTTGAATACAGGCATATAGAGCAGTTCGCCTTCTGCCATTGCCAGGGAGATATTGGCATTGGGCCAGAGCTGTCTGGTGTCGGTATCGAGTGTCATACGGAAGGAGGGGTGGCGCATCATGGCTTCGGCTATGAGCTTCAGCAGCCATACGGTCACGGTCAGTTCTTTTGTGGCATAGTGGTTCAGCAATCTGGCATCGAGATGGCCGCTCATATGATAGACCGGCTTTTTCGCCGCTTCGTTCACCATGGCGATCATCGACCGTTTTGCGATGTCGAGCGGTTCTGGAAGGGGGATCTCATGCGCCTGTATGTACGCTTTCACCTCTTCTTCGCTGTGTTTCTTTCCGGCAGGGAAGATCTCGGTGGAAAGGTGATATTTTGCGATCAGTTCAAGGGCTTTTGCCGTGAAATATCTGCGTATATAATACCGTTTTACATCGGCATAATGTGCAGGCACAGGCAGTTGGTTCTCTTTTTGGAGGCTGTCTATATCCAGTCCGTACTGTGCTGCCAGCGCCTTGGCACGTGGAGACGCACTCCCTCCCGTGAACGAGGAGGGTTGTACGGACGACACTTCTTTGTCCACTATCTGGTCGATGATATTGCCGGGTGGCGAAGCAGGGATATCCGCTGTTTTTGCCTGCTGTTCGGGTGCAGACTGCTTCACAGGCTTTGCTGTCTCTTTTTCGTTGTTTTTAGGTACTTTTTGCTTCTCCAGGATCGGAGTTTCTTCTTTGGAGGATGCTGTATCTATCAGTGCGATATCGGTACCGACGGGTACGGTTTCCCCTTCCTGAACAAGGAGCGCTTTGACCTTGCCGCTTTTGAATGTCTGTATCTCTATGACAGCCTTGTCGCTTTCTACTTCGGCGATGACATCACCGCTCTTGACCGTATCGCCCGGTTTGATCTTCCATTCGACCAGCTGTCCTTCGTCCATCGCGTCGGAGAGACGGGGCATGACGACCTTATAGTCCATTTTTCTTTCCCCAGGCTATGATCTGTTCGGCGATCTTGTCCGCTGTCGGAATAGAAGCAAGTTCGAGCGTACGGTTGTAGGGGATGGGTACATCTGCCCCGGCGATGCGCAGCGGCGGTGCATCGAGACTGTAGAACATCTCTTCGGCAGCCCAGCTGACGATCTGTGCGCCAAACCCGCCTGTTTTGTGATCTTCTTCGACCACGACAATGGCGGAGGTTTTTTTAAGCGATGCTTCCAGTGTGGCATAATCGACGGGATTGAGTGAACAGAGGTCGATCACTTCGCAGCTTTTTCCCAGCTTGGATTCAATGTCCGGTACCGCTTCCATGACATCGTCGAGCGTTTTGAGGTAGCTGACGATGGTCATGTCGTCCCCCTCTTTGATGACCCTTGCTTTGAAAGGGTCTACATCCGCATCGAAATCGACGTCTCCTTTTTTGTTATAAAGCAGTTCATGTTCTATGAAGACAATGGGATCATCGCTCATGATCGCATATTTGAGGGCATGGTAGGCATAGTTGACATCGGAAGCTGCAAAAACGCTCAACCCGGGAACGGCAGCGAGCATCTGCTCGTAATTCTCGGAGTGCTGCGCAGCCAGCTGACGGCTGACCCCCTGCGGGAAACGTACCACCATGGGGAGGCTGATCTTCCCTGCGCTCATATAGCGGTATTTGGCCATATGGTTGATGATCTGGTCAAATGCGAGCAGGGCGAAATTGGCTGTCATGATCTCAGCGACGGGCCGCAGTCCTCCTATGGCCATACCCACAGCATTCCCGACAATGGAGAGTTCGGCAATGGGTGTATCAATGAGGCGTTTCTCTCCGTATTTGGCGACAAGTCCTTCGGTCACTCTGTAACTTCCGCCGTAAAGTCCGACATCCTCACCCAGAACAACCACGCTTTCATCGGCTGCCATGGCTTCATCGATCGCTTTGTTCAATGCTTCACGATACAACATTGCTTTTCCTTTCTGCATAAATATCTTCATAGAGTTCGGACAGCTCCGGCTGGGCTGCATTTGCAGCAAAGGCAACGGCTTCGTCGACCGCATGCTGGGCGCGCTGCTCTATGCCATCGAGGGTATCCTGTGTAAAGGCGTACTGTGTACGCAGGAAGGTTTCCATCCGTTCGAGAGGGTCCCTTTCTTTACAGATCTGCATCTCTTCTTTGCTGCGGTAACTGTTGGCATCGGCGACGGAGTGGCCTTCGTAGCGGCAGGTCATGGCTTCGAGGAAGACAGGTCCGTGTCCCTCCTGAATGAGTTTTTGTGCTTCCGAGACCGCTTCATAGACCGCTATGGCATCCATGCCGTCGACTTCTCTGGTGAGCATATAGGGTTCTGCTTTTTTAGCCTGCTTCTCGAATGGGCTGACACGTGTGATCTTCGTCCCGATGGCATAGCCGTTGTTCTCGCAGAGAAAGAGCAGAGGAAGTTTTTGAGCCGCTGCATTGTTGAGCGACTCAAAGAAAGCGCCGCCGTTGCTGGCACCGTCGCCGAAGATCACCATTACGCCGTCCTCACGGCCCTGGTATTTGCGTGCATAGGCGCACCCGACGGCATTGGGGATCTGTCCGCCGACAATGGCATCCCCACCGTAAAAGAAGTACGAGGGGTCAAAGAGGTGCATCGACCCGCCTCTTCCCCGGCTTACGCCGTCCGCTTTCCCGAAAAGTTCTGCCATGACCGCTTTGGGATCCATTCCCCGTGCGATGGCCATGACATGTTCGCGGTAAGTGGTAAAAACATCACCTTTTTCAAAAGCTTTCATCGCTGCAACGCTGAAGCCTTCCTGTCCGATGTCCAGATGTAAAAATCCGGCGATCTCACCGGCCATGTAGTGCTCTTTGGCGGCCAGTTCGAACTTCCGTCCCAACACCATCTCATAGTAGATCTCTTCTGCAAGCCGTTTGTTCATCTTTCCCGCTCCTATGCCATATGTTCGGAAAAATAATCCGTCATTTTCTGCAGTGTATCAACTTCGCCGTAATCGGATTCGGGCACTTCGACACCGAGGGTATCGTTCAGTGCGGTAAGAAGGCTGAGGAAATCGAAGGAATCGATATCGAGTGAGCGCTGTATATTTTCATTGTCGGGAATGGTATCGCCTTCATGCTCGGGTGCGATCTCGTAAATTGCTTCTATGATCTTCTGTTTTATGTCGTTTTTTGTCATTACAGTTCCTCCGGTTTTTGTAAGAGTTGGTCGAGCTTGTCTAAAAAGAGTGCGCCGGTACGGCCGTCAGTGGCCCGGTGATCGCCCGCAAGGGTAACCTGTACCACTTTGCGTACGGCAAGTGCATCACCCACCACCCACGGTGCATCCACGATCTTTCCTATGCCTACGAGTGCGACCTGCGGCGGATAGATCACGCCGTATACACGTTCGACACCGAGATCACCGAGATTGGTGATGACGATGGTCTGCCGGGTGATTTCCGAACTGCGGAGTTTCCCGGTGCGTGTACGGGTGATAAGGTCGTGGAACGCTTTCATCGTTCCGTCAAGGTCCATGGCCTGTGCATTCAGAAGGGCAGGGGTGACCAGTCCTCCGGTACGTTTGGCGATGGCGACCCCCGGATTGATCTCTTCGGATATCTGAAGGGCATCATCTTTCCAGAAGCCGTTGAGTTCCGGTACCGCCTGCAAAGCTTTGACCACGGCACGGATCATCAGTGCGGCAGGCAGGATACGTTCTTTGATACTGCGTTTCCTGTTCTGCGTTTCGAGCCATTTCAGTGCCGGTGTCAGATTGATGGAAGCGGAGAGGTAGTAGTGCGGTATCTCTGCATTCGAACGGCTCATCGCAGCAGCGATCGCCTGGCGCATACTGTCGGAACCGCCCCGTTTCTTTTCGTTGGATGCGGCTGCCGCTTCGACTTCCGCTGTGCCTATCTTTCCCTTGGCCTTAGCGGCAAGGACATCGAGATCGACACCCAGTTCCCGGGCTCTTTTTCGTGCTGCCGGCGATATTTTAACCTCTTCTGCCGCGGTTTTTGATACTTTAGCTTCTGTGACAGGTTCTGTTTTCTTTGTCTTGGGTGTTTCCGGTTCTTTCTCTGAAGTTTCAGCCGCTTCCTCTTCTTTTTCGCCGCCGCTGAGTGCTTCAAGTTCTTTTTCCAAAGACTGGGATGTTTCATTTTCTCCGCGTATCAGGGCAATGGGCGTTCCCACTTTGCATTTTGTTCCGGGTTTTACAAGCAGTTTGTCAATGACACCCTCTTCGAAAACTTCGACTTCGATCACCCCTTTGTTGGATTCCACTTCGGCGATCACCTGGTCTTTGGTGACCTTGTCACCCTCTTTGACCTTCCACTCCATCAGCGTACCGGCATCCATGTCGGCACCCAGGCTTGGCATTTTAAAAATACCCATAATGTTCCCTCCTTATTTTTCAAGTGTAGAGGTGTCACCCTCCGGCAGGCCGAGTTCTCTTGCTTTGAGCAATCGGCGCATGATCTTTCCGCTGCGTGTTTTTGGCAGGTCTTCCTGGAACTCTATCTCTTTGGGGGCGACTGCGGCGCCCAGTTTTTTCCTCGCGAAACCGATGAGTTCCCTTTTGAGTTTCTCGTCGGGTGCATACCCGCTCTTGAGCGAAACGAATGCTTTGACGAGCTGGCCTATGAGCGGATCGGGTTTTCCTATCACTCCGACCTCCGCTACAGCGGGATGCTCCATTAGTGCACTTTCCACTTCAAAAGGCCCGACCATGTGTCCGGAAGTCTTGATGATGTCATCGGCACGTCCGACGAACCAGAAGTAGCCGTCTTCATCTCTGTATGCCAGGTCACCGGAGATATACCAGCCTCCGGCAAAACTTTTTTTGTATTTTTCTTCATTATGCAGGTATCCCCTGAACATGGAAGGCCATCCCGGTTTGAGGGCCAGGTCTCCGTCTTTACCCGCTTCGGTGATCTCGGTGACGCTTCCGTCTTCATTTTGGCGGACGACAGCGGCGACGATACCCGGCAGGGGTTTCCCCATCGAACCGGGCTTGACATCCATGCAGGGATAGTTTGCGATCATGATACCGCCGGTCTCGGTCTGCCACCAGTTGTCATGGATGGGCATTTTGAGTTTCTCCATACCCCAGACAACCGCTTCGGGATTGAGCGGTTCGCCTACACTCTGGATCACACGAAGATGCGAGAGGTCGAAACGTTCAAGCGGATCGATGTCAAGACGCATCAGCCTGCGTATGGCTGTCGGTGCGGTATACCAGACATTGACCTTGTAGTCCTGCAATATCCCGTACCAGCGCTCGGCATCAAATTCCGCTTCATTGACGATATTGGTAGCCCCGTGCAGCCATGGCGCGATGATGCCGTAGGATGTACCGGTCACCCAGCCCGGATCGGCTGTACACCAGTAAATATCATCTTCATGCAGGTCAAGTACATAGGCACCGGTCACCCAGTGCGTATAGACAGCTTTGTGCACATGGATCACACCTTTGGGCATACCGGTCGTTCCGCTGGTAAAGTGCAGCAGGGACATATCTTCGGGGTCGGTAGACTCTATCTCAAAGGTATCGGATGCTTTTTTCATAAGAGAGGGAAGCGAAAGGACTTTTTCGTCCACATCCTCTTCGGCATCTATCAGCAGAATATACCGAAGTTCGGGCAGCGCATCGAGCTGAGGTGCGATCTTTTTCTCATAAAGCCGTTTGGTGGTAAGGAGTCCTTTGGCATCTCCGCGCTGCATACGCTGTAAAATAGGTTCGGGACCGAACTGTGAAAAGAGCGGGCACATCACACTGCGGTTCTTCAGTATCCCCATCGCTCCGATATAGAGTTCGGGAAGGCGTGTAGAAAGGGTATAGATACGCTCTCCTTTTTCAAAGCCCAGTGTTTTGATGACATTGGCGAACTTCGCGCTTTCCTTTTTCATCTGGGCATAGGTAAAGATGCGTTCCTGACCCTCCTCACCCAGCCAGATGAGGGCAGGTTTGTCGGCCAGAGGACCATTGGCATGACGGTCTATGGCTTCATGGGCGATGTTGAGACCGCCGGAGGGGAGTCCTTCAAAGACCTTGTCGAGATCTTCCCATTTAAAACTGTCGTAGGTTGTCTGATAATCGGTCATATTCAGTGTTTTCAAAAGTGCTTTGTTGTCTTTCCTGATGCGCTGCTCTTCCATTACATTTTCTCCTTTGCAATTGGATTATCTTAAATAGAGTATAATCCAAAATGGTTAATATATGATAACAGGAAAGTAAAAGAGTGAAAATG
>FXBE01000059.1_pt1 | contig 15804 bp, 8 predicted proteins | sample 5335311 | NCBI WGS metagenome assembly FXBE01 (sample SAMEA103928390, study PRJEB20085) | sediment metagenome | biome: marine biome; feature: hydrothermal vent; material: sediment | place: Atlantic Ocean | collected 2013-08-06T02:46:56 | depth 0.05 m | reverse complement strand
CTAATCTATATATCATTTAGCTATATTTTTTCTAGCTGGTATATCGAACCTAAAGGCCATTGGATTGAAGACCAGTACCTGCTGTCCTATTCGACATTTGATTTCTTATCTTATCTTACACTCACGTTTAATATAGCAGGCCCTGAAGGATTATTTAATAATGCATACTGGAGTTTGCCCGTAGAGTTTCAGTACTATCTTCTCTTCCCTGCTATAATTTTTTCCCTTAAGTATGCAGGTATAGCCGGACCACTTCTCTTGGGCATTGGATTGTTCCTCATCCCCAAACTAGGTATTGCTAACTTTGACGAAAATAGAATTTTCACTCTAGCATTTAGTTTCTGCGGTGGTGTTTTAGTTGGCTATTTTTATAAAATATCCCACTTCCGTCTACACCCTATAGCAGGAGTTATTACACTTTTAGCATTTGCACTATTTGCATCTTCCATATCGAATTCGTACATCGCTCTACCCAATGTCCCGATACTTTCAGGTATTTGGAATTGGTATGGAATCCTCGCGATTACCTCAGTCTATATAATGCTGACTTCCAAGTTTACCCTTCATCATAATATTGAAAGGCTACTCAAGCACTACGGGACAATCTCGTACAGTACATATTTATATCACAATCTATTCATCGCCATTTCGGTACTATGTATTATCCATTTTGGGATTCATGACGGGAGGATACGACTACTGATCACTTTATTTTTTACACTCATAACGAGCTATCTTGCGGCTTACCTTTCCTACAAATACATTGAAAGCCCAGCGATAAAGCTTGGTAGAAAAATTCTTCAGCATAGAGTCCGATAAACACTTGTTGTATCTTCAGCTAGTCTATTTACCAACATATGTTTACAAATGACCAACGATTTGGTATTTATCGTTCTCGTAGCTCATACGGAATGAGTCTAGCAAACAATTGTTGCGCTTGATTTCTTGATAGCGAATCTAGATAAAGACATATATATTTATAAATATATCAATATGTTAGGATATATTTTGGAGGAAAAATATTTTTCTGGCGCATATTGTGCGTTATAGTTAGGCATGAAAACAGAATTATTTATAAGTATGCGGGGCACCCCGTACGTCACCACACGAAAATCGATAACATTGATACTAAAGGTACACTGAGATGAGTAAGTTAATCATTCAAGATCTGGAAAGAAACCAACAGCTTGATCGAAAAGCTTTGGCGTCGATAACTGGGGGTAGTGGTGATTGGGTGTTTGGGTGGATTAGCCCTCATGGCGGCGCAGGGGCTGGCGGTGTTAACTTATATAACCCAATTTTCAATGTTCAATTTGCCAATCAAACTATTATCAACGAGGGTGATGGAACAATAAATGCAATAAACGCCCCTTCTTTCTCACCGACAACGAGTTTGACTGAAAATAATTTTTCAGCGACGCTTCAAGCTCATATAGAAAGCACGATTGCATCGCGCTGAAGTGAAAGGATTTCCATATACCCGTCACGAATAGGTTTCCCAAACAATTATGCATACTGTTTTGGAAACTTGGGCAATAATAAGCTATTGCTACACGGATTTTTTTTCTTCTTTACGATAATCCTCTACTTTCAATCCATGTTTTTTCAACAGCGTCCAAACATGTGATCGATTCATATCAATTTTCCGCGCTAGAGCCACGACTTTTCCACCCGCTTCCATCAAGCCTTGTTCTAGATAAAGCTTTTCTGCTTCGCTGCTCGCTTCCTTTTTTACTTCAGACAAACGACGTTCCAGGAGCGGAATATTACTTTTTAACTCATTTTGAATGGGTACATCAGGACGAATATGATCGGGCAAATGCTGTAAATCTGCATTATCACCGGCCAGACATGACATGCGAAAAATTAAATTCCGTAATTCTCGTACGTTTCCGGGATATCTATAATTCATTAAGAAAGTTCTAAGTCTTGGTGTAAACTGAAGCGGTCTTCGTTTGAGGTTACCCGCTGCCTCATCAGTAAAGTAATCAAACAATAAGGGGATCTCATCACGGCGTTCTCTCAAAGGGGGAATCGTGACATTGATAACGCTTAAGCGATAATAAAGATCTTCCCGGAATTGCCCATTTTGACTCATCTCCAATAGATTTCTATTCGTGGCTGCAACAACACGGGCATCAACGTGTGTAACCTGATCAGAACCTACACGTTGCAATTCGTTGGATTGCAATACACGGAGCAATTTCACTTGACCTTGAAGTGGTAATTCACCGATCTCATCGAGAAAAATCGTCCCACCATCCGCTGATTCGAATTTCCCTTTGCGGTCACTACTCGCGCCTGTAAACGCGCCTTTTTTATGTCCAAATAGTTCAGATTCTAGTAGATTTTCGGGAATCGCTCCGCAGTTAATGGAGATATAAGGTTGTTCAGCACGGCCACCATTAGTATGTATGACCTTCGCCATGAGTTCCTTACCCGTGCCGCTTTCACCATCGATTAAAACAGGTAGGTCAGTAGGCGCAGCCTTTTCTGCGATTTCAAGAGACTCCAGCAGCTTAGGGCTCTCACCAAATACGCCTTCAAAAACAAAATCCCGATCCAGTAAGCCTTGTCGCCGTTCCGCCGCGGTTGATTTTCGAGTCTTACGCCCCTTTTCCGACGATGCCTGTAAAAAACGATCCTTGTGAGAGAGTTGCATCACTTCCTCTCTAAGGATATTGGTTTGATTTAGCAGTTTTTGGACTTCAGGACCTTCTAGTTTTTGCGCCCATCGTAGCGACGACCGCATAAATTCGATTTTTTCTAATAGGCTCGCATAGGACAATGATCCGCCTGAATTTTTATGTACATTATAGAGTTTCATAAATCACCCGACATTTGTTTTTGTACCAATTGGAAATACATTCCTTTGCGGCCAAGTAACTCTTCATGATTGCCCTGCTCCACAACTGCACCATCATAAAGAACCAAAATCTTATCCGCGTGCATAATGGTGCTCAATCTGTGCGCGATAACAACCGCAGTACGACCCTTAAGAATATCTTGCATACTACTAAGAATATTACCTTCCGACTGACTATCTAAAGCAGAAGTAGCCTCATCTAGAATTAAAAGCCTGGGATCCTGGTAAAGTGCACGCGCAATGCATAACCTTTGCATTTGCCCTCCCGACAATCCCATACCTCTTTCACCAACAATCGTTTCGTAACTCATTGGCATATTCGATATAAACCCATGTGCATCGGCTAGTTGGGCAACCTCGATAACACGACGACGATCAGGATTTTCTTCACCCGCGGCAATATTCTCAGTAATCGAGCCGGAAAATAGTAGGTTACTCTGCATCACGTAACCTACTTGGGCGCGAAAATATTCGCGGTCGACCTGATTGAGATCATAGCCATCGACAGTAATCCGACCCTCTGTGGGTTCGTAAAATCCGACCATTAATTTCGCTAAGGTTGTTTTTCCAGAACCACTTAACCCTACAATAGCGACCATTTCTCCAGATTTAATTTCAAAACTAATGTTTTCCAGTACATAGTTAGTTTCATTTCCACCGTAGCGAAAATAGACGTTTTCAAACGCAATATCACCTTGCAATTCGGGAAGAATAACGCGTGATGACATATCTTCTGGTTTTTGTTCAGGCTCCAGATCTAGCACATCACCTAAGCGCTCCATAGCAACACCCGCTTCATGCACCCGGTTCCATAAGCCAACAAGCCCCATTAACGGCGCTAGGACACTTCCCATTAAGGCGTTGAACGCGATTAGCTGACCAATGGTCAATTCATTTGACAGCACCAAATTAGCTCCAGCCCATAAAATTACAATTGTAGTTGCAGAGTTAAGTAGTTGACTTGCCAGCCCGACCAAAATAGAGAATCGTTTCGCCCGATACTGAACATCTAGCGATCGGACATACTTTTGTTCCCAGCTGAGTCTCATTGAACGCTCAATCCCCATTCCTTTAATCGTTTCAGCACCACCTATTGTTTCCATTAAAATCGCCTCTGACTCTGTTGAGGCTTCAAAGGCGTCGCGTGCATACTGTTTTAATTTAGGCGTAACCAAAATAGTTAACAGTAAAATTGGGATGACAAAACCAATTAATAGCCAAGTTAACTTGGCGTTATAGAAAAACAAAATGGTAAAGTAAATAAAGACCATCAACAGATTCAGTACTGTAGTTACCGTCGACTCTGTTAGAAATGCTCGGATAGTGCGGTTTTCTTGAAAACGCGCAAAAATATCACCTGTTTTTCGTTTTGCAAAAAAAGAAATGGGCAACGACATGGCGTGTTTGAAGAACATTGTCATCATCGTAAAATCTAAATTTCTCACCATATAATTCGATAGAAATGCTCGCAGGGTCGCGGTTAACTGAGAGAACACCGTCGTAATTACAAAGCCCACAATCAATAGATTCAGTAGCGTCACATCCTTGTGAACGATAACGTTATCGAGAATATTTTGTGTGATAACCGGCGGTATGACCCCTAGCATTTGGATAATGAACGTTGCTAGAAACAAATGACCTAGTAATTTTTTATACGGCTTTAAGTAACCTACAAAACGCACCCAGGGGGATTTTGATGTGGTAATCTGTACCATATCCATGCCGGGATTAAAAAGTAGGCAGGTGCCACTCCAACCGCGCTCAAATTCTTTTACCGTTAGTTTTCTAAAACCCGGTCCAGGGTCCGCGACCCATACGTGTGTTTTTGAAATACCATAGACTACAATGTAATGATAACCTTCCCAATGCACTATGAAGGGTAATTCAAACCCGAGTAACGCCTGATAGGTACACTGTACGCCTCGGGTACTAAATCCCAATGACTCACCAACTCTAGCGAGGCTTTCGAGCGTCGCACCTTGAGTCGTCACGTTCGCCAGTTCGCGAAGTTTCCCGAGGCTCATAGGGATTTTATATTGCTTACAAATCATGGCTAGACACGCTGCACCACAATCCATTTCTTCCGCTTGAGGAACGAGCGGAAAGCGTCGAATAATCTTCTCGCCACGTTTAGCACGAGAGCCTATATCAAACATTAGCGGCCGTTTTCGCCGATCTGCTAATTTCTTTTGCCGCAGAAGCTCCCGATCCATAAACTGAATGCGTTCTTCAAGAACTTCGCGTAGCTTTGGATTACGCTCCAAGATTATATAGACAGTTTTTTCAGGAATAATTAGAATAACTGAGTCTTTTACAGCCATTGCTGAAGCTTGTTGTTCTTGGCGAGTTAGACAGGCCTTCTCACCAAAAATCTCACCCTTCTTAAGCGTTGCAAGATGAAACTCATCGCCTTGATCCTTCCGTTCTATGCTCACCTCACCTTGACGAACAACGTACAAACGATGATCTTCTCGTGAATCTTGAGCAAGGATGACATTGCCGGCAGCAACACGCTTAATACCTACGCTATCGATGAGATTTTCTAGTTCTTCGTTACTTAGTTTATTTTTTAAATCGAAAAGTCGCGAAACAAACCCACCTGCGGAGCTAATAGCAACATAGCTACCGATGAATTTTTTAGCCTCTGGATTTTTTGCCAGGGCTTTATTAAGAGCATCACGCGAAATTACGATAATCTGGGTTTTACCAGATGATCGTACCGAAAATTCAAGTGGTTCATTTCTAAGTGCAGAGATTTCTGCAAACACGTCCCCGGTTTTCCGAATACCGTGACTCGTTTCCTTGCCATGTTCTTCTACAAAAAGCCTTGCGCGACCTTTTTGAACGATGCAGAGTCCAGCTGGGATATCACCACTCGCATAAATGGTATCGCCTAAATCAAAATTAAGCGTCTCAGATGAGGACGAAAGGTTTTCCATTTCCGCATCGGAGAAGACAGAAAATAATTCAATGGTTTTAAGGAATTCGAGCGAGGCTTGGTCGGTCAAGGTACGACTCCTATTATTTGTTTTCTCTACAGTGGTTCAATGCGATGATCTTTAGCGCGCGCTGCTAACCAATCATCTTTTAGAAGCCGCTTCACTTCGGAACGAGTTTCGTCATCAAGTTCAGCCGATGTCATTGAATTCACCATAAATATTTCATATTTTTCTCCATCTGCAGAAGTAAATGGGCCGATTACCTCGCCTTTAGAAGCGTTGAACAGCTTACTTTCCACCTCACCCAGGAGTGATCCTCGCATTACTTTTCCCAGTTTACCGCCATAAGGCGCTGAATCTGCGATAGAGTATTCAGTTGCCATTTCCTCAAAACTTTCAGGATCTTCTTCAAGTATGGTTAGTAACTCCTTGGCCTTTCCTTCAGAATCCATGACGATGTGTGATACTTCGACGCTATCAAAACGAGGAGAGTGCAGACGAAAATACTCGTCAACCTTATCATCGCCCTGAACCTCGGCTAGCATTTTTTCCTGATAGACCGAATCAGTAAGAAAATCCTCGAAATCATCCAAGCTAAGACCAATACTATCGAAATAATCAACGGTATCTTGGGCACGGTGTAGCCCGGTAACACGACGGAACTGCTCTGATTTCTCTTGTATATCTTCAATTGGGGCGTCAATGCCTTTACGTTTAGCTGCATGCACGATTAGCTTTTCTCTTAAAATATCCTCAATTAATCCATCAAATCTACCAGATAATTTCAGAAGCTTTATAAATCCTTCCGTAGTTATGATTTCATCATCAATTTTTACGATATCTGTCATTTTTATTCTCCTAATAGGGAAAAATACTTGAGTGATTTATACTAATAATTGTCAGTAAACAATAAATGGATGATAATTTTTCTATCTGATTTAGTAAAACGCTATCCACCTACTTTTTTGAGAGGATCCAACACTAAGTCAATTAATCGTCTTTGGCGAACAATTATCTCGGCTAATGCCACCATTCCATACCGCAGTTTGAATTCTCTGCCATCAATTTTAAAATAATCTCGATCAAGACTAACTCTACCTTTAAATACGGGGGATTTATCTTTTTCGGAAGCTGGCTGTGCGGTCGGTGAGATATATTCTAAGGTGCCTTCGATAAACCCATACCGCTGAAATGGGAAAGCATTAAATTTCATTTTCACCGGTAATCCTACGCGTAGTAGGCCTCTATCTGATTCGTTAATTTGAACTTCTAGTACAGAAACAGCTTCTGCAGGGGCAATGCCACCTAGCGGAGTATTTGCCTGCACCTTATCACCTGCTTGAGTAAACGCGAGCTCGGTAATCACGCCTGATTCCGAAGCGCGAATTAGTAAGAAGTTTTCCTCATCAATGTGATTAAAACTTACTCGCGATGCAGCTTCGGCTGTAAGTCGAGCGCTACGTAGGTCAAGCTCCAGTTTGTTTTCTTCATTAGCGATCTCTTCCTGTAGTTTCTCGAGTTCAATGCGCGACTGAACCATTGCTTGATAAGCCTCTTCCATCCCCGCTGTTGCTTCTGCGTCTTCTTGGCTGAGGTTGAATTCCAACTCCCCTAGTTTTGCTTCTGCAACACGAAAATTAGCCCGCGTCGTAAGATATTCGCTACGTTTTAATTCCACCTCGTCCCGAGAGACACCGCCGCCTGCTAATAACCGTTCAAATTTACCTTTTTCTTTACGCGCAACTTCTAAGGCACGCCTGGCTTGGTCGCGAGTACTCAACACCTCCTGGAGCTTTGCCTTTTGTGATTGTTTAAGCTTAGTTAAGCCTTCAGCAAGACGGCGTTCATGAAGTTGTTCTTGTACTTTGATCTGTCTTTCGAGAGCAGCGGCTTTTCGTAGCATTAGCGTTTTGCGTTCAGGAAAATGATCATAATCCCGTTCTGCTGATTCAAGCTTAATTTGTGCATCAAGCGCACGTGCCGCTGCTTCCACCGCACCACGAGCATTAAGACGCCCCATCACATCACCCTCTTCAACGGGTTGACCTTCGGACACAAATATATCTACAAGCTCCCCTTCAATCGGTGCATAAAATCTGCGTACTTCGGAGTCAGGGCGGATAGAACCTTGTGCCGAAACTATTTCAGGAGATTTACCAAAAAATGACCATAAAAATCCCGACACTAACATTGCCACTAATAGCCATAGGGTTAAACCAAACAGGCGAGAAGGCTCCGAAGTGAGTATTTCGATACCCTCTGCGCTATGATCGTTAAGCGCAGTGCTAAGATGTTTTAGTTGTTGTGGTTGTTCAGCCATTACTGAAATAACTCCTGAAACAGTCGATTGTTAGGCCTTGCTAACACTAAATGAATACGCGCTGTGGTACCTGAAAACATAGCACTCAAGATGTAAGACATATACTTTATTCACTCTGCAAAAGCAGCACCAAAAACTGAGTGGCGCTTTTTCAAGTACGGACTCTGTAGGTCGGTGATATGATCTTTTTCAATTTCGCCTTCAGTCGACTATATAGACTCACTTTAGGTTTCTCCTTATTCTTTAAAATTGGTCGAAAAATAGCCTCCGACCGCATATTTCACTTAGTATTAACAGGCTCTAATAATTTTAGTTTAGATTCCAAAACTTTGTTACTCAAAACGCTACTTAAATCTTTAAGCGCACGGCGTTGCAGTGCCATTTCTTGCTCAATGGATTTACACAGTGCCTTTTGATCTTGTTTGAGCTCTAACTTTAGAACTTTATACACCTGCTGCACCTGAGTAATTTGAGCATTAATTTCAGCTAACAATGAACTCTGCTGTTTAAAACTCTCTGTGATTTGTTCCTCAAGACGTTGCAAGCTTTGAATACCACCAGAGTTCCTATAACGGCTTAAACCTTCAGTAGCTGTTTTTACGAGTTGGTCTGCACGATTCTTTGACGTATCGCGATACTTTATAAATTCACCTTCAATTGCAGCGAGGAAGAAACTATCTTTTTCAGGATCTAAAGATCCATGAAAAAGAAACAGTTGGTCTTGATAATCGTCTGTTGCTTGCTTTCCACCCAGCGCTTCATATCGGGACGCAATATCCTCATAGCGCTGTATTACTTTCTGCGCTTCTCCTTGCCAGGTTTCATCTGTTACCTTCTTTAATGTTTGAACGGCATCTACAACCATGCCTTTTTGCCAAAGCTTTAACGCGTTACTAAAATTTTCGGCTATCTCTTTTGGTGGTAAATTATCTTTTTTCAATTGTTCTAGTTCAGATTGAAATAACGGAGTCTGGAACGACAAATTCTGGTAGGCCTGTAGGCTATTTAATATATCGCTATTATCCTTGCCTTGTTGGAATTGACTGTATTTTTCAGCATCATGACGTAGATCCTCCAAACCCGAAACTCTTGGGAAGCGTGAAGAGAACTTATCTATCACTTTTAGTAATGCCTTATCGCCATTATCTATTTGTTCTTTCAAGTTAGATTTAAAGCTCTCTATCGCGGCAACATATAATGATTTATCATTGCGTAGTTGACGCAAACCACTGAAGACCTTCCCTCTTAGCGACTCAAATTCGGGAACATACTCCACCACTCTAGCCATCAGCCGGCGATCAGCGTCGGAATTGGCACGCCATTCTTCAACCAAGTTAGTAATAGTCTCTTCATCACTATAAATCTGAATTGATCCTTCTGGCCCACCACGCTGGTGAATAAATCCATCCAAAGTAGCAACCCTTTCTAACAACTTAAGAATTTTTTGGCCTTCCTGATGATGACTGGAGAAGGTGCGGGATTTAACCAATAGTGTATTTGCGGATTCAAGGTCATTATTCTTTAGATGACTAATCCATTCAGGTAAAAATGACTTTAAAAGAGACTCTGTTGCAAGTTCAGAAATAACATCTTTTGTATCTTTATGATCGGCCAGATAACTATCTGCCGCTTGAATACAGGCAGAATAATTCTTTTCTTCACAAAGAAATTCTATCTGTCGCTTTTCCCTATTGAGGAAATACAGAAAAGAAAACAGCGTAATTGTTAATAGAATGAGTCCTGCAAGAATATTGCGACGATGGGGAGTCTCTGCCTTATCATCTTTTAGTGCGCCCTTTATCTGCGCTATAAACCCTCTTGCCCTTCGATAGCGAGAAACAGGGCCAGTTTCCACTTTCTCTGATTCTTTCTCTTCAAGATCCTTATTTATCGCTGAATTTTTTACATCCTCCGAAGTATCGATTTTTTCAACTTTCTCTTCGACACAAAAAATATCGAGAAAGGACGTCGCGGTAGAAATAAAAGTCGTATGTTGATTTCCAGCGCTCTGAAATTGGGATGCCGTGTGAGGGGCACCGTCAGCATCATCTTCATTGACTTTAGCGATATCGAGCTTGAATACAAAATATTCTCCACCTAAACCAATTCGATCCCCAGGTGAAAGGCTTTGTTGGCGTTCGTTGAGTCGCTTACCGTTTAGGAAGGTACCATTGGTACTGCCTAAATCTTCAATATATAGATTGCCTTCCTGCTCATAAATATGGGCGTGCCGACGAGATAGAAACCCCAGTTCTTCTGGTACGGAGTCCTTGTACTTTGAAAATACCTCGCTGTCTTTGCTAATTAGAAAAGGAAACTTCGATACTTGAATTGATTCAACGGCGTCATTTTGTGAACTCAGGTTTAATCGTATATTCGATGGACTCACAAGGCGCGTATGCTCATCTGAAACGGCGCCATCTAAAGCAACCCGGTAGGATAAATCGCCCGCAAAATTTATTATATCCCCGTGTTGCAATTGTGAAGGCGTATCTTTCAGCGGCTTTTCGTTGACGCTTGTACCATTGCTACTGCCAAGATCAGCAATATAAGGCGTGCTGTCTTGCATAAAAATACGTGCCTGACGGCGCGAGAGGCTTTCAATGAGTTTAGGAGGTAAATCGCAGAATGGTTTTTCCAGGCGTCCAACATGAAATAATCCATTCTCAATAACGATATCATCCAACTCTGGATGAGAAACAGGTTTCAGGGTTATGAGCATATTTGAACAATGATTCTTGTCATTTTTAGTACTTGCCCGACTAATATATTTCTTTCAGCGGCAATATGGGTTGCTTCGGTTCCAGGAGGGAATTATATATCATCATTTGGCACCAAGCTTGCCTAGCAACGTAAGTGACATAAGTAAAATGCTTATTAACCAGCGAAGCTTGGGCCTGTGGATGCCGTAAACTTATGCACTCTATTCGCTGGATTTCCCTACGATTTCTTTAGGCCATCCGCCACCCAACGCCTTGTACAGCACGACGGTATCAGAAAGAATCACTTGCTTGTTCTCTAGCAGCGATTGTTCCGCAACCAATAGTGAACGCTCTGACTCAAACACCTCCAACTGTGATATCAAACCTTCTTTCAATTTCTGATTCACCTGTTTAGAGACAGTACGAAGTTGATTCAGTTGTTTCTTCAGCTCTGTATGCTGTTTTTTGTGACTCTCAAGATTGATTAGGGCGCTCTCTACTTCCTCAAATGCGCTAATAACCACCCGACGATATTCTTCACGAGCAACCTTGGCCTCCGCATCATTGACACGAATGTTTGCATGAACCGAGGGGTCGAGAATGGGGATATCTAGTGTGGGCTGCAATACGCTGGTAAAGGATCTCAACAGGTCGGACAGTTTCAGGCTAGAACTTCCCAGGCGTCCAGTTAAGCCAAAAGATGGTAGCCGGGCAAGCCGGGCCTGGCCACTTAAATTATGCGCCTGCAACACACGGTACTCAGCTGCAACGACATCCGGTCGACGTGATAGGAGGTCAGACGGGATACCGGTGGGTACTTTCAGCAATTTAACTTTGTGGCTGAGTGATCCTTTTTCGATATGCAACTCCCCTGCGGGAATTCCCAATAAAGTTGCAACAGCATTTTCAGTGACATCACGATTGCGCTGTAGTTCAAGTAAATCGCGCTGCAGTTGGTGGATCTCTGCGTTCTGTTGCAGAATTTGGGTTTGGGCTACCATTCCTTCTTTTAACATCCCCTCAAATATGCCACGAATACGTTCGGCATCACTCAGGGATTTTTTCTGTTGTGCAATCTGTTCATCAAACTGTAAAATCTGAAAATAACTTGACGATACATTACCAACCAACGTCAAATAACCCGCCCGATAGTCCGCAGCAGAGGCGCTAATAGCAGCTTGCTGAGCATCCACACCTTTTTTAACTTTACCCCAAATATCGAGTTCCCAATTGAGCGAGGTTGCCGCCGCGTATTGATGGGTTGTGTCTTGCCCACTGCTGCGCTGAAAAGACTTACCACCACCGGCTCGAATTGAGGGGCGACCTGCGGCTTTCACCTGCCCGATGGCTGCTTCGGCCACACCGATCTGTGCGGTCAGTATTTTTAAATCAATATTCTGGGAAATAGCCTTTTCAATCAGTTCATTTAAGTCTTGGTCACCAAAATTTTTCCACCAATCCTGGTTAATCGCTTCGCTAGCGGACACTTCTGTACTGGCAGAGGACTTCCACGACGCCTTGTTAGGTGCGTTTGGCGATTCATATTTAGGCCCCGCCAATTGAGCGCAACCGCCCAGAAAAACGAGGGCGGATATAAACAGTAGGCGATCAATAGAGAGCGACATATTTTTATTGTCCTTTAACGGCCGCTAGCGCGGGGAAATTAACAGAACTGACTCGATCCGTGCCGGGTAGGAACAGAAACTCTCCGGCTTCGTGACCTGCATACTTAATCGGTGCATATTGGGGATTCTGCTCGACATTAAGACGTGCGGTGGCTTTTTTCATACGCTTTTGCACCGAACGATAGAGCTCATAGCCTTCTAATATTTGATCGTTAGAATTCAACGAATCGAGAAATGCCTTGGCGAATAATGAATGATTTCCTCCGCCGGCATCAAGCACAGGCTTGACATCACCTGAAGTTAATACCGCTCGGGCGCGAGCGGACGACATGGTTCGGTACCATTTAGTACGAGCATCATTGGACATGCCACCGCGCAGACGCGCGACCGAAGAACGCGTGAGCGAACCGGAGTAACACGAATCCGCAACTACCAGCACATGCTTAGCCGTCATTACGTTTAATAAATCAGTGATCGCAATATTAGAAATCCAGTTAGCACTATTGCCGGGATCGGCGTCGACTGGTAACCAATAGCCACGCATATTGACGGGATCAAGTTCACCATGTCCGGCATAATAAATCAGCAAATTGTCTTTCTCGGTGAGTTTTTCACGCATCTCGTTGAGTGCCGATAACAGTTCATAACGATTAGCATTAAGTAGGAGCGTTGTTTTAAATCCGTATTTAGACTTAAGCACCTCCGCAATCGCATTGGCATCGTTCTCTGGAGTCTTTAAATTTGTTAGGTTTGCGTAGTTGTTGTTGCCGATCACTAAGGCATAATAATTGCCAAAATCGACATCAGTTGACCCTGACGAATCTTTCGTAGGTGCAGGTTTCTCGGCTGTGCTGGTGGCTTGTTTTTGCTTGGGAACCAACAGAAAATCGAGTGCCGCACGTTTACCCAACTTATCAACGGCGACAACATTGATGGTTGTATTGGGGTCATTCACGGGATGACTTGTTTGGAAAAGCCCGTTGGCATCGAGTGTTTGTTTCTCTCCGTTAATACTAAAAGACAGTAAATCTTTAGCCGGAGAGACGCGTCCAATGACGTTAACCATTTTGGCAGGCGGAGGAATCATCGCAGTGGGTTTTGAACGCATTAAAGCCAACGGTGGCTCAATAATTTCAATGCTCGGCCCCGTCGCAACCGTAGCAACCACTTTATCGGCCTGAGCTTCCTTAAGCTGGGTCTTCTTCTGCGTCAAACTTCCTTGAAGTTGGCTAATTTCGTTTTCCTGCACGCTGATTTTACTTTCATGTTGAGCAAGCTCTTGCTCCAACTCAGAAATACGAGTGTCTTGCTGCACCGCACCTTTCTGAGTTTGGGCCAATTGCTGCTGAAGACGTTGTTGCTCAGCTCTTGAGATATCCAGTTTACCTTGCAGCTGCTGCCGCTCTGAACTCACGTTGGTTAACTGAGTTTGTAACTCAGTCTGATTACCAGAGCCTTGTTGTGCGGCTTCCAACTGCTGGCGTAGCTCAGTTTCCGTCTGCTGGCTTTTACTCAATTTTGCTCGATATTCGCTTTGTTGAGTTTCATATTGCGTCAATTGAGTTTTAAGCTCCTCTGCCTGTCCACTGGCTAACTCGGCGGTCGCAAGTTGTTGTTGCAATCGAGCCTGCTCGGCTCGGGCCTGCTGCAAGTTCTTATCAAGCGTAGCTTGATTTTCTTCAGCTTGTTGAAGATTCTGCTGCACTTGACGGTCCTGATCAGACTGAGTCGATCGCAACTGGCTTAATTCCTGCTCTTGATTGCCTATGGTGGTTTGGTACTGACTCAGTTCGGTGTTCAAACGGGTAATTTCAACTACTTGTTGCTTTCCACTATCACTCGCGTTGAGAGATTCTAGCTGACTCTGAGTCGCATCAAGTTTTTCCCGATTGGTCTGCAGAGCAGCCTGCTTATCTTGCAGACTAGCCTGCGTTTCATCAAGATTCTGGCGTAAGGTTTTGGTTTCAAGTTGCTGTTGAGCCAATGACTGAGTGAGGCGCTGTTGTTCTTTCTTCGCCAAATCGAGTTCATTGCGTAGGCTTTGAGAATCTTCAGGGCTCACTTGACTAGCGGCTGGCGCAAGGGCTATGGCTTTATTACGTTCTTTCAACTCGGCTCTTAGCGCGGTTGCCTTACTGCGCTCGGTTTGTAAATCGTTCTGCCGCGTCTCAAGGGCTACCTGTGCTTGGCTCAACTCACCACGTAATTCGCCCACCTCAGCTTGTAATCGCTCATGTTCAATTTTTGTTGCCTGGCGCTGGCTTTGCTCCACCGATGAAACATACTCCAATTCCCCATCCGTCAAACCTGAGGCCTTGCGGTACCAGTTCATCGCTTGAGTTAAATCAATCGGTACACCGAGCCCACTTTCATGCAGATAACCCAAATTGATCATCGCACGAGAGTAATTCTGAGCCGCGGCTTTCTGGTACCACATAGAAGCCAATTGATAGTCTGCCTGGATACCCAAGCCTTTCTCATAAATCTCACCCACATAAGTCTGTGCCGCAGCATCACCTTCCTGGGCTTTAGGTAACCAGATCTTAAGGGCCGTTGCGTAGTTGGCGCGATCATAAGCGGTATATTCGCCGCCGCGTATCTCGCACTGAGCCGCAGTGGATTTGACCGGCCTGCGAGGTGTGAGATAGGTCAATCCTTGACCCAACTTTTTAATTTTTCCGGGCAACAGGCAATCCACCACCAATAGACGATTTGGATTTCCGTCGGGGATTGAAGCTTCGTCAGTCTGAATAGATTTCGTCGCACATCCAGCGGCAAAAACGATCAGTAGACCCATTGCAAAATTGAGCATAATCGCCATCTTGGGCAATTTAGTTAGTGGTATGTTCATTATCGCCTCCTTAGGGCTCGATAGTATTCTTAGAGCACCTTTTGCTATTGACTGTCTGAGTCTCAATTTTCTCAACCCAGCATCAATAACGGTGCCCATTACTTATAGTTTCTATTACCTCGCACTGCCACGAAAACCGCAATGATTTAATAAATCAGAGTAGACCTAACTAGTTCCCATCCATAAACGGTGTTGTAGCGAGAGCGATTCAGGTTCGCAGTAGACATCCGTTTATGGATGGGAACTAGCTAGGACGACTCAGCATCTTGCGTTTCCTCTTAGGAACGTGCATGGAATAAGTTGATCAGTTACGGCGCAGGATTTTGTTTCTGCTTAAAATCATATCAAAAGGCGCATAGTGGCTCTATGCAACGATTGAGAACTTTTAAGCAGGAGCAAAAAGACCAGCCAGAATGATCAAGTTATTCCATGTACGTTCTTTTGTACCTCGAAATACCTATCGCAATTCTGATGCCAGATTGCTTTTTACGGCATAAATTC
>FXBE01000058.1_pt1 | contig 15908 bp, 16 predicted proteins | sample 5335311 | NCBI WGS metagenome assembly FXBE01 (sample SAMEA103928390, study PRJEB20085) | sediment metagenome | biome: marine biome; feature: hydrothermal vent; material: sediment | place: Atlantic Ocean | collected 2013-08-06T02:46:56 | depth 0.05 m | reverse complement strand
GATGATGAGACACTGATTGATGAAACATCACTTGATGATACTGATTTAGGCGAGAGTATTTTGGATGATGAAGAGGCACAAAAAGTAAAAGATTTACTTGATGAAACAAGTCTTGATTTAGCACTTGATCTTGAAGATGAAGGGGATGTTGTTGAATCTCTTGATGACTTTGAACTTTCAGAGGAGCCAGAAGCTCCTCAAGAGACAGAAGAGCTAGAAGATGTCGTAGAATTAGAACTTCCAGAAGAAATTGAAGAGCCAGTAGAATTAGAAGACCTAGAAGAGATTGAAGAACCAAGTGAACTTGAAGACGTTGAAGAACTTGAAGAACTTGAAGATGTTGAAGAACCTCAAAGTTTTGAAGAAGATATGGTACTTGATGATGAACCTGAAGAGTTAGAAATGCCAAAAGAGTTAGAAGAAGTGGTAGAGTTAGAACTTCCAGCAGAAATTCAAGAGCTTGAAGAGTCAGAAGAAGTTGAGAGTGAAATCCTTCCAGAGGCGGAAGAAGTAAGTGAAGAAGAAGTATTACCAATAGAGGAAGATGCAGATCTTGAGACACAGATTCAAAATGCGGTAGAAGATTTAAGTGATGAAGATTTAGAGAGTGAGGTTGATGATGAAACACTGCTTGAAATTGCTGCAAACGAGATTGATTCCTTAGATAATCTAACATCAAAAGATTTGAAACTAGCCCTTGGTGAGGAGATAGCTTCGCAAGAGGAAGTTGTTACATCTGATGAGTTAGAAGAGATTGTTGATGAAAGTGTTGATGCATTTAATGAAGAAGAGTTTGATGAAGAAGAGTCTGATGAAGAAGAATCTGCATCGCAAGGTGTAGAAAAATTAAAAAAACTTCTTGAAGCTTTAAGTGACAAAGATGTAGTAGCATCTCTAAAAGGGATGAAAATAAGCATAAATATAGAGTTGGATAGTAAATAATGAGTAAAATTAATGGTGCAGTTTTAGTGCTTTCAGGACCAAGTGGAGCAGGGAAGAGTTCTTTGATTCATAAAATAATTGATGATATTGGAGCAAGCTACTTTTCTATTTCCACAACGACACGGCCAATACGAAAAGGCGAGGAAGATGGCGTTGACTATTATTTTGTTGATAAAGAAGAATTTGAGAGAGAGATAGAAGCGGATCAATTTTTAGAATATGCTACTGTACATGGAAACTACTATGGAACATCCTTGCGACCAGTAAAAGAGGCACTCTCTCGTGGAAAACTTGTTATTTTTGATATTGATGTGCAGGGAAACAGTGCTGTAAATAGCCGTCTTGGAGATATTACAACTTCTGTTTTTATTACACCGCCAACACTTTCAGAATTAAAAAAACGATTAGAAGATCGCTCGACAGATGAACAGTCTGTTATAGATAGACGCATAGCAATGGGTAAAAAAGAGATTCAAAGAGTCTCTGAGTATGAGTATTTACTTGTCAATGATGATTTAGATATTGCCGCAGATAAATTGCGACTTATTGCAACAACAGCACGATTTAAGAAGTCCAATGATGAGATAAATGCATTTGTCAACCAGTGGGAAGATCTATAACAAAAGTTATAAGAGAAGTTACAGAAAAATAACGATATACTTCATCACTTAATTTAATAAAGGAAATATACTATGGGAATGCCTAGTGGAACAGAGTTATTATTAATATTTGGAATTATTGTACTTTTATTTGGTGCAAAAAAGATACCTGATTTAGCAAAAGGTCTTGGAAAAGGAATTAAAAACTTTAAACAAGAGATGAAAGAGGTAGATGAAGCTGAAGTTGAAGCTCCTAAAGAAGTTGAGCAGAGTGATACAGTAGCTTCCTCTAAAGAATCAACAAAAACTACAACACAAGCGTAAGCCTTGAAACAAAGAATATCTACATTATTGCGCGAAAAACTTGGTCGTGAGGTTGTTTTAGAAAAACCTCGTGATCGTTCTTTTGGACATTTTGCTACTCCTATTGCTTTTTCTTTAGCTAAAGAGTTAAGAAAATCACCAATGATTATTGCTGATGAACTTGCATCTTCGTTTGCAGACTCAAGTGAATTTTCTGCTGTTGAGGCTGTAAAAGGGTATTTGAATTTCCGTCTGAGTGAGAGTTTTTTAGCGGAGTATGCCTCTTGGGCATTAGAAAATCCTTCACAATTTGCAAAACAAGAAAAAAATCAAAAGATACTTTTAGAGTTTGTGAGTGCAAATCCAACGGGACCGTTACATATTGGTCACGCTAGAGGTGCTGTTTATGGTGATACTCTTTATCGTTTAGCAAAACATTTGGGCTATGACATTACAGCAGAGTATTATGTGAATGATGCGGGTAATCAGATAGATTTGCTAGGACTCTCTATTCAGCTTCACGCAAGAGAAAATCTTCTTGATGAAACGGTAGAATACCCTGAGTCATATTATCGTGGAGAGTATTTAGATGCTCTTTCTCGTGATGCAATGGAGAAATTTGGTGCGGAGATTTTTCATGATGAATCACGCAGACGAGAACTTGCATTGTGGGCTAAAGATGAAGTAATGAAGATTATTGTCAAAGATTTAGCTGACACCAACATCCGTTTTGATACTTTTGTTTATGAATCAACACTTTATGATGATTGGGACAGAGTGATGCAGAAGATGGGCAGTGGCATCTATGAAAAAGATGGCAAGGTCTTTATAGCCTCTGAAGTTAAAGGGGATGATCATGACCGAGTCGTTGTTCGTGATGATGGTCGCCCTACCTATCTTGCGGGTGATATAGTTTATCATAACCAAAAATTTGAGCGAGGGTATGACCACTACATTAACATCTGGGGTGCAGACCACCATGGCTACATTCCTCGTGTAAAAGCAGCTATTGAGTACCTTGGATACGATGCAAATAAACTTGAAGTACTTCTTTCTCAAATGGTGAGCCTTTTAAAAGATGGCGAGCCATACAAAATGAGTAAGCGTGCTGGAAATGTCATTTTAATGAGTGATATTGTCGAAGAGATTGGTGCAGATGCCTTGCGTTTTATCTTTGCAAGTAAAAAGAGTGACACAGCACTAGAGTTTGATTTAGCAGAGTTTAAAAAACAAGATAGTTCAAACCCAATCTTTTACATTCAGTATGCTCACGCAAGGATTCAAACACTTCTTTCAAAAAGTACATTGGATGTCCAGAGTATAAAAAATGCTTCTATTGAAGGATTAGATAAAAATGCAGATGCACTACTATTTGATGCTCTTTTACTTCCTGAAGTAGTTGAAGATGCTTTTAATACACGCCAAGTACAAAAAGTAACAGACTACTTAAAATCACTTGCTGCATCACTACATAAGTTTTATTATGATGTGCGAATGATTGGCACACCAGATGAGGCAAAACTCTTAAAATTAATGCTTGTCGTAGCGCTGAGTTTAAAAACAGGACTCTGGCTTTTAGGCATAGAAGCAAAAGATAGAATGAGTAAAGAAGAGGATTAACGCCTCTTCAGTTGTGGGTAATCTGCTAAAACTTCTTTTTCATACGCTTTTGGAATCTGAATCAAGATGGGGTTTTTACTCTTATCTAACCATTTAATGATTTTTCTCAGATCCTCTTCACGCATAGATGTACATCCTACTGTTGGGTGGTTTTTTGCTTTTTGAATATGCATAAAGATGCAAGAGCCTTGATTTTGTACTGCGTGAGGATTGTGTGCTACAACAATGCCTATTTTGTATTGATTGTCTGTTCGTCGCATATGCTCAAAACTCTTCTCATCTCCATGTGCTTCTATTATTTGATTGTAAAACGAGGAGTGGCTGTCATCTACACAGATGAGATTTTTATCTGCATGTAAATAAGGTAGTTTTGTATTGACTTTTGAAGCATATCCAAAAGTTTGCGTGAGTTTGAAAATGCCAGCTGGAGCTCTTTTGTCTCCCTCATGTTTTATGGGTTCATCTGCTTTGTGGGGAATCTCTTTTTCTCCTATACCCCAACCAAGTCCGTTTTTACCCAAATTGACATGAATATTTTTATAAACAAGTTGATTTCCTTCAAAACACTCCAATATAGCGCTAGAAGCGTTAAAATCATCTGCTTCAACAAAGATAATTTGCTGCGCTGAGAACAATAATGTTGAAAAACTTATGCTAATTAAGAAACTTTTTATCATAAAGTATGGTACTATTACTTATTATTTAAGTCAAGGGCAAAATATTATGAGTATTAAAATACGAGCAGCAAAGGTTGAAGATACGCCTTTTTTAGCAAAGATGATGTTACAGAGTTCTCGGGCTGGGAAGAAGAGGGGGATTTTTGATCTTATCTTTGAAACAGATGATGACAAGATTGTCTTGCAACAGCTTGAAAAACTCGCACAAACAGAAGCAAAAAGTCATTGTAATTATAGAAATTTTTTAATTGCTGAGATGGATGGACAAAACGTAGGAACGCTTTGTAGCTACGAGCCAAGAAGAGCTACAAAAGAGGTTTTTATAAAAGCATTGCAAGAAATTGGTTGTGGTGAAGATACTGTACAATCACTAGAAGTTTTATATGGTTGTGAGCTTAACATTAGTCGAGCCGCTTTGATGTTCGATTTTATGGAAGAAGCTGAGGGATTTGTTGATGTTGGTGTACTCAAAGCATTGATGCAAAAATCACTCCTTACAGCAAGACTCCGAGGGTATAGAATAGCACAAACAATCATCGAGATTGGTTCTTTAGAAGCAGAACTTTTTTACAAAAAGATGGGATTTCGTGTTGTTGATGAAAAAGAGTGTGAATCGTATAAAGAGACATTTGGTAGAGGTGGACTCAAACTCCTCTCTATTGAGTTTTAGGAGTTCTTAGATAGAACTCTCTGCTCTTTCTCTCTTGCCATCCCTTATAGCAATTGCCCTTGCTCTTTACTCACGCAGTGTTTTACTCTCTTTGTTTGGTGGTACACTCTTAGGCGTTTTTATTCTTCATGACTTTTCTTTTTTTGAGAGTTTAGATGCCACGCTAGCACTTTTTTTGTCACTGCTGCGTGAAGGGTGGATTTTAAAGACATTAGCCTTTGCCATTTTGGTTGGAAGTGTTATGGAACTGTTGGAAAGAAGTGGGGGCATAGGTGGTTTTGTGACATTTATGACGCATCGCTCCAAACTTGTTCATTCACCTCGCTCAGCCCTTATGGTAAGCTATCTTATTGGTATTTTTATCTTTATTGAGTCTTCCATTACTTCCCTTGTTGCTGGAGCAGTTGGAAGACCACTTTGTGACAAAGAAGGTGTACCTCACGCAAAGCTTGCCTTTGTTTGTGACTCAACCTCTGCACCAGTGAGCTCACTTATTGTTCTCAATGGTTGGGGCGCACTCCTTCTAGGACTCATTGCAACACAGATAGATACAGGCATGATACAAGGCGATAGTGTGAGCATACTCATAAAGAGTGTTGGGTATAACTTTTATGCCATGAGTGCCCTTGTGGTTACATTCTTAGCTCTATGGTTTAATATTAATCTTGGAGCTATGAAACATGCCACACCACCAAAAACCACCTCTCATCTAAAGGTAGATACAAAAAGCCCACTCTCTTATATGGTCGCTCCAATTTTACTTATGATAGCTTCTGTTTTTTTCTTTTTGTATCTTACAGGGGGAGGAGATCTCTTTAAAGGAAGTGGCTCAAGTTCTATCTTTTATACGATGCTCACAACATTGGCTTTTATGTATCTACTCTATGTTCTTTTTGGCTCAATGCGACCAAAAACTTATGCAAAAGCAGCATTCAAAGGTGCAAAAAAACTCTTTCCTATTGCTATGATTTTGCTTTTTGCTTTTGCTATAGGGAAGGTGACAGTTGAGTTAAAAACAGGACTCTATCTTGCATCTCTGGCAAGTGATTCACTCTCTGTTGTTATGCTTGGCGGTGTTATCTTTTTACTTAGTTCTCTTATCTCTTTTGCAACAGGAACATCTTGGGGAACGTTTTCTATTATGATACCCATTGCCGTACCTATGGCAGTTGGATTGGATGGCAATGTTGCTTTAGCTATTGGTGCAGTCATTAGTGGTGGTGTTTTTGGAGACCATTGCTCTCCCATCTCAGACACCACCATTATCTCCTCACTTGCAAGCGATTGTGATGTAGTGGAGCATGTTAAAACGCAACTTCCCTATGCATTATTGAGTGGATGCATTGCTTTTGGAATGTTTGTTCTTATGAGTCTAGGTAATAATTAATTGAGTAACGCATATCATCATCAAGATTATCCATAGATTTTAGCATCCATCGAAGATAGCCGGCATCTTCTCGTGCTACTTCTTCTAATGTTTTGCCCTTGTGCTTTCCAAATCGAAATGTTTTTATAAGGATGGGTGTATTGGTTAAATCGACCATTTTTTCAACAGGATTTTCTCCTGGAAATTGTTGCTCAACTAATTTGCGAAGTTTTGATAAAAAGAGCTTCAACACTAAAACATCACCAATGGCATCATGCGCTTTGACTTCAATGCCAAGGGCATCCGCCTCTTTTTGCTCCTCTTTATAAAGCTCCATTTTATAGCGAAAATATTGGAGTCTGTGTGCATCTTCATCTGGCATAATGTGCTTGGCAACTCGAAGCGTATCTATCACTTTCATTTGCGTGACAAATCCCTCTTTTTCTAGCATTTTCAAATCAAAAGGTGCATTATGGATGATGACATAATTTTCAGGAGTGTTGAGCTCCAAAAGTCGTTTATACGCAGGCATATCAACACATTTTGGTTTGCCTTCAAGCATCTCCTGCGTGATGCCATGCACTTCCATGGCTGCAAAATTAATAGGCACATCAGCAGAGCAGAACTCATTATGTACTTCTATCTCTTTGCCGCCTAAAACTATATATCCAAGTTGGATAATCCTATCTTCTTCTGCAGTTCCCGTTGTCTCTGTATCGAGTATTACATACTTTGCCATCTATCTTCTTCTTGTACTAAATTTTGCTTCAAAACTTCTCTGTGAGTTTGCTTTTACTTTAAGTGTAAATGTAACTAAATTTCCCTTAGTAAAACGATACTTCTCTTTGGAATTAATAACTGAGCCAATGTTTTTATTAAAAGGAACTTCCAAAGTAAAAAGCTTGTCACTGTCTGAGTGGTTGATGAGTGTGTACTCTACAACTGCAGAGAGCTCCTCTTTTGTATCGTTGCGTGAGACTATTTTTTGTGTAACCTTCGTGTCAAAATCTTTCCCTACTTGTAGTTTAAGAGGTATATTCTTTGGCTGATTATTAATATTTTGCTCACCTAAAAGAAGCGTTTTGTTCTCTTTATGTCCATAAATACGAAGCAGACCTTTTGCAAGAGGCATTGAAAGATTTGTTAGTTCTATCTCTCGTGTGACAGCGCTAGAACGCTCACCCATAAGATAGAGTGGATTGCTAGCACGGGCAATAAAATTGTTGGTAATTTTGAGATTTTTTTCGCCAAAGAGCTTGATGCGTTTTTGCTGTGATGGCTCTAGTGTCACAGTAAAAGGAATAGTGTAAGTATGATATCCTGCTACTGCTTTGTGTTGTGGTTGCACCGCTTTGTCTGCTGCCATTGCCACTGATCTGTAAAGTACAGGATGAGGAGCATTGTTTGCTCTGTTTAACTCGCCTGCAACAAGAGTAATGTTGGCATCACTGAATTTTTTACCAGAATTATTGGTAATATCTGCCCAAGCTTGGAGATTAGCGTGATTATCTGAAATGTTCAGTATATAATCGGTAGAGAAATTAATATTTTTTGCAAGGTAGTTGAGATTGAGTGTTACATTAGCTACTTCTTTTGCGTGGATTAAAAAAGTAAGTGTCGGTGTTGTGCTTACATCTGTTGGTAAAGATGGAAAGCTCAAGGTGTTAAGATTTTTTGTAAAGACCTCTCCATGGGAACCTTCTAAGAGGGCTTTGCTCCCGTTAATTGTAAGCATTTTTGCAGGTGCTTTATCATCAACTATGACAACTTTACCAACAAAGCGTTTGGCAAGGCTAGACTCTGTGAGTGTTGCTTTGCTGTATGTCTGCGTGAGCGGTGTTATGAAATCTGGAAATTCGGCACTCACAGAGTTAGGAATAAGCGAGTTTGGAAGGTTGTCAACACTTAGTTTTTCGTCTAACTGTGTAATGTCAAACTCACGACTCTCACTCACAAGAGCAATGTTAGAATCATAAATAGTAAGTGAGGTAGCAAAGAGTGTCTGCGTGAGAACAAATGTTGAGAATAAAATAGTTTTTTTCATAGATAGTCTCCATATGATTTAAAATATGATACACTTTTAAAAAAAACAAAAAGGCAACCGTTGATTCAAACTCCACTTGCATATCTCTTTACACTCTCTGTTGTTGTTGCCTTTTTTCATCTTCTGCAAACAAAAACAAAACTACGCATTTTTAATTTCATTCCTGCAGTTGTGATGATTTACGCTTTTGCAATGTTACTTGCCTCTTTAGGGGTCTTTGCATACAATGATGAGGTGAATCATATCTACAAACTTACAAAAACAAATCTCTTGCCTGCTATGCTCTTTTTAATGCTTTTGCAAGTTGATTTACGACACTTTGTCAAACTTGGCAAATCGCTTCTTATCGCTTATCTTTTGGCTGTTTTTTCTATTGCCTTTGCTTTTATTGTTGTGGCTATGATGTTTCATTTTAACACAGATATGGCAGGAGCATTTGGTGCATTGGCTGGGAGTTGGATGGGTGGAACGGCAAATATGGTTGCCGTCGGCTCGGCGCTTGGCGTGAATGAAGATGCTTTTGCTTACGCACTTGTCGTAGATAGCGTCAATTACACACTTTGGGTAATGCTACTACTCTTTTTAGTTCCTTTTGCCTCCTATTTTAACCGTTTTACAAAAGCTGAAGAGCGATTAGCTTACCTAAGTGAGATTGGATGTGCCTGCTCTATGGGTGCAAAAAGATACTGGCTTTTAATAGCGCTTGGACTCTTTGTTTCTCTTCTCTCTCAGATAGTAGCACAATATTTTACAATCATAAATGGTACAACAACTATTGTCATTATTGCAACACTTTTTGGTCTGTTAGGCTCTTTTACACGCTTGCGTGAGATAAATGGCTCAAGCGAAGTCTCTACAACAATGCTCTATATCATCATCGCCCTTATAGGCTCTCACGCAGCTATTGAGAACTTTCATGGGCTTGGAGTCTATGTCTTTGCCGGATTTGTCATCTTACTCATTCACGCAGCTATCATGACTCTTGGTGCTAAAATCTTTCGACTCGACCTCTTTAGCATAGCTATAGCATCATTGGCAAACATCGGAGGTGTTGCCTCCGCACCAATCCTTGCTGCAACCTACAACAAAGCGCTCGTAAGTGTAGGCGTTCTCATGGCAATTATGGGCTATTTAATAGGAACTTTTGGTGGTTTGGCTGTTGGAGAGATTTTAATAAGGATGGCACATTAATGCAAGATACGCTTCTTTACACCGTTGTAGGCTACATGTTTTTGGAACTTTATGAGGTGCAGTGGCAAAAGGCTCAGACGATTATGGGGATGTTGGCTCGGATGTATCAGTACTATCATAAAAGTATCTTTTTGTTTTTTATAATGCATCCTACCTTCTATTTTGGTATTTGGTTTATGTTTGCTACGAATTACAATCCTTACGCTGTGGCACTTCTTGGGTTTAAGAGTGCAGATATTGTCTCAAAAATAGTGTTGATTAAAAAAGTTTTTATAGACAAAGAACTCTCAGCAGAACTCACGCAGTCACTTTTTGTTCCCATTGGTCCTTATCTACCTTATATTGGGCTTGTGATTTATCCGTTTTTTATCTATATGGCGCAGGAGAGCGTTGCATGGTAATAAATAAAATCACACTTGAAGAGGTCAATATTGCTCTTAAAACGCCATTTAAAACTGCCTTGCGTGAGGTTAAAAATGCATCTTTTGTGCGACTAAAAATCTTTTGCAGTGATGGGTGTTTTGCTTATGGTGAAGCACCTGCAACAGAGGCAATTACAGGAGAAACGCTGCAAAGCATTCGCAGAGACATTGGACAAATAGCACCACTTCTTTATGGCTTCAGCCCTCAAGAGAGTTTAGAAAAATTACACGCAACTATGATTGGCTCAAGCGCAAAAGCGGCAGTTGATATGGCACTTTTTGCACTTTTAGCACAGCAGAAAAATCAAACTTTAGCAGAAGCATTTGGCATTCAAGATTTCTCTTCACGAGAGACAGATATTACCATTAGTTTAAATGCCCAACAACAGATGCTTGATGATGCAAAAAAAGCGTTGCGTGAGGGGATGCAAATCTTAAAAGTAAAGTTGGGAAGTGATATTGCTCATGCTATAGCTGTGACAAAGATTTTAGCTCAGGAGTGTGCAGAGGCAACACTTTTGATTGATGCCAATCAGGCATGGAGTAAAGAGGAGAGTTTGGAGTATTTAAAAGCTGTGCGTGGGTGCGATATTGCTTTGGTAGAACAACCAGTAAAAGCCAGTGCCCTTGAAGATTTACAACTTCTCACGCAAGCTTCAAATATTCCCATTCTTGCGGATGAATCTGTTTTTACACTAGAAGATGCGAAGCGGATTATAGAAGACAGAGCAGCAGATATGATAAATATTAAACTTATGAAATGTGGTGGCGTGACAAAAGCCATAGAGATTTTAGAATATGCCCAAACTAAAAAAATTGGCTGCATGCTTGGTTCGATGATAGAGGGACCATTCTCCATAAACATTGCAATCTATCTTGCATTTGCTTACCGAGATGTGGTGCAATATATTGACCTAGATAGCCCCCTTCTCTATAAAGAGTTTCCAAAAGAGTTAGACTTTGTTTATGATAAGGCGACTATCTCTTTTAAAGTTCATTCGCTGGTTTAGCAATAAATCGTAACCAAATGAAGCCTAATGCACCGGCAAGGAGTGAGGCAGTTAAAATGCCGATTTTTGCTGCAAAGATAAGCTCCGGTTTTCCCACAAAAGCTAAATCTGTTACAAAAATACTCATCGTAAACCCAATTCCTCCAAGTGCTGCAACACCAAAAATTTGACTCATAGAGCTGTTCTGTGGAAGTCTGGCAATACCTGATTTAATGGCTATAAAGGCAACACCTGCAATGCCAAGAATTTTTCCACCAATTAAACCTAATAGTATTCCTAAAGAGACAGGTTGAAAAATAACATCTGAAATGGAAGAGAAATTGATGTGTATGCCTGCGTTGGCAAGAGCAAAAAGTGGGATGATGATTAAACTTACCGGCAGATGCAAATCATTTTCTAGTCGTGCTGCAGGAGAACTGACGGCATCAATTCTATCTTTTATGTTTTGTAAAATCGCTTTTTGCTGTTCATGCATTGTATGGTCTGTGGCTACGGGATAGTTATCGTACTCTTCTATGAGATTTTTTGTCTGCTGTGTAAAGTCTGCCGGTGGTAGTTTTGGTTTTGAAGGGATTGCAAAAGCAGCAATAACGCCTGCAATAGTTGCGTGAACACCTGATTCAAGCATAAAAAACCACATAAAAAGTCCTATGACGAAATAAGGCAGCACTGCGTGAATCCCAAAACGATTGAGAGCGAGCATCATTAAAAACATAGCACCTGCAAGGAGCAGATAGTCAAAATGGATTTGTGATGTATAAAAGAGTGCAATGACTACAACAGCACCTAAATCATCTACAATGGCAAGTGCGACTAAAAAAGTAACCAAGGCAGGAGAGACACGTTTGCCCAAAAGAACCAAAGCACTAATAGCAAAGGCAATATCTGTCGCCATTGGAATTCCCCATCCATTTGCGCCTTCAGTGTTTGCATTGAGACTCATGTAAATAAGTGCAGGAACCACCATCCCACCAATAGCAGCGAGAATTGGCAAGATGGCTACTTTCATATTAGAGAGCTCACCTACAAGAATTTCTCGTTTTATCTCAAGTCCAATAAGAAAGAAAAAGATAGCCATCAATCCATCATTAATCCAGTGACCAAAAGAGTGTTTGAGCGTTAATGAGCCAACATCAAACTCAATTTTTGTATGGATGAAGTGTTGATATGCCTCATAGAGTGGTGTATTTGCCAAGATAAGGGCAAGAATGGTCATCCCAATTAGAATAATACCTGTTGTGGTTTGCGCATGCAAAAAGTGTTCAAAGGGAGTATAGACTTTTTTAAAAGCCTTCTCCCATGGTGCGTAGAGTTTCATTGGTTTATCCTTAAAAATATTGGGTTAATTATAACTAAATATTTTCACAGATAAAAACTGTGTATAATTTTGGCATGAATTTAGAAACGCTGAAAAACAAAACCATTCTATTGTTAGGTAAACCTCGAGCATTTTCACAAGAGGAGTTTGCAGCACAACTTCAAGCACATGGAATCTTGCTAAGAGATGAGTTGCTTGAGGGAATGACAACAATTCTTGAAGGGCGTATGATGACACCTTATGAGCAGAACTTAAGTGAAGAGCTCTATGAAAAAGGTGGTTTTGAATTTGTAAATATGGAGCATTTCGAAAAGGCTTTAGCTGTTGAGATTGATGATGATGTTTTACTCATGAGTCTGAAACTCTCAAAAGACAAAGAGCGACTCAAAAGCTTTTTGCAAAATAGTTGCGTGAGTGATGCACTCTTTTTTAGACTTTTAAAGATGTATGATTGGCAGGGAGAAGATTTCTTTGAAAATGATGATAATCGAGATGTGACTGCTGCGCTGATTGGGCGATTTTATGAAAATATAGAGCGAAATCATAATGTGCAGTATGCGACAACTGGGCTGATTCACCTAGTAAGACAGACAGAAAATGCACAACTTTTAGAAGAGATTAGTAATCTGCAACCGTTGAAATTTCATCCAAAAATAGTGCTTCTGCTCGCTACACATCCAAATACCCCGAAAAATGTTTTAAAGCGATTTGTACAAGAGGGTGATGATGAGGTGCAAAAAGCACTCTGCGTGAATCCATCTCTTGATGCCAGTTTGGCAAAAGAGCTTCTTGATAGAGAAGATTTGGCGAGAAAGATAGCACAAAATATTACGCTTGATGAGGAGCTTTTTTCACTCTTGAGTGCGTACAAAAAAGAGCTCGCAGAAAATGAGACACTTACACCATCTATGCAAGAGGAGTTGCTTGATTTGGAAGAAGAAGCTATAGATAGAGCTCTCTCAACCAACCAAAACTTAACGAAAGAGAGTGTGCAGAGACTCTTAAAAAGAGAAAATGAAGCACTCACGCAACGCCTTTATGAAAACAGAGCCGTTGATGAAGACTCTTTGCGTGAGGCATTTCAAGAGCAAAAATACAACACAGCAGTTGCAAAAAATGTTACAACGCCCAAAGATATTTTAACGGCTCTTTTTGAAATAGGGGATGATGCAGTTTTGGATGCGCTTGCACGCAATGAAAACACACCTGTAGAGATTCTCTACCAGTTGCAACTCGATAGTAGATTTGATAGAGCGGTAAAAACAAACAAAGCGTTTGGAAAACACATACAGAGTGAAAATATGGGATGGATGGTATAAGGATTTTAAATGAGAGCAAGTGATGTAACAAAGAGCCTGAGTGCTTTGGTAAGAAAAAAAGTGCCGACATTTTTATGGGGTGCACCGGGGATTGGAAAATCTTCCATTGTCAAAGCCATTGCCAAAGAGAGTGGTATTGGTTTTATAGATTTGCGTTTGGCATTGATGGATCCAACGGATTTAAAAGGGATACCTTTTTATGATAAAGAGGCACATGCTGCTCTTTGGGCTCCGCCTGCATTTTTGCCGCGTGAGGGTGAGGGGATTTTGTTTTTAGATGAGCTCAACTCTGCAGCTCCCGCTGTGCAATCTTCTGCTTATCAGCTTATTTTGGACAGGCGTGTTGGTGAGTATGAACTTCCAAAGGGGTGGGCTATTGTTGCCGCTGGAAATCGTGATGGTGACAGAGGTGTGACTTATAGAATGCCAGCCCCTTTGGCAAACAGATTTGTCCATTTTGAGTTGGAAGTGAACTTGGAAGATTGGCGTGAGTGGGCATATCGTAATCACATTGATAGTCGGATTATTGCTTATTTGAGTTATAAGAATGAACATCTGTTCACTTTTGATGCAACTGCACTGCAAAAGAGCTTTGCAACACCGAGAAGCTGGGAGTATGTGCATAATATTTTAGATACTGATGTAGAGGCAACACTACTGCTCGATGTTATTAGTGGTGCTGTTGGTCGTGAGGTGGCTGTGAGTTTTGTCAGCTTTATAAAAGTGATGGATAGATTGCCAGATATTGATGCCATCATGGATGGTTCTTTGCGTGAGTATAGCAAAGAGATTGATGTGCTCTATGCGTTGAGCTCTGGCATCGTGAGTAAATATTTGCAAAATCTAGATGTGACGCAGTTGGAAAATATCTTAAACTATACACTTGATCTGCAGAGTGAATTTGCTGTGATGATTGTCCAAGACCTCCAACGAAATGGAGTGGCAATGGAACACTCTGCGGTATTTAAAGCATGGGTTAAAAAGTTTGCCTATCTTTTAGCGTAATGAATTTAGAAACAAAAATCTCTCAGGCAAAAGCGAAACTTTTAGTAGAACACCCCTATTTTGGAACACTTGCTTCAAAATTAGAACTTGTTGTCAATGATAACATAGAGTCTTTTAAAAGTAGTGGTGTGAAGGTGGAGTATCGAGAGGATTATCTAGCCGAGTTACAACCACAAGAGATAGCTTTTATCCTTGCCAATGGGGCAATGCATACGGCTTTGGCACATGAGAGTCGCAAAAATAATCGTAGTGGTTGGTTGTGGCAGATGGCAACAGATATTGCCATTAACGATATGCTTTTGGCAAATGGAATGCAGATGCCTTATGGCTCACAATATAGAAAACGGTTTGCGGGAATGTATGCCGAAGAGATTTATGCCGAGTTAAAAGATGATATCCTGCGTGAGGATGAAGATTTAGAGTATGAGGCAGATAGTAGCGATGATGTGCAAAAAGAGCAAAATCCTTCCCTCACGCAAGAGCAGGAGATTGTACAAGAGCAGCTTTTGGCAGAGGAGGCAATCTCACTTTTAGAATCAGAACTCAAGCAGGGGAGTGCTCCTGAGTCAATAGAGCGTTTTTTTACGATGCAAGGCACTTCAAAAATGGATTGGCGTGAGGTGTTGCGTGAGGCATTGGCAAAATATTTTTATGATGACTACATCATGATGCCACCCTCAAAAAAACTGCTCTATCAAAACATCTATCTTCCTTCAAGCACTTCTCAAACATTTCGTTTCGTTATTGCTATTGACTCTTCTGGCTCTATTGATGAAGTACTTTTAGATACATTTTTAACTGAGGTTAATTTTATTATGGAGCAGACACAAAACTATGTGATTGATCTGCTTGTGTGTGATGATAAAATTCACTCTCATACCACTTTTACATCGGGTGAAAAACTAGAAGTAAAGCTCATAGGTGGTGGAGGAACTGATTTTCGACCTGTTTTTAAGAGGATTGAGCAAGAGATGGATGATGTGAAACTACTGCTTTATTTTAGTGATTTGGAGGGAGTTTTCCCAAAAGAGATACCACCTTACAGTGTAAAGTGGATTACATCTGAGCAAAAAGAGGTTCCTTTTGGAGAGGTGATTACTTTAAAATGAGTTATATAGTTTATTTTACACTACCAAAATGATGGGAGAAACGCTTAATTCTATCTCTAACAATACTGAAATAAATCTCTAGAAGATATGGAACGAGAAAAACGTTATATTCCTGGTGGAGAAGATAGGTTTGACTTACATGTTGATGTAACAAATTATGATTTTGCACGTAGGTTTCTTTCTCGTTACACCTCTCCTGAGGTGTAACATATTGCATTTATGTATGCATTCCATCCTCTGGCTCTATTGATGAAGCCCTTTAGATACATTTTTAACTGAGGTCAATTTTATTATGGAGCAGACACAAACTTAT
>FXBE01000057.1_pt1 | contig 15935 bp, 12 predicted proteins | sample 5335311 | NCBI WGS metagenome assembly FXBE01 (sample SAMEA103928390, study PRJEB20085) | sediment metagenome | biome: marine biome; feature: hydrothermal vent; material: sediment | place: Atlantic Ocean | collected 2013-08-06T02:46:56 | depth 0.05 m | reverse complement strand
CGGTGACTTCATAGCCACGATTCGCAAGCATATCAACAGCCATACTGCCAACGCCGCCGCTGGCCCCCGTCACTGCAATTGGTCCGTCGGCGGGAGCCTGATGGTTTTCCTCTATGCGATGAATGGCAAGTGCGGCGGTAAAACCCGCTGTGCCAATGCTCATGGCCTCACGTGCTGTTAGGCTGTCGGGACACGGAATAACAAAATCAGCAGCGACTTTAACCTGTTCGGAATAACCTCCATCAAAACGCTCTCCCAATCCACAGCCTGTTACTAATACAGTATCCCCTACGTTAAATCGGTCATCTTTTGAAAGTAAAACTTCCCCGGCGACATCGATACCCGGTGTCATCGGTAATTCTGTCAGTATTTTTCCTCGACCCGTAACAGCCAGCGCATCCTTATAATTGATACTTGAATAATGACTATGAATAACCACCTCGCCATCGACTGGGACAGGGGAAGGAAGTGTTACCAACTGGGCGCCTAGCGCTTTGTGTACGCGCAAAGAGTGTATTCCTTTCATGATTCGGAATAAGAAATTCTGTAGACGACACCTGCCTGGTCATCTGATAGTAACAGCGAACCATCGGGTAGTTCGAGAAGATAGGCAGGCCGACCCCAGGCCGTTTCGCCTTGGAGCCAACCTTCGGCGAAGGGCTCATAGCTGATCGCTTGATTATCTTTAAGCGTCACCAGCGTGATTCGGTAACCGATTTTCTGACTGCGGTTCCAGGAGCCGTGCTCCGCAATAAAGATCTGATTCCGGTACTTCTCGGGAAACTGCTGGCCGCTATAAAACAGCATGCCTAGCGGCGCGACATGCGGTCCCAATGGTTGCGCTGGAGGTGTGAATTCCTGACAGGATTTTAACTGACCAAACTCAGGGTCCGGGACCGTACCTCCATGGCAATACGGAAAACCAAAATGTTGCCCAGGTTTTTCGACCCGGTTGAGTTCACCCGGAGGTGAGTCATCACCCAGCCAGTCGCGGCCATTATCGGTAAACCAGAGTTCGCCCGTTTCCGGGTGCCAATTGAACCCCACTGAATTACGTATGCCTTGGGCAACGCGTTTTTCGTCGCTGCCATCGGGTTTCATGCTACGGATTTGGGCGTAGCCTTCTTCCAGGCAAATATTGCAGGGAGCGCCGATCGCGATGTACAAGCGCTCATCCGGGCCGAACGCTATAGATCGCCAGCCGTGATGCGTTTCAATGGGCAGGTCGTCGTGGATAACAACGGCTTTTGGTGGGTTTTTCAGCTGATTTTCTATCGCATCAAAACGCAGAATGCGTTCTACCTCCGCCACAAACAGGGCGCCTTGATAAAATGCGATGCCATTGGGCATGTTGAGGCCCGAGGCGATTTGATGCTTTTCATCTACCTCGCCATCACCATCGTTGTCACGAATGGCATAGACACTGGATTTTCGCGTGCCAACAAATACGGTACCTTCATCGCCTAGCGCCAGTGTACGGGCGTTAGGTAGCCCATCCGCAAAGACTTCGATTTTAAATCCTGGAGGGAGCTTTATGTTTTCCAGTGGCACCATTGCGGCCTTGATGCCGGTATTGCAGCCAAGTGGAATAAGTAGGCTTAAAAGGAAAAGAACGATGTAGCTGCGCGGGTTGTTTCGGCTGAAGGCGATATGTTTCATTTCAGTATTATACTCCCGCGTGGAAATGCGAGCCTACAATCAATTTTAGGCGCAGATAAATTTCTGCATATTTACCTCCAGCTTAGAAGCTTTCATTCTTTCACCGGGCGGGGTCTCCCTGCATCATCCACTGCCACATAGACTAAGGTCGCCTCTGCAACTTTGACAACCTCAGGCGTGCGAGGGTTTCGCTCCACATACACTTCTGCGCTGACGGTTATGGATGTTCTGCCGATACGGATTATGTCAGCATAAATGTTTACCATGTCGCCCGCAAAAACGGGCTTGTGAAAAATAAAATTTTCGACCGCTACGGTGACTACGCGCCCACGTGAACGATTAACAGCGGGAATGCTGCCTGCGATATCAACTTGCCCCATAATCCAGCCACCAAAAATATCGCCACCCGTATTCGTGTTTTCAGGTGTTGCAGGTACCCTCAGTTGTAGGGTTGTATTTTCAGGTAACTTAACGGTCATTCCGACTCGCATAAAGCGCTTCAATTTCTTCTTGATAACGCATACTAATTTGTGGTCGTTTTATTTTTAGCGTGGGTGTGAGCAGCCCATTGTCAACTGTCCAGGGTTCTAGACTCAGATGAGCACGTCGAATTGTTGCATAACCGGGAAAAGTTTCTATCTGTTTGGCGATGCGCGCCAGTATTGCCTTTTCGACAAATTTTTCTTTGAGACTGTTTTTGTCGGTTGCTTTAACGCCGAGGGTATCCGAATACCTTATCCATTCTTGTGGTGCCAGTACCACAAGAACAGCGAGAAAGGCGCGTGCTTCACCGAGAATCATTACCTGCTCGATTAAAGGGTCCATAAGAATCGCCATTTCCATATCAGCGGGCGGTACCTTTTCGCCGTTACCGAGTACGATGATTTCTTTGATGCGGCCGGTGATATACAGATGGCTGTATTCATCGATACGTGCCAGATCTCCGCTATGCAGCCAGCCGTCTTTATCGATGGTTTCAGCGGTGGCCTTTTTATTGTTCCAGTAACCCAACATTACGCTGCGACTACGCGTTAGCAGCTCATTTTTTTGGCCAATGCGCACTTCCACTCCAGTAAGGGCTTGACCGATACTTTCCGGGATATTGGAATCTGGGCGATTCACGCAGACGACGGGCGATGTTTCGGTCATCCCATAGCCTTGTAACAAAGGCATGCCCAAGCCGATAAAAGTCCGGGCGATTTCGGGTGGCATTGCAGCGCCACCCACCACGGCATATTTCATTCGGCCACCAAAGGCTGAAAGGATTTTTCTCGCGACGAGCCATTTGAGTAGTGGCAGGAATATGAAAGAGGGGCTATAAGATCCCCGGCCTTGCCGGTGCTGGTAGCGTTTCCAACCGAGCTTCACGGTCGTATCAAACAACCGGCGTTTGAATGCAGGCTGCCTATTCAATGAAGCCATGATCTTGGCATAAACTCGCTCATAAATACGGGGCACTGAAATCATAACAGTCGGTCGCTGTGTTTTGAGGTCCTCGGCGAGCTGATTGACCGAACGGGCAAAAGCCACCTCCGCACCCACCATCATAGGCAGGTATAAACCGCCGGTGCGTTCCAACATATGTGAAAGAGGCAGGAACGACAGGAATTGGTCATTTTGGGTAAACGTCCCACAGACACTCGACTGGTAGGCGTTAAAAAGAATGTTATCGTGGCTGAGCATAACGCCTTTGGGTTTCCCCGTGGTGCCGGAGGTGTAGACAATCGTTGCCAGGTCTGTAGGTTCAGCGTCATGTACCAGCACCGGACCCTCGAGTCCAAAAACCCAGTCGTTGAAAGAGACCAGTCGTGAATCTTTCGGTTGATCCTCTGCTTCAATGGTGTTGACACTGATGATGCGTTTCAGATCCTTAAGATCCTTGCTGACAGTCTGTATTTTTTGCCATTGGCTTTTACCCTCGACTAACAGCAGTTTTACCTTTGCATCGCGCATAATATACGCAGCATTTTCAGGCCGATCTTCGGTATACAGTGGTACTGTCACTAGCCCCATCCCAAGTGTCGCCTGGTCGAATACGACCCACTCTCGACAGTTACGCAGCATAATGGCGACGTGATCCCCGGGTTTTAATTTCTCGCGTTGCAATGAGGCTTGCCAGCGCCCGATTTCCTTACCCATCGCGGCCCAGGTTGTCGTTTCCCAGCGCTGCGCGGCGATATCGTAGGAGCGATACGCGATCTTGTCCGGACTTGCGGCAAGGCGGGCGCGAAATAAGCCGGGTAATGTTTTGGCTCGGTCGGGGTGGGTGGTGGTTAGGCTCATCGTATTGGTGCTTTTATTGGTTAATCGCCGTTTTATAATAGTTTAGCTAATTTTAGAAGATTTTGTATTTCTGGACCCTGTGCAAGTGATTGTTGTGTAGGGGGTTCTCATTCCTTAGCAAGCGATACGCATGAGCTATTTGAATTGGGGAAGCTTTTAATCGTCTCTAAAGTATTCGCACACATATAGAACGGGATAATCCAACTAACCACAAAGATATTTTGTGATTAGTTGGATGGTCTTTAGTGGGAAAAAATGCGTGCGTGGCCGTGTTAGCCGAAAGACTCCCATACTTGATTGTCATTTGAAGATGCTGCTGGCTCAGCTGTTTCATTTTTTGGTGCTTTTTCTGTGTCATCCCAGGGGCGGTTGGCGGAGCGTCTTTCGGGTTGATCTCGATTCGGTGATTCAACTTCATGTGAGCTGGGCTCGCCGTTAACATTATAAAATGAAATCAGTTGCTCTAATTCTTGTGCTTGCTCTTCAAGAATCCTACTGGAGACGGCAACTTCCTCGACCATTACGGTGTTTTGCTGATTCACTTCATCAAGCTTTAAAACAGATTGGTTTATTTGCCCAACGCCAGCGGCTTGCTCTTCACCGGCGCTAGTGACTTCAGATATAACCACGCTGACCTTGGTAACCGCGTCAACAATCTTACCGAGACTTTCACCGGAAGCGTTGACGAGTGTACTTCCTGATTCGACTTTTTTGACGCTTTCTTCAATCAATGTTTTTATCTCTTGTGCGGCATTGGCGGATCTCTGGGCAAGATTACGAACTTCTGATGCGACCACCGCAAATCCTCGCCCTTGCTCTCCAGCTCGAGCCGCTTCTACAGCCGCATTTAGCGCCAGTAAATTGGTCTGGAATGCAATCTCGTCAATGACATTAATAATTTCTTCAATTTTCTTGCTGTCGTCATTGATCTCGTTCATCGCCATGACTGCTTTTTTAACAATCTCCTGACCCTCACCCGCGTGTTTGTGAGCCGCGGAGGATAATTGGTTTCCTTGTTGAAGATTTTCTGTGTTTAATCGAACAGTAGCTGTAATTTGTTCCATTGCAGAAGCGGTATTTTCCAGGTTCTGACCTTGTTCTTCTGCTCGTTGCGCCAGGGACATATTGCTTTGTGCAATTTCTTTGGAGCTGCTTCGGACCGTGTGGGTTACTTCTCCAATGGCGCTATTCACGTCAATGAGCTTGCGTTGCATACTTGTTAAAGCCATGAAGGATGGTGTTTTGTACTTATAACTATCTGCGGAAAGTGTTCCACTGGAGATATCCTCTAAGACCTCTGTCATGGTTTTGGATTCAAGACTGAGACGTCTTATTAGTCCACTACTCAATAACACCGTAAGTAGGATGACAGCCAGTCCCATAAGAGTATCCCACCAAATTTCTTTTGTAGCCGTTGCTGATAATTCTTCCATTACACGCAGAGTGGTCAGAGTCAGTTCATCTTCTACTTTCTTTAATAGATTGATTTTATTGGTTTGTGTTTGAAACCAATGATTAGCATCAATCCCAAAGCTCTCTCCGGTATTGCTGGTCGCTGTCTCGCGCATTTTCGCGGTCTCGATAAACGCAGGAGAGTTTGCTTGCTTATTGAAAAAATCAATCGATTTATCATCCGCGAAGCGGTTAAAACGGGTAAAATAATTCTCTTGTTTTGCCGCCAGGGTAATAAATTTATCGCGCATGCCAGGGGCAAATTGATCAGCAGAAAAGGTACCTGTTAGGACAGCACGTATCACGCCTGATAGCTCTTTCGCTTGCATAAAGTTCGACGCGGCTAGGGCGGGCCGAGAAATCTGCATATTATCGCTTTTAATCGAAAGAGTAACGATTAAGCTTAATACCTCTGCATTGAGCTTTGTGTAATAGCTTACGCCTTCGCTCAGCGAAATGGATTGGCTTCTTATATTGGCTCGAATGGTAGGCAGTCGACTCAGCTCTGATTTTATTTGCCCGAAGTTTTCACTAATACTTGGATAAATGTCGGATGGATCATTTCCCGCAATATAGGTATTAAATTCGTCTAAACGCCTATCTGTATTGGGAGTGTGGGATGAAAGCTGATCACTAAATTTTGCACCCTTGCTAGCCAGATAACCGGCTGAAAGTCCTCGTTCAATTTGTAGTTCATGTACTAGAGCGGATGCCGAAACAGAGAACTCCGGTAAGATTTTGAGTTGCTCTATGTGTTGTTTTTCAGTAAACGATGAATAAATCAGATAGCCCGTAACAACTATAAAAGCCGCTAAAGGTAGAATCAATATCGCTACGAGTTTTGCGCTAAAGGACAGGTCATTTGGTGTTCTCATCGCCGTGCTTACCCCAGGTTTGTTCGTTTTAATCTGTTAGAAATCGCTTTATATTCACCAACAATCTGCAATATTTGAGCCAGTTTGTCGTAGGGGGTATTTTTACGATGAGCGGTGTTTTGGGTGCTTCTTTAGGTAGGCAAGGGACAAATTTGTTTGGCCAAGGCTTAATCAGAGGGCAGAGAGTTTCCGCATTCCTTTATTTTATTATTTGATTGTGATCGTTTCCCTACAAATGGCAGGTCTTTTTGATGGAGTGATGACAATCTTGAGAAATTATCTTTGAATTGAAGGGCATTATTGTCAGTATCATTACCACTTAATAATAAGCTTAAGCCGAAAAGTTATGATAATTCAATGTATTGAAACCATTTTCAATAGTATTAGAGGTTGTTCAGGCAAGCGGCAATTGTTGGTCGCTGCCATTCATTTTGGTTGAGATTAATTCGGATTAAGACTTTTCTCCAAGGGATTTCCTTCGATTATTTTGTCGCCACTATGGCTGGCCATTAATTTGGCCAGCCATAAGCGTGCTCTAAGCCCCCAACTGGTTGTGTACCCTATCTCTTTGAAGCGAATCTGACCTTGTCCATCGATCACAAAACTGGCGGGTACGCCTGCCACGCCGTATCGCTTTGCCAGAGCTCCGGATTCATCGACAAGTGTTTCCCATTCCAGGCCACGATCCTTCAGAAAGGAGGCGACTTCTTTTTTATCACCGGATTGCATGGCAACCGTTAATACGGGCCAATCTTTCTCTATGGAGGCAATGGCTCCTTGCTCGAATTTGCAGATCTTGCACCAACTAGCCCAGAAATGGAGCAGTAAGGGTTCACCTCGATATTGGCGCAGCGATACAGGTTGACCACTTAAGGCGATGGCAGTGGTCTCGGGAGCGGGGCCGCTGATCATTTCACGCTGCATCCAGGTGCGGAGTGCAAAATATAGGCCTAGAAAAATAATCACCTGAATTAGAAAGGCGAGTACCGGGTGGCGGCGTGAGTGTTTGCGGCGAAGAAACATACAGGTGGCCTTTAAATATCATCTTCTGGTCGTCCGAACTGTCGGGTCGAGTAGGTCAGTATCAGTATCGAAAAACTGAGTATGACAATTGCAATAGTAATAATTAGCAGTAAATATAGGTGGAAGTCATCCGTTACTTTTTGCACATCGATGACCAAATGGCGAGAAAGGGCAGTAATGGCGATGTAAATTAGAAATTGTACTGGGAGTCGATGGGTCTTGAAATATATTCCCACCATAGCGCCTAATTCTAAGTAGATAAAGAGTAGCAGGATGTCCTTCAAACCCGCGTAGCCTTGCTGCATGATCCCCATGTATTCATAAACGGCCGACCACACAATAGTGGCACCAATGACAAATAAGGCAAGATAGTGGAAGCCATCCACCATGATGTCGCCAATTTTCTGCAAAGTGTTGAATGAGCTCTTAGCTGACATAATGATTTCGCTATGGAGTTGCTATTTTGAGAGTGATTGTAGGATGAAAGCATAGAGAGCGAAACCCGTAAGGCACCGAGTGAGCACTTAGAACGCTTCTTTCAATGACAAACAGAAGTCTCGTTACGCCTCCATCAGGCTTGAAATGTGTAGCTGATACCTTCATATTTAATCAATATCTCCTTAAATAGTCCTCATGACCACTGAAGCCCAACTTGTTCCTTTTTCCTTTCCGGTTACCGAAGTACCCACGACAGAGTCGATTACCGCTTCTATTCCGGAGCATAGCCCTGCAGAGCGTCGTGCGCTGATTGCGGAGATCAAGGCAGAGTTGACGCGGCAGGATGCAGTGCTAGTGGCCCATTATTACACCGATATGGATATCCAAAAGCTTGCGGAAGAAACGGGTGGGTATGTCTCGGACTCTTTGGATATGGCACGTTTTGGCAATGAACATCCGGCGACAACCCTAGTGGTAGCAGGGGTACGTTTTATGGGTGAGACGGCGAAGATTTTAACTCCCGAGAAGCGCGTGCTCATGCCTAATCTGGAGGCCGAATGCTCTCTGGATTTGGGGTGCCCGGCGAAAGAATTCTCAGAGTTTTGCGATAAACATCTAGACCGTACAGTGGTTGTTTATGCCAATACAAGTGCTGAAGTCAAAGCGCGTGCCGATTATGTTGTGACCTCCAGCATTGCGGTTAAACTGGTCGATCATCTTGATGGGGAAGGGCATAAAGTCCTGTGGGCACCGGACAAGCATTTGGGCCATTATATCCAGAAGGTGACCGGCGCCGATATGCTGCTTTGGAATGGTTCTTGTGTGGTTCACGATGAATTCAAGTCGAGAGCGATCGGCAGTTTGCTAGAGCAGTATCCCGATGCAGCCGTGCTCGTGCATCCAGAATCACCCGCGGCGGTATTGGAGGTTGCTGATGTTATTGGTTCGACGACACAACTAATAAATGCCGCAAAAACCTTACCTAATACTGAATTGATTGTGGCCACTGACAACGGTATTTTTTACAAAATGCAACAAGCGGCGCCCGATAAAATATTGTTGGAGGCACCTACCGGTGGTGTCGGCGGTACCTGCCGTAGCTGCGCACATTGTCCGTGGATGGCAATGAATAGCCTCGATAGCCTGCTGGCAACCTTAAAGCAGGGCAAAAACGAGATTCACGTAAATGAGAATGTCAGGGAAAAAGCGTTGTGTTCGACGCAGCGGATGTTGGATTTTGCCAAAACCCTGGACTAGTATTCATGAGTAACTTTGACGTTTCACCGATTGGCGTTGTTCACTCCCCTTTCAAAGAGAAATTTGCGATCCCGCGCCAGCCCGGTTTAGTACCGGAAGCACGGGGCGTACTGGAGCTTTTTTCACCTTATGACGACCCCCTGGCGGTACGTGGCCTAGATGGGTTTTCTCATATTTGGTTGATTTTCTGGTTTCACGATACACCGCAGCAGCCATGGAAACCGACCGTGCGACCTCCGAGGTTAGGTGGGAATGATCGTGTAGGCGTTTTTGCGTCCCGCTCTCCTTTTCGTGCCAACCCAATTGGTCAATCCGTGGTAGAACTGGACAGGATTGAGATTATATCCGGTCGTGCGCAGCTGCATATTGCGGGTATCGACTTGCTGGATCAAACTCCGGTGTTGGATATCAAGCCCTATTTACCGTATTCAGATTGCATAACCTCCGCCAGCGCGGGTTATGCCGGGGTTCCGCCGGAGAAGAAACTACAGGTTGAATTCTCCGAGCGAGCTGCAATCCAGTGTGTGGATCTGGCTAAAGAGCATGATGTTGATATGCAAACCTTGATCGTGCAGCTCTTACAAAACGATCCTAGACCTGCCTATCGGGCCGAAAAGCCCGGCAAAATGGAGTACGGTTTCAGACTGTACAACTTTGATGTTAAATGCCTAGTGCTGGACAATGCGATACTGGTTGATGCTTTGGAGCCTGTCAGACAGAGAAGCACTGATCGAAGGGCAAGGGGCTGAATGTGAGTAGCTACCATATGTTTTACTTGTATTAAGGGCACCTCTATTAATTCTGGACTCAAGGTACCAATCCATGAATAAATAGAGGCGCCCTTAAGTGTCTAATAGGTCATCGTAGTTACAGAGCAAAAAAGGCTGGGTTATCCCGGTACGGATAAGCACAGAACGTGCTGTGGTAGAACAATGCAAGAGCAGCGAAGCAGTGCGTCGAAGCGAAGGTTGGTTTTTTACGACTGCTAATATCGAGATGCTGTTTTCTAGTTCCAGCCTGTACTAAAATAGGAATCATCCCCACCCGATCTTTACACTTTTTAGGAATCTAAATCATGCCAGAACAAACTATCTTCTGGCACGATTACGAAACCTGGGGTGTAAACCCGCGTCGTGATCGCGCCGCGCAGTTTGCGGGCATTCGCACTCATTTGAATCTGGAAGTTGTTGGCGAGCCGGTGATGTTTTACTGCAAGCCCACCACCGACTTTTTACCTCACCCCGATGCGGTCCGCGTCACGGGCATTGCCCCACAGTTAGCTGCTAAAAAAGGCCTCAATGAAGCCGGGTTTTTTGGGCGCATTAATGAACTCTTTTCCGTTCCCGGAACCTGCGGGGCAGGTTATAACAGCATCCGCTTTGATGATGAAGTCACCCGCTTTGGCTTTTATCGCAACTTCATCGACCCCTACGCACGTGAATGGCAAAATGGTAACAACCGCTGGGATATTCTTGATTTGGTGCGCATGGCTCACGCTCTGCGACCGGGTGGCATTAACTGGCCAGATAGAGAAGAGGAACCAGGTGTTCCTAGTTTTCGACTGGAGCATTTAACCAAAGCCAATGGTATTGAGCAGCTTGGCGCACACGATGCGCTCGTCGATGTAAAAGCCACCATTGATATTGCGCGGCTCATTAAAAAGCAGCAGCCTCGTTTATACGACTACTATTTTAATCTGCGCATTAAAAGCAATGTTGCCCCCTTATTAAATACCCAGCTCGAACTGGAACAGCGCAAAATTATGCTGCATGTTTCCGGCATGTTTCCTGCCTCACAGGGCTGTATTTCTCCCGTCGTTCCGCTGATGGTTCATCCCGTCAATAAAAATGAAATCATCTGCTACGACCTGCGCCATGATCCCAGCGCGATGCTGGAAATGAGCGTCGATGAAATCATTGAAAACCTCTACAAACCTCGTGCTGAACGCGATGAAAACCATCCCCATATTGCGCTAAAGGGTATTCACATCAATAAATCCCCCGCCATTTCTCCATGCAACACACTAACGGCTGAACGGGCTGAGCACTGGGGTATTGACTGGAATATCATTGCAACCAATAAGCAAAAACTCGTCAATGACAGCACCCTGTTTCGCCGTCTGGAAGAAATGTTTAAGCGTAAACGTGAACGAGGCGAGCGTGATGCCGACACCAACCTCTACGGTGGCTTTATCAGCAACGAAGATCGTAAACTATGCGATCAGGTTTTAGCGGCCTCTCCCGAAAAATTGGCAGGCTGGACGCCCTTGTTCAAATCCACCCGCTTGCAAACACTCTACCCTCGCTACCGCGCCAGGAATTGGCCCGAAACCCTGAATGAAGCCGAACAAAAACAATGGCAAGAATTTTGTCGGGCACGTTTGATGGATGGTGAATTTGATTGTTCACTCACGGCCCAACAGTTTCAGCAACGGCTGGAGGAATTGGCGCATGAGAAACTGACAGAGCGTGAGCAAAAGGTGTTAAACCAACTGGTTGCCTGGATCGAGGGGGTTATTTAAACCTAGAAAAATCACTTGGATCACGGCAGTCCACGCAAGCCCTTGGCGCACCTGGAAAAACAGGAAAATCTCTTATCACCAATCAGGTGACGACGAGTTTTCCTGTTTCTCGGCAATTGCTCCTGCATTGCCCTACCTACGTCCATTCATGGGTTAGACCATGCACACCAATTGCTTACGCGTCTTTGCCGCGCCCAAGTGATATTTCTAGGTTAAAGGGTGCCACTGAATGGATTGAACAGGGTCTCATTGTCTCATTGTCTCATTGTAAAAATACTAGCTGGAGACCTTAACAATACCAGTAACGTTGTTATTCGCTGTTTATTTGGAGCCACCAAATCGCGTTACGCTTGCCTTGTCTTGCATTTTTAATTCAACAACTGTGTGTTAATGCCCTCTCGTTAGCTCTCATTATCTATATCGATACCCTCTCCTCCGTCTGTGGAAAAGGCTAGGAACGGATAAGATTTAACATTCAGAGGCACTTGCAAAACTATTTTTCAAAACCAATAATCAATGACTTGCAGCGTATTATCCAGCGTAACTTGTTGATTATTTGATTTTGCACGGAGTTTTGCAAGAGGCTCATTCAGGTTGAACTTTTCTATCACACACTAATCTAGATTAATGTGACGTGTCTCAAATAATAAGTTTACCGAGTTGCTATGTATGATAAGTCCATCACGGTACAAATCAATTATAAGTTGGGCTGCCTAACAATTAAACATTAGTTACAGCTGGCTACGGGCCAATCAATATACCCGCGTTTCAATAAAGCCAAGGTTGTTTACGTATCGGGCTAATCGTCACAGTCATTCTAGAAGCCATTAGCTACGGGAGAGAGTTAACAATGAAACGAAGAAAATTTTTAAAGTACAGTGCATCACTTGGGCTTACAGCGGCCTCATCAGGATTAATTCGCGGGATGGGAGTTCCGAGCGCATGGGCAGTTACGATAGCGCCATCGTTATCGGATCCCGCGATCCAACCGTTGTTCACCGAGCCGGTTACTAGCGCCCTAAGCGCTGATTTTAAGTTTGCTAAAACCCAGGTGGGCGACCTCTCAAAGTATCGCATTGGCGTTTCACAAATCGTCCAAGAAACAGGGCTGGTAAATAGTCAGGGCCAGCGCCTTTCGACTACGGTGTGGGGATACGGAACATCCGAGCAAGCAGCGAGTTGGCCAGGGCGCACCATTGAGGTAAATACTAACGAGCCAGTACAAGTAAAATGGCAAAACCAGCTAAGCCAAAATGGAGCTGCTTTACCTCATTTGTTGCCTGTGGATGACACGATTCACTGGTGTTATGGCTTGCCTGGGTACGAGGCCGTGAATATTGCTAACGATGGTGTTCCTATTGTGACGCATGTGCATGGCGCTCATGTGGATTCGGATTCAGATGGAAATCCGGAATACTTCTTTGGAGTAACAACACAAAGCCGAGGCCCTCGCTGGACCACCGAAAATTATTTCTATGATAACAGTCAACCCGCAGGTGCATTGTGGTATCACGACCATGCGCTAGGCATTACACGTTTAAATGTCTATGCAGGTTTAGCAGGATTTTACTTTATCCGAGATGAAATTGACACTGGGAATGTCGATAACCCCAATGCTTTACCCGCCGGAAACTATGAGCACGCATACGTAGTTCAAGACAGGATGTTTAGAGATAATGGTGAGTTATTTTTCCCCGCGTTTAACGGGGATCCAGAATATGATGGATTTATTTCGGGTACCCAATTCGCTCAGGACTTTCCCGATAAACCCTCGATATTTGCCGAATTTTTTGGCGATCATATTCTAGTAAATGGCAAGATATGGCCAAAAACGGATGTCGAACCTCGCCACTATCGTCTACGATTGCTAAACGGCAGTGACAGCCGTTTTATGAAGCTTCAGTTTCGTTCTGTGCCGATGGGTGATACGGATATTACCAACGCTTCGGCGCCGTTGCCTTTCTATATCGTTGGAAGCGATCAGGGGCTGTTTGCTGCTCCAGTGTCGGTTACGGAAATTGACTTTATACCCGCCGAGAGACTCGATATTGTTATTGACTTTTCCACGTTATCTGGATCACGGATTATTATGGAAAATTCATTAAAAGATAGTAGAGTTCCGGCCCTGAGCCCTGCTGCAGGTACTGCGTTTCCCGATCGTAGAACAAACCGTGTGATGGCATTTGACGTGCTCTCGGATTTGTCCAACGTGCCTGATAGCTTTGATCCAGCCCAGTTCCAATCAAGCTATAGTACCAATCAAAACCCTGTGGATAAAACCCGTAAACTTGTTTTGTTTGAGGGGACGGACGAGTTTGGTCGGCTACAGCCTATGCTGGGAACTGCAGAACCCGTGGTCGATGTGAGCGGAGCTACCGTCGAAGGCGCCCTAGCTTGGCATAGCCCGATAACGGAAAATCCTCAATTGGGAGCAACCGAAATATGGGAATTTCACAATACTACGCCGGATGCGCACCCCATACACTTGCACCTGATTCATTTCGATATTCTTGATAGGACACCATTTACAGCAAATAAAAAACCAAAGCCGGTGCCCCAACAAGATGGCGCTAATGCAAGTAGTGCAGTAATTGAAAGTGAAGTGGTGGATCAAGCCAATGTTCGACCTTTGACGCCAAACGAGCAAGGTCCTAAAGATATGGTCGTCGCGCCTGCCAATGAAATTACTCGGATCAAAATGACTTTTGATAAACCCGGAAGATATGTTTGGCACTGCCATATTTTATCTCACGAGGATCACGACATGATGCGTCCAATGTATATCGGCCCCTTGACGCCGTAGCGCTTCCTTATTGTATTCGCTATCAACAGTAGCATTTTAACAACCCATTTGGGAGATAACATGAAAACACTTATTACACTATCAACGGCAAGTATTCTATTGATGACAGGCTCTATTTACGCTCGCAGTGACCTCGATAGCGCCAGCGGGCCGGCGTTATCTGCTTCATCCGCTGAAGCACCGCAAGGCCCTATTGTCCATGAGATCGTTATCAATAGAGGGCCCGATCTTTCTGCTGCCGCTTCAGAATCTGCCCCTGGCGGAGCAGCGGCTGTACAAAATGTTAATCCCAGCCCCATAACTACAACGCAAGTAATCGAATGGGGAGGTCAATGCCTTTGGTATAACGAAGATATTGACGTACAGTTTGGAATACCTACGATTCCCGGCTATACCATGGTAGATGCCAATATCACATTTAAGTATTCAGATGCGGATTTTAATGACGTATCTGTCTGGGAAACACCGGAAGTAGATATTGTTGGTATTGGAGATTCTTCTTTTGCCGTTGATGTACTTAAAGGAAAGGAGGGGCAAGCCAGTTCGGCAACGTGGGGTGCATTGAATCAAATTCAAAATGACTCTGTCTCAGGTTATCTAGGTTTCCAAATTAATATTGACTCTTTACATAACGAAATGTACTGGTGCCTTAAAGTAGAAGCAGCAACGCTTACAACTGTCTGGCAGTAAATAAAAAGCTATAGACGACCGAGTTATGCTTCTCGGTCGTCTTGTAAAAACAAACCTCACTAAAGTGATGTTTCAAAAGGCGCGAGGTATGGTTTAGATATTAAATAGGGATTATATAGGGATTATATAGGGTATTTTGTTCGTGAATCTTAATGTCTGGTCTATTGAAACCAAGAGGTTCATTCTTGACCTTCTCAGTAAAAAATACGGCCCAAGATGGTTTTCTGAAGAGTTTGCAAAGTCTTACTGCTTTGGCCTGAATACTTTAATGACGGATTCATCGACCTCGAGATAAGGGCCTTCAAGTAGGTCAATACAGTAGGGTACCGCAGGAAATACCGCATCCAAGCATTCGCGGATGGATTTTGGCTTGCCGGGTAGGTTGATCATTAAACTCTTGCCTCGAATACCGGCAGTCTGTCTGGATAAGATGGCAGTGGGTACATACTGCAGGCTGATTTGTCGCATCAATTCGCCAAAGCCCGGCATCATTTTTTCACAAACGGCTTCGGTGGCCTCCGGTGTGACATCGCGTACTGCGGGGCCGGTGCCGCCGGTGGTGACGATTAAGCAGCAACCGTCATCATCTGCCATTCGCTTCATCATCTTTTCTATTTCCGGCTGCTCATCCGGGATGATTTCATAGACCGGCTCCCACTCGGAGCTGAGGTAGTCTTTCAGCGTATCGATGATCGCCGTGCCAGATAAATCGTCATAAACGCCAGCACTGGCGCGGTCGGATACGGTAACAATTCCAATGCGTGTTTTCATGATTAAAGCTCTTTGTGGTTAAGGGGCATTGTGGATTTTAAAGAGAATAAAGGGGTGTCTTGTTGGAGGCTATTAGTGAGTAGGGTGTATAAGCTTGCGCCATACACCGGGCAAACTTTGTGGGTGGATGGCGCTATGCTTATATCGCCCTACAATGCCAAAC
>FXBE01000056.1_pt1 | contig 16089 bp, 18 predicted proteins | sample 5335311 | NCBI WGS metagenome assembly FXBE01 (sample SAMEA103928390, study PRJEB20085) | sediment metagenome | biome: marine biome; feature: hydrothermal vent; material: sediment | place: Atlantic Ocean | collected 2013-08-06T02:46:56 | depth 0.05 m | reverse complement strand
ATTTCACCTCTATAAATGGATATCCTAACATCTGACATCACTTTTAATCGCACCCACTTCAGTAGGTGGTTAGCTTGACTTAACGCGATTATTAACGAGATGAAGATTGGCTCCAGGATGACTATAGGTATCGGCGAGGAGATCTATACATTTTCATTAAAAGGTTCACCCAAAGCCCTGGGTACTGTCATGGCTACAATCTAAAGTATTTTCTTGTGGTGGGTCAGATTAGGTCTAAACTTCTGCAGTTTAAGACATGTAAAAGCTCTCGCACGTGTGAAACTATTATGTGTGGAGGTAATTTTTCACTCCAACTATCAGAATCTAACTTCACCCATGCGGCCATGGCACCTGCATTCATGGCGCCCATCACATCCTTAAAAGGGTCATCGCCTACATGCAGGATCGATTCGATCTTAACCCCTGCTTTAGAGGCGGCAGCGGCAAATATTTTACTATCGGGTTTGGATACGTCCACCTCTTCGGAGGTAACCACAAAATCAAACAGATGATTTATACCAATTTTAGAAACATCTGCATTGCCATTTGTGATAGCGCCGATGATATAGTCTGCGCCTAGTCGTTCGAGTGTTGTCTCCACATCATCAAATAGTTCTACTTGATTCCGAGCTTGCCAAAATATATTAAATCCTGGCTCCACCAGCGCCTCATCGTGTCCACATAGTTGAGCTAATTGGCGTAACCAGTTTTTTCTAAGGCGAGTGAGATTGTGGAGTTCATTCGAATGGGTACGCATATAGGCAATGCGATTTTCTAATAACTTGGCATAGCTAAACCGTTGTGTGATGTGTTGGTAGTGACTTTCTAGCCAGCAATAGAACTGCTCTTCTGCACGGTGAATAACTGGCGCGCATTCCCACAGGGTGTCGTCAAGATCAAAGGTAATGCAACGCACTTGCTCCAAGTTTGAATCCATTGTTCAAAGAGTTTCTGCATACCCCTGAATGGTAACCGTCACTTTGCGTTGATGAGGCTCAGTGCGGTGTTCCCAAAGATAGACTCCTTGCCAAGTTCCAAGGGCGCAGCGACCGCCGGTAATGGGAATACTCAGGCCCGTTGTTGTTAACACGGTTCTAATGTGGGCCGGCATATCATCAGGCCCCTCGCTAGTATGCTCAAATCGGCTATCACCATCGGGGGCGATATCAGCCATAAAAGTTTCTAGATCTTTACGCACCGTAGGGTCCGCGTTTTCACACAGCATAAGCGAAGCACTCGTGTGATGGACGAAAACATGTGCGAGTCCCCTTACAATTGTAGTCGTAGAAAGCAGTTTTTGAATTTTATCCGTAATTTCATGAGTGCTTCGGCCATGAGTATCAATAGTGTAGGAACGTTGCGCAACTTCGACTGACATAGGTATTTCTAAATTAGCGGAAAAGTAAGATTGTATCATGCTGAAAAACATTCCTAAGGTCTCTTGAGAACGTGCACGGATAACGTTGACAAACAATATCGCAGTCAGTTATTTCTGCTTCTTAGTTTCCTTAAGCTGTCTTGTCAGAGTCTCTCCGGTTAGAATTGGAAGCTCCTCCGGCTACCACCCACATCAGGAGCACTCATGCGCTTATTTGCTTGGATATTCTCACTGCTTTTGTTCACCACAACCCACGCCGAAGCCGAAATCACCGTCTTGATTCATGGTTTCAAATCGAGCAGTCGTGACTGGCATGAAACGGGCGTCATTGATCACCTGCATAAACAAGGTTGGCGTCCAGGAGGGCACTATCGCTACAATCCACAGCGCATCATCGGCCCACAGTCACGTGCTGAAGGAAATAATTTAATATATACGATTGATCTGCCCAATACCGCTCCGATGATGCTACAGGTTGGGTATTTACATGCTGTTTTACAATCAATCGAGGCAATTGCGCCGGATGATGCGCTGAATCTGGTGGGGCATTCAGTTGGCGGCGTGGTTGCAAGAGCCGTCATGACCATTCATCCAGAACATACCATCGCACGTCTCATTACGATTGCTTCACCACACCTTGGTACTACTGCGGCTTCTATTGGCGCGTTCGCTGCATCTACGCCTCTAAGCATGATGGCGGACATGATGGGGCAGGATGATCTGGCTCACTCAGGCCAATTGTTGTCTGAGTTATCCCCGCCAAAGCCTGGCAATTTTCTCTACTGGCTAAATCAGCAACCCCACCCCCCTGCACTCCACTATTTTTCGCTGGTCCGAGCAGACGGTGGCGATTATCTCATTTCCCCACATAGCCAAGACCTGCGCAATGTGGCAAACCTCGGATCCCGTGCCGTTTCATACCCGACACCCGGCTCTCATTCCTTGCAGATGCAAGACGGAGATTTGATAGGCCACTTGCTGATGCAGCCATGAGCGCTTTGACTACTCGTCATCCTACCCAGGCCGTGAAAATAGGGAATGTTGTGGTGGGTGGTGATGCTCCCATCGTTGTGCAGTCGATGACCAATACTGACACTGCCGATATTATCCGCACAACGATCCAGGTAGAGGCTCTCTCCAGGGCTGGATCTGAGTTGGTGCGCATAACGGTCAATAATGAAGAAGCCGCTGATGCCGTGGTACAAATACGCGAACGACTGGACGCCATGAACTGTTATGTGCCCCTGGTGGGTGATTTTCATTTCAATGGCCACAAACTGCTGAGCAAATATCCTGAATGTGCAAAATCTCTGGGAAAGTATCGTATTAACCCCGGAAATGTAGGACGCGGCAAAAAACGTGATGAACAGTTCGCACAGATGATTGAGTTTGCCTGCCGCTACGATAAACCGGTGCGTATCGGCGTGAACTGGGGGTCATTGGACCAAGAATTATTGGCGCGTAAATTAGACGCTAACGCCAAGCTGGATACACCTTTAGAGCTTGAGAAAGTGACTCACGATGCGCTGATAGAATCGGCGCTCTCCAGCGCCCAGCGCGCTGAAGAGCTCGGATTGGCAGCAGATCATATTATCCTCTCCTGTAAAATGAGCGGTGTGCAAGATTTGATCAGTGTCTACCAAGATCTCGCTAAACGCAGCTATTATGCACTGCACTTAGGCTTGACTGAAGCCGGTATGGGTAGCAAAGGCATTGTGGCATCGACGGCTGCTTTAAGCATACTGCTACAACAAGGTATCGGCGATACGATCCGCATATCTCTTACCCCTGAGCCTGGCGGAAAACGTACCCAAGAAGTTGTTGTTGCCCAGGAAATTTTGCAATCACTGGGGTTGCGTGCTTTTACCCCGGCAGTCGTGTCATGTCCTGGTTGCGGACGAACCAGCAGCGATTATTTTCAACATCTTGCAGAAGAGATTCAGAGTTATTTACGCGACCAAATGCCGCTATGGAGCAAAAATTATCCAGGTGTGGAAAATATGACGGTGGCGGTTATGGGCTGCGTGGTAAACGGCCCTGGCGAGAGTAAACAAGCCAACATCGGCATTAGCCTACCCGGCAATGGTGAACAACCCGTAGCACCGGTTTATATTGATGGAAAAAAAGATGTAACTCTGAAAGGCGACAGTATCGCGCAGGATTTTCAAGGCTTGGTGGAACAATACGTGGAGCAGCGATTTAATCAGAACCAGTGATAACTACTCAAATTTTCCTTACATTTCGCTAGTTTAAGACAATCTAAGCAATTGCCGGTAGTGTTGATTTCTTGCTGAGTAGCGCCCCTTTAAGGTGACTTTTCTTCAGTGTTACCCGTAGTATGAATATCCAAAATTGAATAGGCAAAACACCATTTATAGAGTCCGGTAGCGATCGGAATCAGTCCGAGTAATCCCCACCAACTCTCGTTTGACAATCCAATTAGCATTATCAAAATGCCAATATAGAGGCGTATCGTTTTATCAAGCGTACCTATATTACATCCCATGGTGGTTCTCTTTATTTTTGCACATAAGTCTCGCATTATCCCGGACTTTCCCTAAACTGTCATTAAACCTCGGGTCAGCCGGAAATATGCAGATCAATACAAACAACTCCCGTCTATTATCCGCTTTCTCATACCTGAGAAGCCCTTATTTTAGCCGTTTAGATAGTAATTGTACTCCGGTAAACAACCTTAGTCCCCTGGCTTAACACGTTAAACGATCATTTTACTTACGTTAATCTCCCCTTGCGTGTGAATATCCCAGCATACAAGTACGTAGGCAGCAAAAAAAGGACCTAAAAATGCAAAACTTAATCGCTGTGATATTTGAGGGGAAAAACCAGGCAGAGGACATCATGTCGTATCTTGCTGGGGATAAATTCAGCTATATGATGGATATTGAGAGTTCTTGTGTACTTATGTTTGATGAACTGAATCGAGTCAGTTTGCAGCGTTCTTTACCCGAACCCCTTCCAGGCCCCAAAGACATGGGCTACTGGAAAGTGTTGGCAAATGGCATATTACCTAAAAAGTACACGATCCCGTTTATTTCCAAAGATCGTGTAGCACTTGATAAATTGGATTTTGATCAGGACTTTATCGAACAATTGCACAGTACCTTGAAACCTGATAGCTCTGCGCTACTAATCTGTATAAAAGGCGCGTTACCACGGCGAATAGAGAGCGTTTTGGTCCGCTTTAATGGATTCGTGCTCAGCACACCTTTTTCTAGTCTAAATGAGGCACGAATCAATACATCACTTCTGCCTTCAGCTCCCATTGCGGCAGTGAGCTAATAATGATTTATCACTGCCGTAGCGTTCTATTGAACTTGCCCTTAAAAATGGCAAAGCCCGAGATCATGCCTCCGTAACGAATTAAGAACATCCGTTTGCCCCCCCAATATTCCCCGTCTGTTACTTAGACGGGGTTTTTTAGTTAGCCTGGCTTATGCAGCAACTTCTACAGATGCAAGTTGTTTATCATTTAATACCTGAAGAAGTTTCCAGTAGCCAAACAAATTAACGGAACGGCTACGTTTAACCTTTAGATCGGTGTCACGAATGAACTCAGGCTCGGAGAAACCAGGGTTAAATCCTAATTTCTGCGACAAAGGCATCAGCAACTTTTCCATATTCCGAACGATCGGACGGTCACTATGAAAGTGATTAACAAACAACAACTCACCTCCAGGACGGCAAACGCGGCGCATTTCCTCAACTAACTGAACCGGATTCGGAACAACCGAGGCGACATACATCGCAACGACTTTATCGAAATGGTTATCTTGGAACGTCATTTTTTCGGCATCCATTGTGGACAATTCTACGTTATCGAGCCCCTCATCCTCTTTGAGTTTGATGGCTCGAGCCAGCATTTCCTCGGAGATATCGATGCCAGTCACTTTTACACCATCGGGGTATAACGGCAACGAGAGGCCCGTGCCAACGCCGACTTCGAGGATGCGCTCCCCTGGTTTGCAATCCATGTAGTCAATGACGGCTTTGCGACCTGGATGAAAGACGGCGCCAAACAGGAAGTCGTAACGAGGTGCATAGCGGCGATAGGTTTTTTGGACGGCTTCAATACTCACAGAATCTCCTAAGTAAATCTTGGATGTTTTCCTGGCTAGATAGCACATATAACGAGTGATCCAAGCGATTGTTTCGCTCGTTCATGCTCTATCGAAGCCAGGTTTTAATAGCTCAGTATACTAATTATTGTAGTCTTTTGATAATTTGCTTGTTTTTCGGGCCATTAACTGGGCTGATAAGAGTGATAAAACACAATACCCGAGGAAGAAATAAAAGCCAGCGCCCATAGTTGCCGTCAAGGTGAATATTTCGCCCATATCGCTGCTGGCGTTAGCGGCCAGAAAGGCAACGATAACCGCCACGACAAACACATCGGCCATTGACCACTTGCTAATCAGGTTGGCAATACCCACCAATCTTCCCTTGATTTTTATTTCGGAAATCCAAAGGCTGGTTAGCAGCAGCAAACCTTTGCTGACAGGAATAACCACCGAGAAAAGCATCACTAGAAAGCTGACCAGATAGTTTTTCGAGTCAAACAGTTCTTTCACGGTACCAAGAATGCTGCGGGTTTTTTCATAGGCTTGCACTTCGCCGCTGACGCTCAGGCTGTCGAGTAATTTAATCGCCATGCCCCCGATCATCGGCATAATATCTGGGCTAGTGGCGACCAATTCTTTGCCCAACTCAACTAATTCTGCTTTATCGACAGTACCCGTTAAGGTCATGAGGGGCTTGGTAATCCCCGGAATCAGTACTGCAAACGAGAGTAGCAAAAGGGTAATTGCGAAGATGTTTTTCTTTTCTATGGCCATAGGTTATTGTTTTTCATGTACGTTCCTTAGCATGATACTTGCGATCCAGATCGCGTAAGTGTTGTAGTTTTTCACAGATTTTAATTTCCAGGCCCCGTGCCACGGGTTCATAAAAGCGCCGCCCTTGCAGAGCCTCAGGTAAATAATCCTCTCCTGCTGCATATCCATCGGGTTCATCGTGGGCGTAGCGGTACTGCTTGCCGTAATCAAGATCTTTCATGAGTTGAGTCGGCGCATTACGCAACTTCACCGGCACCTCAAGGCTACCGGTTTCCCTTATTGCCCCCATGGCAAGCTTGTAGGCTTTATAGACAGCATTGCTCTTGGCTGCGCTGGCAAGATACATCACCGCTTGAGCCAAAGCCAACTCGCCCTCGGGACTGCCGAGGCGTTCAAAAGTATCGGCGGCGGCGAGTGCGAGTTGCAAAGCGCGTGGATCCGCGTTACCGATGTCCTCCGAAGCCATGCGAATAATTCGACGAGCAAGATAGCGTGGGTCGCAACCACCATCAAGCATTCGGCACAACCAATAAAGTGCCGCATCTGGATTGCTACCGCGTACCGATTTGTGCAGCGCAGATATCTGATCGTAAAATGCCTCTCCTCCTTTATCGAAACGCCGCGTACCTTCAGCTGTAAGCGCCTCAAGGGTTTGCTGGCTGATTGTTCGCACATTATCCTTGCTCGACTCAGCAAGATCGCTGGCCACCTCAATCAAATTTAACGCACGACGTGCATCACCATCGGCATACGCCGCAATGAGTTCTAGCTGCTGATCTGAAAGCGCTAATTGACTTCCCTCTCTCGGGTCTAATTTCAACACCCGACGCATAACCGACATCAGTGCGTCGCTATCGAGCGCCTTTAGAACGTAGGTTCGTGCACGGGAAAGCAAAGCATTGTTCAACTCAAAGGATGGGTTTTCCGTAGTGGCGCCGATAAAGGTGAGGGTGCCGGCCTCAATATGGGGCAGAAAAGCATCCTGCTGAGATTTATTAAACCGGTGAACCTCATCGACAAACAGAATGGTCGATTTTCCACTGGAATCCAGCGTAAGACGCGCCTGCTCTACGGCATTGCGAATGTCCTTTACACCAGAAAGTACTGCGGACAGCGATAGAAATTGCCCATCCGTAGCTGAGGCGATTAGTCGTGCGAGGGTGGTCTTGCCGCTGCCCGGTGGCCCCCAAAATATCATTGAATGCAGGCGGCCCTGCGTGATGGCGTCATAGAGTGGCTTACCGGGCGCAAGCAAATGTTCTTGCCCGGCGACATCCTCAATAATAGCGGGTCGAGCGCGGTCGGCCAGTGGTTGGAAGGGAGGTGTCTCCTCAGGTAGCAGGCTGGCCGATGACATCAACGCCTGCAGGGGGAGTAAATTTGAAATTTTCCCCGTTAATAGAAGTATTAAATTGGGATTGCTGAAATCGAATCTTGGTTATTTGCCCAAATTGATCATGCAGATCCATCGCCTGAATACCTTTGTCATCAAGACCAATCAGAATTTGAATAAAATCACCATTCTTATCCAAGGGATTTAGAACGATCCAATCAAGGCCTTCTCGTGCAGGTTTTTCAAATATTTCATAGTCCTTGCTAAGATCGCTCTGTTGCATAAGAATCCCCGCAGGCGAGGCACCTATGACTTCATTCAACGGTTTGACGGTGACTTGCTCAAGCTCCTTGTCGTAAATCCACAGGGACATTCCATCGGAGATGATTTCCTGGGGTGTAGGTTCCTCATATTCCCAACGAAACTTACCGGGCCGGGAAAGTTTGAACTGGCCACGAGAGGTTTGGGTAGTCTCGCCCTTGTCAGTCACGACTTCCTGAGTAAACGCTGTGTCGAGCGTCTGCACGTTTTGCATAAAGTGATTAAGGCGCTGTGTGCCTGATTCAGCTTGCACGGAGGCTACGAAGAGAAGCAGAATAAGTCCGCAAAATTTGTACAGTGTCATATCAGTATGAATCCTAAACCCATTATCTCGGTGGAGGTGGCGGAGCGATCACTTCCCTAGAGCCATTGCCTTGTACTTGACTGACCACGCCAGCCGCTTCCATTTGTTCGATCATGCGCGCAGCTCGGTTATAACCCACCTTGAGCCGTCGCTGCACGTAAGAAATTGATGCTTTGCGGGACTCGGTTACGATGGCTATCGCTTGATCATAGAGTGGGTCAGATTCTTCCCCACTCTCAAGCCCTGGAATATCCGCATCTCCTGGCTCAGCTTCTTGTGTGATCTCCTCAAGATAGTTTGGTTCCCCTTGTGAGCGAAGAAAGTTGGCGACATGATGAACTTCTTCATCCGATACATAGGCACCGTGGATCCGCACAGGCAGACTGGTACCGGCGGGCAAGTAAAGCATATCGCCATGTCCTAACAACTGCTCGGCGCCCATTTGATCGAGGACTGTACGTGAATCGATCTTAGACGAAACCTGAAAGGCAATCCGCGAAGGAATATTGGCCTTGATCAGCCCCGTAATAACATCAACTGAGGGCCGCTGAGTCGCCAAGATCAAGTGAATACCGGAGGCCCGCGCTTTTTGTGCCAGACGTGCGATGAGCTCTTCAACTTTTTTACCAACGACCATCATCATATCTGCAAATTCATCAACTACAATCGATATAAACGGTAATGGCACCAAATCGGGAGCGGTATCGTTTTCAACCAGCTCATTCGGCTTCCAAAGTGGATCCTTAATCGGTTCGCCTTTGTCGGTGGCCTCTTGTACTTTGCGATTAAATCCTCCCATATTGCGCACGCCCATAGCCGACATCAACTTATAACGTCGCTCCATTTCTGCTACGCACCAGCGCAGTGCATTAGCGGCATCCTTCATATCGGTTACCACGGGCGTCAGCAGGTGCGGGATGCCGTCATAGACGCTTAACTCCAGCATCTTTGGGTCGATCAAAATTAACCGCACCTGTTTGGGAGACGCCTTGAAAAGGAAACTCAGTAGCATGGCATTAACCGCAACTGACTTACCCGATCCGGTGGTACCCGCAACCAATAGATGTGGCATCTTGGCAACATCAGCGACAACTGGTTTGCCGCTGATGTCTTTACCCAGTCCCAGGGTTAACGGAGAATTTGCGGCGTCAAAGGTCTTTGATGCAACAATTTCAGTAAAGGAGACCATCTCACGTTCTTCATTGGGAATTTCAATGCCGATGGTTGATTTACCCGGAATCACTTCCACAACGCGAACACTGCTCACCGATAACGCGCGAGCGAGATCTTTTGCTAGCCCGGTGATTTTACTGACCTTGGTACCCGGCGCGAGCGTCAATTCGAAGCGTGTTACCACCGGACCGGGATGCACAGATTCAACCTCGGCCTCCACTTTGAAGTCGCGCAGTTTAAGTTCTAATTGGCGTGAAATGGCCTGTAATGACGCGTTAGAATAGCCTTTTTTCTGTTCCGCTGGAGGTTCAAGCAGATCAATGCCCGGCAGGCTGCTATCGGTCGGTGATTTAAACAAAGGAATTTGTTTTTCACGTACCGACCGATTGCTGATTTCCACCTTTTTAAGCTTGGGTGCAATTCGTAGCTTGGGGCGCTTGCGCTGTTTCTTCTGCTCGACTATGAGCGTCTCTTGGCGTTCTACGCGGCGTTTTCTACCCTGCCATTTTTCAGGCAGCAGGCGAATCCATCCGACGAACGTTTTAATCGTATCCAGTGTCCAGCCACCGATCTTATCGGAAAGACTTACCCAAGAAATACCAGAGAATAGCGTGAAACCCGATAGAAAACAGGCAAGTAACAGTAATGTCGCGCCAATCGGACTGAGCGCATTGACTAGCAAATAACTGATCCCCTGCCCTAGTAACCCTCCCGCCTGCATTGGAAGATCGCCATCAGAAAAATGCAGAACCGACAGACCGCAGCCGCTGATCAAGGTAATAAAAAATCCCGTCCAGCGTACGCTGAGTTCGGTCAAATCGAGTTTTCCGGACTCATTCTCTCCTTTGAAAAGCAACCAGCCACTGAAACCAACGATAACCGGCGCTAAATAGGCGAGATAGCCAAAAAGATACAAAAAGATATCGGCAAACCAAGCGCCTACTTTACCGCCAAAATTTTGTATATCATTTTTATGCGCAGTATGGGACCAACCAGGGTCAGCCGAGTCATAAGTAACCAGCGCAATCAACAACAACAGCGCAATCGCTGTGAGGATGAAAAGCATAGCCTCACGCACACCCTGCCCTAGGTGGACACTCAGTGGTTTTTTGGCCAAAGGTTTCTTTTTAATCGCCTGCTTCAATACTAAACTCATAGTTTAAATGAATCACTCAATCTATTGATTAATAGAACTTTCGCTTAGTCTATCAGAGAATAGGAGGAAAACGAATCAGCAATGATCAAGCTTCACGGGGAGTTTAACATCCTCTGTGTTTCATTTAATAAAATTGAGACTAAATAGTGACTACTCAGTTAACTCATGAGCTAATTCAGGGCTGTTATCGCCAGTCTTGAATGCCCGCTGAGTAATCTTTTTGGAAGTGAACAGGATTTATCTATCGAGAGGTACGTTTCCAATCAGCGCCTTTACCGACCGCTTTGAGGATTCCGCCAAGATTGATGATCTTCCACGCCATGTAAAAAGGAGCGGTAAAAAGTGCCCTCCAATCTGCCATGCTAGCTTTTCCCTTATACATTGCAGCGATAACGTGGATAAATATTAGTAAGAATGCGCTAGATGCATAAACAGTTAACCATCCTTTTGAAAGGATTAGTAATAGAATCAATAACAGGATGTGAAAGGTCAATGGCAGCAACAGCAGCTCCAGTAAAGGCTCAATCAGGCGGAAACGACCTTGCAGGATACCGCCCAATAATCGTGGCACCTGATCCAAAATGACTCGAAATCGGCCACCCTCCCATCGTTCGCGTTGGGATTGTGCTTCCGCACCGGTAGCCGGCATGTCAGACCAAACGGTTGTATTAGGAAGAAACTGCACTCTTTTGCCTGCTTTTACCAAGCGGGTGTGGTATTCCAGATCTTCGACAATAGAAAAGCTATCGTAGGGTATTTCCTGCAAACTTTCTTTGGACAGCGCAAAGCCGTTTCCCAATATTCCGCTGGAAAAACCAAGATTATGTCGAGAAAGCGGTCGCAAATAATTAAAGGCAAGAAAGGCAATATGCATCAAACGAGTCCGTAAATTAACTTCGGCATTCCCGACTAGATATGCACATTGCCCCGCATCCGCGCCAGATGCGAACAGTTCGCGGAAGCTGTCCAGAAAATTACTCTGCACGGTTGTATCGGCATCGACAATAACATAAGCATCATACTGCTTTGGTAATAATACGTTGAACGCAAAATTAAGCGCGTATCCTTTGCCTCTTAAGTTTGAATCTTGGCGCTCTAATACGCTGCAACCTTGTTTACGCGCGACCGATGCAGTGTCATCACTGCAATTATCCGCAATGACGAATAAATCGCTGGCCGGCAATGGGTTATCACAGGCAAGTAAGCTAGTAATGGTTGTAGGCAAGCCCTGTTCTTCATTATGCGCGGGGGTGACAACGGCTAGCCGTATCTGTGCATTTACGCTGGGTACTGGGCGCCTCGGAGAAAGAAATAACCCCGGAAGTGTCAACAAAAGTAGTTCCACCGTTCCTGGCAGTGTCAGCAGAAACAGCACAAATCCGAGGGTGTAAAGCAGTCCTTGCATGATAAATAACTCTAATTATTATGGCTTACTGGGGCCTGTTAAGCTAAGCCTTTTGTTGTTGCCCTTCGATTTCCTCGCGCACCTTAGCCATATCCACTTCACGCACTTTGGAAATAAGCTCTTCCAGTTGAGGCGCAGACAACATTCCTGCCTCAGAATAAAGAATGACCTGCTCACGAAATATCATAAGTGTGGGGATTGAACGGATTTGAAAAGAGCCCGCTAACTCCTGCTCTTCTTCCGTATTAACCTTTGCAAATACAATATCTTCGTAATTTTCAGAGACAGATTCGTAGGTGGGTGCAAAAGAGCGGCATGGACCACACCACGGTGCCCAGAAATCAATGATTACGATATCGCTATTGCTGATTGTCGATTCAAAATCTTTTTGTGTCAGTGAAACAGTCGCCATTACCACTCCTGAATTGTTAAAAGTTATGTGGAACTTTGCCACAGAACGAAGCTTGTGACCAGTGTAGCGTCCCAAACTGTTTGTAGTCATAAATACAACAAATAGCTTTTCAGAGAAGCTCTAGATTGAGTAAGTTGTCGCGCAATTGAAACAGTCTGCTCAGAGGGTCTTCGAGTTCAAGCAATGCCTGTTTCTGAGCCAATTCCAATGGTAAAAGCTCAACCAGACGCCCTGCCACCCATCCCGCGTCTGTGAAATCTTTTGCTTGAGTCGGATAGGGTGAACCAAGTTCTTTCAAAATTCGCTTGAGCATTAGGCTTAGCTTGTCAAATTCAAGCGGTAAATCGTTTTGAGGTTCGTTCGAAAAGGATTCTATGTCGCCATGAATCAATTGGTTTTTTTCAACCTTCCAATTTAGAATTCTGGCTTTGTTGCACCCTTGTGCGGTAATTCCCAACAATCCGTCAGAACATCTCTCCCAGTCAACAATCTTCGCAAGAGTGCCAATCGAATAGAACTCCGCCGCGGCACCGGTCTCTTGTCCTTTTTTAATGATGGCGACAACAAATCCTGAATCATTACGCAAACAATGGCTAACCATGTCCACATAACGAGGTTCAAAAATTCTGAGTGGCAAAATTCCACCCGGTAATAAGACAGAATTTAAGGGAAAGACGGGTAGGTTTTCTCCCATAGGCTATCCCTACCCCGCATCCCGAACGATGGCTTCGCCCCAAGGCCGTGTTAAGTTGTGGGGAATATTCAAATGTTCCAGTACCCGAGCCACCATAAAATCAACAATGTCGCTTACCGATTCGGGATGATGATAAAAACCGGGATTAGCAGGCATCATCACGGCGCCCATACGCGTAAGACGGAGCATGTTCTCGAGATGAATCTCGGAAAATGGCGTTTCACGAATCACGAGTATCAGTTTCTTTCGCTCTTTGAGGGTGACGTCGATGGCTCTCTCAATCAAACTGCGGCTTTGTCCGGTGGCCGCCGCCGCGAGAGTGCCAGTGGTACAGGGACAAACGAGCATCGCATTATTGACCCCGGATCCGCTGGCTATAGGGGCCGTCCACTGCTTCTCGCCATAAACTCGTAATTGACCGGGTTGAACCCCGAAATGTTTGTTGAGGTATTTTTCACTCTCTGCTGGTCTTGCGGGGAGTCTGAGCGTTGTTTCCATACCGATGACCACCTTTGCAGCTTGGGAGAGCATTAAATCAACTTTAATACCTTGCACAATAAGCTGCTCCAGCAGGCGTAACCCATACTGAGCCCCAGAAGCTCCGGTCATCGCAAGGGAGATTGAATCAGTTTTCTGCACGGTTATTCCGTTTTTTTAGCGCAGTGAGAAGTTTCTCATGTAAACCACCGAAACCACCATTACTCATGACAAGAATATGGTCACCTTGTTGTGCCTGCTGGCTCAGTTTGAAGACCAATTCATCTATAGAGTGGATTGTTTCTGAGGGAATGGGAATGTCGTCTTTTGGTAAATGCCAATCTATGTCAGGCGGCAGGTAGGTAAACAAACTATCCGCTTCTCCAAACGCTGCCCCCAATGAGTTTCCATGCACACCCATACGCATGGTATTGGAGCACGGCTCAAAGGCGACGACTATTCTTTCCTTACCCACACGTTGGCGCAGCCCCTGAAGTGTGGTTTGAATGGCCGTTGGATGGTGCGCAAAGTCGTCGTAAACACGGATACCCTCGACCTCTCCTCGCAACTCCATACGTCGTTTTATACCCTTAAACTCTGCGAGTGCAGCCAGACTATGCTTAGGCGGCACACCGACATGGCGTGCTGCAGCAATCGCGGCAATCGCATTTGAGGCATTGTGCTTACCCAGCTGCGACCACTCAAAGCTGCCAAATTCTTCTCCCAAATAAAAGATCGACAGAGCGGTGCAATCTGGTTTATCTGCACGATAGCTCCAGCCGGTTGTACTGTTTTGTTCATCGAGCGTTTCACAGGAGGTCCAGCAACCCATTTCAAGTACCTCATCGACCGAAGGGGTACCGGAAGGATGAATGATTAATCCTTCGCCCGGGACCATACGAATCAAGTGATGGAACTGACTTTGAATGGCCGCCAAGTCTGGGAAGATATCCGCATGATCATATTCGAGGTTATTCAGGATCAATGTCCTAGGATGATAGTGAACAAACTTGGAGCGTTTATCAAAGAAAGCGGTGTCGTATTCATCAGCCTCTATCACAAAAAAAGGAGACGAGCCGATGCGCGCAGAGAGACCGAAGTTTTCAGGAACCCCGCCAATTAGAAAACCAGGGCTCAAGCCCGCATATTCGAGTATCCAGGCCAGCATGCTGGCGGTACTCGTTTTTCCATGAGTGCCTGAAACGGCCAGTACCCAACGATCACGAAGCAGATTCTCAAATAACCATTGTGGGCCAGATATATAATTGAGGCCCTCGTTGAGCATTGCCTCGACGATAGGCATTCCTCGCGTCATAACATTACCAACAACCACTGTATCGGGTACTGGCTTTAACTGTGCAGGATCAAAACCTTCAACAAATGCTATGTCGGCGGCTTGTAATTGTAGACTCATTGGAGGATAGACCTGTGTGTCAACACCTGTTACCTGGTGCCCTGCCGATTTAGCTAACTGAGCAATTCCGCCCATAAATGTGCCAGCAATGCCTAATATATGGAGGTGCATCGTCCTTATTGTTTCCTAAGATCGTAAAAAATACTATAACCTTATTTATTGATCCGGGGTTAGACAATGTTGACTATTTTTGCCACCGCCCGTTTTACCTCCAGAAATATTAATCCTAGTCTTGCAGTTTGAGAGGTCATAACCGCAAGGACGGCTTCATGACCGGCATGAATTAGGACAATATATCCTCCCCGGCCTTTAACGATGACCTGCTCAAGGGTGCCCCTACCAAGCTCCTGCACCGCCCTATCTCCTAGTGATAGCATTGCAGCACTCATCGCTCCAAGTCGATCCCCGTCGATATCTTGAGTCAAAGCGGACGACATAATCAATCCATCAGAGGATATGACGGCTGAGGCAACCACCTCAGCGGACACTGCATTTAAGTCACTTAAAATTGTATTCAATAATTCAGCTCGCATAACGATTTCACAACTCCTCATTCTGAGTTTTCATACTGCACTTTTTTAGTTATCCATGAGCAAGCTCTAATTGATCTATATCATTGCCGATTGGCATTGATACTCCATGGTTTTTACTATACCGAAGGGATTTGAGTAGCATTGTGACCTAGGTTTTGTGCCGCTTGTCTAATTTAGACTACCCTACTATAGATACTTTGTATAAGGTTCCCAGATTAATGAATACCCGGATGTTATGGGTGCCTCTCTATTCACTACCGGGATTCAGGGTATGATAAATGGAGAGTACGCTGGAAGCCACTCCCTGGGCGTTTATAATGTGTAATTCCCAGTAAAAAGCGCCTTGTGTGCATGGATCTCGGTGAGTACGTACACGATGCCGCCGGGAGTGAGAAATGGAATGCAGAATGTGAATAGTTCGAAAGACGGGTTGTATAGGATTACTGGCTTACTTGACAGAGATGAACCTCGTCGTAGGGTCTTAATCGACTTCGATTTTACTCTTTTTCTCTCTAACTCTACAGAAGAATTTCTCGGCAGTGCAAAACCTGCGTTTCTAGCTGTTTTAATCTTAAAAATATGTAACTATTCACCAAAAACCATTTAAAAACGCTTGACAGGATTTTTACGGAAAAA